>Ga0180215_1005452_pt1 | contig 10876 bp, 12 predicted proteins | sample eDN3rd37CBELigBY_FD_128871 | JGI IMG/M metagenome (GOLD analysis project Ga0180215, IMG submission 128871) | Enriched backyard soil microbial communities from Emeryville, California, USA - eDNA 3rd pass 37_C BE-Lig BY (version 2) (version 2) | ecosystem: Environmental > Terrestrial > Soil >...
ACGTTTTTTCTTTTTTTGCCTCAATCAATTAAAACACAATTCTTCCCTTTCTTTTTTTGGACACTAAATCTTCAAGAACTTCTCTTTTTCCTTCGGCTTCACGCTTATTTTTTTTATTATAATAGTGGTATTGTGTGAATCCAAAAAGATTGGAATGATAAAGCATGAAAAAATTACTATATGTGACAGCCAATCCGAAGGGCTTAGAAAAATCCAAAGGCTTACAAATTGGGGAAACCTTCATCGAAGCCTTTCAAGCTGAACGACCGGATGTAGAAATAACCCGACTTGATTTATTTCATATAGATATGCCCGCTATGGATGCAGAATTAGTTTCAGCACGTGGGAAAGTTGGCGGCTATGGAATCCCGATCGAACAGCTAGAAGAAGGCGAAAGAATGAAGTTAACAAAAATGCATGCTCTTGCTGAGGATTTCAAAAGCTATGACTATTATGTATTTGTCTCGCCTGTTTGGAACCTTGGCTCCCCAGCAGTATTAAAAGCCTATCTTGACAATCTGTTTGTTCATGGAAAAACCTTTGCTTTTACACCAGATGGACCTAAAGGCTATCTTACTGGTAAAACTGGGATCCATATTCAAACTCGTGGCGGTCTTTATGAAAAAGGACCAATGAAAGAACTCGAATCAGGAGATCGATATTTGCAAATTGCCCTAAAATTTCTTGGGATAAGCATGATGGATTCTGTGATTGCTGAAGGGTTCGATCATTTTCCAAAACAAATCCCTGAAATAGTTGCAAAGGCAAAACAAGTCGCAGTTCTAGCTGCGAAGGAAATGGCTCAATCCACTGTTGAATAATGCCTTTCAAGAGGAATTTGGATAAAATCCATGAGAAAAGCAAAGCCTATAAATGATATTCAAACGAATATCTCCCGTATCAACAATCCCATCCAAGAGGTGATTTGATGAGTTACAGAGATTATCTAGACCCTCAATCACAACGATTCGTGAAAAACACGACTCGAAGGAAACACCTAGGCGCGCAAATAAATGGTGAAACAAAAAGAAGTGTAAGTAACACCATAGCATTTAGTAATGCCAAGGCTCATAGGATGTTTTGATATCGGGAAACGAAAAAAGACGCATTCATTTGCGTCTTTTTTCGTTATTTCCCTTTTCCCTCCGAGAATCTCTGGAATACAAATGTTTTCTGTCCCAGATAATTAGCCAGTGTATAAACAATCGTTCCGATTAAAACTGCCATCTCATCCTTGGATAAATTCCATAATGACTGGCTGAGGAGATGGATACCTTCAGCCAGTCCCATCCCTAGTGAGTATGAAAGAGCATAACAACAAAGGATAACCAAGAAAAACTTAGGAATACCTTCGGAGCCCTTTACCTTGCTATTAAAGGTAAAGGAACGATTCAATATGTAACTTACCACTGCCCCCATACAATTGCCACTAAAGGTGGCGAGCCAATATGACCAATTAAAAAGGTTTAAAAGAATAAACATAGTGGACAAGCCTATAACGGTATTGATTACTCCAACAATTAAAAACCGAATAAATGAATTAGTTTGTTTCAGATTGTTTACGGCGATCATTCATGTATATCTCCTGGCCATTATGATTTGTAAAGTTTCCGACAACATTTGATGTTGCGGAATCATCCAATACAGCAGGTCTCCCTAAATTAAATAAATCAATATCGATAGTATATTTAGGACGTCTTTTTGTTTCTTTATAGATTTTCCCGATATATTCTCCAATCAATCCTAATCCAATCAGCTGTAGACCACCAATTAACCAAATGGAAGTGATTAATGAAGTCCACCCCGTTTCTGTATTTCCAAAGAATTTTAAAGCGAAAAAATAGGCCCCAAACGCTAAACTTACAAAAAAAGAAATACACCCTATCAACAACACAAACCGAATTGGTGTGACGGAAAAAGAGGTCATTCCATCTAAGGCGAATGCCAGCATCTTCTTTAATGGGTATTTCGTTTCTCCAGCAAGACGCTCTTTGCGATCATAGAAAACAGAAGTTGACTTGTACCCAATTAAAGGGACAATCCCGCGCAAAAAAAGATTGGACTCTTGATATCGTTCTAACTCTTCAATTGCACGCTTACTCATTAATCTGTAATCTGCATGATTATAGACAAGCTTCACTCCCATTTTTTTCATCAGTTTATAAAAGCCCTCCGCTGTAGTCCGTTTAAAAAAACTATCCGTGTCACGCTTTTCTCTCACACCATAAACAACTTGATAGCCATCCTTGAATTTTGCAATAAATTCTCGCATAACCTCAATATCATCCTGTAAATCAGCATCAATACTAATTACACAGTCTGCCATTGATTTGGCTGAGAATAGTCCAGCTAACAGAGCATTTTGATGCCCGACATTTCTAGCCAGCTTTAATCCCCTTATCATATCTCCATGAATACTCTCTTTGTATATGATCTCCCATGTATTGTCCTTACTTCCATCGTCAACAAGGAGAATTCGACTTTCAGATGAGATATCCCCCTTTTGAATCATGGCAGTGACTAAGCCTTTCAGTTGGCGGATTGCTTCCGGTAATACTTCTTCTTCATTAAAGCAGGGAACCACGACTACCAATACTGGTTCTTTCATTGCTGTATCCTCCTTGCTGTTGCTTCAAATCTGGTTATATTGCTTTATAGAGATGTATTTTCCAAGCAGATTCATCAGAATGAAACACTTTTTCAAGACTTAATCCATTCTCTAACGCATTATCAATTGGGACGGATGAAAAGATATACCTTCCGCCCATCTTTTTAAGTTGGTCGATATTAAGTTCTAGATTTTTTATCCGTTTTTTGGTTGTTTTCTTAAACATATAATGCTTCCCCAATTCAGCACTAAAAATATAACAGCGTCCTCCCCATTCATCAAAATAAGTTCGAATCGTTTTATTTTTATCAAGTTCTTTCTCAATGATTTTCCGAAACTCATATTTATAGGTCAGGGGATAAAAGTTATTGTAGGTATCGAGTGTATAAAAGCCGTTATATTGCGCAATTGCCGGATGAAGACCAATGCTCACTACCCGATAATCTTCTTGGTCTCGTCCGATATATTCATTGATTTCTGCAAATTGTTCTACGGCATAAAACTCTGCTACTGAAGGCTTATTTTTATGGGTAATTTCTTCATTTGCAAAAATAAGGAAAGCAACCTGAGCAGCGGTTAGCCATATTACGCCTTTCCTCCAGCGAATACCTTGTTCCCAAAGGATTCTTAATCCAATGGCAAATAAAACATACAGAACAACAGGGCGCAAAAAATGGTATCTGGCAAAATTAAAGGTATCAAGAAAGTGAAACCGTTCAGTCAAAGGAAGCCATCCCTTATAAAACCAAAAAGCATACCAAGCTGAAAGGATAAAATTTAGCCCAAACAGAAACAGATAAATCCTTTCCTTGCGCCATTTTTTTCGAAACCAAACAAAAAAGAACGCTAGGAAGATAACTGGTTGAATAACAAGAGTATGGATGGTTAATACATGATTGTGACCTAGAAAGTAGTTTTTAAACGTAAGCCTGACAGCATGCCAAAAAGAGAGTCGTGCATGAAAATATTCATCACGGCTGTTTGGCTCATGATCAAATAAAAAGGAATACACTAATCTGTATTCAACCAGCATAAAGATAAATGTCATAAAAGCAATTGATAGTAAAAAGGGCCAGTTCCATCCTTTCCCCCGCAACACATCGCTTAGCCAAAAAATTCCCATTGCACTTAAAAAAAAGAAAAAACCTAACACAATACTTGCGTACAAAGGAAGCAGCGCAAGGACTAAATAATTCTTCCAGGAATAATTACCATTTCGAATGTTGAGAAATGCCCATAAAGCCAGTGGCATCCCGAGGGTACTAAGCATTCCTGAAGGCCAAAACGGGGTCATAGCAAATGCTAAAGACACTCCCACGCGGATAATTGCCCAGCTATTATCCGATATGAAATGTTTTTTCAATAATATGTACATCCCGAAAAATGCAACGAAACGGGTAATTGCTTGACTTAGACCGTAAGCAAGCATCGTTGGGAACAGAGCATACAGCCAAACAATTAGGCTGAATTCTGTACCGAAGGCATTTCGCTGGAGCTCTCCATTGATAATTTGCGGAATTCGTGCATCCGTCTTCCCAAGAATTTCCCCACTATCCACAAGGACTTTGTACCATGCTATGTTTGAGTCTAAATTATCATGGACCCGAATATGAGCATTTTCACCAAGAATGAAAAGTGGCGACAAAAACAACGCCAAGAAGATAAGAGCTCCAAGAAAAAGCCGTTGTTCTGCTTTCGATTCTGTTAAAGCCAATCGTCACACCCCATAAATGCTGTAATCTTATCCTTAAGTTTTGCTTTTACGCTTGAATCTATTCCCATCTTTTCCAAGATTCGTTCAGAATGGAACAAACTCCTCCAAATGTTATCAATGCCCACAGATACAAACAGGATCTAGAGGAATCAACAACATCCATATAAATAGTGAAAAAGAGCACCATTCCTGGTGCCCCTACTTAGTAATAATCTACATCATCATAGCCTGTTAAAGAGTCCATATGACTTGCAATCATAGCAATGATTGTACTTGCCTCTTCTTTTGTAAAGATGAAGTTCGATTCATCTTTAACCAGTTCGTCGTCCTCTGTCCAAATTCGGTTAATCCGTCTTAAAACTCCATCCCCCGTATCCGTTACAACCCCAAACTGATATGTCACCTCAACCTCATCTTCCTTTTGGAAGGCTGTTACTTCTGGAGTTTCCCATTCAACGTCAATCTCTTCGATTAAATCTCCGTCTTCTTCAATGACTTCACCAACATAATACTCATCTTCGTCATTCTCAGCCCCGTCAAGTGCAATGTACTGCTCATCTAAATTAGTGTCTTCGTCAACATAATAAACTTCGGTATCATCATCATTTAAAAACTCGTGGAAGCTTTCATGAACTGCGTCTACAATATCATCAATATCTGCGAGAATGGTACGTGACGGTTGTTCTAAATCAACATCAAAGGTTTCTACATAAAATTCAGAGTTATATGGGTCAAAAAATAATGTGCAAAAATATTCTCTTTCATCTTGATCCGTTTCAACAAAAAATTCAATCCTCGGGTGTTTTGCACTGCGGTCAATGGTCATATGCCCCGTCTGATCAAATTTTTCACAAATTGATTCCAGATGTTCCTGTAATTCACCCGTTACCCTATCAAACCATTCTAATGACATAAACTTCACATCCTTTCCATTTACTCGCAAGTATTATGTCCTCAATTGTTCATTAATCCTTATTCCAAGTTCAACCAATTAGCTATTAATCGCTTGTGTCCGGCTGGAAAGAAAGGTAATCTCCCATTATTACATGAAATTACCATAACTTTTCCTTTTTAATAATCTTATAATGGTAATTAGATTGAAAAGGAGATGAAATCATGAACACATCTAAGATTATCTCTAAACTATTTCCAGTTTTCGTAGGACTCATAATCCTTTTTACAATAGCAACCGTTATTTATATAAATGCAACAAATGATTCTATCACCGTTCCTTTTTCAACACTTGCACAGACTGTCGAAGAATTGGGCACGCAGTCAGCCAATCTAATCGAACATGCAGATGGAACACTTGAACTTATTACAAATGATGGAACCTTTATTTCTCAAATACCTCCGAATAGTCAAATGGTTGAAAAATTAGTGGAGACTAACAATATTCACTACAGTTATTCAGAAAACAGCAAATACGGATCAATCTTCCTCGGAGGTGTTTTGATTCTTCTAGTTTCAACTGCTTTGATTTTCCAAAAGAAAACAAAAGGTGGAATCGGAATTGGCAATAAAATGAAGAATAGTCTATCAAAACCAACGCCGCTTCCTTCCATTACTTTAAATGATGTTGGTGGGCTACAGGATGAAATGAAAGAAGAAATTCTCCAAACTCTTTCCATCCTTAAGGAGCCTGACCGTTCTGCAAAAATGGGGATAAAACCCCCAAAAGGAATTTTATTATATGGACCTCCTGGTACTGGTAAAACCCTACTCGCTCAAGCGATTGCTCAAGAGCTAAATGCAAACTTTTTTTCGGCCAGCGGTTCAGCCTTTAACGAAATGTTCATTGGCGTTGGTGCTTCTCGTGTACGTAGCTTATTTGCAAGTGCACGAAAACAAGGGCCTGCTGTCATATTTATTGATGAAGTAGATGCCCTTGCTGGGAAAAGAAAACCGAATGGTGGAGAAGAAGGAGAAAAGACGCTTACAGAACTTCTTGTCCAACTTGATGGCGGTCATGCCAATGATGGGATTCTGTTCATTGCGGCTACAAACCGGAAAGACATGCTAGACGAGGCATTCCTGCGCCCGGGTCGGATTGATTTTTCATTCCAAGTTCCTCTTCCCGATACAAAGGGCCGGAGGGAAATCATTGATATCCATGCAAAAGGGAAAGAATTATCCGATGAAGTTCGCTCATCACTAGATGATTTAGCGGAGAGCACTTCAGGTTTCTCAGGTGCAGAGCTGTCTTCCTTATTTGCTACTGCCAGTCGACTAGCCTTAAGAAAAGGCAGAACTGTATTATCGAAGAGCGATCTTGATTATGCTTTGGATCGAACGATTCTTGGGAGTAGTTCTCGCGCACTATTAGATTTAGATGTCAAACGTCGAGTGGCCATCCATGAAGCCGGTCATGCATTAGTCTCTGCAGTAACTAAACCCGGATCGGTCAGAAAAGCAACCATCGTACCTCGTGGCCAGGCACTTGGCTATGTGGCTCCTATCTCTAAGGAACTACAGTTATCAACCACTAGTGAATTACTAGATCAAGTAGCTATGATTCTAGCAGGAGGTGTAGCAGAGCGGCTACATCTTGGCGAACATAGTATTGGCGTCAGCGGAGACGTTCAACAAGCAAAGCAGATTATTGAACAAATGGTGGATACCGGTTTATTACAAGACGGTTTCACATTAACCTTTAGTAAGGCCGAGAAGGACGCAAACATGCAGGAGCTTTTTCAAAAAGCACTTGAAAAAGCAGAACTACTGATTAAAACATATGAAGAACAATTTGAAGGACTTGTTGATGCGTTATTAAAAAAGGAAACATTGGAAGGAATAGAGATTGAGGAAATCGTTAACGGCAAAAATCAAATGGTTTCTTAATTACACTATTTCATATGCAAACAGAAACAGGAATCCTTAGCCAAAGATTCCTGTTTTTTTCTATCTATTTTATTACCCATAATATTTATATAAAATGCTCAGTGTCTTCAATATCGGGATCGATAGCTTCAGCTAGAAGATGAATATCCTTAATGATTTGCACTCGGATTCGATCATCCTTACATTTTCTATATTCATTAAACAGACGACCCAATTCCTCAATGAAAATGGTTACTTCCTCAACTTCCGCCATAATTATTACCCCTTTATCCTCTACATTAAATAATTTAATTCCCTTCCATCAAGGCAAAATGATTGGACACTAACTTCTACCCAAGCTGGTTAGGGCTTAAACATTTATTACAAATTTATTACTAAAAAGTCATTTCTTTCTCTACAAAAAATAACCGTCAATAAATGACGGTCAGATTGTCCCTGCAAAATGGCCGGTTGATTTCCGCTCCAATCAACCGGGGGACAAATCAACTGAATTGCCACACACCATTTCTAGCTTAGCCAAGTGGGTGGCAATTTTTTTCATATTTTGGCAGGCTGCAGTAAGCAATACCTGCTCGCTCGCATTCCTCAATACACGCAACCTACAACCGTAAGCCAATGCAGTTCTTTTGAATCTGCGAAGCTGAAAAATCAACATACTTATCTACCTTTCTTAAAAGGTGATTTTGTGGCACTAAATCCTCGTTAAAGACAAACTCTGCTTCATTTTGAACATCTTTTATTGGTCTGAACATCTAGTTCACCACCCTATTATTGTTTTTTTATTATATTACATTAACGCGGTTAATTGATAAAGTATTTATATAAAATAATAGGCTGTCGAGAGTTTCTCAACAGCCTAACCGTCAATAAATGACGGTAAATAGTGGAATATTACCAATCGCGAGTACACTCGAGAAGTTGGTCGATTTCTATTTGTTGTATGATTAAGCAGGATGCTTCCTCGGCTATTTCAGCAGTCTCATCAAGTAATTGATCTATATCGGCGTATAGTTTTGCCATACTGAACCTCCTAATATGGTGTACTACTATATACTTCGAAAAAGAGATATTTTTTATGGGGGTTCAATAGACATTTTTACATAGAGATTTGTCCGCTACTAAGCCATAGGATTCTGAACTACACAACTGCGCTTTTTCTTATCTACATTTTGAAGCAGCTCTTGATATCGCTGTTATTGCATCCTCAATTTGTGATGCACTGACATCATAATTAGTCACGCAACGAACTGAAGTCGGGCCTGAAGCACCAACAAGTACTCCCTCTGATGCTAACTGAGTGACAAATTCTTCGGAAGAAACTCCAAGATCTTTCACATTAACAATAATAATATTTGTTTCAACTTTGTTGTCTACTTGAAGGCCTTCGATATTTTCTATTTCCTCGGCTAATCTTTTGGCATTCGCATGGTCTTCTCCCAAACGATCTTTCATTCTTGTAAGGGCAATCAATCCTGGAGCCGCAATAACCCCCGCTTGTCTCATTCCTCCACCAAGCATTTTCCGCCATTTTCTTGCAGCCTGAATGAATTCGGTACTACCAGCAATAATCGAACCAATCGGTGCTCCAAGTCCTTTTGATAAACAAAATTGAACCGTATCTGCATACTGAGCAAAATCTTTTACTTCTACACCAGCAGCCTCAGCAGCATTAAAAAGTCGAGCTCCATCAATATGTACTGGAATCTGATGTGATTGGGCAACTGCATATATTTTCTTCATATTTTCAACAGGTACTACTGCTCCACCTGCACGGTTATGAGTATTTTCTATACAGATTAGTCCTGTAACTGGAAAATGAATATCCTTACCCCTAATGGCATTTTTCACTTGATCAGGATCCATTACTCCACGAACTCCAGCTATTGTTCTTGTTTGAACTCCGCCCAAAGCAGCTACTGCTCCTGATTCATAATAAAAAATATGAGAATCAGCCTCTAAAATAATTTCTTGACCAGGACGGCAATGGTTCAGAACGGCAATTTGATTCCCCTGTGTTCCACTTGTTACCAACAGTGCTTCTTCCTTCCCAAGAATATCTGCAGCTGTTTCCTCTAAAAGACGGACAGTCGGATCCTCTTGGTAAACATCATCGCCGACCTCGGCCTCATACATTGCTCTTCTCATTTCTTCCGTTGGTTTTGTTACTGTGTCACTTCGTAAATCTAACATGCCTTACTCCCCCTTCAAACGAATAATTTAAGATTAGTATATAGATTCTATTTTAACAGAATCTGGTGACTCTAGTTGATCAATTAACTCTATTTTACCCCAGAGACTATGTATAGACTTTCAACCTTTTATTACGCCCTTAGCTTTCATTGTAGATGAATTGTAACATTCCACCCAATGGATCAAGCGTATTCAACCTTATAATAAAGTTATATATGATAGGTATCTATTGTCGTAATGCCTTGAATGAGGTTGGAGGATGTTTCAATCTCACATTAAACTAAAGAAAAGTATGGTGATGAAGATGCATGGACATCAGAATGGACATGGGATGGCAGGAAAAGGAATGCATCCAGGTGTATTAGACTTTAATATGAACCCATTTATTGTAATTTGGGAAGTAACCAGAGCATGTCAACTAAAATGTGTGCACTGTCGCGCAGATGCACAAACACAACCGGACCCTCGCGAATTGAACCATCAAGAAGGCCTTGATTTAATTGATCAAATCTACGATATGGGAAATCCAATGCTAGTCTTTACTGGTGGAGATTGCATGTTAAGAGAAGACCTTTTTGAATTGGCTGATTATGCCGTTAAAAAGGGAATGCGTGTCTCGATGACTCCGAGTGCAACACCAAGTGTCACAATAGAAAAAATGGCACGGGCAAAGGAAGTAGGATTATCACGCTGGGGCTTCTCCATTGATGGACCAACACCTGAAATTCATGACCATTTCCGTGGTACTCCAGGGGCATTTGATCTAACACTCGAAAAGATTAAGTATTTAAATGAACTAAATATGCCATTACAAATCAACACGGTTATTTCTCGATATAATTATGATCATCTTGAAGAAATGGTCAAGCTAGTAACCGATATGAAAGCCGTCATGTGGTATATTTTCCTTCTAGTTCCAACTGGGCGTGGACAGTTAGATGCTTGTCTAACACCAGCTGAACATGAAAAAGTATTCCGTTGGTTGTATGAACTTAGCAAAACAGCACCATTTGATATTAAAACAACTGCTGCTCAGCATTATCGCCGAGTGGTCTTCCAACAAAAAGCACGTGAAAATATTGTCGACAAACATGAGATTCGCTATGAAGATACGCTAACAAAAGATATGGCTTCTTCCATAGATGGTTTAAAACGTGCACCGAAGGGCGTTAATGATGGTAACGGCTTTGCCTTTGTTTCACATATTGGCGATGTCATGCCAAGTGGCCTTTTACCAATCGTAGGTGGGAATATCCGTGAGCAATCACTCGCCGAGATTTATCGCGAAGCAAAAGTGTTTAAAGATCTTCGCCAACCAGATAACTATAAAGGGAAATGTGGTGTATGCGAATTCCGTAATGTATGTGGTGGCTCCCGTTCAAGAACCTATGCAGTAACTGGTGACTATATGGAAAGCGAACCATTCTGTGTGTACATCCCAGAAGCAATGCGTAAAAAAGAAAGCGTACTTCGCTAGAAAACATAAATCGATCATAATACATCCCTCCTCAGACTTTTTTATG
>Ga0180215_1005454_pt1 | contig 10874 bp, 12 predicted proteins | sample eDN3rd37CBELigBY_FD_128871 | JGI IMG/M metagenome (GOLD analysis project Ga0180215, IMG submission 128871) | Enriched backyard soil microbial communities from Emeryville, California, USA - eDNA 3rd pass 37_C BE-Lig BY (version 2) (version 2) | ecosystem: Environmental > Terrestrial > Soil >...
ATGACGAAACTAGAACAGTACGATTATGTTGGGGCAACAGCCATTGCGACAGTGATGCTGGTGACATCCTTTGTCTTGCTGTTAGTGATCAACATCATCCAATGGTATACAAATCGTAAATTTAATCTTCATTAAGGAGGGCGCAAATTATGACAAAACCTTTAGAAATCGAGCAAGAGGTTCCTTTAACCGTTAGTGGTGGAAGCTCAAAATCGTATGCTCTACAAGAATCTGCATTAGTAAAATGGACGTTAATTACCATCTCGCTCGCTTTTTTAGCACTATTTTTAATATTGCCCCTAGTTTCCATCTTTGTGACAGCATTTGAAAATGGCTGGGCAACCTATGTGGCAGCCATTACAGATCCGGATGCCCTTGCAGCTATTAAACTGACATTGACCGTAGTATTAATCGTTGTCCCTTTAAATGCTGTTTTTGGAATTGTGGCAGCATGGTTAATTACGAAATTTTCATTTAAAGGCAAAAACGTCTTAATTACATTAATAGATCTGCCATTTGCTGTTTCGCCGGTTATAGCAGGAATCGTGTTTATCTTATTATTCGGCGCACAGGGTTTACTGGGAGAATGGCTATTTGAACATGATTTATATGTGATTTTTGCATTACCGGGAATTGTCATTGCAACAATGTTTGTAACGTTCCCCTTCGTAGCGAGAGAGCTTATTCCTTTAATGCAAATGCAGGGAATCACGGAGGAAGAAGCATCTATTTCATTAGGGGCAAGTGGCTGGAAAACGTTCTACCTGGTTACTCTCCCGAATATTAAATGGGGCTTATTGTACGGACTTATTTTGTGTAATGCGCGGGCAATCGGAGAATTCGGAGCAGTTTCCGTAGTTTCTGGCCATGTTCGCGGGATGACAAATACGATGCCATTGCATATTGAAATATTATATAACGAATATCAGTTTACAGCAGCATTTGCAGTTGCTTCACTCATGTCCATTTTAGCGATCATTACGATTATCATTAAAAATGTTATTGAGTGGAAAGCAAAAGACGTTTAGGGAGGTTTAATCATGAGTATTCAAATTCAAAATGTTTCAAGGGCTTTCGGTTCATTTCAAGCGGTAAAGGATATTTCAATTGATATCGAATCGGGCGAGCTTATTGCACTTTTAGGGCCATCCGGTTCGGGAAAAACAACCCTATTACGTATTTTAGCTGGCTTGGAAGGATTGGATGAAGGCGCGATTTTGTTCGACGGGCACAATATTACCAACGTTAGCCCAAAAGAAAGAGGGGTAGGCTTCGTTTTCCAGCATTATGCATTGTTCCGACATATGACGGTGTTTGATAATGTGGCATATGGCTTGAAAGTACGTCCACGCAAAACCCGTCCGTCAAAAGAAGAAATCAAAAAGAAAGTAACAGAGCTTTTAGCACTAGTTAAGCTAGATAATTTTACAGATCGCTATCCCTCCCAATTATCTGGAGGCCAGCGCCAACGTGTTGCATTAGCGCGGGCATTAGCTGTAGAGCCAAAAGTTCTATTATTAGACGAACCATTTGGAGCGTTGGATGCAAAGGTGCGAAAAGAGCTGCGTCGCTGGCTGCGCCAATTGCACAATGAATTCCATGTAACAAGTATCTTTGTGACGCACGATCAGGAAGAGGCGCTGGATGTTGCTAATCGCATTATTGTTATGAATAATGGGCAAATCGAACAGGTAGGTACGCCGGAAGAAGTCTATGAGCATCCGGCAAGTCCATTCGTTTATGACTTCTTGGGGAATGTGAATCTATTCAAGGGACGCTTGCATAAAGGAAAGCTAACACAAGGCCATTTTGAAATTGATGTCCCTACTTATTTGGATTCATATGAAGAGGCTGTAGGGTATGTTCGACCACATGATATCCATATTGAAAAAGAACAGCAAAGCAAGGATACAGTAGCTGCAAAAATTGTTCATATTCATCTTGTGGGACCAATTGTACAAATTGAATTAAAGCGAGAAGACAATGTGGATGAATACTTGGAAGCTGAAATCACCAAGGAACATTATAAGGAATTGGACATCAAAAATGGGGATACTGTCTACATCCGTCCAAAACAGCTGAAAGTATTTATTCCAGAGGATTTTTCAATCTAAAAAAGTTGTACATGTGACGGTATTTTAATAGACAATTGAATGATCATTATAAGCTATTAGTTGGTCGCTGACTGGACATACCAGAAGCTCATAAAGCTCCCTTATAAATAGGAGTTTTATGAGCTTTTGTATTTGAATAAAGAACTATCTATCACTAAAACATATGAATTTTATCAAGGAGGCTAGTATGAACGCATTAAAACAATTTAATTTTCCTGTTGTTGTTGGCAGAGTTGAAAAGGGAAAACAATTAGGAAGAACGCTTGGATTTCCAACAGCAAATTTGAATTTAGTAGCTGGTTTTTCCGTTGAAAATGGTGTATATGGCGTATATATCTATCATAATTCGAAAAAGTATATAGGAATTTTGAATGTTGGGAAACGTCCTACATTTAATGATGGTGAACATAAATCCTATGAAGTTCATATTTTAGATTTTGATGAATGGATTTATGACGAATATTTAACTATGGAAATAATGATTTATATCCGCGGTGAGCAAAAATTTGACCAACTACAGGATTTAATCGGGCAATTACAGGCAGATGAAGATTATGCTCGAAAACATTTAATAAAGTAAAAGGCATGTAAGGAGGCTATGTTGTGGAAAGATTTGGACATATTTTGAACTTGCCGGATTTACAATTCTCTCAATTTTGCCAACAACAATTTTCCTTAAATAAAGGAATTTATAATACGATTGATAGTTGGTTTTACGATAATGGAATCATTAATATAGTAGATCGAAGAACAATGGTATTACGTTTTATGTCCTTTACTATTTCCAATGACGCAGAGGTGAAATTTGGACCAGGCGGATTGTCGAAAAAACTGGAAGAATTTTGGAGCGAGATAGTTGGAGGTGTGAAAATTCATTAGAAAAATTGTTAGAAAAAAGAATTTTTTTAAAATATTGACAATTTGATTTCGTAATATATAATTATTCTTATAAGTTTAATAGGTATTATGGAAAATAACATCCAAAACAGGGCTTGGAATGGCATTAAATGGTATTAAAACAATTGCATACACAATAGCTGATTAGACAACTAAAGGCTGCATCTTTTTTATAAGAGGATGTGGCCTTTTATTTGCGTAAAAGAAAGATAGAACTTTTTTTATGCATAATTGCAACTAGAGCTAATCGCTTTAAATCTTTTGATTAGCCAAGTTTTCTAATATCAAAACTGTTTTAGAAGGGGAGTATGTAAAAAATGGTTCAAGCTGTAATTATCAATGGAAATCATAAGAAAGCATCACGTTTAACAGGTATCCATCAATATATTGAAGATTACTTAGAAGAGGCTGGTGTATCATCGACTTCGATTTTTGTACATGAACTGCCGGCTAAGGATTTGATTACTGCAAATTTTGCAAGCGATGAAATTGCAAAAGCCAATCAAAAAGTGGCTGATGCAGAGATTGTTTTTATTCTTACACCTATTTTTAAAGCCTCCTATACGGGCATTCTTAAAACATTTTTGGATTTAATTCCTCAAAAAGGTTTTGAAAATAAAAAAATTGTACCCATAGCTATCGGAGGTTCTATTGGACATTTATTAGCCGTAGAGTATGCATTGAAGCCGGTATTGTCTGTACTGGGAGCTACGGAAATTTTAAATACAGTCTTTGTCCTCGACCAACAGGTGGAAAGATTGGAAAACGGGGATTATAAGATTCAAGATGTAGTGTTAGATCGTTTAAACCATGTACTGCAAAAATTTCAAGCTCATCTTATGAAATAAGGTGAAAATTAATTTTTTTAATAAAACATAGTAATCTAATAAGAATACTTTTGATAAGGTGGTTTTAAATTTTAAATCGTGAAGAAAGGATGATGTGAATGAGCAAAAAATATGAAAATGTGCAATTAGTCCTAAAAAATATTGAGAAGATGCTTACGACCATGAGTTATGGATCAATCACCCTTGTGGTTCATGATGACAATGTAGTCCAGATTGAAAAAAGTGAAAAAATCCGTTTAAATAAATGAAAAGAAAAGGTTCGATATGTGCAAATGACAGCGCATAATCGAACTTTTTTCACCTCTAAATAAGTGTGGAAACCATGATAGTCCCTAACGCAGGAAATCAAAACGCTTTAGTCGAGTCGTGTTTTTCTCCTTTAAATCGTTTATACTTTAATAAGAGAATTCATGGATAATACATAAAGAAAATGAAAATAAGGTAAAATAGAGGAATAGAATATGATAAAAATTGGTTTGACTGGATGGGGAGATCACCCTTCGATTTATCGTACAAATTCAACTAGACGCGATAAGCTTTTTGACTATACCGGCCACTTTCCGATAGTGGAATTGGATACATCTTTTTACGCGATACCCGCGCAGCAAAATATCGAAAAATGGGTCAATGAAACACCGGACTCCTTTCAATTTATAGTGAAAGCCTATCAAGGGATGACCGGGCATTTGAGGGATGATAATCCTTATGAAACCCGTAACGAAATGTTTGAAGCATTCAGGCAATGTGCCAGTGCTTTTCAAAATGCGAATAAATTGGCGATGATTTTAGTACAGTTTCCGCCTTGGTTTGACTGCTCCTTGAAAAACGTCAACTATATTCGTTATGTCAAGCAACAATTGGCAGAGTTTCCGATTGCTGTTGAGTTCCGTAACAGAACTTGGTATAGCGCAGAAAGAAAAGACGAAACAATTCGATTCTTAAAGGAGCATGGATTCATTCATACGGTTTGTGACGAGCCGCAAGCTGGAGTAGGATCAGTTCCCTTTGTAGGTGAAGCCTCACATGAAAAGGCGCTTGTTAGAATACATGGCCGAAACGTATATGGATGGCGCAATTCAGGTTCTACGGAAAATTGGAGAGAGGTCCGTTTTCTATACGATTATAATGAAGAAGAGCTTACAGATTTGGCAAATAAAATAAGAAATCTAGAGAAGCTTTGCAGCGAGGTATTTGTTCTTTTCAATAATAATTCTGGACACCATGCAGCAGATAATGCTAAGACTTTACAACGAATGATGGATATTGATTTTGATGGACTCTCACCAAAGCAGCTCGATTTATTTGGAGGAGAATTTTGATGGAGTACGTTTTGCTGGCAATTATTGCACTTGCCTCAGGTATATTGGGATCACTTGTAGGATTGGGCGGAGGCGTTATTTTAATTCCCGCCACCTTGTTCGTAGGGATTAATCTTGGCTATTTTCCAGATATAACACCACAGAGTGTTGTAGGATTATCGGTGGTCATGATGATCTTTATAGGTCTTTCTTCAACCCTATCCTATATGAAAAATAGACAGGTTGATTTTAAAAGCGGATTTATCTTTTTCATTGGAAGCATCCCGGGTACAATGCTCGGTGCATGGTTAAATAAAGGATTGGATTTGCCTTCTTTTAATCTATACTTTGGGATATTTTTAGTTTTATTATCGATTCTTTTATTTGTCCGAGACAAATTAAAACCGATTTATTGGTTTGTGAACCATGGGAGAAAGACAACTTTTACAGATCAAGAAGGAAAAGAGTTTGTTTATGGCTATCCTGTTTGGTTTGCGGTTATTTTTACGTTTATAGTTGGAATGGTTTCTGGACTATTTGGAATTGGTGGAGGATCCCTGCTCGTACCGGCAATGGTCCTATTATTCCTATTTCCACCACATGTTGCTGTTGCAACCTCCATGTTTAATGTGTTTTTATCTTCAATCGTCAATTCCGCAAGCCATATTTATTTAGGAAATGTTCCTTGGATATATGTAATTCCTGTCATTATTGGCGCTTATATAGGAGCAAAGCTTGGTGCAGCTCTCAATAAAAGATTGCAGTCCAAAACGGTTGTTATGGTGCTGCAAATAATAATGTTGTTAATAGGTATCCGTTCAATTATTGAAGGCTTATAGCAACTTCGATATGTGGACAATTACTTTTTAGGTGCACCTGATATTAATTTCAAAAGGAGGTGATCCATTTGCTTGAGACAATTCATATTTTTCATACCAATGATATACATAGCCATTTAGAATATTGGCAGCGGATGCAAAATTTTATCAAAACCCAGCGTTTAGAATATGCAAAGCTGGGGGAGCCGAGCTTTTTGTTTGATCTTGGGGATCATCTAGATCGTTCTAATATTTATACAGAGGCCACTCTGGGCAAGGGAAATATACAGCTATTAAACGAAGCACAATATGATGTAGTGACAATAGGCAATAACGAGGGGATTACTCTTTCCTTCGAGGAATTGTACTCCCTTTATGATGAGGCAAATTTTGATGTTGTTGTCGGGAATATTGAGCCCATCGATGGCAGTAAACCCACATGGCTAAAACCCTATACGATTTTACAAACTAAATATGGGACAAAAATAGGGGTTATTGGTGCAACAGCTATGTTTGAAGTGTTTTATAAAGAATTGAACTGGCATATTACTGAACCGCGGAAAGTTCTGAACCAATTAGCCGCTCAATTAAAAGAACAGGTCGATATTCTTGTATGCTTATCCCATCTCGGAATTTCGGAAGATGAACTTTTAGCAAACGAAGTCCCTAGTATTGATGTCATTTTTGGATCACATACCCATCATTTATTTGAAGAAGGCAAAGTTGTCAACAATGTATTATTGACAGGCTGCGGCAAATTCGGGGTTTATACGGGTCACCTAACCCTGCAGTTTGACCATACTACCCGTAATTTAATAAAGAAAAAAGAAACGGTCATTGAAAATGCCATCCTTCCTGAAATTGAAGGAGAAGCATTATTTTTAGCCAAGCTAATGCAACGAGGCAAAGAGCTCCTGCAAACACCTATTTTTCAAACAAGCAAAAGCTACAACAAAGAATGGTTTCACTATTCCCAGCTATCTAGTTTATTTGCGGAGGCTGTTCTTGATTATACGGATGCCGATTGCGCGATGTTTAATGCTGGAATTTTCCTTGATAGCTTAAAAAGAGGAACAATTACCAATTACGATATTCATAAAATTCTACCTCATCCGATAAATATATGTGTCATCGAATTATCAGGAAAAGAATTAAAAGAAGTGTATTTGCAAGCTCAAAATGATCAATGGCCACAACTGGAATTAAAAGGGCTTGGATTTAGAGGATCAATTTTTGGGAAAATGCTAACTTATCAATTTGCAATGAATAAACAAAGGGAACTGATTGTGAACAATGAAACGGTCGAGCTAGATCGCCATTATAAGCTGGCGACTTTAGATATGTTTACCTTTGGCTATTTCTTTCCAAATTTTAAATATGCGAAGAAAAAGTATTATTTACCATTATTTTTAAGAGATATTTTAATTGCATATGGTAAAAGGCTAGTTTGATTCATTATAATTAGGTAAAAGGATGTATTTCAAACACAGGAATTGAGGTAAAATTGAATGCGTTTAATATCAATCAATGTGCTCAAAACAGGTATGGTTATCGGGAGAACTATCTGGAACGAGGCGGGGCTTCCGTTAATACAAAAGGATGTTGTCGTTTCAGATAACCTTATTGGCAGATTAAAACAACTAGGAATTCAATATGTATATATTGAAGACAAGATTTCAAAAGGAATAGAAATTGAAGAAACTGTACCGTTGGCGACTCGCAAGAAGGCAGTTAAACAAATAACGGACACTTTTCATCAAATAAAAGGCTTAGATAGTAAATCCGCTTCCCTCGTTATCGATAAGCAAACGAAAGAAATTGGTAATCTGGTTGAGGATTTGCTAAGTTCCATTTTAAATAATGATGAAGTCTTAATGATCTTATCAGATACATTGTTATACGATGAATATATTTATCAGCATTCATTTCAAGTGACGCTTTATTCTCTAGCTATTGCAAAAGAAATGGGCTATTCCCAAAGCGATTTAAAAACAATCGGAATAGGTGCCATCTTGCATGATGTCGGGAAAATGCTGACGCCGGCCGATGTTTTATTTAAACCGGGCCGTTTAACTGACGAAGAATTCGAATTAATGAAACAACATGCCAGATCTGGCTTTGATATTTTAAGAAATTTACATACGGTTTCCCTGCTTGTCGCGCATTGTGCTTTCCAGCATCATGAACGAATGGATGGCAGCGGATATCCGAGAGCTCTCGTGGATTATGAAATCCATCCATTTGCAAAAATTATCGCAGTAGCAGATGTATTTGATGCAGTTACTTCAAATCGAGTGTACCGCAAAAAAATGGTTCCATCTCAAGGAATTGCTGTTATTGAAGCTGGAAGAGGAACCATGTTTGATGCGAGAGTAGTAGATGCTTTAAAAAAGACGGTCGTTCATTATCCAAATGGAACGATTTTGGAGTTATCGGATGGTCGTCGCGGAGTAGTGGCAAAACAAAATGTACTTGACTCGGCTTTACCATGTCTACGAATTTTTGAAGAAAATAATCAATTATTGAATTCTACATATCTATTAAATTTGATTGAAGAACCACATATAAAGATTGAAAATGTTGATACTGAATATATTTTAGAAGTTGAATAGTTATCTTCTCCTGTTCATAAATTGGAGCAGGAGGAGATTTTTTTGTTTTCTCGTCGTTCAAGGAGAAATATGATGTTTTCGGGAGTGAAGGGACACAAAACGAAAAGGAAACGCAGACTGTCCAATCGGTTTACGATCTTCACTATGTGTTTTGTAATTGGGATTATTGCATTCCTATACATATTGAATGATCGATTAATGCCAACGTATGTTGATTATGCAGAGTTTCAAGCGAATAAAATTGCAGCACATGTCGTAAATAAGGCAATTAATGCGAGAACATCCAGAGTATTAGATATCAATGAAATCATAGAAGATTTACCATCGGAATCAGATTATATGGTCACAACAAAATTCAATACAGAAGTTATTAATCAGATTCGAGCAGAAACAACTATGTTAGTAAAAGAACATTTAGAGTTAGCAGAAGAAGGTGATTTATCGAAATTGCCGGAACTCGATAATGTTGAATATGATGTGAGCGAAATTCAAAAGGGGGATGGAATCGTTTTTTTCGTTCCGATTGCCCAAGCCTTGAACCTTCCGCTACTCGGAAATTTAGGCCCAAAAGTGCCGATTCGTTTTCACATCATCGGGAATGTTGCCAGTAATGTCTCAACATCCATTAAAGAATTTGGTATCAATAATGCGAAGGTAGAAGTAAATATTGATATGCAAGTAAATGTTCAAATTATTATTCCATTTGCGAGCCAACAATCAACGGTTCATCAAACTATTCCAGTTGCAATCGGCTTAGTTCGTGGTCAAGTCCCACATATTTATACAAATGGAGGGGATGGGGCGCAGCCTTCTATCGAGGTTCCAGTACCTTCCAATTAGAGGTGCAGGGATAATGTTAAGTCTTTTATCACTAAACTTAGCGAAAGTTAGTTGTTTTCGATTGTAATAATATGTTACATTGACATCAGTATGGTTATTTTTTGTATAGCAGATTAGAAAGCAACAAACTTTCCTAGTCTTGCATAAGTGCAACGAAGGCATATCGCTATAGGTATTCGATAAGCCAAGTTTTCTAATATTGATAGGGGATGAAGAGAAATGACAAGTAAACCTGCTAGCGAGAAAGAGCAAATCTTACGAAAACCCGAATGGTTAAAAATAAAATTAAATACAAACGATGAATATAAAGGTTTAAAGAAATTGATGCGTGAGAAAAACCTGCATACAGTATGTGAGGAAGCACGTTGTCCAAATATCCACGAATGCTGGGGCGAAAGAAGAACTGCAACGATGATGATTCTGGGCGATGTGTGTACACGTGCATGTCGTTTTTGTGCAGTTAAAACAGGTCTTCCAAATGAATTGGATTTAGCAGAACCAGAACGTGTTGCAGAATCAGTGGAAATTATGAATTTAAAACATGTAGTTATTACAATGGTTGCTCGCGATGATCTAAAAGATGGCGGGGCTGGTGTATTAGCAGAAACGGTTCGAGCGATCCGAAATAAAACACCTCAAACATCTGTTGAAGTACTGCCTTCAGATTTAGGTGGATTGGAAGAAAATTTAAAAATGTTAATGGATGCCAAACCGGATATTTTAAATCATAATATCGAAACGGTTCGTCGCTTAACGCCAAGAGTTCGTGCCCGTGCAAAATACGATCGCTCTCTAGAATTTTTACGCAGAGCCAAAGAAATGCAGCCGGATATCCCGACAAAATCATCTCTTATGATTGGTTTAGGGGAAGAATGGGATGAAATCTTGGAGGTTATGGACGATTTAAGAGCGAATAATGTAGATATCATGACAATTGGTCAATACTTGCAGCCATCGAAAAAACATTTACCAGTTAAAAAATATTATACGCCATTAGAATTTGGAAAACTTCGTAAAATTGCAATGGAAAAAGGCTTCAAGCATTGTGAAGCCGGCCCATTAGTACGCAGCAGCTATCATGCGGACGAGCAAGTAAATGAAGCAACAAAAACAAGACAACTGCTTGCAGAAGAAGTATAAAAAGCCGGTCACTTTTGGCAGATTTAGAGATAGGGGGAGTTTCGATGATTATAGCAGAAGGTTATACTTATGAAATTATCGAAAATGTCCGAGAGGGTTTCAAAGAGGATGCTTTCTTAGCGAGATATTCAGATATCTTAACAAAGTACGATTACATTGTTGGTGATTGGGGCTACGGTCAGCTTCGGTTAAAAGGATTTTTTGAAGACAAAAATCAAAAAGCAACTTTTGATACAAGAATCAGTACTTTTGAAGATTATTTATACGAGTATTGCAACTTTGGCTGTGCTTATTTTATTGTAAGAAA
>Ga0180215_1005456_pt1 | contig 10869 bp, 21 predicted proteins | sample eDN3rd37CBELigBY_FD_128871 | JGI IMG/M metagenome (GOLD analysis project Ga0180215, IMG submission 128871) | Enriched backyard soil microbial communities from Emeryville, California, USA - eDNA 3rd pass 37_C BE-Lig BY (version 2) (version 2) | ecosystem: Environmental > Terrestrial > Soil >...
AACAAACCTGAAACAGGTCATGCTAAAAAAGCAAATACAAGCCCTAAGCGCTTCATCAGTGAATTTAAGAATGTTAATGTAGAAGAATACGAAGTTGGTCAAGAAGTCAAAGTTGATATATTTGAAGCTGGTACGATCGTTGACGTAACAGGTGTATCGAAAGGTAAAGGTTTCCAAGGTAGCATTAAACGCCATGGACAATCTCGTGGACCAATGGCTCACGGTTCTCGTTACCATCGTCGCCCTGGTTCAATGGGTGCTATCGCTCCAAACCGTGTATTCAAATCTAAAGAATTACCAGGACGTATGGGTGGAGAAAGAGTAACTATCCAAAACCTTGAAATTGTAAAAGTTGATGTAGATCGCAACTTATTATTAGTTAAAGGTAATGTACCTGGAGCTAAAAAATCATTAGTGAAAGTTCAAGTAGCAATTAAAGCTCAATAATTTCACAGGAAAGGAGGAAATAAGGAATGCCTAAAGTAAGTTTATACAACCAAAACGGTTCACAAGTTGGTGAAATCGAATTAAACGACAACGTGTTTGGTATTGAACCAAATAATCACGTTATTGCAGAAGCAGTTATTGCACAACGTGCATCACTTCGTCAAGGTACTGCAAAAGTAAAAAATCGTTCTGAAGTGAGTGGCGGTGGTCGTAAACCATGGCGTCAAAAAGGAACAGGACGTGCTCGTCAAGGTTCTATCCGTTCTCCACAATGGCGCGGAGGTGGTATTGTATTCGGACCTGTACCACGCAGTTACGCTTACAAATTACCTAAAAAAGTTCGTCGTTTAGCAATTAAATCTGCATTATCATCTAAAGTTTTAGAAAACAATATTCTTGTTTTAGAGAACTTAAGTTTAAGTGCTCCTAAAACTAAAGATTTTGTTGCAGTACTTAACAACTTATCTGTTGATTCTAAAGCATTAGTTGTTACAAAAGATGTTAATGAAAATGTATTCCTATCAGCTCGTAATATCCCAGGAGTTAAAGTTGTAACTTCTCAAAGTATTACAGTGCTAGATCTTGTTGGTTATGACAAATTAATCATAACTAAAGATGCTGTTGAAAAAGTAGAGGAGGTGCTAGCGTAATGGATGCACGTGAAGTTATTAAGCGCCCCGTAATTACAGAACGCTCAATGGATATGTTAAATGACCGTAAATACACATTTGATGTAGATGTTAGAGCTAATAAAACACAAGTAAAACAAGCAATTGAAGAAATTTTCGGTGTAAAAGTTTCTAATGTTAACATTATGAACTATAAAGGTAAATTCAAGAGAATGGGTAAATACTCTGGATATACTAACAAACGCCGTAAAGCAATCGTTACTTTAACAGAAGATAGTAAAGAAATCGAAATCTTTAATGCATAATTTCATTAAGAAAAGGAGGGAATCTCATGGCGATCAAACATTATAAACCTACCTCTAACGGACGTCGCGGTATGACAGTTTCTGATTTCTCTGAAATTACAACTGACAAACCAGAAAAAAGCTTATTACAACCATTAAGCAAAAAAGCTGGCCGCAACAACCAAGGTAAGTTAACAGTTCGTCATCAAGGCGGTGGCCATAAACGCCAATACCGTGTGATCGATTTTAAACGTAATAAAGATGGCATTCCAGGACGCGTTGCTACAATCGAATACGATCCAAACCGTTCTGCAAACATCGCATTAATTCATTACCATGATGGAGAAAAAAGATATATTATTGCACCTAAAGGATTGCAAGTAGGTGTAGATATCGTATCTGGTCCAGATGTGGATATTAAAGTAGGTAATGCTTTACCATTATCTAACATTCCTGTTGGTACTTTAATTCATAACATTGAGTTAAAACCAGGTAAAGGTGGACAATTAGTTCGTTCTGCTGGTACAAGTGCTCAAGTATTAGGTAAAGAAGGAAAATACGTACTTGTTCGTTTGAATTCTGGTGAAGTTCGTATGATCTTAGGCACTTGCCGTGCAACAATCGGTCAAGTAGGTAATGAACAACACGAACTTATTAACATCGGTAAAGCAGGTCGTTCTCGTTGGTTAGGTAAACGCCCAACTGTTCGTGGATCTGTTATGAACCCTAATGACCATCCACACGGTGGTGGTGAAGGTAGAGCACCAATCGGACGTAAGTCTCCAATGACTCCTTGGGGTAAACCAGCACTTGGATATAAAACTCGTAAGAAAAATAACAAGTCTGATAAATTTATCGTTCGTCGTCGTAAAAAATAACGCGGTTGAGCTACGGTTCAAGTTTAGAACCGTAGGGCAATCACGAAGGGAGGTACAATTATGGGTCGTAGCTTAAAAAAGGGTCCTTTTGTAGATGATCATCTAATGAAAAAAGTTGAAGCACTTAACGAATCAGGCAAAAAACAAGTAATTAAAACTTGGTCTCGTCGTTCTACAATTTTCCCAGCTTTTATCGGACACACAATCGCAGTTTATGATGGTCGTAAACACGTACCGGTATACATCACTGAAGATATGGTTGGACATAAACTAGGTGAATTCGCACCAACACGTACGTACAAAGGTCATGCTGCTGATGACAAGAAAACAAGACGTTAATGAGAGGAGGGCAAATCCATGCAAGCAAAAGCTGTTGCTAGAACAGTCCGTATTGCACCTCGTAAAGCTCGTTTAGTAGTTGATTTAATTCGAGGTAAGCAAGTAGGTGAAGCCTTTGCGATTTTAAAATTAACTCCAAAAGCTGCTTCCCCTATCGTTGAAAAAGTTCTTAAATCTGCTGTAGCAAACGCAGAACATAACTATGAAATGGATATCAACAAATTAGTTGTATCTCAAGCATATGTAGATGAAGGTGCAACGTTGAAACGTTTCCGTCCACGTGCACAAGGTCGTGCATCACAAATCAATAAACGTACTAGCCACATTACTATTGTGGTATCAGAAAAAAAGGAGGGATAATTAGTGGGTCAAAAAGTTAATCCTATAGGCTTGCGTGTCGGGATTATCCGTGATTGGGAATCTAGATGGTACGCAAATAAAGACTATGCAGATCTTTTACATGAAGACATTAAAATTCGTGAATATATCGCTAACCGCTTAAAAGATGCTGCTGTTTCTGGAATTGAGATTGAACGTGCTGCAAACCGCGTAAACGTAACAATCAACACTGCTAAACCAGGAATGGTTATCGGTAAAGGTGGTTCTGAAGTTGAACTTTTAAGAAAAGCATTAAGCGAATTAACTTCTAAAAAAGTTCACATCAACATCGTTGAAATTAAAAAAGCTGACTTAGATGCTAAATTAGTAGCTGAAAATATTGCTCGTCAATTAGAAAACCGTGTATCTTTCCGTCGTGCGCAAAAACAAGCTATCCAAAGAACAATGCGTGCTGGTGCTAAAGGTATCAAAACAATGGTTTCTGGTCGTCTTGGCGGAGCTGATATCGCTCGTTCTGAACAATACAGTGAAGGTACTGTTCCACTTCATACATTACGTGCTGACATCGATTATGCACATGCTGAAGCAGATACAACTTACGGTAAACTTGGCGTAAAAGTTTGGATCTATCGTGGAGAAGTTCTTCCTACTAAGAAAAAATCCGAGGAAGGAGGAAAATAATTATGTTATTACCTAAACGTGTAAAATATCGCCGCGAACACCGTGGTAAAATGCGCGGTAATGCAAAAGGTGGTACTGAAGTAGCATTCGGTGAATACGGTTTACAAGCTCTTGAAGCTTCTTGGATCACTAACCGTCAAATCGAAGCAGCACGTATCGCAATGACTCGTTACATGAAACGTGGCGGTAAAGTTTGGATTAAGATTTTTCCTCATAAACCATATACTGCAAAACCATTAGAAGTACGTATGGGTTCCGGTAAAGGTGCTCCAGAAGGATGGGTAGCGGTAGTTAAACCAGGAAAAATTATGTTTGAAGTTGCTGGTGTATCTGAAGAAGTTGCTCGCGAAGCTCTTCGTCTTGCATCCCACAAACTTCCAATTAAATGTAAGTTCGTAAAAAGAGAAGAAATTGGTGGTGAAATAAATGAAGGCTAAAGAAGTACGTGATTTAACCACTGCCGAAATTGAACAAAAAATTAAGTCTTTAAAAGAAGAACTATTTAATCTCCGTTTCCAATTAGCTACTGGTCAATTGGAAAACACTGCAAGAATCCGCGAAGTACGCAAGTCTATTGCTCGTATGAAAACTGTGGTTCGTGAAAGAGAGATTGGAATTAATAACTGATTTTGAGAGGGGGTAAGACGATGACAGAACGTAACCAAAGAAAAGTTTACACTGGGCGTGTCGTTTCTGATAAAATGGACAAAACAATTACTGTTTTAGTCGAAACGTATAAAAAGCATCCTCTTTATGGTAAACGTGTTAAATACTCTAAAAAGTTCAAAGCTCATGATGAATTAAATGAAGCAAAAATTGGCGATATCGTACGAATTATGGAAACTCGTCCACTTTCTGCGACAAAACGTTTCCGTTTAGTAGAAATCGTTGAAAAAGCTGTTATTATTTAATTGAATTTGATCGTTATTTCCGAAAGGAGGTTCTCTAAATGATTCAACAAGAAACTCGTTTAAAAGTTGCTGATAACTCAGGAGCACGTGAAGTTCTTACAATTAAAGTTCTTGGTGGTTCTGGTCGTAAAATTGCTAATATCGGCGACATTATCGTTTGTACAGTTAAACAAGCAACACCAGGAGGCGTTGTCAAAAAGGGTGACGTTGTTAAAGCGGTAGTTGTTCGTACAAAGAGTGGTGTTCGTCGTAATGACGGAACTTACATCCGTTTTGATGAAAATGCTTGTGTAATTATCCGTGAAGATAAGAGTCCGCGTGGTACACGTATTTTCGGACCAGTTGCTCGTGAATTACGTGATAATAACTTCATGAAAATTGTTTCATTAGCTCCAGAAGTACTATAAGATCGATAATTTGTTTTGCCTTTAAGGAGGTGCGAAATATGCATGTAAAAAAAGGTGATAAAGTTAAAGTTATTACTGGAAAAGATAAAGGAAAAACAGGTGTTGTTTTAGAAGCTTATCCTAAAAAGAATCGTGTTTTAGTTGAAGGTGTAAACATCGTTAAAAAACACGCTAAACCTTCTCAAGATAACCCACAAGGTGGAATCATCAGCCAAGAAGCTGCTATCCACGTATCCAACGTTATGCCAATTGATCCAAAAACTGGCGAACCAACACGTGTAGGATACAAAGAAGTAAATGGTAAAAAAGTTCGTATCGCTAAAAAATCTGGCGCAGAATTAGATAAATAAATTGCAAAATTAGAAAGGAGGTACAGTTGATGAGCCGCCTAAAAGAAAAATATATTAAAGAAATTACGCCATCTTTGATGAGCAAATTTAACTATAAATCAGTAATGGAAGTACCAAAAATTGAAAAAATCGTTGTCAATATGGGTGTAGGTGACGCAGTTCAAAACTCTAAAGCTTTAGATGCTGCTGTTGAAGAACTTACATTAATTACTGGTCAAAAACCAGTTGTTACAAGAGCTAAAAAATCTATCGCAGGTTTCCGCCTTCGTGAAGGTATGCCAATCGGTGCGAAAGTAACTTTACGTGGGGAACGCATGTATGAATTTTTAGATAAACTTGTTTCTGTATCTTTACCACGTGTACGTGACTTCCGCGGTGTTTCTAAAAACGCTTTTGATGGAAGAGGTAACTACACTCTTGGTATTAAAGAACAATTAATCTTCCTTGAAATTGATTACGATAAAGTAAGCAAAGTTCGTGGTATGGACATCGTTATTGTTACAACTGCGAAAACTGATGAAGAGTCTCGTGAACTATTAAAACAATTCGGTATGCCGTTTCAAAAGTAATCAATTAATAAAGGAGGCGAAATCGTGGCTAAAAAATCAATGATCGCGAAACAAAAACGCCCACAAAAATTTAAAGTACAAGAGTATACACGTTGTGAACGCTGTGGTCGTCCTCATTCTGTATATCGTAAATTTAAACTTTGCCGTATTTGTTTCCGTGAATTAGCGTATAAAGGTCAAATTCCTGGTGTTAAAAAAGCTAGCTGGTAAAACCCCGGTATGGGAAGGAGGTAAAAAAATATGGTTATGACTGATCCAATTGCAGATTTATTAACTCGCATTCGTAATGCAAACATGGTCCGTCACGAAAGTTTAGAGGTTTCTTCTTCTAACATCAAAAAAGAAATCGTTGAAATCTTAAAACGTGAAGGATATATTCGCGATGTAGAATATATTGAAGACAACAAACAAGGGATTATCCGTATTTTCTTAAAATATGGTCCTAATAGAGAACGTGTTATCACTGGTTTAAAAAGAATCAGTAAACCTGGCTTACGTGTATATGCGAAAGCTAATGAAGTTCCAAAAGTACTTAACGGTTTAGGTACTGCGATCGTATCAACTTCACAAGGTTTATTAACTGATAAAGAAGCTCGTGCTCAAAAAATCGGTGGCGAAATTATCGCTTACATTTGGTAATATTACAGTTTGAATGGAGGTGCAAAAGTATGTCTCGTATAGGTAAAAAACCTATTGAAATCCCAGCTGGAGTAACAGTTACTGTTAACGGAAGTACTGTTACTGTAAAGGGACCAAAAGGTGAATTAACTCGTACATTCAGTCCTGAACTTACAATCACAGTTGAAGAGAATGTATTAACAGTTACTCGCCCATCTGAATCTAAATTACATCGTACATTACATGGTACTACTCGCGCTTTACTAAATAACATGGTTGAAGGTGTTTCTAAAGGTTTCGAAAAAACACTAGAGTTAATCGGTGTTGGTTATCGTGCTCAAAAACAAGGAAACAAATTAGTATTAAGCGTTGGTTACTCTCACCCTGTTGAGTTTACACCTGATAGCGATCTTGAAATTGAAGTTCCTTCTAACACAAAGATCGTTGTTAAAGGTAAAGATAAAGAAAAAGTTGGCGCACTAGCTGCTAATATTCGTGCCGTTCGCCCACCAGAACCTTACAAAGGTAAAGGTATTCGTTACGAAGGCGAATATGTACGCCGTAAAGAAGGTAAAACTGGTAAGAAGTAAGCCGTAAAAGGGTTTTAGAAAGGAGTGACAAGAATGATTACGAAACCAGATAAAAATGCGATTCGCTTAAAAAGACATGCGCGTATTCGTGCTAAAATTACAGGAACTCCTGAACGTCCAAGACTAAGCGTCTTCCGTTCTAACAAACACATTTATGCACAATTAGTGGATGATACAAAAGGAATCACACTTGCGAGTGCTTCTACTTTAGATAAAGAATTAAATCTTGAAGGAACAAGCAATATCGAAGCAGCTAAAAAAGTTGGCGAACTTATTGCTAAACGTGCAGTAGAAAAAGGTTACAAATCAGTTGTATTTGACCGTAGTGGTTACTTATACCATGGACGTATTCAAGCACTTGCTGATTCAGCACGTGAAAACGGACTTGAATTCTAATTGAAAAAGGAGGGAAAACATTCATGCGTCGTATTGATCCAAGCAAACTTGAACTAGAAGAGCGTGTAGTTACTGTTAACCGCGTAGCAAAAGTTGTTAAAGGCGGACGTCGTTTTCGTTTCTCAGCGTTAGTCGTTGTTGGCGACAAAAACGGCCACGTTGGATTTGGTACTGGAAAGGCTCAAGAAGTTCCAGATGCCATTCGTAAAGCAGTTGAAGATGCTAAGAAAAACTTAGTTGAGGTACCAAGAGTCGGAACTACAATTCCACATGAAGTTATTGGACACTTCAGTGCAGGAGAAATTTTATTAAAACCAGCTCGTGAAGGTACAGGAGTTATCGCTGGTGGACCAGTTCGTGCGGTTCTTGAATTAGCAGGAATTGGCGATATCTTATCTAAATCTTTAGGTTCTAACACTCCTATTAATATGGTTCGTGCAACAATGGACGGTATTAAACAATTAAAACGTGCTGAGGATGTTGCGAAACTACGTAATAAATCAGTTGAAGAACTGTTAGGATAAGGAGGGAAAAACCATGAGTAACAAATTAGAAATTACCCTCACTAAAAGCCTTATTGGTCGCACTCAAGATCAAAAGGATACAGTTAAAGCGTTAGGATTAAAGAAAATCCATCAAACTGTTGTCAAAGAAGATAATGCTGCGATTCGTGGTATGATTAATAAAGTATCTCACTTAGTCTCTGTTAAAGAGCAATAAGAAGTAAACTTTCCTAAAAGGAGGTGCCAATATGAAACTTCATGAATTAAAATTAAATGATGGTGCTCGTAAAGAACGTAAAAGAGTTGGACGTGGTACAGGAAGTGGCCATGGTAAAACAAGTACACGTGGTCATAAAGGTCAAGGTGCTCGTTCAGGTGGTGGAGTACGTTTAGGATTTGAAGGTGGTCAAACTCCTTTATTCCAACGTTTACCTAAACGTGGTTTCACAAATATCAATCGTAAAGAATATGCAATTGTTAACCTCGAAGTGCTAAATCGTTTTGAGGATGGTACTGAAGTAACTCCAGAATTGTTAATCGAAACTGGCGTTGTAAGTAAAGAAAAAGCTGGTATTAAAGTATTAGCTAAAGGAACCATCGAGAAAAAACTTACAGTTAAAGCACATAAATTCTCCTCTGCTGCAAAAGAGGCAATTGAAGCTGCAGGCGGACAAACTGAGGTGATTTAATGTTCCAATTATTCTCCAATTTTATGCGTGTTAAAGATATTAGAAATAAGATCCTCTTTACGTTAGCTATGCTTGTTGTCTTCCGGATTGGTACATTCATTCCAGTTCCTGGAGTAGATGCTGACGTTCTGAAATGGGAAAACGAAATCAGTGCGTTTGGTGTTTTGAATATTTTTGGTGGTGGTGCATTAGCAAACTTCTCAATCTTAGCGATGGGAATTATGCCTTACATCACTGCTTCGATTATTATGCAATTGTTACAAATGGACGTTGTTCCTAAATTCACGGAATGGTCTAAACAAGGTGAAGTAGGAAGAAGGAAAATCGCACAAGTTACTCGTTATGCAACGGTTGTACTTGGTTTTATCCAAGCATTAGGTATGTCATATGGTTTTAACGCTACAACTGGCGGTTTATTAATTCGAGATACATCCATTGGTAACTATTTAGTGATCGCATTAGTGTTAACAGCTGGAACAGCATTTTTATTATGGATGGGTGAGTTAATCACTGCTCACGGTATCGGTAATGGTATTTCTATCATCATCTTTGCTGGTATCGTTGCAGGAATCCCTACTATGATTAATCAAATTTATGCTCAAAAATTTGAAAATGCTGGCGAACAATTGTTCATTAATATTTTAATGGTAGTGATTCTACTAATCATTATTGTTGCGATTATTGTTGGTGTTATCTTCATTCAACAAGCAGTTCGTAAAATTCCTATTCAATACACAAAACGTTTAGCAGGAAAAAGCCCAATCGATAATAATTCCTCTCATATACCATTGAAAGTAAATGCGGCTGGAGTTATTCCGATTATCTTTGCGATTTCCTTTATTATTACTCCACCAACTATTGCATCTTTCTTCGGAAGCAATGCAGTAACAAATTGGATTATTAATAACTTTGATTATTCAAAACCATTCGGAATGATCTTGTATGTAGCTTTAATCGTCGCCTTTACTTATTTTTATGCATTTGTTCAGGTTAATCCCGAAAAAATGGCAGAGAACTTAAAGAAACAAGGCGGTTTTGTACCGGGTCGTCGTCCAGGAGCACAAACACAAGCGTATTTCACAGGCGTTTTATATAGATTGACATTTGTTGGAGCAATATTCTTATCAGTTATTGCCATTCTACCTGTTTTCTTTACAACATTTATGAATTTACCAACTTCTGTTCAAATCGGTGGAACAAGCTTGCTAATCGTTGTCGGTGTTGCACTTGATACGATGAAACAACTTGAATCACAACTAGTTAAACGCCACTATAAAGGATTTATTAAATAGTCTACGCGGTTTTAGGAATCTCCACTTAGGAGTTCCTAAAATCCAAATTTTTGAGGGGGAATAGATTTGAATCTAATCCTAATGGGACTTCCTGGAGCAGGAAAGGGAACCCAAGCAGAACGAATTGTTCAGAAGTATAATATTCCTCATATTTCAACTGGCGATATGTTCCGTCAAGCAATTAAAGATGAAACTGAATTAGGATTACAAGCTAAATCCTATATGGATAAAGGTGAGTTAGTTCCTGATGAAGTTACGATCGGTATTGTTCGTGAACGTTTAAGTAAAGAAGATTGTGAAAAAGGTTTCTTGCTTGATGGCTTTCCAAGAACAGTTCCTCAAGCAGAAAGTTTGGAACAAATTCTAGCAGACTTAAATAAAAAAATTGATTACTGCATTAATATTGAGGTTAAAACTGATGTATTAATGGCAAGACTTACAGGTAGAAGAATTTGTAAATCTTGTGGTGCAACATATCATTTAGAATTTAATCCACCAAAATCACCAAATACTTGTGATAAATGTGGTGGAGAACTTTACCAACGTGCTGACGATCGTCCTGAAACAGTTGAAAATCGTTTGCAAGTCAATTTAAAGCAAATGCAACCACTATTAGATTTTTATGCTGAAAAAGGTTATTTAAAAACTATTAATGGTCTGCAAGAAATTGATAAAGTGTTTGAGGATATTGAACAATTACTTTCGACAATTACAAAATAGTTAAAATAGATGTCTAAAAGTGTACAGACTGCCAATGGATATTTTTTACTTAATTTAATTTAAAATAGTTGATGAAACTTTTTAGATTAAGAGGTATAATATCTTTTTGGGAGTAATGTTTATTTGCCTTGTTTGTGGGTGATGAATATTTATGGATCCAGATTCAGGTACACTAGTAGGCCGTGTTGTTTAAATTATAAAGGGTCGAGATGCCGGACAATATGCAA
>Ga0180215_1005459_pt1 | contig 10859 bp, 18 predicted proteins | sample eDN3rd37CBELigBY_FD_128871 | JGI IMG/M metagenome (GOLD analysis project Ga0180215, IMG submission 128871) | Enriched backyard soil microbial communities from Emeryville, California, USA - eDNA 3rd pass 37_C BE-Lig BY (version 2) (version 2) | ecosystem: Environmental > Terrestrial > Soil >...
AAGCCTCCAAGCTGTGTGAAGGTCACCAACGCCGTCGCATTTTACAGCAAAATCAGCTTGGTCGACCTGGCTGGCTCGGAACGCGCCGGCAAGAGCGGGACCACCGGTGCACTGCTGAAGGTGCGTACAAAATGCCCAACGCTCCGACAGAAGTTTGTTTTGTTTTGTCTTCCAACCACGCGTGATGGCGGCATATTTTATGTCTGATCGCGGAACGACAATAGGAAGGCGCCAACATCAACAAGTCGCTCACCACCCTGGGCCTGGTCATCAAGGCGCTGGCCGAGCGAGACCCCAACAGCACCAAGCCGCATTTTGTGCCCTACCGCGACTCGGTGCTCACTTGGTTCGTGGAAGCCGCGTAACCTTTCGGCCAGAGCCATAACTAATCACTGGAGAAGGCTGTGGTCCATGTCTGCTTGGGCCCAAAGGCTGCTGAAGGAAAACTTGGGCGGTAACTCCAAGACCGTTATGATTGCGACCATCTCTCCGTCGGCACTCAACTATGAGGAGACCCTCAGCACCCTGAGATACGCCAACAACGCCAAGAACATTGTCAACCGCGCCGTCGTCAACGAGGACGCCAACGCCCGAATCATCCGCGGTACGGCCTGCACAGGAATCGTCGCGACAGCTTAAGTGGCGTGTGACTACTAACCCTTTGTGGCGTAGCTTCTGAAAACGAGCGGTCGTATCAGAGCTGCGCGAAGAGATCGAGCGCCTCAAGGCGCTGCTGGCGCAAAACAAGGATCGCAAGGACGTCGCGGAGGACCTCCAGGAAGTGTACGTCGGCATATGGCACTGAAGAGGGTTGAAAACGTCCAACAGCTTAGCTGCATATGCCTTCGCCATATTTGTTATATGCCAATAGGACGCGGTTAAAAGCGGAGTTGGAGATGTCGGACGACGAAAAGCAACGGCTGAGCAAGCAGTACCAGGCCTTCTTGGAGGTGTGCCACACTGCACCAGTGTTCCCGGGACCTTGAATTTTAGCTGACCCAAGTCCCATTCTACCCCAAGCTGCCGATGCGCTCCAGGCGACGGGCGCGACCGGTGTGCTGGACAACAGCAAACTGCCGCTGCTCATCAACGAGAGCGAGGATATGCTCTACTCCAGTGTCATCTCGTACAGCGTCCGCCACGGTGTCACGCGCGTCGGCACGGCCCCCCTGCGCGAGGGTGATCACGCGATCGTTCTGGAGGCGCCCGACCTTGCGCCCGTGCATGCCTTCCTCGAGTCGGACGGCGAGTACGTCTACATCACACCGGCCAGCCAGATCCTGGCCCTAGACCAGTCGCTATTGTGGCCGCCGCCGCCGGCGAGCACAGATGCTGCAGACACCAATGGCACGTCGCCCAAGACGGATGCGGGCGAGGCCCTGCTAATTGACAAGGCCGCCCTCGACGCGAACGATCTGCTGACAGAGGTGCCCCCGCCCGCGCCGCCGCCCGCGAATGCACCTGCCGGCACCGAAGCCGACGCAACGCCACCATCCGCAGCGGTGAATAAAACTTCGGCGGAGGAAAGCACCCCGGACGCGCCCACGGTGCTGGCCGAAACCGCGAGCCTGCCGCCGTTTGTGCTCGGTACCGCCGACTCGCTGCTGGCAGCGTGGCGCGAGCTGCTGGAGCGCTGTGCCGACACCGGCGCGCCGCCGCTAGCGCAGGTGTACATCAACGACATGCCCGTCGAGCGGCAGACTCGCCTGCGGCACCGGCAGCAGATCCGGATTGGAGCGCACTACCGCTTCCGCTTCCAGCACCCGATCGAGGCGGAGAAGCTGTACCAACAGCGCCAGACGGTCATGGAAGGCAGCCCGATGCCTTGGCCGCTGGGCGGTAGCTGCACGCCGGACGACAATAACGCGTGGTCACCCGCGCGGCCGGCGCGGCCGCTGACGCCGTCGCAGCCAGCGACACCCGTGGCGGAGGCGACGCGCGTCTTCTCCGCCGCGACAACCTCGGCGGGGTCCGCGGCGCCATCCAACCTGGACGACGACGACGAGGCCAATATAAGTCCGAGCACCCCGGCACCCATGGAGGATGGTACCGACGGGGTGCCCACCGACGGGCCACCCAACGGCGACGCGTCGCGGCAGTCCCTAGAACAGCTAGCTCGCGTAACGTTGTTGGTATGCCGCGTTGGCATTGGGCGAGCGGTCGTTAATGGGTCGCTAATAGGGGATAACTTGGGTTGACTGGAACTACCGATGGTGCAGCCGCTGGAGATGACTAACCGCCACGACCTGAATGCGGTTCACGTCACCATCCCCGGCTTTGAGCTTGTCACCGACGGGAAAGAGGAGTACATTGTACGTCTGTGGACCGCGCGATCAATGTTAGTCGAGGCCCACATGCTCATCTCGCCACAATCGCGGTACTTGCCACCCCTGTGTGATGGTGTTCCGCAGGAATATGTGATCAAAATTGGCATCGGCGAGCACGGCTGGCTGGTGACGCGCCGGTACAGCGAGTTTGACAAGTTCAACGACTCGGTACATAGGCGCAAAGGCTGGGGTCGAGAGTTAGACGATCACTCGCTTAATCAACCGCGTGTATTCGGGTTCTGATCACGTCGGCAGATCCGGGACATGGTCCCCAAGGCGGTGCTCAACTTGTTCCCACCCAAGCAACGCAAATTCTGGGGCAAGCCAACCATGGAGCTGGCCGAGCGCCGGCGGCAGGCGTTGCAATCCTACCTCCAGGCCGCCGTGCCGCAGATCCTGTTTTTCAAGGGCACGACGAGCCGCACCGCGCTCGGCACCGAAGCCCCGGGCCATCCTAGGTGGGTGGCCCAGCCAGTGTCCCTTGGGTTACACATGCGCTAACAGCCGGCCCATGACTTCTTAGGGCAACCAAATGCCGCAGCTCACCCGTGGTCTTTACTCCCAAGTACGTTGAGGAGATGATCCCGTTCCTCGCCAAGAACTACATGCGGTCCTCGAGCGCCTCGCGCCTCGTACGAGCACCTTTGACATAAACGGTTACGTTGGGTGCTGCAACTCACACACGTCGCCGCGTAAAGCTTGTCGTCACTTTCGCTTGCAGATTGCGGCGGACACGGGCCATATCGACTCGGCCGATGCTAGCCCGGCGTCAGTGGGCACGGCGTCGCCGGGACCGCACGAGTCGCCCTTCCGGTCGCGCGCCCAGTCCATTCGAAGGATTTTTTCGCCAAACAAGCTGCCTTGAAGTCATCATGGCACCTAATTGTGTAGTAGCTGATTTTTTGTGGGTGCTCGCCCACTGTTGCCGCTCATCTGCTGTGTATGTACACTCCATCTGTACAGACTTTGAACACGAACACCGCGCGCTACGAGGCATGGTCGCGTCACGTCGCGTTCTTGCGCCGCTTGCGCGTGGCGACGGCCTCCTCCAGATACTCGTCCGTCGCCGTCCCCGTGGCCTCGGCCGCGGCGCGCTTCTTGCGCTCCTCCCCCTGCTTCTTGAACTTGGCGGTCAGCTCGGCCAGGCTGGGCTCGCTGCTCGCGGGCGCGGCCGCCCGCTTCGCCACCGGCTCCTCGGGCGGCACGAACGCCTGCGCACGGGCCTCCTGGCGCTGCTTAGTTGCCTCCTCTTGCGCTTCCTGGGACGCCAAAGCCAACTCATCACATCGCGGCAGCACGGCCCTCAGCGGTCCGTGCAATCCTTGTTCACGAGGCGCTGGTTAACCGTGCGCACCTGCTTGCGCTTGCGCTCGCGGGCCTCTTTCTCCTTGGGCTTGAGGAAGTACTCACCGCTCTCGATCGCCAGATCGACCTGCGGTCCGAGAAACAACTTGGGTCCCAATACGTTGCTGCGTGAGTGCGTGTTCACGCCAGCGGCCCGGCCAAGCGCGACAGCACACCTTGCTCGGCTGTTGCGGCGGCGGGAACGGCGTGTATTCCTTCTTCGCCTGCTCCACGGGCTTCTTCTTGGGCTGCACGTTCTGCTTCTTAAACTTGGGCAGGAACCGATCCCACGACTCGTTCTGCAGCGTGGGATCCTTGGCCAGCTCTCGCTTGATCATCAGCTCCTAGAGGCGCCCCATGCACAATTAACCAAAGCAGACTCTTGTCAGTACCGAACGACCGGAGTGGCGACGTAGTTGGCTGACTGACCTTGATGTGGTAGATCGGGTGGATGTTTTTCATGCAGTCTAACACGATGCGGCGGACCTGTTTCAGGCCCTTGAAGCCGCCCATGCACGCGACCGTGTTGCCCTGGACCAGCACGTAGCACTCGGTCAGCAGCTCGATGGCCTGGCGCCAGCCATTGCGCAGACCATCAAGACGAATCGCTGCTACAGTTAGAGCCGATCAGCTTTTGAACGCTATCCAATCAATGAGAAGCCGCACCTTGAGCGTGTTGCCGTTCGGGCCGATGAGGCGCTGCCGGCGCTTGACGAAGCGTTCCTTGTTGCGCACCACGTTGCCAATTTTGATAATGTCGCAGTTGACGTCGTCCTCAAGGATCTTGACGGCCTGAGGGAACGGCACGCTGCGCGCCAGCAACTTGAGCAGGTCGCGGCCCTTAAAGAGGATGTACGGGTCGAACGTCCGGCGCGTCGTCTTGACCGTCATGCTGCCCTCAATGAGGTTCAACTCGCACGCCAGGCCCTGCCGCGTGCGTATGTCCAGGATGCACGGCTGGAACCGCGGTCAGCCCAGGCAGCGACACGGGCCGACTGCACATTTTGGCAGCGCACGCGACGCACATGCTTGTCCAGGGCGCGCGTGACGTGCGGCCACATCTCCCGCAGGTACTTTTCGCGGTATTTAGGGAAGAGCGTCGCAAAGCTCGATTCTTCCAGGAAGGGACCCGCCACCTCCTGCTGCGAGATAGTCACGGGCTTCCATTTGTCAATGTCGTCCGTGTCCCAGGCTACGGTCACAGTGCAGATGAGGACAAGAGGGGTCCTGTCGGTCAGCCTTCCGCGCGACGGCCTTGCCGGGCTAGTCAAGTCGCTGGCATACGCTTGTCTTTGCGGTACTTCTTGTTTTTGGGCACCGCGGAGCCCCCGCCCGGGGCCTCTGGGTCTGCAGCCACGTCGACCACTAAAATCAACTAAGGCGAGTTAGCACGATGGCGTCGGTTCAGCGATAGAGGCTATATAAGTTTTGGGTAAGGTTGCACGCTGGCCAGCAACTTGCTTAAACACACCGTCGCCGCACAAAACGCCCCTCACCTTCTGCTTCCAACCAAGCCGCTCCGTTGTTCGTCACCGCCGATCTCGACCGCGTCCTCGGTCCCTTTGCCGCCCTCTCCGCCGGCACAGGCCAGAAGCATGTGGGTAGGACTCACGACTTCGTGCACCGACACCAACCTTTCACTCACTTCTGCCGTCATCCTTCTCTCTAATGCCGCCAACTATTGTCAGCCATACTGATGGAATGTGCAGTGGCATACACCCGTCCTCTACCTCTTCCTCGTTGTTTTCTTCCTCAACCGCTGCGTTTCCTCTTCTTCGTCTTCTTCTTTGTCCTCGTCATCGTCCTGCGGCCGCCATGCCGCCACTTTATGGCAGGTCGCGCTGTTGGACGATGCTTCACCGGTTCCGCCCATCCTCTTCGTCCTCTTCGCCTCGTCCTCTTCGTCGTCCCCTCTTCGTCGTCCCCTCTTCGTCTTCTTCTTCGCCGTCCTCTGCGCCGTCCCCTGCATCGCCCGGCGCGTCGTCCGCTCGCTTCGCGCCATCCGCACCTGCGGCCGCCATGCTGCCGCGGCGTCCACTTGGAGGGTAAAGTGAGTCTGGGGGGTAAATTTGGCGCGAAAGTTTTCGACCATCAAAAAAACGGTCGGCGACGCGGCCAACGGCGAAGTGGACGACGCAGAGAGGACGACTACGTGGACGACGAAGAGGACGACACTGGACGAAGAGGACGACGGAGAGGACGAGACGAAGAGGATGCATTCGTGGAGCTGCCAGTGCACGAGGTCGACGGCAGGCTAGTACACGGCGGCCACCGAGCCGCCTGGTGATTCGACTGCCGTGGACACGTCCTACACAAGGTGGAGGTGTCCGAAAGCAGCGGTACAACTACGACAAGATCTCGCTGTAACAGCGTCCAACAGCCATGGGACCGAAGGCCGGCCGCGGCCGCAAGGCAGCGGCGCCACCGGAGGAGCCGGCGCCGCCGGCCAAGCAGGCCCGCGCGGAGGACGAGGCAACCGCTGCGGCAACGAGAGGCCCATTCTCGTTGTCCGACAGCCCCGCCCCCGCCGGTGCGGCGGAGCCCGCCACTGCGTCGGCGTTGGCCGGCGCGGACGTGGCGTCCGAGTTTGCCGACGCTGCCGACGCGGCGGCCGCCGCTCTGCAGCACGCGCGGTCAGTGGCCGTGCGGCAAAAGGCCGGCAACGAGCGACGGTCCAGCTTTGCTTCGCGCGGCCTGCGTGCCTCAGCGAGCGGCGCCAATAGTGTCCCCGGTACGTCCATTCTCGTAAGACCAACGGCAGTCTGCGAACCCGGCTTAACCGGTCCGAGCTGGGTGCGCGTTTCATTGCGCGCGATAGCGATGCACCCGGACGTCGATCCGTCTACACTGTACAAGCACGTATCGGCGACGCTGCCGCCCGTACTGCGCATGCGGCACGTTGTCGGGTGGGCTGCCCAGCGGCGTCTCGAGCAGCTGGACCCCGCCGCCAAGAAGGCTGCTCCTGAAAGCCTGAGTACGACCCGCGACCGCGAAAGTTAGCCGTTGCTAAGTCTGGCTAAGTGTGTGCGAAATGATCTCGTCGTTGTCGATATTCTTCTTCAGCTCGGCAAGCCCTGGCAGCGTTTGTACGCGACGTGCACGAGCACCGGATCAACCTGTCCTGGTACCAGCGGCCGGTACGCCCGCTGACTGCGCCGTATATTGTGTGGAGATTCGCCATGATAACCAGTAGCGAGTACTTTCCGCTGGCTATGCCGATCACAGGCGGAGGCGGCACCTCCGGTGACGCTCAAGCCCAACCCGCGGAATGTCGAGCTGGCCAAGAAAGTGGCGCAGCACAAGACATATCGGAAACTGTATGTGTGCGCCACACGGTTTGCCGTTGGCAGCGCCCACTGACACGTTCCGCTGGCCATTTAGCGTAGCCCACGAGCACCAGCCTTCAAGAAGAGCTCCAGTTTTGGCAGCGGCAGGAGGAGCAGCTAAGTAAAGCCCCGGCGCCGGTCGTGGATCCCGCCGCGCTGGCGGTGCCGCTCGACCCGATGCCGTCCTTCTTGTCAGCGAGCGACCGGTCGTTCCTGGCCGCGAGCCCGCTCCTAGCAGACGGTCACGCCGAGGCGCACGCACTGCACAGCCGCCTTCCACAGCTGCAGGCCAGCGTCACGGCGCAGGTACAAGGCGGCGAGAACGTCTGGTTGGAAAGAAATCCTGGCTAACGGATGATCACTACAAGAGCTGATGTGAAATGCACACTGTAGGCTACGCGCTTCGACAGCACGATGGGCGCCGTCGCACGCATGGAGGCGGTACGTGCGCCCCTGCCCAGGGTTCAACTATTGCACGCAAGACGGCTCACCGACGCCCTTTGTGCTTGCTGTGATGTCGGCGGCGGCGCAGGTGGTCACGGCGCACGCCAGCCGAGCGCTCAAGGCCATTCAGGCCGTCGACGCCCAGCACGGCGACGCTATGGTGCCAGCCGCTACGCTAATCCGCCAAATGCCAGCATCGGGAATGCCGTCCGATTGACCGAGCAATCCCCTGGTGTGTACAGTACGCGTTCCTGGTGTAGTTTAATGAAGAAAGTTCAAGGCAGTCGTCGCGCATAGGCGCGCTACAGTACATCAGCAACAGGTACATAATCAGCTCAGAACACTTTACACGGAAAAGTTCGGTCACATGTTCTGTACATGGTTCGGGAAAATTCTTGCGCGCGCGCTACCCTCGGCTGGTAGATCCGTTCAAGGGCGCGAAGAATCGGTGCGCCGCAGCTTCCGCGGCGGTAATGCGCTCGGCAGGGTTATACGTGAACAGCCGCGACAACAAGTCGACAAAATCGTCCAGCGCACGGTCGTGCCGTCCTTCGTTGATGCTCTGTCGTTGGGCGCCCCATGTTTTTCGCTACGTCAATGCTGTCGGTCAGCATAACAATTGCACCACGCAAAGCGGGCGCGGCCGCGGTGCGCACCTTGAGCGTGCCTAGCCGCGCGACGCGAAACCGGCTCGCCAGCTCCTTGCGCAGGTCGGCGTTGCGGAAGTAGCGCCGTGCGTCGCCTTGCACTCTGCGCGAGCGCGCGCCCAAAGTTTCCACGTCTTGCCTCCGTTAGACGGATCCGAACCGCGCGACCCGGCTCCCGCCCCCTGCCAGCGCTTACGTACACTTGCGTCATACGCTCCGGGAACCGACCGAGGACCTGCTCCATCATCGCGAGGTGCTCCACGTTGTCGTGCGTTTGGAAGAGTGCCTCACCCGTGTACAGCTCCACCAGCACGCAGCCGATCGACCAGAGGTCGCAGGGCGCCGACCAGCCGATGCCCAGCACGATCTCGGGCGCGCGGTAGTGCCGCGTGCTGACGACGTTGGTGCGCAGGCCGCGGCCCATCACTGCCGAGCCAAAGTCGATGAGGCGGATGGTGGCATTGATCAGGTCGCGACGGTCTCCCGTGACGGAGCTCTTGGAGGGCACCACGCGGTAGTTGCCGTCCACGAGCATGATGTTCTCCGGCTTAATGTCGGTGTGCACAATGTCCATGCTGTGCATGTCTGAGGACAACATTCCAAGGCGGCGGGTTACGGCGGGATGGCAGCGCAACGTGAGTGTCGGATCGGCCGCCGGCTGGCGCAAACACGCGCGGTGGTTCATACAAGAGATGGCGCGCAGCAGTTGGGCGGCGATGCTGCGCACGTGCCACAGCGGGAACGGGTAGTAGAGGTTGTCACGCAAAAAGTCAAACACTGACATGTCGAGGCGGGGGAACACCATGCACACGTGGTTGCGTAGGTCGAAAGTCTCCAGCAGCCGGATGCAACACCTGCGCCGCCTTCGTACTGAATTCAATCGGAACTAAAATGGTCAGAAATAAAACCACAATCTGTGAACAGTACGCCACCGCCGCCGCCGCACATTTCGTCGCGGGGGTCCTTGGCGTTGAGCTTCCGCAGAATGGCAATTTCCGCTTGAGCCGCATCGCGGTACTGGTAGCGGATACGCCCTCGCTGCAAAGCGTCCTGCATTAGTCCAGTGCACTAGCTATCGTTCCTGGCCGCGAAGCCGCGCCTGCCTTTTGGATGCTCTTAATGATCTTGATGGCCACGACGCGGTTTGCCTTGCGGTCGAAACACTCGACCACCTTGCCAAACGTCCCCTCGCCTAGCAGGCGCAATATTTTGTCTGGTGGCGGATGTCACCGCAATAATGCTAGCGAGGTTCAATACCGCTACACAGTGAGGACTCTGCCGCTTTGGGCGCCGGTGGCGGCCGTACAGTTGCCGGGCACGAGGTCGGTGTTGACGTGGATGATGTAGTAGCCGTCGCTATCGTCGCAGGTCGGGTCGGGGCGGATGGACCGCGCCCTGCCCGTGCTGCTGCTCCCACGGGTGCTGCTGCTTGTGCTGCCGGCGTACTCGGCCGGCCGCTGGCGTTTGGCCATGCTCGTCACGGGGATCGCGCGGGCCGGCGGCAGCGTTGGCACGGACACCGTCAGGTGGCCGTTGACGTTGTTGGCCGCCGTCTCTGGTGGCGGTAGCGGCGGCGGTTCATTGTAGGCCGCGGTGCGCGGCCGTTTCCGCAGGTTGATCTCGCCGTTTGGCGCGGCCGTCACCTCCGGCGCGGCCCGCCGCACCGGCAGCTGCGGCGCCGTCGCGGTGACGTACGCGCCGGCCCCGTTGGCGGTCAAGTACGGCCGAAGCGCCGGCGCCGATAGATGCCGGGGTGGCGGCGCTGGGGGCGGCGGCGGGGCCGTTACAGCGGCGCTACTGATACTGCCGGCCGCGTCAGCGGGTAGCACGCGGCGCCGCACGCTCAGCGGCGGCATGGTGGCCGGCACAAGCACCGAGTTGGCCGACATGGCGCGCTGCGTCACATAGTGCAACGCCGCGGACGGCGCCACGGGCAACACGTACGTCGCGGTCGTAGCGGCGGCCGGCGGGTACCCGTACGGGTCGGGCCATGTAGCGGCCGCGACTTGCGGCATCATGGCCGGCATCACCGGCACCACCGGCGACGCCGGCCCGGCCACCACCGCCGGTGGAGGGGGGCCCATGGGCACCGGCATGTACGGCGGAGCGACCGCTATCGCCACGGGCGCGGCCAGGCCACCGGGCGCCCACATTGGCACGGGCGGAGGCACCGCGCCGCTCGCCGTGCCGCCTCGCGTTGCGGCCGTGCCCGACCGCAAGCCGTCGCGGCCCTGCCGGGGCCACATCTTGGCTGCGGGGTGCCAGGCCAACGGGGCCCCTTGTCTACTCACTCGGGGCTGCTTCGTGATGATCGCTTCCGTCCTCTCCAGCCGCACGTTCCGCTGCTGTCCCTGCACACCGGCTGTGCGGCGCCTCGAGGCAAATGAGGCGGCCGCCGCGCGCGTGGGCCGCCGCGGCCACGCACGTTCACGTAGCTCGCCGCACGGACGCCCTGCGGTGACGTCATGGGGTCTGCATCTGATCCTAGCGATTCCGCGATTCTGCGATGATAACAATTACGCGCCACAGGTCAGGCCGCAGAGGCGATAACCGACACTGTATGACGCATGCTGGTGCACAGGGAGATCGGCGGGAGTAAGTCGATGCCTCCATCGCCTGTGCTGTAAGGAAGGGCTCTTCCTTAAACTTCGATTCGACCTCATATCACCTCTGTACAGATCGTTACTTACAATAGAAATACACACAGCTTTGTCTAAATTAAAAAACTCCAAGGTATCGTCCGTATATTAGGCCCACATGTGGACGGCGCG
>Ga0180215_1005460_pt1 | contig 10858 bp, 12 predicted proteins | sample eDN3rd37CBELigBY_FD_128871 | JGI IMG/M metagenome (GOLD analysis project Ga0180215, IMG submission 128871) | Enriched backyard soil microbial communities from Emeryville, California, USA - eDNA 3rd pass 37_C BE-Lig BY (version 2) (version 2) | ecosystem: Environmental > Terrestrial > Soil >...
CCTCCTGGTGGCGGCGCTGCCTCCCGGGCATCGGCTGGCCGGTCGGGCGCTGGTCCGGCCGGACGACCTCCAGGGAGAGACGCTGATCGCGCTGCCGGACGATTCGCCGACCACGATCCTCGTCGAAGCGACGCTGGCCGAATCCGGCGTACGCGCGCGGGCGCCGGTGCTGGCCCGGAACTCGCTGGCCGCGTGCGCCCTCGTACGCGAGGAGGTCGGCATCGCGTTGATCAACCCCTTGCTGCTCGCCAGCGGCATCTTCTCCGAAATCGTGGTGCGCCCCTTCCGGCCCCGCATCGTTCTCTGGACCGAGGTGTACTACTCGGCGGTCCGGCCGCTCTCGCCCGAGGCCGCCGCGCTCGTGCGCCATGTGGCCGCCGTGGCGGCCGACCTCGAAGGACGGACATCCTTCGGCGCGCCCGGGCGGCGGCACCGCGGATCGGCGCCCGCGGCTTAACTTCCGGTTTGGTTAGGCGGGACATCGGTTCGAAACGGCACGCCAGTGCCGGTTGAGTACAATCCCCCCGCTTGCACAACCGGCAACGGACTTTACCCCGGGGGGACGGCATGACGCAGATCGACTGGTATCTCCAGATCAACTTGAAGGCGCGCCACCTCCGACTGATCACGGCACTGTACGACCACGGCAACCTCAAGCAGGTCGCGGAAAGCTCGCACGTCACCGTGCCGGCCGTCTCCAAGGCGCTGGCCGAACTCGAGAAAGGCCTGGGACTCGAACTGTTCACCCGCACCGCGCAGGGCCTCAGGCCCACGGCCTACGGCGAATGCCTGGTGCGCCATGCCCGCACCCTGCTGACCGAACTCCACCAGGCGCGCGACGAACTCAAGGCGCTGAGCTCGGGCGCCGAAGGCAAGGTCCACATCGGCGCCTTCCCCGCCGCCACCTCCACGCTGCTGCCGCAGGCCATCGCCATCCTCAAGCGGCATTCGCCCCGCACCAACGTCCAGGTCACCGGCGGCACGGCCCAGACCCTGCTGCCGGAACTGTGGCAGGGCCGGGTCGACCTCGTGGTGGGCCGCCTGCCGCTGCGCACCGCGGCCGACGGCTTCGAGGAAAAGGAACTGCTGGACGACCCCGTGCAGCTCATCACCCGGCGCCAGCACCCCCTGACCCGGCGCAAGCGCCTCAAGTGGGCGGACCTACAGCCCTACCCGTGGGTCCTGCCGCCGGCGGGCACCATCCTGCGGGCGCCGCTGGAGCGGACGCTGGAAGAGCACGGCGTCGCGCTGCCGAACAACTATGTCGAGACCTTGTCGACGCACCTGGCGCGCTCGTACCTGCTCGTCACCGATGCGATCGCCGTCATGGCCGACGCCACCGTGGCCGACGCCTCCGATTCGCTGGCAGTGCTGCCGCTGGGCTTCCCCCACCTGATGCGGCCGCGCGGCGTGCTGTGGAACAGGAACCGGGGATTGACGCCGGGGGCGGGACTGATGATCGAGTGCCTGGAGGAGGCGGCGGCGGAGCTGCAACGCGGGGGAAGTCCGCGAGAGGGACGGCCGCGTCAGGACGTTCGTCAGAAGTCCGATCTTGAAGCCGTCAAACCGCAACCGTGATACCAGCCGAGCGCGCACACTGCGCTGGCTGTACCAAGATCTCCACATGCTGGCCCAGCGACACCAGCGCCTGCATCAACCGCTCCAACGAAATATTCTGGAGCTTGTAGCGCCGCACCTGCGACACCTTTGATTGGGTCATGCCCGTGAGCGCGGCTACCTCGGTCTGGCTCAGGCCACGATCATCGATCAGTTGGTTGAGCTTGAGTACGAGTGCTGCCTTCGCAGTCAATTCCCCCGTGTCGTCAAAACCCAGGTCCGATAGGACGTTGTCGGTACCCTCGGGATGGTCGATACGGGCCATCATTTATCTCCCGCCCGCCCCATAGCGGGCGAGCACTGCTTTCAGCCGCTTCTCGATCACTTCCACGTCAGGCTGCGGCGCGGCGATGCCAGATTGGCCGAGCCCGGCGTGCTGCCCGCCTGGGCAATGAATAGCGCCAACCCATGTTCTTCTGTACGGCCACGGGGATCTCCTTGAAGTCCTTCTTCGAGGACCCTCCCAATACAACAGTTTCCGCTACCGGCCGACCGCCAACCGCACCGGCTTGCCGATGCGGCTCAACATTTCGACCAGCGCATCGATGGTGAATTTGGCCGTCTTTCTATTCACCACATCCGACACACGTGGACGAGACACCATCAGGATATCCGCCGCTTCGGCCTGCTTCAGGTGATGCTGCTCGATCCACGCCGTCAACTCGCCCATGAGTTGTTCCTTGAACTGCTTCGTATCATTGATCTGCTTTTTCGACGCCTGGTGCAGCCGCTCGGCTTCCGCTGGCGAGAATCCCAGTTCAAGAAACAGGTTCGCACCCGATTTCGTTACATGGCGGATTTTAGTGTCGATCTTCATGGTTTGCGTTTTCCCGCGTTGGCGACAGCGCGATAACGAGCCTGGGCGATGCGCTTGTCATGCAAGCTCGTCGCCTGCGTCTTCTTCTGGAAGCAGTGCAGAACGTACACGGCTTCCTCGAACTTGGCGACGTACATCACTCGGAATGCGCCGCCCGCATCGCGCAAACGGATTTCACGGGTGCCAGCACCCACTTCGTCAAACGGTTTCCAGTCCTCCGGTTCAAGCCCGGCCTGTACCTTACCTAACTGGAACCCAGCCTGCCTGCGGGCCTCGACAGGAAAGGTCGGCAGGTCGTCGTAGGCTGACCCGATCCAGCGAATGTCTTATCCATCAGCGCTATTTGTATAAAATTTTATACCGAAATGACGATCTATGCCATCTTCAGGTTTTCGGTTCAAATTCGGTTCAAACATAGCGCATGAACATCGGCTGCGGTCTTGTGGACTATGAACATCATGTCCAACTCGGCGCGATCGCAGCATGGCTTTCTCGAGGCCAGCCTGGCGCGGCAATGCCGCCGATCTGGCGCGTGCCAGGCTGAGCCTAACGCTCGAACGGCGCATACTGCACGGTGTGCTCTGCCAGCGCATCGCGGTCCACCCGCGGCCAATAGCCGGCCGGCAGCACGATGTCGCCCTGATCGAAGGCCAGCGGATTTTCCAGCAGACGATTGCGCGCCTTCAGGAAGCCGTTCATCTCGCCCGCGTTGCGTATGGCATGAACGGCCACGCAGGCCTCCATCCAGCAGGCGATCTCCAGCGACACGCCGTCTCCCAGCACCGGCGTCAGGCCCAATTGCCGGATGCGCTCGAGCGCCGCCTTCAACCGGTCCACGCTGCCGACTTTCTTGAGCTTCAATTTCACGAAGCCGACGTTCGGCAGCCGCGCGGCACGATCGATATCGCCCACCTCATAGATGGACTCATCCAGCATCAGCGGCACCGTGGACCGGGCGGCAACCGCGGCGTTCGCGTCCCAGTCATCGGCGGCGCAGGGCTGCTCGAACAATTCGATGCCGGCCGGATCGAGCCGGCTGGCGAAGGCGATGCCCGCGGCCTGGTCGAAACCTCGATTCGCGTCCAGACGCAGGCTCGCGCGATCACCCACCACGGTCTGGATGCGCTGCACGCGCGCCAGATCGTCCCGCCAGTCGAACCCGACCTTGACCTTGAAGGTGCGAAAGCCCTGGCCGAGCAAGGCGTCCACTTCGTCGCGCAAGGCCCCGGTCTCGCTTTCCTGGCACGGCGCCAGCAAGGGTACGCGGCGGTCCCGATCCGTCGTGAGCAAGCCGTTCCCGCACAGCATGTCCAAGGCGCCGTAAAAGGCGCTGCAGATGCCGGGCAGCGCCGTCGAATAGGGCGCGATGCGGACGCGCGCCTCTTGCGCCTCGCAACCCACCAGAAGCGGCGCGATTGCCAGCGCGGCGCGCCAGGAATCCTCGCGTGATTCGGTCGTATAGCCCACCGAAACCATGCATTCGCCCCAGCCTGTTGCCTGGTTCGAGCGGATTTCGACGAGATAAGGGTCGAACAGGAGCTTGGGGCCGTTCGACAGCTTGTAGGGCTGGGTCAGCGGAAAAGAGATCTGCCGGACAACGACGGCATCGATGGTCATGCGCGCTCCGGGTCGGCGTCACTCATTGGGCTGGATGCCCGCGATCCGGGCAATATCCGCCCAGCGGGAGATTTCGCTTTTCAGGTATTTCTGCGACGAAGCCGGTGTCGAGTCCGCCGTCACTTCGATGGCCAGCCCCTTCAGCTTGGTCACTGTGGCGGGATCGGACAGCACCTTGTTGATCGCCTTGTTCAATTTGTCGACGATCGCCGGCGGCGTACCCGTGGGCACGAATACCATGTTCCAGGTCGAGGCGCTCACACCGGGGATGCCGGCTTCCGCGATGGTCGGCACGTCGGGCAGAATGGGCGAACGGTGGTCCGACGCGATGGCGATGGCCTTGAGCGTCCCGCCCTGCACCAGCGACATCGCCGAGCTGGCCGTTTCGAACGTGTAGAGATGCCGCTTGGCGAGCATGCCCTGATGAGCGGGGCCCGAGCCGGTGTACGGCACGACGAAGGCATCGACGCCGGCCTGGTGGTTGAAGAATCCGGTGACGAGGTGCGTGGCGCTGGCGTAGCCGGAAGTGGCGTAGCTGTGCTTGCCCGGCGCGCCCTTGAGCACGGACACGAGCCGTTGGATGGAGTCCGGCCCGTCCGGCGCGACCAGTACCAGGGCCGGGCAGGATCCCAGCAGCGCCACCGGCTGCAGATCCTTCAGCGCGTCATAGTTGAGCTTCTTGTAGACCGATGGCGCAACGGCAATGGATGCCGTGCCGAACAGCAGGTTGTAGCCATCCGGCGCCGTGCGCGCGGCTTGCGCCACGCCGATGTTGCCTGCCGCGCCGCCGCGGTTCAGGACGACGATGGACTGCCCGAGCTCCTGCCCCAGCCGCTCGGCCAGGATGCGCGCGAAAACGTCCGTCGGCCCCCCGGGCGCGAACGGCACGATCATGCTGATGGTATGCGAGGGATAGCCGTCCTGCGCGCGCACGACGGTCGAGGCGGCACAGGCGACCGTCAACGCGCAAAAGAGGCGAACGACGTGCCGGACACGCCGGCCGCCGCGCCTGTCGATCCACCATTGGGGGCGGGCGCCGGCAAGCAACCGGCCACGGTCCCGTGTAGTCATGAATGTCTCCTCGATGTCTGCAATTGTCGTTTCTCGCCCGGCATGTCAGGCAGCCTGCGGCCGCTCGCTGATTTGCGTGCGGTACATCAGGCGGCGGCTATCGGGATCGAAGGCGTCGCGTCGATGCATGGTGCATCGGTTGTCCCACAAGATGGCGTCGCCCACCTGCCAGTGCTGTGTCCAGCACAGTTCGGGGCGCGTCGCCTGCGCCCACAGTTCGTCGAGCAGCGCTTCGCTTTCCTCCAGCGGCAGGCCGACCAGATAGGCGTTGCGGCGGCGTCCCAGAAAAAGGCTCTTGCGTCCCGTCACCGGATGGACCGCGACGACGGGATGGACCGCGCCCACGGTCTTGCGCGGGTCGTCCACGTCGACGTAGCCCTGGCGCAGTTCCCCCGTGCTGTTGCGGCTGGCGTCATGCACGCATTCCAACGTCTCGACGCGCCGCTTCAGCGCCTCCGGAAGCTCGTCGTACGCCTTGTACATGTTCGCGAAACCGGTGCCGCCGCTGCCGTCCGCCGGAATCTCCAGCGAGAACAGGCAACTGGCCTTGGGCGGCTGGTCCTTGTAGGTCATGTCCGAGTGCCACTCCGCCTCGCCCGCCCCCAACCCGCCGATGGGCTTGCCGTCGATGACGATGTTCGAAATGACGTTGACCTCCAGCGGCAGGTCGTTGGTGCCGCCGCGCAGGGAGCCTTTCACAGGCCGCTTGTCCAACGGGCCCAGGCTTGCGGAAAAGGCGATCAACTGCTCCGTGGTCAGGCCGGCATGGCCGCGAAACCGCAGGACCAGATGATCGGCCCAGGCCTGCTCGATGACGGCCAGTTCCTCGGGCGTGGGCGGCCTGCGCATGTCGTAGCCGACGATATCGGCGCCGAGCGCCGCTCCGGTTGGAACGGCGGAAACGGCCGATTGCGCGGTCGGGGCGGATGAAACGGCGCTCATGGGTACCTCCGGTGAAAGTGCGATCCACATCGTCGGGACCATCGTAGTAAAGTGCCTTTCATTCGTGAATTTTCATTTTTCTATATATCTATTCATCCAAGTAATGAATATCACGCTCAGACAGCTCGATGCGTTTCTCGCCGTGACCCGCACGCTGAGCTTCAGCAAGGCGGCCGACCTGGTGCACCTGTCACAGCCCGCCCTCAGCGCAAACATCCGGCGGCTGGAGGAAGCCATAGGCGCGCGACTGTTCGACCGCGACACGCGAACGGTCGCGCTATCGCCCGTGGGGGTCGAATTCGCCGCCGTGGCGGCGTCGCTGCTGCAGAATGTCGATAGCGGGCTGGCCCACATCCAGCGCTTCGTATCGGGCGAACGCGGCACGCTCACGCTCGCGGTGGCGCCTTCGCTGGCGGGCAGCTTCCTGCCGGCGGCCATCGCCGCATTCCGGAAAGAACGGCCCGGCGTGGTGTTGACACTCTACGACGTGCTGGCCGACAGCGCGGTGGAAATGGTGCGCAACCGCAGCGTGGATCTCGCGCTGACGGCCTGGCGCGACGACGCCGGCGATCTCGTGCAGCGGGACGTCATGATCGACGACCTGGTGGTGTTGTGCAGTACGTCGCATCCCCTGGCGAACAAACGATCGGTCGACTGGGACGATCTGCGCGCCACGGGGCACATCGCGAAAAAAGGCGGCAGCGGCGTGCGCCACATCATCGACGCGGCCTACCTGCAACGCGGCGAAGTCTTTCGCCCCGAATTCGAGGTCGAGAACGTCGGCACCATGCTCGGGCTGATCCTGGCGGGCCTGGGCTGCGGCGTGTTCCCAAGGTCATCCACGGCGTCTTTCAACCTGAACGGCCTTGTGATCAAGCCATTCGCCCGCGCGGTGCGGCCGCGCCGGCGCATCTGCACCGTCACGCTGCGAGGACATTCGGTAAACGCGAGCGCCGTGTACTTCGGCGAGCTATGCCGCAAGCACGCCGGCCGCCATGCGCGGCGGGCGTGACCGGTCCAAACCCCTTCTCACCCCAGCCACGCCCCCACCGCCCGCACCACCCGCTGCGTCGCTCCCGTGTGCGTGGCGCTGAACCGGCCGGCCGCGGCGCGCATGCCGGCGCGGCGGTCGTCGTGGTCGATCAGGTCCAATGCCTGTTGCCAGGCCGACTGCGCGCTGTCGGCGCGCAGCGCGGCGCCGGCGTCGATCGCATCTTCCGAGGCCTGCGCGAAATTGAAGGTGTGCGGGCCGACGATGACGGGCACGCCGCAGGCGCTGGCCTCGATCAGGTTCTGCCCGCCCAGCGGCGCGAAGCTGCCGGCCACGATCGCGACGTCGGAGGCGGCATAGTAGAAGGGCATCTCGCCCAGGCTGTCGCCCAGCAGCACCGCGACGTCCGCGCCCACCGCGCCGAGCGGCATGCCGGCCATGGCGGAACGGCGCCGCATCGGCAGCCCGGCCGCCTCGACCATGGCCGCGACCTCGTCGAAACGCTGGGGATGGCGCGGAATCAGCACGGCCAGCGGCGCCAGCCCGGCCGGCGTGCGCGGCGCCTCGCGCAGGGCGGCCAGGATGGCCGCTTCTTCCCCCTCGCGCGTGCTGGCCCAGGCAATGACCGGCCGCCCCAGGCGCTGGCGCCACGCGGCGCCGGCCTGCACCAGTTCGTAGGGCAGATGCAGATCGAACTTCAGGTTGCCCACCACCTGCGGATCCCGCGCGCCCACCTTGCGCAGCCGTTCGGCGTCGGCCCGGGTCTGCGCCAGCACGGCATCCAGGCGGCCGTAGGTGCGGCGCGCCAGGCTGGCCACGCGCAGGGTCTTGCGCGCCGACGAGGCCGACAGGCGGGCGCTGACCAGGGCGACGGGCACGGCGTAGCGCCGCGCGCCCGCCACCAGGTTGGGCCAGACCTCGGTCTCGATCAACAGGCCGCAGCGCGGCGCGAAATACCGGTAGAACCGGTGCACGGCGCCGGGCATGTCGTACGGCAGCCAGACCTGGCGCAGCCGGCCCTGGGCGATGTCCTGTTCGAACAGGCGCGCGCCCTCGGTGCGGCCGGTGGCCGTCATGTGCGTCAACAGCACCGGCAGGCCACGATCCAGCAGCGAACGGACCAGCGGCTGCGCCGCGCGCGTCTCGCCCAGGCTGACCGCATGCACCCAGACCGGCGCGGCCCGGAAACCGGCGCGCGCCGGCGCATCCCGGCGGCTGCCATAGAAACCGAAGCGCTCGGCCGGACGCACGCCGTATATCGGCTCGCGCCCGGCACGGCGCCAGATGCGCCACAGCAGGAAAGGCGTGGCCAGCCGCCACACCAGCGAATACACGGCTTGCAACAGCGCGCCGCGCATCAGCGTCCCGCTCCCGCCAGGCCCGCCGCCACGGGCGGCGCCTCGCCCGGCAGGGCCTGGCCGATGGCCGCCAGCACCTGCTCGCACGACGGCGGCGTCCCGCGTCCGCCCAGGCTGGCCGTATACGCCGCTCCCGTAACCGGCGCCAGCGCCGGATCGTAGTCCGCATAGATGCCGATGGTGGGCCGCCCCAGCGCGCCGGCCAGATGCGTCAGCCCGCTGTCCAGCCCCACCACCACCGAAGCGCCGGCCAGCACCCCCGCCGCCTCGGCCAGCCCCATGCGGGGCAGCGCCCGGGCGCCCGGTATGCCGTCGATCAGGCGTCGCGCGCGGGCCGCTTCGTCCTCGGTGCCGGCGAACACCAGCGGTGCCTGCCCGGCCACGGCCAGCCGCGCCAGCACCGTGCGCCACGACGCCTCGGCCCACAACTTGGTCGGCCGGCTGGCCGACGGCATGATCGCCGCATAGCGCGCCGGCAGCCCCGCCGGCGGCTCGGCGCGGATACCGAAATCCGGCGGCCCGGTCAGCCCGTATCCCAGCGAGAACGCCGCCAGCTCCCGCATGCGCACCACGGCCGACTGCTCGAACACCACGCGATAACGGTAGCGATAGAAAAAGGACGCGAAGGGATCGCGCGCGGAACGCAGGTCGCAGCCATGCAGCGGACCGTGCGCCATGCGCGCCACCATGGCCGACTTCCACAGCCCCTGCAGGTCGATCACGGCGTCATACCGGTGTTCGAGCAAACGCTTCCTGAAAGCGGCCCGCTCGGCCCGCACGGCAGCCGACCACCAGGCCTTGCGCCACCGCCGCAGCGCCACGGGAATGACCGCATGCAACCGCGGATGCAGCGCGGGAATGGCGGCGAACGCCTCTTCGGCCACCCAGTCGATGGCCGCGCCCGGCACGTGGCGGACGATGTCGGAGACGGCGGGCAGCGCATGGACGATGTCGCCCATGGACGAGGTCTTGACGAGGAGAATGCGGGGCACGGACGGAAGCCGGCGCGGAACCGGCTGGCGGAGAAAGGGCGGATTTTAACCGGTGCGCAAGATCGTCATCCAGCGGCGGAGATACCGTGCCGAGCGCCGCGGCCGCGCCTGGGACAGAACGAACCCGCCTGCCCTTGCGCACCTGCCGTAGCCTCCCTCACCATCGATGTACAAGCGCACACAACATTTTTGTTATATTTTCCCCAGATGCTTCCCGATGAAATATTCCGAGTTCAGGAAATGGCTGCGAGACCAGGGCGCCGTATTTCAACGGCATCGCAGCGGCAGCAGCCACTACCGCGTGCCCCTGAATGGAAAGTCGACAATCTTTCCAGATCATGGGGCAAAGGAAATCGGCAAGGGATTGGTCGAAACCATCAAGAAGCAATTGGGACTCAAGTAATCCGCCGGAGCCTGTCATGTTGAAGTATCCCTACACGTTGGCGCCCGACACGAACGGCAGCCTCCTGGTCCAGTTTCCCGACGTGCCGGAAGCGTTGACGGTGGGCGACTGTCCCGAGGAAGCCCGCCGCAACGCCAAGGAAGCGCTCGAGGCCGCCCTGGAAATCTATTTCGACCAAAAGCGCCCCATTCCGATGCCCTCGCGCTGCCGGCGCGGGAGCGAAGCCATTACCCTGCCCGCACTCGTCACCGCGAAGGTTCTGCTAGCCAACGAAATGATCATTCAGGGCATCCGCAAGACCGAACTGGCGGACAGAATGGACATGCACATGCCGCAGATAGATCGCCTGCTCGACCTGCGGCATTCATCCAAGATAGAAACGGTGGAAGCCGCCCTGCGCAAGCTCGGCCGGCAACTGGACGTGCAGCTCGTGTAACAGCCGGCGCGCTTCCCCGCGGCCGGCCCCGCGAGCGCCGATTTATTGGACAATACCCAGGCGGGCTTCCCCCTGCACCGGAACGTTCTCCGGTCCGTCCGCCTGTCCATTCTTCTTCAACGAGCAACCGCTTCATGGCTCTCGATTCCCTGCTGCAACGGTCTCCCCCCAATCTCACGAGCCTGCCCGAACAGGTCGCCGAGGCGATCGCCGAAGCGATCATGAAGAACGAAATCGCGCCCGGCGCCAGCCTGCGCGAAATCCCGCTCGCCGGTTATTTCGGCGTCAGCCGCAGCAGCGTGCGCGAAGCGCTGCGCATTCTCGAACGCGATGGCGTGGTGTCCATACAGCCCCGGCACGGCGCCAAGGTCACGGCGCTCAGCCACGACGAAATGGTCGAGATCTACCAGATCCGCGCCGCGCTGCTGGGCGTGGCCTGCGATCTTTTCGCGCGCCGCCGCACCGAGGCGCAGTTGCGCCGCCTGGAAGACACGCTGGCGCGCATGTCGGCGCTCGAAGCCGCCGACGAACCCGGGCGCGCGCTGGAACATGCCGCGCTTTCCGCCAGCATGGCCCAGTTGATCTGCGAGCACTGCGGCAACCGGAAACTGGCC
>Ga0180215_1005461_pt1 | contig 10857 bp, 13 predicted proteins | sample eDN3rd37CBELigBY_FD_128871 | JGI IMG/M metagenome (GOLD analysis project Ga0180215, IMG submission 128871) | Enriched backyard soil microbial communities from Emeryville, California, USA - eDNA 3rd pass 37_C BE-Lig BY (version 2) (version 2) | ecosystem: Environmental > Terrestrial > Soil >...
TAAAAAAATAAAAAATCAAATTAATTTTTTGCCTGGTGCTCATTTAACGCCAGGGGATGTAATGGAAATTAAAAGAATTCTTCATTCTTTTGGATTTACTGTAGTAACTGCACCTGATTTATCCACATCATTAGCAGGAAATCAAGGTTTAGGATATTCGCCTTTAACCCAAGGAGGAATTTCTTATAATCAATCCAAGCAATTAGTATCTTCGGAGTGGACAATTGCGGTAGGAGCTAGCATGGCAGGGGCTGCTAAAATTATGGAGGAAATTGCTGGCATACCATTTCGAGTATTTCCAAGTTTATCTGGGCTGAAAGCAAATGATGAATTTTTTTCTTTTTTACAGGAGATTAGCAAACAGCCTGTTTCTCCCTTTTACCATTGGGAGAGGGATACATTAGTTGATTGTTTATTAGATGCTCATTTTAGTTTTTTAGGAAAGAAAGTAGTGTTGGCTTTAGAGCCAGATCATCTTTATTCATTTATTACTTTATGTAAGGAGTTAGGTCTAAAATTTGATGGATTGGTAACATCATTTTCTACCAATATTTTATCTAAGATGGAAGAGGAAATTATTATTGGGGATTTAGATGATTTAGAGAAAATGGCAGCAAGTGCTGATTTGTGGATTAGCAGTTCTCATGGGGAGCAAGGTGCAAATAGAATGAATATTCCCTTCATGCCTCTCGGATTCCCTATTTTTCATCAATTAGGGAATTCACTGGTAACGAGCGTAGGTTATAGAGGTACTATAGAAACAATTATTAAATTGGGGAACCTATTAAAGTAAAGGAAGTGGAAAAAGTGATTAAAGCGGCATTTTCAACAGCAGACGGGGAGTCAATAAATACACATTTTGGTTATTCTGATGCATTTGATATATATGAAATTACAAAAGAAAAATATGAAAAGTTGGCTACAAGGGTAATAATTGATGATGAAAATAATAATGAAAGTGATCGAATAGAGGAAAGATTAAATCTTATAATGGATTGTACCTTATTATTTATCACACAAATAGGACCAACTGCTGCTGCACGTGTAACAAGAAATAAAATTATGCCAGTTAAGGTTAAAGAAGATACATCGATTAAAGAGCAATTAGAAAGGCTCTTGAAAATGCTTCAAACTAATCCCCCGCTTTGGCTTATAAAAGCAATGAATGAACGAACAAAAGAAGAAAGTATACAAGACTAATAAATTAGGAGGGGGAAGATGGGAGCTTCAATTACTAAAAAAGAAGGCATTGGTGCATATGATCGCTACAGCAGACAATTAAAACTTTTAGGAACAGAGGGACAACAAAAGTTGAAAAATGCTTCTGTTTTGATCGCTGGCATTGGTGGTTTAGGGGGAACAGCGGCTATCTATTTGGCTGCTGCAGGAATTGGGAAGTTAATAATAGCTCATGAGGGCAATATTGTTTTGCCAGATTTAAATAGACAGATTTTAATGGACAGCAAACGAATAGGGGAAGAACGAATACCATGCGCAGTTGAAAGTTTAAAAAAAATTAACCCTGATGTAGAAATTGAAGCATATCCTCAAAGGATAAGCTATGAAACTTCTTATCCATTAGTAAGTGCAGCAGATGTAGTGGTAGATGCACGCTATGATTTTCCTGAAAGATATGAATTAAATAAATTATGTGTAGAGATAGGAAATACGATGATAGAAGTAGCTATGTCAGGATTTGAAATTTCACTTACAACGATAAAGCCTAATGAAACAGCTTGTTTGGCCTGCATTTTCCCAGAGAGGGATAAAAATTGGGAGCCACTTGGTTTTCCTGTATTAGGTGCAACGTCAGGTATAGCTGGATGTATGGCAGCATTAGAGGTGATCAAGGTTTTAACAAAAATTGGGGAACCGCATTACAATAAAATATACCGTTTTGATTCATTGCATTTTCAATCTGCATCATTTTCCTTAAAACGAAATCCATCTTGTAAACATTGTGCAAATAAAGGAGCAGAAGCGCATGTCTAAAAAAACATTAAAAGATTTGTATAATGCAGAAGATTTTTTTGATTATTATCGTGTACCCTATCATCCGGAAATATTAAATCTCTCGAGAGTGCATATACTTAAAACTTTTCAAAACCTACTGCAAAAGGAAGGTTATTTTAATGCTGACTCTTCTGATAAAGAGGTGTGGAATATACAAAGGGCATTATTATTCCGAGCATATCATGAATTTGTAAAGCCAACTCCAGCAAGACAAAAATTTTTCCCAACCTTTTATGAAAGAAATGGAACTTTTTATGCTTTTGATCAAATAAGCAATAAAGGAGTGGAGCAGGGCTAATGCAATTTACAGAGGAAGCGGCAGAAAAATTATCTGAATATATAGAAAATAATCGCGGTGGCATAGAGGGCATTCGCATTATGGCTGCTTCTGCTAAAGGAAATCTATACTATCGAATATATTGGGAAAAAGATTCATTTCCTGATGATGAAGTAATTATTCAAAACGGGCTAAAAATATTTTTAAATTCCTATACAAGTGAAGTCTTAAAAGAACAAACTATTTTTTATGCAGAAAAGGATGGGAAAAAAGGCTTGTTTATCATGAAATCTGTTTCGGGTTGTTCAACTTGCTCAACAGTCTGTTTTTAACAATTAAGGAAAAAAGGAGTGGAGCAAGTGGATAACATTAAATTTTGTGACACAACATTAAGAGATGGGGAACAGGCAGCAGGAGTAAACTTTGCTGGAGAAGAAAAAAGAAAAATAGTAAAATTATTGGCTAACGCTGGTATAGAGCAAGCAGAAATTGGAATTCCAGCAATGGGAAAAGAGGAGCAGCGGGTTATCTATTCAATTGTAGAAATGAATTTGCCTATACAACTAATAACCTGGAATCGTGCTGCTAAAAAAGATATTGATGCTTCTAGAGAGGCTGGGGCAGACTGGGTGCATATTTCTATCCCCACTTCTGATATTCAAATGTACTATAAATTAAGATTAAATAGAAGTGAAATCAAATTGCTCATTCAAGAGGCAGTTGCATATGCAAAATCATTTGATCTACTTGTTTCTGTTGGCTTTGAGGATGCCTCACGCGCAAGTCTATCCTTTTTAACTGATCTTGTAAATAGTTTGTATAAAGAAGGAGTCAAAAGATTCCGGTATGCAGATACTGTATCGGTGCTTAATCCAATGTCGGCACAGATGAATATTCAAAGAATAATCAAAGAATGTCCAGCAGATATAGAATTAGAAATTCATTGTCATAATGATTTTGGATTGGCATCTGCCAATACACTTTCTGCTCTAGCTGCCGGTGCAAAATGGGCCAGTACGACAATTGCCGGCATAGGAGAAAGAGCTGGGAATGCTCCTTTAGAGGAAGTGGCGATGGGCTGGCGACATCTATACAATGGAAAAATAAATGTAAAAACAGAGTATTTCTATAAATTGGCAGAATCAGTTAGTGGAGCAGCGGGTCTAAAGATTCCAGAGAACAAGGCTATTATTGGTTCGATGGTTTATACACATGAATCGGGTATTCATGTTGATGGTTTGCTTAAACACTTGGAAACATATCAAACCTTTGACCCAAAGGAAGTAGGAAGAAAACATCATTTTATAGTAGGGAAACATTCAGGTATCAGTTCAATTGCCCATTTGCTTAAACAAGAAGGTATTGATATAGATAAACAGCAAGGACAAAAATTAATAGATTATGTAAGAAAAGTAACGAGCGAAACGAAACAAGCAATAGAAGTAGGAGATTTAAAGAAATTAGTAGAAGGATTTTATACATAAAAGGATGATGAATCGTCATCCTTTTTTATTACGTTCCTTTATCAAAATAAATATTAAATCAACAGTTGACATTGATAATCATTATCATTTATATTCTTTATATAAATGCTCGGTTAGAGAGGTGTTCTTATGAAGGTATTGATAGGTTTTGCCAGTATGTCCGGAAATACAGAGGAAATAATGCTCATTCTTAAAGAAATATTAGAAGAGAAAAAGTGTCATGTTGAGGTAATGGAAATGGATAGAATAGCAGTTTCCTCGTTGACAACATATGATTTGCTTTTGTTAGGAAGCTACACATGGGGAGATGGTGATTTGCCTTATGAAATAGAAGATTTTTATGATGAATTAGAAACGATTACGTTAGCAGGAATTCCTGCAGCTTGTTTTGGGTCAGGAGATACAGATTACCCTGAATTTTGCAAGGCGATTGAACTAATATCTGATAAGTTAAAAGAAAGGGGAGCAGATGTCTTTAATGATTTATTAAAAATTGAGCTAAGTCCTGATACGGATGAAGCAGTAGAGGAATGTAAACAATTTGCTCATTCTGTTTATAATTGGGCTAGCCTGAAGGAAGAAATGGATGTTTACTAAAGGGGCTACTGCTGTTGCAGGCTTATCAACAGGTTGTTTTATTCTTTCTATAAAAGAGAAGGGGATATATTCTTTTAGCAACGGAAAATGGAAGCTAAAGTATCCACTTTCTTACTCTATTTATCATTTTAAGACAATTGGCGATTATTTATTTGGGGTAGGAGAGCATGGGAAAATCATTCGATATAATCAAAAAAATGATAGTTGGGCAGAATCGGCTTTTCCAACTTCCCAAAGATTATGGGGGATTACAGGAAATGATTCGGGACTGATAGTGACACATGCTGGGGCGCACTTGATTGTTTCAGAAAATTTCGGGAAAACATGGAAAACTATAAGGCCTTTTCAACAATTACAAAAAAAACCGATTATTCGTTCCTTGGCTATACAGGAAAATAACATTTATATTGGAACACAAATCCATAAAGAGTATGGGGGATTATGGGAATATAATCTGGATACGAACTGTTTAATAAGGATTAAAGAAGAGAATGCCATGATGATATCTGCTATTCATATAGATAAACAAATGATTTGTATTGCAAAAGGAGCTTCTTCAACATTTAATGGATGTGTGGAAGTTAATAGAAAGATTGGAAAATCCTTATCTAATTGGACAAAGTTTACCCAGAAAATAAATGAACATGCTTTTTTAGATGTATTCATTTCTGATGGAAAGATATTTGCTTGTTCTAGTAAAGATAATTATGGCTATTCAAGAGTTTATTATGGCGACTATTCCAAAAATGAAATGATACCTTTTGATACTGTCCGAGGCCATTGTTTTCGGGGAATATACGTAAATGAGGATTTTATGTTTGCAGGTTCTGAAGAAAGTAAATGGATTCAGTTAAAAATAAATAATAAGAAAAGAATACATTAAAAAGGGAAGGGATTTTGTGAAAATAGCTGTCATTTATGCAACTATGTCTGGGAATACAGAGGCGATTGCCGATTGTATTGTAGAAGAATTACATAGACAAAATTACTCCGCAGATATAATGGAAATACCAGATATCTATAAGGTAGATGAGATAAAGAATTATGATCTTGTATATTTAGGGCTGTATACATGGGGAGAGGGAGAATTTCCAGATGAGTGCCTGGATATGGTGGATAATTTACAGGATGAGCGATGGGATGGCAAGCATTTTGCTTTGTTTGGATCAGGTGACAGAAGTTATGAATACTTCTGTGGAGCATTAGACAGATTAAAGGAGATTCTCGCAAATTGTGGAGCAATTGTTGTAGCAGAACCTCTTCGGATAGAAATGGCGCCAGATAAAGAGGAGGAAGAAGAGATTTCCAAGTATGTCCAGAAAACATTGCTGGAAGCAAAAACAAGCAACAAGGTTTGAGGCTGTCTCTGCTCTATTGTCGCCATTTTCGGTCAGCCTGAAAGGTTGGCAAAATAGATTTTGTCTACACTCTGTCTCTTCATGATTTAATGAAGAGGTTTTTCTTTTTATGGTAGAGGATATAGTGTGAATACGATGAATACTATATATGGAAAAGAAAAGGAGCTGTGGAAAAATGACAGAAAAAATCGAGTTAGTATTAGATGCAAAAGCAGAGCTAGGAGAAGGTCCATGTTGGGATTGGAGGACAGGAATACTTTATTGGGTCGATATTGAAGGGAAAAAAGTTTGCACATTTAATCCAGCAACAGGTGAAAATAGAGAAATAGTGTTGGATCAGCAAGTTAGTGCCGTTGTGCCCGCCTTAAATAAGGATAAGCTAATTGTGGCGATGGAAAAGGGCTTGTTTTATTTGCAAGAACAAACAGAAGAGCTTGAATTAATAACAGAAGTAGAGGGCAATTTGCCTGATAACCGAACAAATGATGGAAAATGTGATGCATATGGCCGATTTTGGATTGGCACGATGAGCAAAAAGGAAGAGAAGGAACAAGGAGCGTTATATTGCCTAGACACGAATGGAAAGTTTACTAAGAAATTAGACAATATTAGCACCTCAAATGGATTAGCATGGGATAAAACTAATAGCTATATGTATTATATTGATACACCAACACAAAAGGTGCTTCGTTATGACTTCGCTCTTGATACGGCTATATTAGGAAAAGCAGTGGAGGTGGTTGATTTTTCTGATGAAGATGGATTTCCTGATGGTATGACGATAGACCAGGAGGGAATGCTGTGGATTGCACATTGGGGTGGTTCGAAGGTATCTAGATGGAATCCTAATGCCAAAAAGAAATTAGAAGATATTGAACTGCCAGCTTTAAATGTTACATCTTGCACTTTTGGAGGAATACATCTGCAAGAACTGTATATTACAACAGCAAGAACGGGCATGAGTACGGAGCAGTTGGAGAAGTATCCATTGTCAGGCGGATTATTTAAAGTAACGACAAAAGCAGCAGGCATGCAAGCCGCTTTTGTAGCAGATAGCAGTATATAAAAAGAGAATGCAGGTAAAAAGCTGGCTAGTTTTTTTATTATACTCTCCACTAAACTTAATGATTTTTCATGTGAATAAGTAATTTTGTTCCTTAATTCTTAAGGCATAATTATAAAAAACATGTAAATGCTATTAAAAGGTGATTATTTTTAGTGGGGGTTGTATTTATGCATGATTCAAATGTAAAGCTTAGTTCATCAGAGATAGCTTGTATTTGGACTTCTTATATGAATAACAGTATGTCTGTATGTATATTAAGCCATATGAAAAAACATATAGAGGATTCAGAAATAAAAGCGATTGTTGATCTAGCTCTATCCATTTCCATAAAGCAAATAGATCAGCTGGCTATCATATTTAAGAAGGATACATATGAAAAACCATACGGATTTTCCGAAAATGATGTGAATTTAGAAGCCCCTGCATTATTTACAGATACTTTTTGTTTATTTTATATAAATCATATGGCAAAAGCGGGCCTTCTAGCATTTAGTGGATTTCTTTCCATGAGTGTGAGGGAAGATATTATTGAAATATTTATAAATGGGCTGGCTGATACTACTAAATTATTTAGAAAAACTACCAGCTTGCTTATGAATAAGGGGTTAATAGTGCGCTCTCCTTATATCCTTGTACCGAAAACAAAAGATTATGTAGATAGCAATAGCTATTTAAGTGGATTTCATTTTTTTCATAAAAAACGCCCGCTGAATTCTATTGAAATTTCTCACCTATTTATGAACACACAAACGAATAATATAGGATCTAAAATAAGTTTGGCTTTTTCTCAAACATCTGCCAACAAAGATGTACAACAATTTATGATGCAAGGAAAGGAAATAGCCCAAAAACATATAAAAATTTTTATGAATACTCTGTTGGAAGAGAATTTACAAATGCCAATGTCCGCCGATATAGCAATAACAGACTCTGCTATACCAACTTTTTCAGATAAACTGATGATGTTTCATATGAGTTTATTAAGTGCAGCTGGAATAGGAAATTATTCAACAGCAGCAGGGGCAAGTCAACGAAGCGATTTGGCTATAAACTATGAACGTCTATCCCTTGAGATAGCCCAATATGCTAAAAGCGGGGCAGATCTCATGATTAAAAACAGCTGGCTAGAACAGCCGCCGGGAACGATAGATCGTTCAATAGTAGTGAAAAATAAAAAAAGCGAATTTAACTAGAATATGTTTGAAATAAAAATAAATAATCTACAGCTATAAGTGTCGACAGACTGCTAAAATAGTTTGGAAGTAAAAGCTTAGGGCAAATGGACGATTGTAAGTTTTGCTGAAAAATTTACAATCGCCTTTGATTAGCAGAATGGTTTTTATGTTTTATTGTTTAGTTTACTTTTTATTTTGTGAGCGCTTTCTTCTAATATGTACATAACAGGTATTTGGGAAGTTATATTGTTTTTTCCAAGATAGGCTTCGGTTATATAATAGGCGATATTAATATCAGAAATTTTCGCCAGCGTGCAGTTTTTACTGTTAGTGATGCTGATGATATAAGTGCCTTCTGCTTTGAGCTGATGAGCTAAGTTTAAAGTAAAATCAGTTTCGCCAGAGACCGATAAAATAATAGAGATACTATGTTTCAATTCTTTACTATTAATAGGGTAAAAAGGATCCTTTATACATGAAGAAAATTTTCCTAAGCTAGAAAAATATCTGGCTCCATACTCTGCTAAAATGCCTGAACTGCCAATACCAATAAAAAGGACTTTATCCGCTTTTAACACTAAATCTGCAACTTGATTGAGTCCAGATTCAAAATTTCCATTGATCGTCCGTTCCATAAATTCAGAGAGATAATATCGAGGAGATTTTATATGGTCTTGTGTATGATGATCTTGGTAAAGTTTAAGTTTTACTTTGAATTCGGAGAAACCCTCGCAATTTAATTTTTTGCAGAAGCGCAAAATACTTGATGTAGAAACATGTGTCTCATTTGCAAGCTCTCTAATCCTCATATAAATAACTTTGTCGCTGTTTTTCGTTATATAGTTATAAAGAAGCATGTCCAATTCATTAAAGTTTTGCACCATTTCCGCAGTAAACATGTTGTTTTCTCCCTCCCCTATTTTCAAAGATATATGTATAAAGAGATTAATCCGATGCTATCCTGAAAAGATATAAAACAACTTGTTTCCTTTTTGTGACAAATTTCTTTAAGTAGAATAAAAATCAAAAAAAGGAAGTTTTATTGATTTAATTATGAAAGCGTATACAATTAGAGTGTGAGAAATAAATGGCACTGTTAAAGAAATCTGTTGATCTTTGGATAGGCCAATTCCCTTCAACTGTTTGCGAAAAGGCAGGAATAATATTCATTTTTACGAATGAGCTGAAAACACTGTATCATCATATTCATTAACATGGCCAAAAATCAAAGGGGGAATAGAGAAAAAATAATTTGTCTCAGCACTATTAATATAGCATAGAACAGCAGCTTTTTCTAATTTGCAAGGATTTTAAGAGGAGGAATTTTGATGAAAAAAATATTATTAGTCTGTGCAGCAGGCATGTCGACAAGCCTGTTAGTAAATAAAATGAAAGATGCAGCAAAGGAGAAGGGGATAGAGTTGGAGATATTTGCTTTGCCGGTTTCAGAATGCCAAAGTGTAGCTGATGAAGTAGATATTGTGCTGTTAGGACCACAAGTAAGATATCAAAAACCACAAGTAGAAGAAATTATTGGAGGAAGGGTGCCAGTCGAAGTTATTGATATGAGAGATTATGGCATGATGAATGGAAAAGCGGTGCTAGAAAAGGCGATAAATTTGCTTTCGTAGCGGGAAAGATAAAATAAATGAAAATGTATATCTTGTAATCTAACGATAGCAAGGATAATTGAACATTATCTAGGAGGAATATATATGGGGTTTATGGCAGCGTTTGAAAGGTTTGCAGAGAAAACACTGGTTCCTGTTGCAGCAAAATTGAATTCCCAACGCCATATTGTCGCTATTAGGGATGCATTTATTTTATCTTTTCCTATTACATTGGCCGGTTCACTTATCGTATTGTTAAATTTTGCAATTTTAGCACCGGATGGTTTTATTGCAAAGATTTTATTTTTGCATAAGCTGTTCCCAAATTTAGCTGATTTGCAATCTGTATTTTCTCCAGTATTGAATGGTTCGACTAATATTCTTTCCATGTTTATTGTCTTTCTAGTTGCGCGTAATATGGCCATTTCTCTAAAGGCTGATGAGCTATTAAGCGGTTTGACAGCATTATCCACTTTCTTTATTATTTATCCCCCGTACAAAGTCGTAGATGGAGCAAACTTTTTAACTACTCAGTGGGTTGGTGCTCAAGGGCTATTTGTTGCGCTTATCGTTGGGTTGCTGGTAGGAGAGATTTTCAGCCGGCTATCAAAATCAAAGAAATTGCAAATTAATATGCCGGCATCTGTTCCTCCAGCAGTATCTCGATCCGTTAAAGTGCTATTCCCAATTATTATTATTACAGTGCTTTTTGCTATTGCAAATGCTATTATTAATGTGTTTTATCCAAAAGGTTTGCATGAGTTTATTTATGCAGTCATTCAGACACCATTAAAGCATCTAGGTACAAACATCTTTTCCCTAGTGATTCTTGCTATCGTTTCTAATTTATTATGGGTATTTGGCATCCATGGACCAAATACAATTGCAGCTATTCGTGAAGCTATGTTTGCAGAGGCAAACTTGGAAAATTTAAACTATGTGGCACAGCATGGAAGTGCGTGGGGTGCCCCTTATCCAGTAACTTGGGCTATCAATGACGCGTTTGCTAATTATGGCGGTTCCGGAATGACCCTAGGGCTACTGATTGCTATTTTTCTTGTAGCTAGAAGACAGGATTATCGTGATATAGGAAAGTTATCTATCAGATTTTGCCGAAAGAGTACCCCTACTTCAATTTCGTGAAGGGCAAAGCCCAGAAATAAGTAGGGGGTGAATTTCGGTTTTGCATAGCAAACAGCTTTGCTTTTTATTTTGCTTTTGATATAATCAGTCTTATAAACGATAAGGATTGATTTATCAATGAAATTAGACAGTAA
>Ga0180215_1005462_pt1 | contig 10857 bp, 10 predicted proteins | sample eDN3rd37CBELigBY_FD_128871 | JGI IMG/M metagenome (GOLD analysis project Ga0180215, IMG submission 128871) | Enriched backyard soil microbial communities from Emeryville, California, USA - eDNA 3rd pass 37_C BE-Lig BY (version 2) (version 2) | ecosystem: Environmental > Terrestrial > Soil >...
ATAATATTGTTGATTTCATGACCATACAGCAACCTTTCAGCATAGCTGAAAGGCGTGTGAAATGTTCATTTCACACGAATGAGTCAAAAATCTGGCTTATCAACACAGTACTTTAACAAAGCCTTAATTTTAGTAGTTTCACAAATGATATTAGCAAGCATCATGCCAATAGTTTTAATATTGCCAATCGTAGAAATTAGGGGAATTTTCGAATGGAATAGCCGATATTTTGTGAGAGTGTGCCGAATTTTCGGCTTATATCGCCAAGATAACGGTAATTCTCTGATTATATAATCGATTAGATGAATAGATGAAAGAAAACCTAACTGAAATTTGAAAATTTTTCGTGTTCTGCAGTAAAATCTAAGTAATAAAGTTGTTTTATATCTATACATATCGAAAAAAGGTCGGTGGACGGTTTGATTACTAAATTTGTTATGCCTGAAGTGATTTTTGGAAATCATTCACTTAAGCAGGTAGGGGAAAGCTGTCTCCGTCTTGGAGCAAAGAAAGTTTTGATTGTAACTGACAAGGGTGTCATGAGTGTGGGATGGATGGATAAGGTGATAGAGAGTTGTCAGGAAGCAGGGTTAAGCTATGTTTATTTCCATGATATTTCTACCAACCCTGAAGAAAGTCAAGCGGAGCGGGGAGCACAAGTATACTTGGAAAATGAATGTGATGCAATCATAGGAGTTGGTGGAGGGAGTGTGATTGATATTGCGAAGGCCATCGCGATTTTAGCAACAAATGGAGGGAAAGTTTCTGATTATGAAGGTGTTGACCGCATCGTCGTTCCTCTCCCTCCTTTAGTCATGGCTGGAACAACAGCAGGATCAGGTGCAGAGGTTTCGCAGTTTTCCGTCATTGTTGATTCAGAAAGAAAAAAGAAAATGTCTATTATCTCTAAATCGCTTGTACCTGATATTGCCATTATTGATCCAGTGACATTGTCAACGAAAAGCAGTCATCTGACAGCATCAACAGGATTGGATGTATTAACCCATGCAATTGAAGCGTATGTCAGTATCGCTGCCACTCCAATGACAGACGTATTTGCCAAAAATGCCATTACACTTGTTTCGGAAAATTTACGGCCTTCTGTAGCGTCCCAACTAAATTCGGCAGCCAAGAATAACATGGCAATGGCAAGTCTTCATGCCGGACTTGCTTTCTCAAATGCCATTCTAGGTGCAGTACATGCTATTAGTCATGCCATTGGCGGAAGATATCCTATGATGCACGGTGATTTAAACGCTGTACTTCTTCCTCATGTCATGGAATTTAATCTGCTTGCAAATCCAGATAGATTTAAGGAAATTGCCAAACTGCTTGGGGCAAATATTGCTGGTTTGTCAACAACTGAGGCAGGAAAAAGAGGCATCGAGCATGTCAAACAGTTATCCTTTGAAATTGGAGCACCGCAGCGTCTTTCAGAAATGGGTTTTGAAGAACATATGATTAATGAAATCAGCCAAATTGCTCTGCAGGATGCCTGCATGATTACTAACCCGCGTGATATAACGGCCCAAGACGTAGTAAAAATCCTTCAAAGAGCGTTGTAATGAGGCGCCGGGATAAATAAAGCAGTATCTCCCTTAAAGTCAGTGATGGGAAGAAATAGGATGAAATCCTCTCCTATTCGATTACCCCTTTGCTATTCTTATTAGAGAGGAATGAGGGATGATTTTCTCTGTTTTAAAAAACGCCTTAAACGAAAAGCTTAAGGCGTTTTTATCGTAGGGAAAAAAGATGAAATAACATACAAAATAGGTTCTTTCATCATATGATATGGGAAACGATTTAATCAGCAAGATAATAGCAGGAGGGTACAATGTGAAGGATAAAAAAATACGTTTCGAAACGGAAGTCATTCATTCGGGTTATCAAATAGAAGAACATGGCAGCAGTTTAGTTCCTCCCATCTATCAAACATCAACATTTACATTTGCAAATGCAGAACAAGGTGAACGGCGTTTTTCTGGTGCAGAAGAAGGCTTTATCTACTCAAGGCTAGGGAACCCAACGGTAAAAATACTTGAAGATCGAATAGCAGCATTAGAGAAGGGAGAGGCTGCATTGGCCTTTGCTTCTGGTATGGCAGCAGTATCTTCTGTTTTAATGGCTTTAACGAAAACTGGAGATCATATCCTTTGCTCAAAAGGTGTTTATGGCTGTACCTACGGGCTTCTTCAAATATTAAAGCAAAAATATCAGATTGATCATGATTTTTCTCTCATGGATTCTGTAGAAGAGCTTGAGCGAAGCATCCAGCCAAATACAGCCTGCATTTATATTGAAACTCCGATTAATCCAACCATGAAGCTTGTTGATTTACAAATGGTTGCCTCCATTGCTAAGGCAAAGGGGATTCCAGTTGTTGTCGATAATACATTCTGTTCTCCGTATTTACAAACCCCGCTATCATTTGGTTGTGATATTGTTATTCACAGCGCAACAAAGTATATATGTGGACATGGCGATGTCATAGCCGGATTAGCATCTGGCAGTAAAGAGTGCATGGGGCTCATTTCCCGCACAACACAAAAGGACGTCGGTGGTATCCTTTCTCCCTTCGATGCCTGGCTGTTATTAAGAGGATTGAAAACCCTGCCAGTGAGAATGGACCGTCACTGTGATAATGCAGAGAAACTGTTTGCATTTCTTAAAAATCATCCAAAGGTAGAAGAGGTTTATTTTCCAGGTGATAGTCAGCATCCAGATTATCCGATTATGAAAAAACAAATGAATCGGTCTGGCGGCATGCTCTCCTTTACGATAAAAGGATCAAAAGCAACAGCACAATTGTTTATGAATCATTTACAGTTAATTAAAATTGCAGTCAGTCTTGGAGATGCTGAAACGCTTATTCAGCATCCTGCGACAATGACCCATTCAACGGTTCCAGCTGGAGAACGAATAAAAATGGGTATAGAAGATAACCTAGTTCGCTTAAGTGTAGGACTAGAAGCATGGGAGGATATAAAAGAGGATTTGGAACAGGCTTTTGCTAAAATTTAGACAAATAATGAATGAAATTGGACAGCTCACCGTTTCCAGAATGTGTGGCTGTCCTTTTTTATTTAAAAAATAGGTAAAAGTCTATAAACCTTTGTCCATACAGATTTAGTTTTTACGCATATACAATAGTAAGTCGAAAGAAAAGAGTGTGATGGGTTTAATGCTAAACCCTTCTAAATTCTTTTGATAAATATGTTAAGGAGTGATTTTTTTATGAGAAAAAATAGCAGCTACTATAGAAGTCGAAATCATACTGGTGGAGGTACTGGTTCATTTTTTGTTGAAGGAAAAATGGTTGGGTCTGATCTTATGCCAATCGCGCCGTGGAAAACTGGAGTAAAGCTTGATTATCCTTTTCTAAATGCATCTGTACCTTTGGCGGATATTGACTTGGAAATTGATGTTGAAGCAGATATTCCCCTACCTGATCGTGTCCTTGAAATTAAATCAATTCGGAAAAATGTTACATTAACTCAATGTAAAGCAGTTCCTTCCTCTTATTGTCCGAACACTGTAAAATTATTCATCACTGGAATTCTTCATAAAAATATTCAATACATTGTTGGAAACTCATCAAATGTTAGAGATTTTAGAGTGGATGTTGAGTTTTCAACGGTCAAAACGGTAGAGTTAGATAATCCGGTTATGAGTCCATTTGGTCAGGAGGATATTGAATACAGTCAAAAATCATCCCTTTATGAATACCGTGAAATGGGTAAAAAAGGCCATGGAGCAAATCCTTATGTTTCTGGTTCTGAAACATTTGAAACCTTCAATGAGCCAATCGAGTGTACGCTTCTAGGTACAAAAGTCAGAGAGATTGATTTATTTAAAGATGTAGACAGTTTCGGCAGATTTTCAAGAATCATTGAAAAAGCAGAAATTCGTTTGTTCCTCCGCTTGTCTCAAATGCAAAAAGTATTAGTTGACGATAAGGACTCAAAATACTCTAAGTACTATAAGGATTCTAATAAAAATGATAATAGCGATGATAACAAAAATGACAGCAAGAATAGTAACAGCAAAAATTAATAAATTTTTAATACGTTATACATGAAAGACGATTCTTCGTAAATCCCTTTGTAATAAATAGAAAAGTAGTCCGTTTATTATAAGGGGGTTTACCAAGTAAAAAAATCCATCCAGATTTAGATTAGGATGGATTTTTCATGAGTAAATATAGTTTAATCCTTTAATTTGTTAATTTTATATACTGGTGCTGTAGTAGATGAATGAACAAACGCACTCTTCCTTGAACATTCAGAAGTTCGTTTTCAGACATAAATTCATTGTGCCAAATGATGTGAAAGTTTTTTAATTCTGATTGAATAGGGTGAGCATACTGTTCTGAAAACTCTTGATGCAATTGAATACTTTCATGTTCCTGGTACGTAAACTCTGAATGATAACTCCTTGGTAATTCAGGGATAACAAGCCATTCAACCTGTTCAGTAGTATTGAATGGAACCTGCATGCTAATGGTTTGCAGTGACCCTTTTTGATTATTCTCTACATATTCAATAGTGGCAAGGAGGACTCCTTTAATAAAAAGACTTCGTGATGGTAACGGAACTTGGCATTCTAATGAATAAACGCTCCAGTCAACCTTTGTTATTTCTTTTATAGGAAAATGAAGGAGAAATGAGTCAAATATGTCTATCTCAATTTCAACATTGCTTAGTACAACAGGCATCTTAACAATTGGCAGTGCGTTTGACTTTACATCATCAGATTGATTGTATTCATCCATTGAAGATGATTCACAGTCAAAGAAGGAGGATTCCTCTTCTAATGAAACCTCAAGGCTAGAGGAGGATTCCTCAAAACTCGAAGATTCAAAGAATTGTGAAGAGGACTCATCTTGTATGGATGAGGATTCCTCAAATAAAGGAACTTCATATTCAATAGAACTAGATTCTTCATCAATCGAAGAGGACTCTTCAAGCATCGATATAAATTGATCAACTAATTCTTCATCAACTGAAGACTCACCTTCATGTCTATCTGACTGAGTATATTTCCTTGGTTCTGCTTTCTTTTCGTGGAAACCCTTTTCGATGAAAGGAAACTCTCTATCTATCAACTTATCGTCTTTTTTATCAGCAGCTATATTAGATTTTTGTGTGATAGGTCTTTCATCTAGATGTGGTTTTACTTTTTCTTTATGAAGCTGCTCTTTTTTTTCTGATTTTACTTCCTTTATTTCAAAATCGTTAACAACTGGAGGTTCGAAAAGCTTAGGACCTGCAATCTTATTTGTCATGGCCTTTTCTTTTGTACTCTCCGGTGCAGTAGATGTATGATTGGTTTTTCCGGTCTTTGTTTCTGTTCTATGAGCATACCGATTGTTAAGAGCATAATCATTATTTGCATAGTCGTAACCCCTAAAACCCATCATCGGATAGTTGTAGGGGGATGAAAGCGGCTGATACTGATATGGAGGATAGGGTACATTTCTTCTCCCTTTTTTCATTTTTAACAGGAAGGGCTGCTATAGTAGCCTCCTTTCCGTACACCTCCTTCTCGCAAAAAATTTTTGCAACAGCTTGAAAGGGAATTATACAGACCTTGGTTGTATAATCCCTTTACTAATTTAATGTTCTCCTTCAATCACAATCATGATCCCAGTCATGATCATTGGTTGTAGAGGATACACGAATCTGTTGATTTTGAAGGATTTTCACCTTGAAATAAATCACCATTTTAGACTCAGATCTTGTAAAAGTACCTTCATCTAATAAGTCATTTGTAAATAAGTCACCATCTCTATCTAATGCTTCATCCCACTCAATAATTTTACTTGAAAGCAGCTCACAGTATGGAAGCTCATTATAATACTGACTGCTTTCTTGGTGGAATTGTGATAAATCACTTGATAACATTTCGTCTTTTTCGGGATAACCCATTGGTAATGGCTGTGAAACAAAGAAATCAAATTCTTGGCGTTTATTTTTTTCCGGCATAACAGGTGACGAAATAAAATCCTTTACTTCAGTGATGACTTCAAATGGTATTTGTTCTGTTTGGGATAGGATGCTTGATTGAATACTTGGGTTTTCTTGTGGTGGACATACACCTTGATTTGTTGAAGAAATAACAACAGTGCCGTTTCCAGCTCCACTTATTGGTGTTGCATATTGGATATTTTTACGAATATAGCCTTTAATAAATAATTTATTCGTCGGTAGTAAAAGACGGCATTGGGTGATAACTAATCTTTTCTTTACATCTTTAATCTCTAACACAGGTTCTTGAAAAAGAGTAACGTGAGTTTTATCTACTTGTAAATCCAGCTCTGCTAATACAACAGGAACCTTTGTCACAATTTTTCCAATTGAAACATTCGGGTAATGATGTTTTGTTTTTTCACAATCACAGTGTTCATCACAATTATGGTTGTGTTTTTTATAATCTGACATATTATCTTCCTCCTCAGGGCTTCAGAATAGTGTATTCTATGCCGTACAAAAGACTATGTATGGGTATTCGCCCAGAGACAACCACACAAAAACAAGTGAAAACGCCTTGAACGATGATTTCACTATGTTTTTCCAAATGTAAAATTTAATTTATTAGACTGTGTTAACGAATCGTGTTAATAAACAAAGCTATTTATGAAGAAACAAATCCTATGTAGGAACCATTAGATTCAAATAGGAATATAAATGAATAAATAATTATAGGCAATATCCTGCTCCTCTTTTAGGTAAACAGGATATTGCTGGTTCACTTCAAATATTTTTATCGAAGAATTCTACTTATAGATTTGTAGTTGGAGGAGTCACTACCTCCACAAATGCTTGTTGATTTTGCATAACTTTAATCGTAAATGTTAAGAACACTTTCTCAACCATATCATGGAAATATCCTTCTTCAAACGGTGCCTCGCCGTGAAGCGGTTTACGATCAATGGCCTCATCCCATTCAGAAATCCTGCTTGAAACAAGCTCACAGAATGGTAATTGATTGTAATGCTGTGTGCTCAATTGATGGAATTGGGAAAGGTCGCTTGACATGAATCGGTCTTTTTCTGGGAACCCTTTGCCTAATTTTTGTGAGCGAAAGAAATCATATTCAGCGCGGGAATTTAATACTGGGCGCTGCGGCGGTGACATAAACCCTCCAGGTTCGCCTGCAGGCGGAATAAATGTTGAAATTTCAAATGGTAAATCAATCGTATGTGATCTCATTTCAGACGATACACAATTATCGGAAGCACGATAGGTCGGTGATGCATATTGGAAATTCTTTCTCACAAAACCTCTGATAAATAAATGTCCACCCGTATCCTCAAAGGCCATAGAAGGATCTGTAACAGGGTCTAACATCAGACTGCATTGAATAATTTTGACTCTTTTTTTCACATCCTTGATTTCTAAAACAGGGTCGTCAAAATGAATATTCGCGCTTAATGTCGTACTGATTGTTCTTTCTGTAAGTGTAACAGGTACATGCATAAGGACGGTGCCTGGCGGTGTTGTTATAATGTCACCTGGTGCTACTACCTCGCTTGGAACTTCATCTAATGTTGAAGAAATATTTAAATCTATACACTCTTTTTTATGATCTTCGCTCATTTTTTATAATTCCTCCTTGATTTCTCTTTTCCATTTATCCTATGCATGTATACATTCTCCGCTTAGATATATGAATCAGTATAAACGTGGAATTTAGACAAAAAACCGAATGAGCATTTTCGAAAATAGGTACTTGCACAACAAAATGCCCATCTTGCATAAGATTCAGAAGGAGGTTGATACCCGATGAATAACCAACATTTTCTTGCTGTTGATATTGGAAACAGCTGGTATAAAGCGATAGCTTCTGATTCAGGGATGATAAATGAATACCAAATCCCCAATGCATTAGCGTTGTTTGATGAAGAGTATTACGAACAGCCATATGATGAGGAAGATATCAATTTTGAAGAGAATTTAATCATTGAAATTAAAAGCCATGCGATTGTTGACAAACGGGAAATTTATTATATCGGTAAAAGCGCAGCAAAACAGCGCGATGTTAGTTTAACGGCTATTAATAATCAGAAGGTGGATGAAGATCGTACTTATATTCTATTATTTGGTCTGGCAGCCTATCATGCAGTGTTAGTCAATCAAGAAGAAACGGAAATCAATTACCATATTGATCAATTAGCTGCTTCACTGCCCACTACACAGTATAAAGCGAAAAAAGACTTATTCAAAAAGCGATTAATAGGTACTCATACCGTTATTTTCCATAAGGTGCCAGGAGTCGAAGAACCGAAAGAGGTAACAGTCAAACTTCATGTTCATGATGTTGTCATTGGTGCAGAAGGAGCATGTGCGTACCTTGGACTAACAAGGGACCAAGATACATTGGGTATTAAAAATGATTCAATTGTGCAGGACTCGCTTAAAGGTGTCATTATCGGTGATTTAGGAGGGGATACCGTCGATTTTGTCGGTATTAAAAACAATAAACCTGTAGCTTCTGTTGAAGGAGAACCCTTTGGAATCAATCCGTTTCTTGATCTTATCATTCAAAAGGTAAGCAAAAATGAATTATATCGTTTTGACTCTCGCTCTGAATTAGAGGAGAAATTAGCTAAGGGACAATCAGAATGGTATGTAGAGCCGTTTGCAGGAGTCAAAAAAGATATAAGCAAATATATTATTCCTCAGTTACGTGCAATGGCCATTAAGTATTTAGAGTATTTTGATCGTGTTAGAAGCAGCTCGACAGAGATAAAAGGTGCTGCCAGATATATTGCAGTTGGCGGTGCGGCAAAATTAGCTAAAAAACAAATTCAGCAGGCAGCTGTCAAATGGGCTGAGAGGGGAAGACCTATTCAACTCTTTTTCCCTGAAGATATGGAGAAGCTGAATGTTCTTGGTCTGATGATCCTCGCAAAAATGAATCAATTAAAGAAAGATCAAGTAAATGCAATTGATTATGAAACCGTTAAGGTGTAGAAGGTAGAAGGTGACGGAAATGTCGAAAATTCACACAGATTACGTCAACAAAGTGGCGATTATGATTCCTGAGAAATTCATTGATGTAAAATCAGGTGAATCTTATGCTGTATCGCAAAAAGTTCAAGAGCAGATTGAATACCATGCGGATAACAATACTCTTGTTCATCTAGTTATGTCAGCTCTTACGAGTTATTTGCATCCCAAAAAAGTGAGCGGCGGAGGCAATGATGAAATATTAAATGAGTTGTCAGAAATAAAAAAAATGCTTAAGGAAATGCCTGTAAGGCCATTGAACAAACTTAATAAGCAAAAGGTTACTCAGCAGCATAAACCATTAAAAACAGATATCGATGTTGATTTAAAAGAATTAGAGGAAATTCTAGAGGCTTTTGGAGGATAAGGGTTACGAGTAAGAAAAGCTGATTCATAATGGTGGGTATAGCGTTATCAATGTAACATCCTAGTAAGAAAGTTACTGGAAATGAACCATTGCAGCAGCCATCCTCATTATGATTCAGCTTTTATTGTATTAATGTAAACAAGCAGCAGGTAAGCAAGAAACAGCAAAAAAACATGATAAGTCAACCGTCATGCATATGCCCGTACTAACTAGGTCTTTAGTTTCCATATGGTTAATCTGACAGCAGACATTTTGGGTTCTATGGTCATTTTTGAAGACTAATAGTTCAAGAACAGCACAATTACCATCCAATTCTTTTATTTTAAAAATATAGGATGATAGGCAGGAAAGTTTCGTTTGTTTTGTTTGTTGACAAGTATATTCCTTTACTCCTATGGCTTTAAATGGCTTGTAGTCCTCACCGTAAAGAATAAATGGAATCGTATTTTTCTTTATTTCTTTTTTCTTTTCCGCAAAAAGGTCATCAAAGCAGGATTTACAGCTTGAACGATGTTCCATTTTTTGTTTTTCAATTTCTTTTTGGGCATGAAGGATGGCTTTTAATACATCTCTTACACAGCTTTTGCGATTATCCTTTGTTTCGCACGTATCCATACAATGATCGTCGCTGCTTTCATACCGATAAAGAGAAAAAAAGTGGTTCTTGTCATCGTGCTTTCGATAGGAACGATACATGTCCATTTTTACCCCTCCTTAACTTTTTATAATTTATAGTATGAAAATGATTGTTTTATTGCGTGAGAATCGAGCCCGAATCAATGGAAATTTCTTGCTGTGAGAATCTCCTGTGAGAGGGCTTACATCCTTAATATAATAAGGTTTTTGAGCTTTCTAAATCTTGACATTTTAGACTAATAATGATAAATTTTATTTAACCGTTATGCATCGTGTTAGATAATTACATGCTGCTTATTCACAGGTTTGACCTTTGTTTGGATGAGTAATGAAAGTGACGCTATCAACGTTGTAAATGGTAAATTTTTTATGGCTTAACAGCCAATAGGAGGATTTTTTTTTATGAAAAACGGTAAAGTAAAATGGTTTAACTCAGAAAAAGGTTTCGGATTTATCGAAGCTGAAGATGGAAATGATGTATTTGTTCATTACTCTGCTATCCAATCAGAAGGTTTCAAAACTCTAGAAGAAGGTCAAGAAGTATCTTTTGAAGTAGTTGAAGGTGCTCGTGGACCACAAGCTGCTAACGTAACAAAATTATAATTTAATATGCTCATATAAACAGCTCAGCCAATGGTTGAGCTGTTTTTATTGCTTGATAGAAAGAAAATTTCAGTTATTACATATGTCCTTTTTAATATTTCGACATATACTAGTGGGTATTTGACCATATCGCAACCTTTCAGCTCCGCTTAAAGGCGTGTGAAAAGGACTTTTCACACGGATGAGTCAAATATCTGGCGTAAGGGCCATGTTTACTACCCGCACATGAGAGAAAAAGAA
>Ga0180215_1005463_pt1 | contig 10855 bp, 8 predicted proteins | sample eDN3rd37CBELigBY_FD_128871 | JGI IMG/M metagenome (GOLD analysis project Ga0180215, IMG submission 128871) | Enriched backyard soil microbial communities from Emeryville, California, USA - eDNA 3rd pass 37_C BE-Lig BY (version 2) (version 2) | ecosystem: Environmental > Terrestrial > Soil >...
CGATCGAGACGGCCACGATCTCGGTGGCCTTGCCGGCCTCCTTGAGCCGCACCGCCTCCTCGACCGCGATCTCGTCGAAGGGATTCATGCTCATCTTCACGTTCGCGAGCTCGACCCCAGACTCGTCCGGCTTCACCCGGATCTTCACGTTGAAATCAACAACCCGCTTCACACACACAAGAAGCTTCATTCGTCTGTCCTCATTGAAGGTCAGGTCCGGATGGGCCGTTGGGAAGCCCTCCGGATAAACAGGGAAAATGCGGAATGGACCGTAGTCGGAAGCCTTCGAATGTCAACGCGGCGACTGCAATTCCTGCGCCGCGGCACGGGCCAGAACGGGATCGTAGCGATGGCGCATGAAGGGGATGAGAATAGCGCCCGCGACGAACCCGCCAAGATGTGCGAACCAGCCCACGCCCTCATCCGAGCCGAGGAAGGCCGATACGAACTGGACGGCGAACCAGAAGCCGATGGCCCAGTAGGCCGGAAGGCGCAGGGGAATCCCGCCGAGGAACAGGGCCCAGATGCGCACGCGCGGATAGAGGATGACATAGGCGGCCACCACACCCGAGACGCCGCCCGAAGCGCCGATGAGAGGACGCTGGGGAGTGGGAAGAATGAAGGTGTCCGGCAGGCTCGCTCCAGCCACGTAGAAGGATGCGAGGGCATGCGTCAGGCTCGCGACGACGCCGCACAGCACAAAGAAGACGAGGAAACGCATGTGCCCCATCGCGTCTTCCACATTGTCGCCGAACACCCACAGGAACAGCATGTTGCCAATCAGGTGGAACCACGATCCGTGCAGGAAGATGTTGGTGGCGAGCGTCATCCATGCCGGCACGAAGGGATAGCCCGCGGGCAGGGTCTCGTAGCCGAAGAGGACCGCCGGGATGAGTCCCAGGCCGCCCACCAACTCGTCGGGGCCGACGGGCCCGAATGCGAAAAGTAGATGGATGAGCGTGCAGACGACGATCAGGGATCGTGCCACGACCGGCGTCTTCATATGCTGGAGGGGGACGCCGTCGTGAAGCGGAAGAAACATGATCCGCCCCTATGGTGTCGAACCTGAAAGCGGATCCCGCTTCCGGGAGGATTGAGAGCCCGTTCCTCGCATCGGGTGCATCGGCCCGCGCCTCCTTGAGGGTGGTATCAGAGAAACGGCCGGGCCAGGTGTCCGCACGATGCGCTACCGGTTCTGGCCGGGAACCCAGAGAACGTCCAGGGCGCCCTTGTCGTTGACGTGGCGCGAGGCGACGAAAAGGAAATCCGAGAGCCGGTTGAGATATTTCACGGTCTCTTCGGACACTTTCTCGTCCGGCTTCTGCATGAGCTCGACCACATGGCGCTCCGCCCGGCGGCAGACGGTACGGGCCAGATGCAGGGCGGCGGCGGCGGCGGTGCCGCCCGGCAGAACAAAGGAGCGCAGGGGCGCGAGGTCCGCGTTCAGCTCGTCGATCTCGCGCTCGAGCCGGTCCACCTGAGCCTGTGTGATTCGGAGAGGCTCATAGGGAAGCGGCTTGTCCGTCTCAACGGTGGCCAGATCGGCGCCCAGGTCGAAGAGATCGTTCTGGATGCGGCCCAGCATGGCGTCGATGGGCTGTCCTCCGGTGTGCTGACGGGCAAGGCCGATGCAGGCGTTGGTCTCGTCCACCGTACCGAAGGCTTCGATGCGCAGGTCGTGCTTGGGGCGGCGGCCCCCGGCGGCCAGCGCCGTGGTGCCCTTGTCCCCGGTGCGGGTGTAGATGCGGTTGAGAACGACCATGAAAGGCCCGGGTTCTGGAGGATTCGGCTAGAACGAATACCCAACCCGCGCGCCGACATTCGTCAAGCCCCGATTCTCGGAGCAGGCTCCGGCATTCGAGAGATGCTCGATGGTGGCCATGACGCTCCAGTTGGCCGAAAGGCGCACGCCCACAGAGCCGGATTCACGGAAGAGCGGCGAGCAGCCCAGGGACTGGCGGTCCGAGAAGGGATCCTCGACATCCTTCTTGCCGTTGTGGAAGGCCCCGCCGATGCTGCCCTCGACGAACAGGGTGGGCGTGACGTCGAAGGTCCAGGAGAGGCCCATATAGGCGAAGCTCGTCCGGTCGTCGAAGTTCAGGCTGCCGCCGATATGCGGGCGGGGAATGAAATAGCTCGTGAACAGGTCCGAGGCTGTGAAGGGCTTGGCGAGGAGGATCTCGCCGGTCAGGTTGGCCGATCCGCCGTCACCTTCGGGACCCCAGGGATCCTGCGCGGAGAAGCCGAAGCGGAATTCCGACAGAAGGCTCGGCTGGGCCGAGGCATCGACGGGCTGCTTCCGGGCATCGGCGGCGAGAAGGCTCGTCGATCCTGCAAGGAGGACGAAAAAACCCAAGCCCATTGCCTTGCAGACGCGCATTTTTCGGAGTTCCGCCGCTTAAAATAATTGGAGCCATCAGGGTAGGCCCGCATGGCTAATGATCTCTTAATACAAACCGTGGCGAAAAAGTGTCAACACGATGATGGCTAGGCCGCCCTCCACCAGATAACTCCCATGATGATGATGATCGCCAGAAACTGAAGCAGGATACGCATTCGCATGAGGTGCTGCGACCGGTTGGCGCTGCCGCCGCGCAGCATGTTGATGAGGCCGAGCAGCAGGACGAAAGCCACGGCCAAAACCGCGACCGGCACAAGAATATCGGCAAAACTGGTCATTCTGATTCCGTGGAATGGGGCTGGATCCGACAACCGCGATCCAGGAGAGGAAAGGGGGGCGGCTCCTGTCGCCGCTCCCTCTTAACCCTAAACCTAGTTCCTGCGAAGCAGGCGTTCGAAATAGTCGAGCTCTTCCCGCGGCCGTGTCGGATCCCCGAGCTTGCGGCGCAGCTCTTCCAGGATGCGCTGGGCCCGCTGGGCGGGCGACTCGTTGACGCTGGGAACGCCGTCGCGGGTGTTGTCGACGTAATCCCTGCTGCGGGTGGGACGGCCGAGCGGGTCGTTGTTCTGCTGGCCGGTCTGGCCAGGGCCCTGGGGGTTGCCCTGACCCGGCTGATCGCCGGCCTGCTCGCTGCCCTGGCCCTGCTGCATCTGCTGCATCTGCTGGGCCATGCCCTGCATGCCGCGGCGAAGATTCTCGAGCGCGCGCCCCTGGGCGTCGACGGCGGGGCCGTCCTCGCCCTGGCCGAGCGCGCCTTCGGCCTCGCGCATGGCTCCCTCGGCCTCGCTGAAGCCCTGCTCGCTCTGCATGCCCATGCCTTCCATGCGCCGCTGCAGCTCCTCGAGCCGCTCGCGAAGCGCCTGCTGCCTCTGCTGGAGCCCCTGAGGGTCGGTCCCGTTCTCGCCCTGCTCCTGGCCCTCGCCCTGCTCACCCTGCTGCCGCTGGCCCTGCCGGGGGGCATTGCGGTCGCCCTGCTGCATGCGCCGGTTCTGGCCCTGGCGGAACGTCTCGTCGCGCAGGTCCTGCTGCTCGCGGGTCATGTCCTCCAGGTCGCGCATGGCCTGGTTCATCTCGCGGGAGAGGGGGTCGGTCATGCGGCTGTTCGGCTGGGCCGTCTGCAGGTTCTCGAGGATGTTGCGCAGCTGCTCGAGGAGGCGCTGGGCCTCCGCCATGTCGCCGCGGCGCATGGCGTCCTCCATCTGCTGCAGCATGCGGTTGAGGTCGTCCTGGGAGATCATCCGGTCGGGCGAGCGCTGGTTCTGGTTGTCTCCCTGCTGCTGGTTCTGCTGCATCCGCTGGGCGAACTCGCGGAGGAACCTGTCCATGGCCTGCCGAAGCTCCTCCGTGAGGCGCTTGATCTCGTCGTCCGTGGCGCCGCGCTCCATGGCCTCCTTCAGGCGCTCCTGCGCGGCCCGCAGCTGCTGCTCCGCGTCGGAGAGATTTCCGTCCTCGATCTGCAGCGCCATGCTCCAGAGCCAATCGGCCACGTCGAGCAGGGCCTCATCGGTCTTGGCGGCGCGCAGGCGCTCGGCTGCGGTGCGCAGGCCCAGGAACACGCCCCATTGCGGCGTGAACTCCGCCGGTTCGATGAGAAGGGCGTCGAGGGCGATCTGCGTGCGCTTGCGGTCGTCGGGGGCGAGCACGAGGTTACGCCGCTCTTCCACGAGGGCCTTCGCGAGCGGGTTCGTGAAGGGACGCTGCGGCAGGGTGAAGGTGATGGGGTCGCTCGTCGCCTCCTGGCCGGCCTCGTCCTTTGCCTTGAGCCGGATCGTGACCGGCGCCCCGGCCCAGGGATGGTTCGTCAGGTCGACGGGGGAGCGGGTCTCGGGCGCGTTCTCCTCGTGGCTCGGCAGGGCGAGCGTGAGGGACGGGGCGGGCACCAGGGAGCGCCCCTTGCTGCCGTCGGCCTTCTCGACCTGGCCTTCGAGGGAGGTGATGCCGTAATCGTCCTTGCCCTTGTAGACGAGGGTGAAGGTTCCTCGCGCATTGACCTCCGGCGGGCCCGCGAAGGCGATCTCCGGGATGCGGTCGGGAATGGCTTCGAGCTTGAGCGTGACGCTGTGGGCGAAGCCCGTGCTGACGGTCAGCTCGCCGCTGCCGTCGAGGGTGTAGCGCTCCTCCCGCAGGTCGGCGCGCTGGCTGCCCTTCGGCGGGAGGGCGGTCAGGCCCTTTCCGGGCTTGATCTCCGCCGTGCCTTCGCCGGCCACCCGAACGACGATGGTGGAATGGATCGGCGCGCGCAGGGACTGCCCCCTCGCGAGATCGATCATGAGCGGAGGCATGCGGGTATAGAGCGGCGGGTCGATCCAGCCGTCGATGCGGAAGGAGGGGGCCGAGGCCGAGGCTTCGCGCCAGTCGAAGGCCGCCTTGAGGCGGGAGCCGATCTCCGGCCCCGCCACGAAGGCGCTGGTCACGAGGGCCAGAACGCCCGCCGCCCGAAGGGCATAGCGGTCGCGCCGGGGCATGTCGGGACGGGGCGGCGCGACCCGCATCCGGCCAATGGCATCTTCGGCCCGCTTGCGGTGCAGTGACCAGAGAGCCCGCGTTCCGGGATCGGCGCCCCCGAGCGCCAGGCTGTCGTCGAGCACCCGGGCCGGGCCATGCGTCAGGCCGGTATCCCGGTCGAGGCGGTCGAGAGCCCGCGTACGGCTCGGCATGCGCAGGCGCAGGAGGGGCCAAAGGGACAGAAGGAAGGCGGCGGTGAACAGGCCGAGGCCGACCGAGCGCCAGAACGGCGCGGCATCGAGCCAGAGGCCGAACCAGGAGAGCGTGAGGAAGAGAAGCACGATGGCGAGGGGCAGCCAGATCCGCGGCCACGCGTCCTCCCACCAGAGGGACCAGCGCGCATGATTGACCAGGCGCCCGAATCTCTTGCTCAGGTTGCTCCGCGCAGGCGACGGATTCGGGCCTTCGCTCATGCCAATCTCTCCGCGGCACAGGCCGTGCCGACGCCCCCGTCGGGAAGCTAGCACGCCATGCCCGAATGACCAGAGTGAAATACCCAACGCGATTCAAGAAGTTTTGATCCGCCCCGTCCGGCGGGTTCACCGGGTCCAGGGGCGGGCGGCACCTGCCGAAGGATGCCAATTCAGAGATACGTTATATTATTGACAGACGAAGCGTAACATTATACACAAGCCGCCCCGAACCCCTCCCTAAAACGAACTCTGGGAATAGCTTCATGACATTTCACGTCGACACGAACCCGGCTGCCGAGGACGCAGCGGTGAGCACCCTCTCCCTGGACGTCGCGCTGCTGGCGAATGCCGCGATCGACGTGGACGATCTCCTGAACGCCGAGGAGGCTGCCAATGCGGCCGTGCCGGTGACGATCGACCCGTTCGAGCAGGGCGCCACCATCGTGTCGGCCCGGATCGGCGACACCGACCTGACGATGACCGAGGACGATGGAATCTACACCTTCGACGCCACCGACCTGGCGGAGGGCGAGCACACGATCACCGTGGTGACGAAGGACGTCGCCGGGAACGAGACCATCACCACCAGGACCGTCATCATCGACAGGCTGGTCCCGGATGCCCCCACCGTGGTGCTGGAAACGGACAGCGGCGCCGACGGCGACCTGATCACCAATGATGCGAGCCTGGCGATCTCCGATATCGAGAACGGCGCCACGATCGAGTACAGGATCGACGAAGGCGATTGGAGCGCCGCCTACGATCCTGAGAGCCTCGGGGACGGCCCCCACACGGTTCAGGTCCGCGCCAGGGACATTGCCGGCAATGTGTCGGAGGCGAGCGCGATCACCTTCACCCTCGACACCACCGCCCCGGACGCTCCCGGCGTGGTGCTGGCGACGGACAGCGGCGCGGACGATGATGACGGCATCACCAACGATGGCGCGCTGACGGTCACGGCCGAGAACGGCGCCACGGTCGAGTACAGTGTTAACGGCGGCGAATGGAGCGCCACCTACGATCCTGAGAGCCTCGATGATGGCGACTACACGGTTCAGGTCCGGGTCACGGATGCGGCGGGCAACGTGTCGGAAGCCTCCGAGATCACTTTCAGCCTCGACAGGACGATCCAGGATGCCGGGATCGAGGTGGACGATCATCTGAACGATGCTGAAGCCGTTGCGGCCGTGCCGGTGACGATCACCCCGGACGACGGCGCCACCATCGTGTCGGCCCAGATCGGCGACACCGACCTGATTGCGACGGAGGAGGCGGGTGTCTACACCTTCGATGCAAGCGGCCTCGAGGACGGCGAGTACACCATCACGGTGGTGACCCGGGACATCGCCGGCAACCAGACGATCACCACCCGCACCGTCACCATCGACAGGCTGGTTCCGGACGCTCCGATCCTGGCCGTGATCGAGGCTGGTCCGGGCTTCAGCGTGAACGCGGGCGCGGTCGTGATCGTGACGGTCAACGGCGAGGCCGTGGCGGACCTGCTGACCCTGTTCGACAAGACGACGAGCGACGGCCGCGACGTCTACAGCGCCAAGGCGAGCGCGTTCGACGGCTCCGAGGACATCGACGTCAGCGCCACGCTGACCGATGGGGCCGGCAACACCTCGGCCGCCAGCATCTTGGAGAACCTCACCTTCGACACCACCGCTCCGGCCGATGCCGGGATCGAGGTGGACGATCATCTGAACGGTGAGGAAGCTGTTGCGGCCGTGCCGGTGATAATCACTCCGGACGCGGGCACCACCATCGTGACGGTCCAGATCGGCGACACCGACCTGACGGCGACGGAGGAGGCGGGTGTCTACACCTTCGACGCCACTGATCTCGCGGACGGCGAGCACACCATCACGGTGGTGACGGCGGATAATGCGGGCAACCAGAGGACGACCACCCGGACCATCGTGATCGACACCCATGCCCCGACGGGCGTGACCCTGTCGAACGGCGAGGTGTCCGAGGCCGCCGAAATCGGCGACTTGGTCGGCACCCTCATGGCTGTGGATGAGAGCCCGAACGGCACCTACACCTTCGCCATCGTGGACGAGAACGGCGACCCTGTCGAAGACAGCCTGTTCGAGATCGTGCAGAACGGTGACGGTGAGTACCAGGTGCGCGTGAAGGCCGCCCTCGATCACGAGGAGGAGGGCGAGCACACGATCCGGGTGCGGGTATCGGACGGCTTCAACGCACCGCATATCCAGGAGATCACCATCGCCATCGCGAACGAGGATGACAACGAGCCGACCGGCATCTCGATTCCCTTCACGCAAGGCCTCGTCGCCGAGAATGCGCAGATCGGTACGGTGCTGGTATCCTTCCAGACCATCGATGCCGATGGGGGTGACCCTTCCGACTACACCTATACGTTCATCGATCCCATCGACCAGACCGAAACGACGCACGATCTCTTCGAGCTTGACGGCAACAAGCTCAAGGTGAAGACCGAGTTGAACGATGCTCAGGTGGGCCTCCACGAATTTTTGGTGAAGGTGACCGATTCCGCTGGCCATTCCTACGTGAAGTCGATCACGGTCGGGGTCTACAACATCCAAGAGGCGCCCGAGAACGTGACGCTCACCCTGTCGGATCAGCCCCTCAGGGAGCTGGCTGGGAACGGGACGGAAATCGGAACCCTCTCGGCGGACGATCAGGACATCGGGGATCACGTGGCCTTCCGTCTCGTGGACGACGCCGGCGGCCGCTTCGACATCGTGAACGGCAAGATCGTGGTGAAGAACGGGCTGAAGCTCGATTACGAGCAGGCCAGGTCGCACAAGGTAGTGGTCGAGGCCAAGGACGATTCCGGCCTGGTCACGCTGAAGACCTTCACCATCAACCTCACCAACTGGGTTGGGGAAACCGCCGTCGGAACCGCGGCCAAAGACACCTTCTTCGGTGGCGCGGGCAAGGACGTGTTCAACGGCGGAGCCGGCAACGACACGCTCGGAGGCGGCTTGGGCAACGACGTGCTGACCGGCGGTTCGGGCAAGGACGTGTTCGTGTTCAACACGAAGCTCAACAAGAGCAGCAATGTCGACACGATCAAGGGCTTCTCCGTGAAGGACGACACGATCCGCCTTGAGAATGCGATCTTCAAGAAGCTGTCCAAGACCGGCACGCTCAAGAAGGACTTCTTCACCATCGGCACGAAGGCCAAGGACAAGAACGACTTCATCATCTACGACAACAAGAAGGGCTGCCTTTACTACGATGCCGACGGCTCGGGTAAGGGCGCTGCCATCCTCTTCGCCAAGCTCGACAAGGGCCTGAAGATGACGGCCGCGGACTTCTTCGTCATCTGACGCGAAGGGGACAGTCCAGAACAACCAAACCCCGGCGGAGCCGTTCCGCCGGGGTTTTTGCCGATGCGAATGGTGAGATCGTCGGAGCCTTTGAGGTGGTCCGGTTCCGTCAGGCGAGCCAGCCCGGAACCCTGTCGAGGCCGATGAGGTCCTCGTAGGTCGGGCGGGGCCGAACGACGGCGCTGTCCGCGCCGCGGACCAGAACCTCGGGAACGAGCAGGCGCGTGTTGTAGGTGTTGGCCTGAACCGCCCCATAGGCGCCCGCCGTCATGATGGCGATGAGATCGTCCGGCTTCACGGCCGGCATGTCGCGGGAGAGCGCCAGGTAATCGCCCGTCTCGCAGACCGGGCCGACCACGTCGGCGACGATCCGGGGCGTCTTCGGGGAAGGCTCCGCCACCGGCCTGATGTTGTGAAAGGCGTCGTAGAGCGTCGGGCGGATCAGGTCGTTCATGGCGGCGTCGACGATCACGAAGGTGCGGTCCGCGCCTTCCTTCACGTAGATGACCTTAGCCACGAGAACGCCCGCATTGCCGGCGATCAGGCGGCCCATCTCGAAGACGAGCTTGAGGCCGAGATCCTTCGTGTGGCGCTTGATGATCTGCGCATAGGCCTGAGGATCGGGCGGAGGCTCGTTGTCGTCGCGATAGGGCACCCCGAGGCCGCCGCCGAGGTCGATGTGATGGAGCCTGTGCCCGTCCGCCATGAGGTCGCGGGCGAGCTCGGCCAGCAGCGCCGTGGCGTTGTCGAAGGGCGAGAGATCGGTGATCTGGCTGCCGATATGCATGTCGACGCCGGTGATCTCGAGGCCCTTCAGCCCGGCGGCGCGGGCATAGACCTCGCGGGCGCGGGAAATCGGAATGCCGAACTTGTTTTCCGATTTTCCGGTCGAGATTTTCTTGTGGGTCTTGGCGTCCACATCCGGGTTGATGCGGATCGAGATCGGCGCGCGCCGGCCCTTGGAGAGGGCGACCTCGGAGAGGGTCTCCAGCTCGGGCTCGGATTCCACGTTGAAGCACAGGATGCCGCTGTCGAGGGCGAGGGCCATTTCCGCGCGGGTCTTGCCGACGCCGGAGAACACCACGCGCTCGCCCGGCACGCCGGCGGCCAGCGCGCGCCGCAGCTCGCCCTCGGAGACGATGTCCATCCCTGCGCCGAGGCGCGCGAGGGTCCTGAGCACCGCCTGGTTGGAATTCGCCTTCATGGCGTAGCAGACGAGGGTGTCGGTCTCCGCGAAGGCCTCGGCGAAGACCCGGTAATGCCGCTCGAGGGTGGCCGAGGAATAGCAATAGAACGGGGTTCCGACCTCGTCCGCGAGGCGGCGCAGGCTGACATCCTCCGCGTGGAGGACGCCGTCGCGATAGGCGAAATGGTGCATCGGACAGAGCCTTAGAGCAGCGGGTCGAGGATAAAGGGCTTGTTGGGAACGGTATAGCCCCGGCGGGGAGCCGAGCGGGGCGTCCCGACCGGGGAGGGCAGGGTGGCCTGGTCGGCGGCTTCCTCTTGCGTCGGGGCGGCGGCGGACCCGTCCGGCGGCGGCTCGAGCGAGCCGCGGCGGCCGCAGGCCGAGAGGCCGAGGACGATGAGGCCGGCCACCAGGGCCGCACGGGAGAGGGAAACGCAGGTCGACATCAACAGGCTCCGAAACGTGGCCGCACCATAACGGGAAGCGAGGGCCAATGCGAGAGGCAAGGTGAAACTTCGGGCCGTCCTCCCGAGCCTTCCCGGGCCACGGCATCGTGAAGCGGATTTTCGGTTCGGGACTTGAGGCTTGGCCGAAAAGGCGCCACATCGGACCCATGTCGCATGCACAAAAAAACCGCGGCCGCACCTGGCTGATCGGCCTCGCCGCCCTCGCCGTCCTGGGTGCGAGCGGGGCCTGGTACGGCCTCTCCCATACCCAGACCGCTCAGGCCGGCGAATGCCGCGCCTCGACGAGCGTCGCCGAGCGCCTCAAGCCCCTGGCGAAGGGTGAGCTGGCGGCTCTCGGCGTGAGCCGCACGCCCAACCCGCCGCCGGTCATCGGCTTCACCGGGGCCGACGGGAAGGCGCTGAGCCTGTCCGATTTCAAGGGCAAGACGATCCTGGTCAATCTCTGGGCCACCTGGTGCGTGCCCTGCCGCCAGGAAATGCCGGCCCTCGACAGGCTGCAGGCGGAGTTCGGCGGCGGCGGCGATTTCCAGGTGGTCGCCATCAACGTGGATACGCGCAAC
>Ga0180215_1005465_pt1 | contig 10853 bp, 10 predicted proteins | sample eDN3rd37CBELigBY_FD_128871 | JGI IMG/M metagenome (GOLD analysis project Ga0180215, IMG submission 128871) | Enriched backyard soil microbial communities from Emeryville, California, USA - eDNA 3rd pass 37_C BE-Lig BY (version 2) (version 2) | ecosystem: Environmental > Terrestrial > Soil >...
ACCTGCGGGATGACGTCGCCGGCCCGCAGGACGATGACGTCGTCGCCGACGCGGATGTCCTTGCGGGCGATGTCCTCCTCGTTGTGCAGCGTGGCGAGCTTCACCGTCACGCCGCCGACCTGCACCGGCTCGAGCACGGCGAACGGGTGCAGGTCGCCGAACTTGCCGACGTTCCACTCGATCCCGCGCAGCGTCGTGACCTTCGTCGTCGGCGGGAACTTCCAGGCGATCGCCCAGCGCGGATCGCGGCCAACGGTGCCCAGGCGCCGCTGCAGCTCGAGGTCGTCGACCTTCACCACGACGCCGTCGATCTCGAAGTCCAGCGCGCCGCGGCGCTCCTGCCAGGCGAGGCACTGCTCGACGACCTCGTCCTCGCTGTCGAGCACCTTCACGTCCGCGTTGACGCGGAAGCCGTGCTCGCGCAGCCACTCCAGCGCCTCGCTGTGGGCGCTGAAGCGCACGCCCTCGGTGAGCCCGACGCCGTAGCACCACATGCTCAGCGGCCGTTCGGCGGCGAGCTTGGGGTCGAGCTGGCGGATCGTCCCCGCCGCGGCGTTGCGCGGGTTCATGAACGTCGACAGCCCCGCCTCCGCCCTGCGCTCGTTGAGCGCAGCGAAGTCGGGGAGCGACATGTAGACCTCGCCGCGCACCTCGATGCGCGGCGGCGCGTCGTCGAAGCGCAGCGGGATGGAGCCGATCGTGCGCAGGTTGTGCGTGACGTCCTCGCCGACCTCGCCGTTGCCGCGCGTCGCGCCGCGGACGAGGACGCCGTCCTCGTACAGCAGGGAGATGGCCAGACCGTCGATCTTCGGCTCGGCCACGAACCTGAACTGCGGATCCTCGATGCCCTCGCGCGCGAGGTGGCTGCGCATCCGCGCGACCCATGCGCGCAGCTCCTCCTCCGAGCGCGCGTTGGCCAGCGACAGCATCGGCACCTCGTGACGGACCTTGGCCAGCCCCGAGACCGGCTCGCCGCCGATCCGCTGCGTCGGCGAGTCGGGCGTGCGCAGCTCCGGGTGCTCCTCCTCGATCCGTCGCAGCTCGTCGAGGAGCGCGTCGTAGACGTCGTCGTCGATCTCCGGGTCGTCGAGGACGTAGTAGCGATAGCCGTGGTAGCGCAGCTGCTCGCGCAGCTCGGCGGCGCGCTGCGCGACGCTCGCCGCCTTCTCGCCCGCCGGCACGGCTAGGTGACCTCCCTGGTCGCGGGCGCGAGCAGCCGCTGCAGGTCGCGCCGCTGCAGCTCGTCCATCCCGTCCACGTCGAGGAGGTCGAAGTGCAGCGGCGTCACCGCGATGTGCCCGGCGGCGATCGCCGCGAGGTCCGTGCCCTCCTCCTCGTGGTAGCCGGTCACCGCGCCGTACATCCAGTAGCGCCGCCGCGCGTTGCCGTCCTCCTCGACGAGCTTGAGCTCGTCCTGGAAGATCCTCTTGCCGAGCCGGCAGACCTCGACCGCGTCGGCGTCGGCCGCGGGGGCGTTGACGTTCAGCAGCGTGCCCGGGGGCAGCGGGTAGCGCTCGATCTCCTGCACGACGCGCGCGACGAACAGGGCGCCCTCGTCGAAGGAGAACTCGTCGCCCAGGCGGAAGTCCATCTCCCGGGCGGAGGACTGCTGCGACAGCGCGATCGCCGGCAGCCCCAGCAGGACCCCCTCCAGCGCGGCCGCGACCGTGCCCGAGTAGGTGATGTCGTCGCCGAGGTTCGAGCCGTGGTTGGCCCCGGAGACGACCATCTCCGCCTCGAAGCCGTCGACGAGGCCGGTCGCCGCGAGGCGGACGCAGTCGACCGGCGTGCCGTCCGTCGCGTACCCGACGGTGCCGTCGCCGAAGTCGATCTCCTCGACCCACAGCGGGCGCCGCGTGGTGATCGAGCGCCCGGTGGCCGACCGGTTGCCGTCCGGAGCGATCACGACGAGCTCGATACCCGGCACCTTCAGCAGCTCGCGCCGCAGGACGTGGAGGCCCTCGGCCTCGATGCCGTCGTCGTTCGTCAGCAGGACACGCACCCACTCGAGTGTACGAACCGGTGCCCGGGATCCACGCGCTGCGGCGGCCGCCCGGCGTCACCGCGACGGGAGCCGGCGGAACGTCCTCACGGCGATCGCCGTCGCGCCCGCGAACCAGATCGCCATGACGCCCAGGTCGCCCCACGGGATCCTCCTGCCGCTGCACCTCATCTCCGGCGTTCGCGCTCGTGCACGTCACGCAGGCGCTCGGATCACCTGGACCATCGAGGCGGTCGCGTACGCCTACCGCACCGGCCCGGCGTCGTCGTAGGCGACCGACGCGAGCGCCAGACCGTGCGGCGGCGCGGTGGCCCCGGCCGCCGAGCGCGGCGCCCCGCGCAGCAGCGCGGCGAACTCCTCCACCGTCCGCCGCCCCACCGCGACCTCGAGCATCGTCCCGACGAGCACGCGGTTCATGTGGCGCATGAACGTGTCCGCCGTGATCCAGAACTCCAGCAGGTCGCCGTCGCGCTCCCAGCGGGCGTCCAGGACGTCGCGCTCGAAGCGCACGTGGTCGGTGACCGTCGGGGTGAACGCCGTGAAGTCGTGCGTGCCGGGCAGCGCCGCGGCGCAGGCGTCGAGCGCGTCGCGGTCGATGCGCCGCGCGTACCAGTACACCGTGCCGGCCAGGAGCGCCGACCGCGCCCGCCGGTTGAGCACGCGGTAGCAGTACGTGCGCGAGCGGGCGTCGCCGCGCGCGTCGAAGCCGTCGGGCGCCGGGTTGCACTCGAGCACGGCGATGTCCTCGGGCAGCAGCGCGTTCAGACGCAGCGGATCGACGGCCTCGTGCTCGTAGGAGCAGACCTGCCCCCAGGCGTGCACGCCGCGGTCGGTACGCCCGGCCACCGTGACGGGCACGGACGCCTCGCCGAGCACGGTGGCCAGCGCCCGCTCGACCTCGGCCTGGACGGTCCGCCGCCCGGGCTGGCGCGCCCAGCCGGCGAAGTCGCGTCCGTTGTACTCGAGGAGCATCCTGCTGGTCATTCAGGGGTCACACTCTGGCGATCCGCGCCGCGCGGCGCAGCCTGGCGCGCGCGTCGCCTCAGGTCCCCGGCCATCCCCGGGGGCGGTTGCGCCGCCGGCCTCGCGTGCGCGAGACTCGGCGCACGGTGAGCGGTCTGGACGCCACCGCGGACGAGGGCCCGATCGGCGCGGCCGAGGCTCGCGCACAGCTCGTCTACGTCCAGCGCGCGCTCGAGGCGACCGACGACGACGAGCGCCTGGCAGCGCTGGGCGACGCCTACCTCGAGTTCGGCCACCGCTTCGGCTTCGGCCTCGCGTACCTGGCCGGCCTCGAGCGCGACGCGGGCATCGAGGACGGGCCCATGGCCCGGATCCAGGACGAGGGAGAGGACCTCTTCCTGCGCTGGCTCGCGGGCCGCCGGATCAGCGACCGCGCCGACGAGCCGGAGCGGCGGGCCCACGCTGCGCGGCTCGTGCTCGGGCTCGCCGGGCCGGGGCTGGAACGGATCGCCGCCATGGCCGTCCTCGAGCTCCCCGAGGGCCATCCCGACCGCGATGTGGACGCGGCCCGCGACGCGCTCGTGCGCAGCCTGGAGCGTGCGCGCCTGGCCGGCGACGCGGAGGCGTTCGCGCTCGCCGCCCAGCCGATCCTCGACGAGGAGCTGCTCGACACCGAGGCCTGCGTCGCGGTGCTCGAGGAGGGGCTGGAGCGCATCGGCGCCCAGGACGACCCCGACATCCGCCAGGACTTCCTGATCTCGGCGATCCGGTATTTCGTCGGCCGCGCGATCGAGCGGCGAGACGCCGGGGACGAGCCCGGCCGGCACGCCTGGGTCGCGCGGGCGCGGCCGATCCTCGACACGTTCGTCGCCGGTGAGGACGAGGCGGCCGAGGGCACCCGCCGCCGGCTCCTGATCGCCGGCCTGCTGCTCAGCGTGGCGGACGAGGCCGACGCGGCGGCCGACGCCTTCGGCCAGGCCGCCGACGCGGCCGATCCCACCGACGGGGGCGGCCTGCTCGCCGCGATGCACGAGGCGCGCATCCGCGTGCGCAAGGGCCAGGACGAGCGGGTCCGGGAGGTCCTGGGCCCGCGGGTGCACGCCTTCGCCGAGCAGTACCTGTCGGCGCTCTCCGACGACGACATCGAGTCCGCCGGATCGAACCTCTCCGACGTCATCGAGAGCCTCACGGTCGCGCATGCCCGCGCAGGGGACTGGGCCGCCGCGCTGCAGGTGCTCGAGCTCGGCAAGAGCCTGCGCTTCCGCCACCGCGCCGCCCTGCGGCGAAGCCCCGCGGGGCGCCGCCTGCTGCGGCTCGAGGGCGGCCTCTACGCGGCGGCGCGCAACCGGACCGACCCGCCGGGCCCGCGCGGCGCGCGCTTCGACCTGCTCGCACGCGGCGAGACCGCGCAGGGCCGGCTGCTGGAGGCATACCGGCGCGCGCTGCCGGAGCTCCCCGCGACGCTGCTCGACGGGCCGTCGGTGGCGTCGATCGCCGCGGCGCTCCGGCCGGGCGAGGCCGCCGTCCTGCTCGGCATGACGTTCGCGTCGACGCTGATCCTGGTCGTCACGCGCGACGACGCCGGCGCGCCCACCGCCGCGATCACGCGCGACGACTGGCCCCGCGACCGGTGGCTGGAGCTGTTCGGCAGCGACCAGGAGCCGAGCTGGGCGTATGCGCTCGCCGACGACGAGGGCGCCATCGACGCGCGCGCGGCCCTGGACCGGCTGCTCGCGGGCGTCGACGACGCGCTCGCGCCGCTGGAGGCGATCCTCGACGAGCACGGGATCGAGCGCGTCGCCGTCGTGCCGCACGGCCTGCTGCACCTCGTGCCGTTCGGCGCGACCGCGCCGCTGCGCGCGCGCGACGTCCTCCTCGCGCCGAGCATCGCCCTGCTCGTCGACGCGCGCGCCAGGCGCCGGCAGCCCCGCGTGCGCCGCTGCGTGGCGGTGGCGAACCCCACGCTCGACCTCCCGGCCGCGGCCGCCGAGGCGGCCGCGGTCCGCGCGCACGTGGAGCGCATCGGCGTGGCGTGCGCCGCGATGGAGGGCGCCGGCGCGACCCGCGCCGCGCTCGCGGACGCGCTGCGCACCGACACCGGCGTCCTGCACTTCTGCGGCCACGGCGACTCCGACCTGCTCGAGCCCGCGCGCTCCGGGTTGCGGCTGTACCCGGGCGAGGAGGTCGCCGCGGCGGCCTCCGACCCGTTCGAGGCGTGGGCGCGCGACGTGGCCGCCTGGGAGGACCTGCCCGACGGGGAGGGCCGCTCGGGCGACATCGCCGGGCTGGGGCGCCTCGTGGAGCTGACCGGCGAGAACGGCGACGTGACCGCGCGGCGCATGCAGTTCGCGACCGGGGTCACGCTCGAGGGCCGCTACGACGACGGCGTCCTGCGCACGCTCGCGGACGTGTGGTCGGCCGGCGACGTGATGGTGCAGGAGCCGCTGCGCCGCTGCCAGCTCGTGGTCCTCTCCGCCTGTGAGGCGGGGGCCGGCGGGCTGGGGCTCGGCATCGACGAGTACGCCGGGCTGCCTGCCGCGCTGCAGCTCGCCGGCGCGGGCTCGGTGATCGCGACGCTGTGGCCGGTCTCCGATCCGCTCACGGCCCTGCAGGTCGACCTCCTGTACGAGCTGCTCACGGCGCAGAGCGCCAGCGTCATCGACCTCCCGCGCATCGTGCGCAACGTCGGGGAGCGCGTCCGCGCGATGGACGTCGCGGAGGCGAGCGCCCGGCTGGAGCGCCTCCGGGCCGCCACCGGCGATCCGATGGCCCGCGTGGCCCTGGAGGCCTTCGCCGCGCAGCTGCCCGGGCGCGGCCCCCACCCGTTCGACCATCCCTACGACTGGGCGACCTTCCACGTCAGCGGCACCGGCGAGATCACATGGAGGACTCCCGATGGCGGACCTTGACCTGTTGCGAGGGCTCGCGCGCAGCGAGCCGGGTGGCGGAGGCGAGCCCGTGCTGGCGCTCACGGCGTCGGCGGACAGCGGCGCGCTGCCGGCGCTGCAGCGCTACTTCGGCGAGGACGACGGGCGGACCGGCATCACGCTCGTCATCGACGGCCAGTACGTCGGGCACGTCGCTCGGGCCGATGCGATCGGCCCTCTCGGCCAGGCGACGCGCGGCGGCTACGGCTCGTCGGCGGGCATGACGCTGCCCGGTCACGCCCAGTACCAGCTGCTGCGCCTGCGCTGCCCGGTCGCGGGCTGTCCGACGCCCGAGATGCTCGCCATGACCTTCGACGAGGACGATCCGCCGCGCTGCTGGACCCATGCCGACACGCCGATGGAGCTCGCCTGATGGTGTCGGCGCTCCTCGGGCTCGGCGATGCGCTCGGCACCCGCTTCCGGGTGCTGGGCATGCTGCCCGCCGGCCTGTTCGCGGTGTTCGTGCTCGCCCTGCTGGAGTCGGGGGCGCCGGGCCAGGCGCCCGATCTCGACGCGGTCGCAGACTCGCTGCGCGGCCTGGAGGCGTGGGAGGGCATCGCGCTGCTGGTCGCGATCATCGCGGCGGCGCTCGTCGCGGAGCCGCTCCAGCTGGCCCTCGTGCGCGCCCTCGAGGGGTACTGGGGCGGCTCGGCGCTCGCGGCGGTCGTCGCGCGCCCGCTCGTCGCGCTGCAGGCACGCGCCCGCACGCGCGAGACCAGCGTCGATCGCAGCGACGCGGACGCCGTGCCGCCGGCGCGGCGCGCGCTCGCAGCCTGGCGGCTGCGGTCGCTGTATCCGCCGGCGTCGGTCGACCTCCTGCCGACGCGCCTCGGCAACGTCCTGCGCGCCGCGGAGGTGCGCTCCGGGCGCCGCTACGGCCTGGACGCGGTCGTCGTGTGGCCGCGCCTGTTCCCGCTGCTGCCCGCGCCGCTCGCCGCCGTCCTGGACGACGCGCGCCAGCAGCTCGACGTGGCCGCCCGCTTCTGCGCGGCGTTCGCGGCGGCGGCCGTGGTGTCCGTCGTGCTGCTCGCCGGCCACGGCTGGTGGCTGCTGGTGCCGCTGATCGCGCTGGTGCTCTCCGCGCTGTCCTACCGCGCCGCGGTGGCCGCGGCGCTGTCCTACGGCGTGGCGCTCGAGACGGCGTTCGACCTGCACCGCTTCGACCTGCTGACCGCGATGCACCTGCCGCTGCCCGCCGACAGGACCGCCGAGCGCGCCGCCAACGAGGAGCTGTCGCGCTTCCTGCGCCAAGGCGTCCCGGTGGACTTCCGGTACGCGCACGGCGAGGCGCAGGAGCCTGCGCCTCAGGTCCCCGAGCCGGCCGGTTAGACCAGCTCGAGGAACACCATCTCGGTCGCGTCGGAGCGGCGCGGACCGAGCTTGAGGATGCGCGTGTAGCCGCCGTCGCGCTCGACGTAGCGCGGCGCAACCTCGTCGAACAGCTTGTAGACCGCGAACTTGTCCTGCCCCAGCGTCGCCAGAGCCTGGCGGCGCGCATGCAGGTCACCGCGCTTGGCGAGCGTGATGAGCTTCTCGATCTCCGGCTTGACCGCCTTGGCCTTCGCCTCGCTGGTCTTGATGCGCTCGTGCTCGATGACCTCCTTGCAGAGGTTGGCGAGCAGCGCCTTGCGGTGCGCACTGCTGCGCGAGAGCTTGTGGCGGGTCTTCTGGTGGCGCATGGGACGGGTGAGTCTAGGGCCTCAGTCCTCGCGGAGGCTCAGGCCCCGCGCGCCGAGGGTCTCGATGACCTCGTCGATCGACTTCTTGCCGAAGTTCGGGATGGCGTTGAGCTCGCCCTCGGACTTCGAGATGAGGTCGCCGACCGTCTGGATGCCCGCGCGCTTGAGGCAGTTGTACGAGCGCACGCCGAGCTCGAGCTCCTCGATGAGGATGTCGTGCATCGGGCCCGCCGCGCCCGCGCCGCCCTGGGCGCCGGCAGCCGAGGCGCCGTTGCCCTCGGTGAGCACGCCGCCCGGGCCGGCCCGCAGCTCGTCGATGCGGTCCGGGTCCGTGAAGATCGCGAGCTGCGAGATGAGGATCTCGGCCGCCTCGCGCAGCGCGGACGTCGGGTCGATCGAGCCGTCGGTCTCGATGTCGAGCGTGAGCTTGTCGTAGTCGGTGCGCTGGCCGACGCGAGCCTGCTCGACGGCGTACGCGACGCGCTTGACCGGCGAGAAGATCGAGTCGATCGGGATGACGCCGATCGGCTGGTCGGGCGACTTGTTCTCCTCCGCCGGGCGGTACCCGCGGCCGCGGCCGATCGTCAGGTACAGCTCGAGCTTGGTCTTCTTCTCGAGCGTCGCGATGTGGACGTCCGGATTGAGGATCTCCACGCCGGCGGGGAGGTCGATGTCCTTCGCGGTGATGTCGCCCGGGCCCGTCACGACGAGGGGCGCCTCGACCTCCGTGGCGTCGGAGTGCATCCGGCACACGATGCCCTTGAGGTTCAGCACGATGTCGGTGACGTCCTCGGTGACGCCCTTGATCGTGGAGAACTCGTGCGCGACCCCCTCGATGCGCACGCTCGTGACCGCGGCCCCCGCGAGCGAGGACAGCAGCACGCGGCGCAGCGAGTTGCCGAACGTGTAGCCGAAACCGCGGTCGAGGGGCTCGATCGTGAACGAGCCGCGGTTCTCCTCGACCGTCTCACTGGTGATCCGGGGGACTTGGAAGTCGAGCATCAGGGTCCTTGCTGGGTTGTTCATGCCGTGCGCGGGGGGCCGGGTCCCGCGCACGGGTGGGTGGAGTCGGGAGCTCCTACTTCGAGTACAGCTCGACGATGAGCTGCTCCTGGACCGGAGCGGCGATCTCACGGCGCTCGGGACGGCGGAGCACCTTCGCGGTGAGCGAGTCGTGGTCCGCCTGCAGCCAGGCCGGGACCTGCGCCGTGAGCTCGGTGGCGTCGCGGATGACGTTGCCGGCCGGGGTGTCGGCCTTGACGGCGATGACGTCGCCCTCGCGCACCTGGAAGCTGGGGATGTCGACGCGCCGGCCGTTGACCGTCCAGTGACCGTGGCGGATCAGCTGGCGGGCCTGGCGCCGCGACGCGGCGAAGCCGAGGCGGACGAGCACGTTGTCCAGCCGGGACTCGAGCATCGCGAGGAGGTTCTCGCCGGTGACGCCGGGCTGGTTGGTCGCCTTCTCGTAGTAGGCGCGGAACTGCTTCTCGAGCACCCCGTAGTACCGGCGGGCCTTCTGCTTCTCGCGGAGCTGGACGCGGTACTCGGACTGCTTCTGGCGACCGCGGCCGTGGTCGCCGGGCGGGTAGGCGCGGCGCTCGACGCCGCACTTGTCCGTGAGGCAGCGCTCGCCCTTCAGGAAGAGCTTCTGCCCTTCCCGACGGCACTGCTTGCACTGGGGCGAGGAATCTCTTGCCATGGATGTCTCCGGCTAGACGCGGCGCCGCTTACGGGGCCGGCAGCCGTTGTGCGCTTGCGGGGTGACGTCCTTGATGCCCGACACCTCGAGGCCGGCGGCCTGCAGGGAGCGGATCGCCGTCTCGCGGCCGGAGCCCGGCCCCTTGACGAACACCTCGACGCGCTGCAGGCCCTGCTCGATGCCCTTGCGGGCAGCGGCGTCGGCGGTGACCTGCGCGGCGAACGGGGTGGACTTGCGCGAGCCCTTGAAGCCGGCGGCGCCGGCGGACTCCCATGCGATGACGTTGCCCTGAGGGTCGGTCAGGGACACGATCGTGTTGTTGAACGACGTCTTGATGTGGGCCTGCCCCACAGGGATGTTCTTCTTCGGCTTGCGACGGCCGCGCTGCGGACGACGAGGAGCGGGCACTACTTCTTGCCTGCCTTCTTCTTGCCTGCAACCTGCATGCGCTTCGGCCCCTTCCGCGTACGGGCGTTCGTCTTCGTGTTCTGCCCGCGGACGGGCAGGCCGCGCCGGTGGCGCAGGCCGCGGTAGCAGCCGATCTCCATCAGCCGCTTGATGTCCTGGTTGCGCTCGCGGCGCAGATCGCCCTCGACGGTGAGCGAGTCGATGGCGTCGCGCAGCTTGCCGACCTCCTCATCCGTGAGGTCGCGCACCTTGCGGTCGGGCTCGATGCCCGTCTGCGCGAGGATCCGGTTCGCCGTGGGGCGACCGACGCCGTAGATGTACGTCAGCCCGATCTCGGCGCGCTTGTTCAATGGGATGTTGATGCCGGCGATACGAGCCATTGGACTACCCCTGACGCTGCTTGTGACGGGGGTTGGAACAGATCACGAGCACGGCGCCATGTCGCCGGATGATCTTGCACTTCTCGCACATCGGCCTGACCGACGGTCGTACCTTCATGGGTCCTTTCGAGGGGAAATCGAGGGGGGCGCGCGCAGGCTCACGCCGCGCAAGGCGCGACCACCCACTGTAGCAGGGGGGCGAGCGCAGCCGACCGGCTCGTGTGCTAGGGCTTCGCGCCGTCCTCGTGCCAGGGCGTGAGCACCCTGGGCCCGTTCGCCGTGATGGCGATCGTGAACTCGAAGTGCGCGGCCAGCGAGCCGTCCTGGGAGTAGATCGCCCACCCGTCGTCGCCCATGCGGATGCCGTGGTGCCCGGCGGTCACCATCGGCTCGACCGCGAGGACCATGCCCTCCTCCAGCAGCGGCCCGCGGCCCGGCTCGCCGAAGTTCGGGATCTGTGGATCCTCGTGCATGGCGCGGCCGATCCCGTGCCCGACGAGCGAGCGCACGATCGACAGGCCCTCCCCCTCGACGCGCGCCTGCACCGCGTGCGACACGTCGCCGAGATGGTTGCCGGCCCGGCACTGCGGCACCGCGTCGAAGAGCGACTGGCGCGTCGTGTCCAGCAGCTTGCGCGAGAGCGGCGTCGCGGCGGCGTCGCCGCCGACGGTGAACGTCCGCGCGGCGTCGGCGACCCAGCCGTCGAGCACGACGCCGCAGTCGATGGAGATGATGTCGCCGCGCTTGAGCTCGTAGCGGCCGGGGATCCCGTGGACCACCATGTCGTTCGGCGAG
>Ga0180215_1005466_pt1 | contig 10852 bp, 13 predicted proteins | sample eDN3rd37CBELigBY_FD_128871 | JGI IMG/M metagenome (GOLD analysis project Ga0180215, IMG submission 128871) | Enriched backyard soil microbial communities from Emeryville, California, USA - eDNA 3rd pass 37_C BE-Lig BY (version 2) (version 2) | ecosystem: Environmental > Terrestrial > Soil >...
ATGGTTGACAAAATAATACAGGCTATGACGCAGGAAATGAACTCGAAAATTGAGCAAGAGATTAATGGAATGACGTATACAAAAAACTTTCGTTCTGCAACTGCAGAAGAGTGGTATGTTTTTTTGCCTAATTTTCATGATCCGCGGACAGGAGGTGCTGCGGGAAAAGTAATCGTCCATTACAATCTCTATGGCAATCGGGATACTTTCATCAATACAACAATCATATTTGATGATCCATCATTATTTCACCCCAATCATTCTCAGCTTGTGTATGCAATTGCTGATGAGCTTGTAAATAGGATTGTTGGTTATGCCGATACGCTGCTTTCTGTACATGCAGGTGAGAATTCGTATGATGCAGAATATAAGCAATAAGATTTGAACTTCTACCTTTTTTACAAAAATGTAGAGAACCTGTCCTTCTTATCCATTTCGCTGCATATAGTAGAGCAAGCAAAGTGTTTAGGGGGAAAACTATGTTTCAATTTCTGGAAAAGGCAATCATTGGGATGGCTTTATTACGACTGCTTTCTGGCAGCATTGAAATTTTCGTTGCTTTTTTGTTTATTAAATTTAATGATATTGAAAAGGCCCTGATGATAAACAGTTCACTTGCCTTAATAGGCCCGCTTATTCTAATCATAACAACAACCATTGGCTTAGTTGGTATTGCGGACAAAATTTCATTTATGAAGCTGATTTGGATATTTGCGGGAGTAGCCTGCATCCTTTATGGGGTTAGAAGCAGTTAATTGAAAGGGAAGGAATCGTTAATAAACAAAAAAGCGCTTATGAGCGCTTTTTGTTATCGATCGGGGTCCTTTGGCTTTAGAATACGCGGACGCCGATTTTTTAATGGCATAGGTGATCTCAATAAGACATCCCGAAACGCACGAAGGTTAAATGGGATGAAGGGCCATAGGTATGGAACGCCAAAGGATTTCATGCGGGTAAGCATGAAAATAAATACAACGATTCCGATTACATATCCATATGTATGGAATAATGCCGTTGAAAGTAAAAGACCAATGCGTACCAGTCTATTTGCTAAACTAAGTTCATAACTTGGTGTGGCAAAGGTTCCAATTGCGGCTACGGAAAAATACAGTATTACTTCATTTGTGAACAGCCCTACCTCGACAGCAATCTGGCCGATCATTAATGCTGCAACGAGTCCAAGTGCAGTTGCCAGTGAAGTGGGGGTATGTATGGCGGCCATTCGCAGCATGTCCATTCCGACTTCAATTAATAAAAATTGCAGAAGTAATGGGATTTGACCAGGGTCATTAGGTCCGATAAAGTCGATTTCTCCTGGTACAAGCCCTGGTTCAACATTAAGTAAATACCAGAGGGGCATTAAAAAAATAGAACCAAAAATTGCTAAATAGCGGACAAAACGCAGATAGGCACCGGCTATTGGGTTGTTTCGATATTCTTCCGCATGCTGTACATGATGCCAATAGGTAACAGGTGTAATCATAGCGGATGGCGACCCATCCGTAAAAATAATGACATGTCCTTCAAATAAATGAACTGCAGCCGTATCGGGACGTTCAGTATAACGGACAACTGGGAAGGGGTTCCAATAGCTGCCTGAAATATATTCTTCAATTGTTTTGTCAGCCATAGGAAGTCCGTCTGTGTCTATATTACCTATTGTATCTTTTAGGTTTTTAATCATTTTCGGATCTGCAATGTCTTCAATATAACAGATCACAATATCTGTTTTAGAACGGCGGCCAACCTGCATAAATTCCATTCGTAATGTTCGGTCCCTAACTCTTCTTCTTGTTAAGGCAGTATTAAAGACAATCGTTTCGACAAAGCCGTCTCTAGAACCTCTGACAACCCGCTCTGTATCAGGCTCTTCCGGCCCTCTGACCGGATAAGTCCTTGCATCAATTACTATAACTTCATCGATACCGTCAACTACAAAAGCAGTTGGACCCATTAGAACAGTATCGACAACCTTATTTAAATCATCTGACGTATCAATTTCAACATAAGGGATATATGTTTTAAGGAGCTTTTTTAATCGATCCTTTTCCAGCTCCTCTTTTTTGACTTTAGCCAAAAACTTCATTAATAAATGAAGAAGATCGTCTTTGATTAGGCCATCAACAAGAAAAAGCGCCATTTTTACTTCTGCATATTCGACATCCAGATGAATAATATCGAAACTTTTTCCAACCCCAAGCTCTTGCCTCAAATAGTCTACGTTGTCTTTAATATTGGTTGAGACAAGTTTTTTCTTCATATCTTTATCTTCCATAATTCACCTCAAAAACAACCTCTTCTTTTTTTCCTAATACTACTAGGCTATTCCCATGATAGACATTAGAAAGAAAAATAATACTATCTTCTTTTATTTGAAAAAGTTATTATTTTCACAAGGTTTAAGACGCTAAATAAGCTTAATTCCGCTAAAGAGAATGATTATGGCTAATATCGCACGCAGTGGTTTAGCTGGTAGTTTGGATGACAGAGTGCTGCCCATTATGACACCAGGAATTGAATCGATTAAAAGATTTAACGCTAATACGTAATCGACATTCCCAATCCCTGCATGTAAAATCCCAGCTACGGTTACTAACAGAAATGAATGGGCAATATCTGTCCCGACCAGTTCGGCAGGGGTCAGCTTATACAAAAAAATCATCACTAATGCAAATAAAGATCCAGACCCAATGGAGGTTAAGCCAACGATAAATCCTAATACAACCCCAATGGTAATGGTTAAGGCTCGCTTCTCCAGTAAAGATTTCTTTTGGATCGAATTAAATTCATATATATCCTTCATAAATGTTTTTATTAGTGTGGTAATAGCAACTAATATGAGTACATATCCAAGTGCATGTTTGATGACATCCTCCTGGTTATGGAAAAAAGAATCAAAAAGGTGAAGAAGTCCAACTGCTAGGGAAGCGCTGGGAATGCTTCCAATGGCGAGGTATTTCACTATCCTTAGATTGATCGTTTTTTGCCTCCAATGTTGAACAGAGCCAAACAATTTAGTTACGGAATTATAGACCAAATCTGTTCCTACCGCTATGGTAGGATTAATTCCTAATAATATTAAAATAGGTGTTAACAGGGCAGCTCCTCCTACACCGGTTAGACCAACCAGGAAACCTACCAGCAGGCCCATTAACATAATTGCTAAACTCATGAGGTGCACTCTCCAAACATACCTTATTAGCTTTATTAAAAAATATATACTCAATTTATGTTCTGGGGATTTGCCTTGTTACACCTTGGGTACAGAAATAAACAAAAAAAAATGCCCAGCCTGTTAGGGGCCGGACTTTCATGCTGCACGTTGTGAAAAGAGCTATTTTTCTTTTTCCTTTTCCTCGTTCAATTTGATTTGTTTACATCCAACATATAGGCAGGAGAGGATATCAAGGTCAGGCTTGGCTTTGGCCAATCCTTTAATATAGGGTGTAACTAAATCTTTAAAGTCAGCTCCAACGGCTTCTTCTTCTAAAATGCCATAAACATACAACTTTTTTTCATCAAATAAAAAAGCAACATTTCCGACTGCTTTATCAGCTGAGTCTAGTACGTTAAGTACTTGAAATTCTGGTGTAATGACCTCGGGTGAAAAATAAATTTGCAACTTTTTTCCATCTCCTTACGTAAACTGTAATTTTTCAAACAGTGTATCTTTTTCTTTTTCCGTATCTTTTGATGATTCCTTCTTCCCTACATGAATAAACGCCAAACATAATAAACCGACAAGGAAGGTTAAACCGGCTGTAGATAAAAACATTCCCGAGCGCGACCACTCCATTAATGCTCCATAAATAGGGGGTCCAACAGCTACACCTAAAAAGCGAACGGATCCATATAAAGAAGTGACAAAGCCTCTTTGTTCCATCGAGACAGAGCCTGTGATAAAACTGTTGATACATGGTAAAGCAAGTCCTGTTCCAACACTGCTGATGACAAGTATCGCAAAAAAAGGAACTAACTTAGTAAAGAAAACAAGTACTCCAAAAGATACAGTCATAAGGAGCAATCCTAAAACAATTAATTTCTTCATCAGCTTCATATTTTTCCCTATTTTGCTGCCAGTAAAATAGGATGTTGTTGTCATAAACAACAAAGGAATAGCTAATATACTTCCTTTTAATACACCATCGATTTTATAGTCCTTTTCAAGGATGTCGGAGATATAGAATAGTATTCCGAATAAAGTAAATAAACAGGTTGCTCCAGCAAGATAAGCAACAAAAAGCCAGCGTCCTTCTGTTTTAAACACTGAAACGAGACTCTTGACATATTTCCCAAACGAAGGAGGCTCTTTTTTCTTTTTCTTTTCTTTAATAAAAAATATCGTTAACAAGATAGAAATAAGGCAGAAAATTGGAAAGGCGAAAAATGCCGCGTACCAAAACAATAAAGCTAATAATGAACCTATGATTGGACTGACGACCTTTCCAAATCCATTTGAGGCTTCAACTAATCCAAGAACCTTACTTTGTTCTCCGCCCTTAAATAAATCACCTGTTAAAGCCATTGCCATGGACGTTGTACCGGCAGCACCGATACCCTGCATGATTCTCCCGGCAAGTATCCAAGTATAAGCGTTAGAAAACCACGCAGCGGAAGCGCCTGCTAAAATTCCTCCGCATCCGTACAAAATAAGAGCGGGGATAATCACTGCTTTTCGTGTAAATCGGTCAGAAAAATATCCTAGAATTGGAATCATTATAGCCGCGGATATCGAAAAGACGGTAATAATTAAGCTAGTCTGAAATTGAGATAAGTCCAATTCCGATTTCATTTTTGGAAGTATCGGAATTAACATGGAATTACCTAAGACCAGAATAAGCGGAATGGATCCAATTGCAGCTATGGTCATACCTTTATGTTTTTGCTTCGGCAATGAAAGTACACCCCCAACAATAAGAATCAGCCTTTCTATTATTAGATAGGATGCTAGCGTTTATACAGGTTTCTGAGCCTATTTATATAGGAAATAGCCCATAATCTACACAATCACCCAATTTTTGAATAATCTATCTTTAGACAATAAGAGAAGATTAGCGCAATATCTATTTGGCTTTTTCAAATTATTGGTTTAGGGGAGGAAAAGGCTGTGAATATTAATAGGCCGCATGGCGGGAAATTGGTGAATCGAATTGACCCAGAAGCAAGAATCGATAATACGACTATAAGTATTGAACTGAGTAATATGGAGCTAAGTGATTTAGAATTAATTGCGAATGGAGCCTATAGCCCCCTTGAAGGTTTTATGGAACAAAAAGATTATGAATCAGTCGTTCATAGGATGAGATTGTCTAACGGTTTGCCTTGGTCAATTCCTATTACTTTAGCGGTTGATACAAAGAGTGCGATGAAAATAAAGCCTGGTGATACCATTAAACTTGTGCAGAAAGAGACTTTATTTGGTGTGATGGAGGTTATAGAAACGTACATTCCCGATAAAACGACCGAAGCGGAAATGGTTTACAAAACAACTGATTTAAACCATCCGGGTGTAAAAAAACTGTTTGAACGCCCGAAAACATATGTGGCAGGTCCTATAACACTTGTGAGAAAACCTGAAAAGGATCAATTTAAGGAATATTATTTAGATCCGCTTAAAACGAGAGAGAATTTTAAAGAATTAGGATGGAATACCATTGTTGGGTTTCAAACCCGCAACCCGATTCATCGCGCACATGAGTACATTCAAAAGACAGCATTGGAGATAGTTGACGGTTTATTTTTAAATCCGCTTGTAGGTGAAACGAAATCAGATGATATTCCAAGTGAAATTAGAATGAAGAGCTATCAAGCACTGCTTGACAATTATTATCCAAAGGATCGCGTCTTCATGTCGGTTTTTCCTGCTGCTATGCGGTATGCCGGTCCAAGAGAAGCCATTTTTCATGCTCTTGTCCGAAAAAACTTTGGCTGTACTCATTTTATTGTCGGACGGGATCATGCTGGTGTTGGAAATTATTATGGCACCTATGATGCCCAAAAAATCTTTAGTCAATTTAATGAGGAAGAGCTTGGGATTAAACCGTTATTTTTTGAGCACAGTTTTTTTTGCAAAAAGTGCGAAAATATGGCATCAGAAAAAACGTGTCCACATACACAGCAGGATCGAATCATCCTATCTGGTACGGCAGTAAGAGGGATGTTGAAAAACGGACAGCATCCACCAAAAGAATTCAGCCGTAAAGAAGTAGTGGACATTTTGATTGAAGGTATGAAGGAAGTATATACAAAAGCATAAAGGATGTAGGTTATGAAAATAAGTAATAATATCACCTGGCATCATATGATAGTGACAAAGAAGGATCGTCATAAAGTCAATGGTCATAAAAGTTGCGTGCTTTGGTTTACAGGTCTTTCCGGGTCAGGGAAATCAACCTTGGCAAATGCGGTCGATTATGAGTTGTTTCAGCAAAACTTTCGAAGTTATGTTCTTGACGGGGATAACATCCGTCATGGATTAAATAATGATTTGCGTTTCGGTGATGAAGACAGAAAGGAAAATATCCGCCGAATTGGGGAAGTGGCGAAGCTATTTGTAGATAGTGGCATGATCGTGTCATCCGCTTTTATTTCTCCTTTTAGAGAAGACCGTATGCTTGTGCGGAATATGTTCGAGGTGGATGAATTTATTGAAATTTTTGTCAATTGTCCCATTCAGGTTTGTGAAAACCGTGACCCAAAAGGTTTATATAAAAGGGCAAGAAGTGGGGCTATTCCTCATTTCACAGGGATATCATCTCCTTACGAAAAGCCGCACAATCCTGAAATTCAAATTGATACAAGCCGAATGACAATTGAAGAATCTGTTCAAAAAATAGTTAAGTATTTAAAAGAAAAGCAGATCTTATAATGGATCTGCTATTTTTTTCGCCAATACGGCGATAATATTTTTACTTTTTGAATTTGCAGGTTATAAATTATATCAATCATGTTAGTTGAAATAAATTGGCATATGATTGCATAAATAACAATTTTGTAATCAATTACAAGTGAAGTTAGGACGAAAATGCAAAAGTTGATAGCCATCATGACTTTTCCAGGACTCCATTTTTTATACGAAGCAATCATGACAGCAGGGATAGCCATGCCGCCGCTGGAAGCACCCACTCTAATCAGAACGCCCACACCGATGCCAAAGAAAATACTGCCAGTGAAAATATCAAACAGTATATTGATATGCGGAAGGGAGAGGTCGGCACTAAGGATGCTGACAACTGTAGATGTTGTAGCAACTGCAATGATGGTTCTAACTGTCCATGTAAAGCCAAAATAATTTAATGCAAAAATTAAAAAGAAAATATTAGCCAGCCATAAAGAAAAGCCGAGGGATATGCCAAACCAATGATTGAGCAGAATGGCAATCCCAGCTCCTCCACCAGAAGGGATAGAGTGTGGAAATAAAAATAAGGACATGGACATGCCTTGAATAATAGCACCAACTAGCAAGTACGTATAAATTAACAAGAATCTTCTCATATATTATGTGAAATAATCCCTCAAATTTACCACCTTAAAGCCCTCCTTCTTATACTTATTCATATGAAGGAAAGGGATAAATAAGGACAAGTTCTTATCCCATCCTTAAAACTTTTTAGTACTACATGCTCGCCTTGGCTAATAGATAGCTTAATGATGAATGAAAGATGAACACCAGGAGAGTATAGGTATGAAAGGAGTCTGGAGCTTATGAAAAAACAACAAAAGACAAATGAACCAACACTTGCAGAAGGAATTAATACAGAAGATATTTTAGAAAAAGATGCTGATCAGCAGGAAATCAGCAATGGAGAATATACAAAGGTATTTAGTTTATCATTAGACGAAAATGATCCAAGTTAATTACCTGAACGCTATCTATCAATGTCAAGGGCTAGTTATTATTAACCGACTAGCCTTTTCTTCTTTTTGCCATTCGAATAATAACAGTAGGAAAATCGAATAATAAAGACATGAAATAATATAAAAGGGTTGATATCATGCCGCTAAATCAACAGCAAATGGCTAAATTTCGTTCAACGTTATTAGATATGAAGCAGGATATTGATGAAAGACAAGAAAGTAATGATATGTTTGGTTTAAATAAAGGTCATTATCATGAATCAATGGGAGAATTATCTAGCTATGATAATCATCCAGCAGACGAAGGAACTGACTTGTATGAGCGGGAAAAGGATGTGGCACTTCATCAGCATCAGGATTATGAACTTGAGAGCATTGAGGCTGCACTAAGGGCGATTGAAAATGGGACATATGGAAAATGTCTAACCTGTCAAAAGGAAATTCCATTTGAAAGGCTGGAGGCATTACCTAGTACATTATATTGTAAGGAGCACAGTCTCGATCAAACCATTTCGACCAATCGTCCAATTGAAGAAGGTGTATTAATGCCGCCATTTGGCAAGTTTGCTATGGATGAACAAGATGAAACAGTAGCCTTTGATGCAGAAGATTCATGGCAGGAGGTTGCTCAATGGGGGACTTCTGAAACTCCTTCAGATTTTGAATATCCGTCAGAAAGCTACCACGATACGTTTATGGATTATGATGATAACGTTGGCTATGTAGAGGATTACGAAAATTTTGTTGGTACCGATATTGAAGGGAAAAATATTACCATCTATCCAACAGAAAAACATCAAAAATATGAGGAAGCTCTGGATGAGGAAGGAATCATGACAACCTTTGGCGACCTGCCTGCATTTGAGCATGATCCATATGTTGAAGATCAAAATTCTAAAGAGGAATAATGGAGCAATCGAGGATGTTCCCACTATCTAAAGGAGTGTAGTGAATGGATCAATCACTTGAATATTTAAGGGAAATTCTATCCGGCCATACAGAAAATGATGATGTTGGTAAAAATCTGTATCATAAAATTTCTTCACATGATTACGCTTCCGAGGGTAATTTTGTTAGGGCATTAACTCAAGAAGAAAATGTTTACTTAAATCATATTTTAACGGAAGCCATTGATTATTCTAAACAAGAAAAGGATTATGTTAGGGCTCGACATTTAAATGAAGTGTATGAGTTATTATTTGTTTGATGATGAAAGTATCAGGAGATGGTTCTACGGCCAAAAAGGAAAACCGAAGCAGGTTTTACCTTTTTGGCTTTTCTTTTTAGAAGGTACTAGCCAAATATAACGGTCGATAGTCCTGATGTTAATATAAATACAAAATCTGGAATAGTATAAAACTAAGACTATCGTGGTATTTTGTCGCTTTTTATCGAAATATGGTACAAACCAATGTATAATATGTAATGGTAGATATAGAAATGCATTTAGGGAGGATTACAAAAATGGAATGGGCAATAGCCATTTTGTTTGTCGTATCAATTGTTTTATTAATTATGTCGTTTCGCAAATCCAAGGATACTTCAAAAGCATTCGAAAAACAAATAGAAGAAACGTCCTTTACATTTATGGATGAAATTAATAAATTGCAGCAGCAAATTCGTCAACTGGAGCTTGATGCTGAAATTACCGTGCAGGAAGCAGGAATACATGTTGGTACGTCTTCCCATCGTCAACTGTTACGGGAAATCCTTGAAATGCACAGACGAGGATATTCTTTTGATAGTATTGCAACGAAAAAGCAAATGAATACTGACGAGGTTATTCAATTACTTACCCCATATATAAAGTCGAAAGATGAGGGAGGGAAAGTAGCCAATGACATCTAATTCATTGCGCAGCTTCGCAGGGGGTCTTCTTGTTGCTGTAGTTGTCTGTGCTGCTGCCTATTATCTTGGTCCGAGTGAGGCGAATAGTGAGAAGCTTGATTCAGCGGAAAAGACAGCGGCATTATCAGTAGATGAAATGAAAAGCAGGCTTGCTGCTGAAGGCTATGTTATTCATACGGAAGAGGAATGGAATCAACAGACGTCTAAACCGGAACAAGCGAAAGAGGCGCAGGATGCAACAGAAGCAAAGGTTATCTATCGAACAATGCTGTCTGTTTCAACAGGTATGACAAGCATTGATGTAGGAAATGCTTTAGAGCAGGCGAAAATTATACCAAATGGCTGGGAGTTCGCTCAAGAAATTGAAAAGCGCGGTCTTTCGAATGAATTACGTCCGGGATTATATGAAATAGAAAGCGGAAAAACGGTGGATGAAATAATAGCAATTATTTATCAGTAGCGGACTGTAGTAGCAGTTCGCTTTTTTTATGTACAAAATATCCGCTTATTTGCTAGGCCAACACACATCCTTTTTGGACAGGTCCGAATATGCTATCTCATAATATTTAAATGAAGATGGAGGCAGAAAATGTGTGAATTTTGTACAAACCTTTATTTTGTAAAAAACAACAAAGATGTTTGCTCAAAAGATTACGAATATTTTTATCCACAACATGCACACACAGAACTAATCGTTGATACAGATTCTCAAATAGATGTACACCTCAAAGTTGACAAAGGACCCCAAGTAGATGCGCGCCCTAAAGCTGAAACAGAACCAATTGTTGATACGGAACCAATGGTTAAAACAAAACCAATTGTTGACACAGAACCGATTGTTGACACAGGAACCAAAATAGATATTCTTCTTAACATAAATATAGATCTAAAAGTTGAAGGTGAACCAAAAGTCGATGTGCAACTAAAAGTAGATAGTGAACAAAACGTTGATGTCCAACCAAAAGTTGACGTACAATTAACAGTTGATAAAGCACCAGAAGTGGGGGCAGTACCTGTAGCTGAGGTGGAACCAGAGGAACCAGCGGAGCTAGAAGTAGAAGCCGAACCTGTAGCTGAGGTGGAACCAGAGGAACCAGCGGAGCTAGAAGTAGAAGCCGAACCTGTAGTTGAGGTGGAACCAGAGGAA
>Ga0180215_1005469_pt1 | contig 10847 bp, 6 predicted proteins | sample eDN3rd37CBELigBY_FD_128871 | JGI IMG/M metagenome (GOLD analysis project Ga0180215, IMG submission 128871) | Enriched backyard soil microbial communities from Emeryville, California, USA - eDNA 3rd pass 37_C BE-Lig BY (version 2) (version 2) | ecosystem: Environmental > Terrestrial > Soil >...
AAGTGGAAGAGCCTGACGGCGCCTCGCACGCGGGATTTTTAGGCGTTTCGACTTGGACGAGCACAAGGCTGCCAAGGGCCTCCCGCTCCGCCGGTTGCGTCGACCGGAAGGCAGGCCCGCTCCCCGCCCCGACACCAAGCAACGCCTCGCGAAGCGCGCCCCTCGTCGGGCGGAGACAGGCAATGATATAGCCAGGCCTGATCCGTCTGCCAAGAACAAAATGAGAACATTGTCCACAGGCGAGACTGCCACCCTCGACGACATCACCTCCCCGGATTTGATCCGGGGATCAGTGCCTGTGATCTCGATCGGAAGGGTGCGGGCGGTTCGCCCTTAGGCCCTTAAAAACTCCACCAGCGCCGCATTCACGGCATCCGGCTCCTCGTGCTGCACCCAATGGGTGGCGTTCTCGATCCAGCGGATGCTGCCTTTCTCGCACAAGGACAGGCTTGCCTCCGCAAGACCTTTCTCCAGGAACCGATCCTTGCTTCCCCAGATCACCAGGGTGGGCGAGCGGATTGTGGGATCCTTTATCTCGGGCCGGAACGGCAGAGCCCGGTACCAGTTCAGCATCGCCGTCAATACCCCGGGCGATGACCAGGCCCTCTCGTATTGGGCCATGTCCTCGTCCGAGAACGTGCCGGGCCGGCTCGTGTGTCGAAGGGCGTCCTTCAGGCTGCGATGGCCGTTGGCCGAGAGCGTGGTTTCAGGAAGCCAGGGAAGCTGGAAGAAGCCGACATAGAGGCTTCTCACCATCTGGCTCGGATGCGAGCGCATGTAAGACCCGGCGACGCTCGGATGGGGCGCGTTCAGGATGGCGAGTTTCGCGATGCGGTCCGGATGGCGCGAGGCGGTCCACCAGGCCACCAGCCCGCCCCAGTCATGGCCGACGACCGAAAACGTCCTGCGCCCGAGAGAATCCGCCAGCCCGACCACATCCTTCGCCAGGATGTCGAGATCATAGGCGCGCCGGCCTTCGGGCTTGTCGCTGAGATGATAGCCGCGCTGATCCGGTACGAGCACGCGAAATCCGGCCTCGGCCAGGGGACCGATCTGATAGCGCCAGCCCCACCAGAATTCCGGAAAGCCATGGAGCAGAATCGCGAGCGGCCCGTCCTCCGGCCCTGCCTCGATCGCGTGAAGCGTCACGCCACCGACCTGATGGCGCGCACCAATGGTTCGCGGATCGAAAGCCTGCCTCATGCGTGCGCCGACACCTTCACGCGTTTCGGCGGCGGCTCCTCGGTGGCCATGAACTGCGCCTTGGCCAGTTCCGCGAAACGACCGCCCTTCGCCACGAGTTCCTCGAAGGTGCCGGTCTCGATGATCCGGCCCTGGTCGAAGACGAGGATGCGGTTGGCATTGCGGATGGTGGCGAGACGATGGGCGATCACGAAGGTCGTGCGCCCCTTCATCACCTCGTCCAGCGCGAGTTGCAGCTTGCGCTCGGTGGCGGCATCGAGGGCACTCGTCGCCTCGTCGAGAATGAGGATCGGCGGGTTCTTCAGGAGCGCGCGGGCGATCGACAGGCGCTGGCGCTCGCCGCCGGAGAGGGAGCGCCCGCGTTCGCCGATGACCGTGCCCAATCCATCAGCCTGACGCGAGATGAACTCGATGGCCTGTGCCCGTTCCAAGGCCTCGATCATCTCCGCATCCGTGGCATCGGGCCGCCCGACCTGAAGGTTCTCGCGGATGGTGCGGGCGAACAGCATCGGCTCCTGGAACACCACGCCGATGTTCCGGCGCAGGGACGACAACGTGACGTCGCGGATGTCGAGACCGTCGATGCGGATGCTGCCGGATTGCGGATCGAAGGCCCGGTGCAGCAGGCCCAGGGTCGTCGACTTGCCGGACCCGGTGGCGCCGACCAGCGCTACGCTCTCGCCCGCCCGCACGGTGAAGGATACGTCCTTCACGGCACTGCGCTTGCCATCATAGGAGAAGCTGACATTGTCGAAGGCGACATCGCCCCTGTAGCGCTCCACATGCCGGGCATTGGCGCGATCGTGCACGGCCGGGGCGGTGTCCAGGATCTCGAAGAATTCCTGCAGCTTCGGCGCCTGCATGAAGAGCTGGTTGATGAAGCTCACCGCCTGCTCGAGCCGGCCGATCAGCATGGTGGCCATGCTCATGAACATGACGACCTCGCCGATGGTCGCCAATCCGTTCAGATGCAGCCAGGTCCCGAGAAGGAAGATCGCTGTGACCGTGATCGTCGCCGAGGCCCGGGAGGCGACGGAGGCCAGGGCCCACCAGGACAGGACCGGATTCTGCGCCTGGAGCAATTGCTGGATGATCGTCCGCAGGGAGCGGCTTTCGGCCTCGACGCGGGTGAAGGACTGGATCACCGGCACGTTTCCGAGCGCGTCGGATGCATGCTCGGCGAGGCTCGAATGGTAGCGCTCTACCGAGCCCTGGAGGGTCTCCGTCTTGCGCAGCACGATGGCGGTGAGAAAGGCGAAGACCGCCACGAGGCCGACGAGGAGCAGGCCCAGGCGCCAGTTCAGGAAGACGGTCAGCGGCAGGAGGATGACGAGCGCGATGAGGGCTGACAGATGCTCGCGGAAGAAGCCGAGCCAGAGCCACGACATGGCGCCCGAACCCTCCAGCATCACCTTCAGGACACGGCCCGAATGGGTCGAGGTGTGGAAGGCGAGCGGCAGTTCGAGCACGTGCTCGAAATAGCTTGCCACCACGGCCAGACGCCGCCGATGGGCCAGCCGGTCGGCATGCAGGGCCACGAGGGCGCTCGCGCCGATGGAGAACAGGCCGAAGGCGACCCAGGCAAGGATAAGAGGCGTGAGGGTCCCGAAGGTCACGGGCGCCGCATTGGGCGTCTGGGCGCGGGTGAGCACGTCGATGATGCGCCCGAACAGGATGGGCTCCGCGAAAGCCGAGATCGCGAGCGCAATGTTGGCCAGCGCCAGGATCGCGCCGACCCGCAGGTCGGATCCGAGCTGGCCCAGAACACGGATGTATAGCCTGATCAGCCGCATGGGGATCTACCTGCGAACGTGACGGGCCCCGCGAAAGATACGGTGCCTCTGAAAGAGACTTGCGCACTTCACTCCGGTTGAAAAGCCGGGACGTTCCGGACCTTTCCTCGTCATGCCCGGCTCCGGGCCGGCTTCAGGCTCCGGCGGAAGCGCCCGATCCATTTCGGCCCGAGCCTCGGCGGCCGCCGGTTCTGCGCTGGCCGCGGCCGGGCCAGGAGAATGGCCCCTTCCTCGGTCTTGCGGATGTGAAGGGTGCGGGTATGGAACTCCTCGAGGCCGGGCCGGTGCCCGATCGACAGGACGCTCGCCCCCTTCAGCTCGCCCTCGAACAGCGCCAGCATGGAGGCCTGGTTCTCCTCGTCGAGGGCCGAGGTCGCCTCGTCCATGAACACCCATCGGGGCTTGTGCAGCAGCACCCGGGCGAAGGCCACGCGCTGCTGCTGGCCGAGGGACAGGCTCCTGTCCCAGCGCTCGTGTTTGTCGAGCATCTCGACGAACTCGCCCAGGCCGCACCGCTCGAGCGCCCGCCGCACCTGGGCGTCGTCGAAGGTGTCGGGCGAGGCCGGATAGCTGATGGCGGCGCGCAGCGTCCCGAGGGGGAGATAGGGCCGCTGCGGCAGGAACATCATCTCCTCGGGCTTGGGGATGCGGATCCGGCCGGAGCCCCAGGGCCAGAGACCGGAAATGGCCCTGAACAGGGTGCTCTTGCCGGCGCCCGATTCGCCCATGATCAACACCCGCTCGCCGGGCTGGATCTCGGCGGTCGCATCCTCGATGAGGATGCTGCCGTCGTTGAGGGCGATCGAGACGCCTTCGAAGCTGAGCCAGCCCTTCGGATGCGGCCCGATATCGATCTGGCGGCTCTCGGCCGCGACCTCGTCGAGATCGAGGGCCGCCTGCCGGAAGGTGGCGACGCGCAGGACGGCGGAGCGCCAGTCGGCGATCTTCGGGAAGTTGTCGACGAAATAGCGCAGGGCCGCCTGGACCTGATTGAAGGCGCCGACCACCATCATCATCTCGCCGAAGGAGAGGCGTCCTGCGAAGTAGTCGGGCGCGGCCGCCAGGATCGGCACCACGATGGCAAGCCAGCCATAGCCCGAGGTGATCCAGGTCAGGCGGGCGAGGCCGCCGGAGAGGCGCCGGGAGGCCTTGAGAACGGCCTCGACGAATTCGTCGAGGTTGCGGCGCTCATCCGGCTCTCCGTTGTAGAGGGCGACGCTCTCCGCGCTCTCGTTCACGCGCACGAGCGCGAAGCGCAGCTCCGCCTCGCGGGCATAGCGCAGGGTGTTGAGGCGGATCATCGGGCGGCCGACGAGCCATGTGAGCCCGGACCCGATCCCCGCATAGCCGACCGCGACCCAGACCATGTAGCCGGGGATCGTGATCTCGCGGCCGGCCAGGGAGAAGCTCACGGGGCCGGAGAGCGCCCAGAGGACCCCGATGAAGCTCACGAGCAGGAGGAAGGCCTGCAACATGCCGACCCCGAGTTCCGTCGAGAGCTCGGAGAAGAGCCGGCAATCCTCCTGCATGCGCTGGTCGGGCTGTGCGCCGCTCTCGCCCACGAAGCCCATCTGGTAGGCGCGGTTCGGCTTGAGCCAGATGTCGAGCAGAACCTGCGTCAGGCGCTGGCGCAGCCGGATCTTGAGGCGTTCCTGGAGCCAGGTCTGCGCCACCACGAGGGCCAGCAGCACGGCGACGATGACCAGGAAGACCAGGAGCTGGTCGAAGAAGCTGGAGGCGTCGCGCCTCTCGACCGCATCGAAGAAGGCGCCGTTCCATTGATTGAGCCGCACCTGGCCGAACATGTTGCCGACCAGGATGACGAGAATGGCCGCGCCCAGCCGCAGCATGGGCCAGCCCTTCCGGTTCCGGAGCATGTCGCGGAAGAGCTCGTACAGCTCCCGAAGGATGCTCGGGGCCATGTCACGGGATTGCGGCGGTTCCGGCGGATGGGCCGCAGCGGCGGCGGCCTCCTTGGCCAGGGTGCTGTCTTGGCCGGGACCGACCTCCTGCTCGCTCCCCACCGCCGGCGGTGGGGGCGGCTGCTTGCCCAGTTTGGGGTCGAAATCCGGCATGGGTCGAAACGCGTACTCGTCCAGCTTGAAGCTCGTTCTTCAAGCTAAAGCGCGCTCACAGAGGTTAAGTTCCGACCTGGTTCCGCTCCAGATCGCCGCTGGCGGCTCAGCGCCTGTCGGCTGCGACCGCCAGAACCCAATAGACCTTGTACTTGGAGTTCGGCGCGTAGGCCGTCGCAATGCCGATCCGGGACGCCTTGGCATCGAGGAGGACCCGGTTGTGCTGCGGGCTCTCGCGCCAGCCGGAGAAGGCCTCGGCCAGGGTGTGGTAACCCGCGGAGAGGTTCGCGGCCGGCCCCGTGAAGCCCGAGGCGGAAAGACGCGCCTTGAAGGCCTCGGCCGAGCTCGGCTTGTCGGCCTTGGCCATGGCGTCGGCCTCCGCCTGGGCGGCGGCCTGCAGGTCGGGATCGAGGGAGAGGGGGCGCAGGCCGTTGTTGCCGCGATAGGCGCCGATCATGTCGCGCGCCATGGCGGCATCGACCTGCGCATTCGCATGGGCCATCGAGACGTAAAAGCTCGGGACCCGACTGTGCTGGGCGGGCTTCTCGCTCTGGCAGGCGGCAAGCGCGAGAGCGGGGAGGATCAGGAGGATGAGACGCTTCATGCAGGCGTCTTATCCGTGAGAAGGGTTAAGGCTTCGTCCTCTTTCTCCTCGGTCTTCTTGTCCTGCGACTCCTCGCCCGGTGCGGGTTCAGGCGCCGGAGCCGGAACGCCGATTCCGGCTTTGCGCAGGCCGCGGAAGATCTCGAAATAGATGTCGCTCGAGACTCGGCCGGCTGAATCGATATCGTCCACGAAGCCGACAAGATCGAAATCGATGGTGTTTTCCGTCGCCTTCTTGAAGAGGACCCGCGGCGCAGGTTCGCTCATGATCTCGCGATGGGCCAGGGCGGCTTGACGCATGATCTCCGCGACCTGATCCGGATCGGCGGAACGGGGCACCGGAACCGAGACGAGGACGCGCCCGATCCGGTCATTGCGCACGCGGTTGCGCACCACGCCGGAAATCAGGTTCGAGTTGGGCACGATCAGCATCGCGCGGTCGCCCGTCTGAATCTCGGTCGAGCGGACGTTGATGCGCCGCACATAGCCTTCCGCGTCGCCCACGACCACGAGGTCGCCGACGCGGATCGGGCGCTCCCAGAGCAGGATCAGGCCGGAGATGAAGTTGTTGACGATGGATTGCAGGCCGAAACCGATACCGACCGACAGCGCACCGGCCAGGATCGTCACCCGCTCCAGGCTGAGCCCCAGATAGGTGAAGCCGAGCATGCCCGCGGTGATGACGCCGACATAGCCCGCCGCCGTGCTGATCGAATTGCGCAGGCCCGCATCGAGATCGGTCGCCGGCAGGAACGTGTTGTTGAGCCAGCGCTGGATCATCCGCGTGATGACGAAGCCTGCGGTGAACAGAAGGGCCGCGATGAGGATCGACGACAGGGAGATCGTGACGTCGCCGACATTGAACCCGAAGAACAGGGCCCGCAGCGATCCCGTCACATCGGTGGATTCGATGCCCCAGGGCAGCAGCACAAGCAGGATCGCGATGATGATGAGCGCCAATCGGACGATGCCGCTGGCGAGAATGCCGATCTGCTCGAGGGAGCGGCGGCGCAGGCCGGTATTGGCCTGCAAAGCCGTGGCGAGCCGGCTCTGACTGCGCAGGGAGCCGCCAATGAACTCGTCCGCGAATGCGATGGCCAGGATCAGCAGGGCCAGCACGATGGAGATGCCCACGGCCTGGTCGACGGTGAAGGAGGCGAGCGCCACATAGCCGCCGATCACGCTGCCGATGATCAACGCAACCACGAACCAGCCGAGGGTCCTTAAGGGACCGCCGATATCGACCTCCTGCCCGACATAGGGCCCGAGGCAAGCTTCATCCTGGTTCTCGCGGGCTGCGAAGCGCCGCAGGAGCTCGGCGAGGATGAGCGCCGCCGCCAGAGCGAAGACCGCCCGGGTGATGACGGTGACGGGCAGGACGGCCGCAATGGCCGTGTTGAACGCCTCGATCACTTTCCCGATGACCATGACGGTCGCCAGGGTGACGGAGAAGCTCATGATCCGCGTCGCGGAGGCATCCCTGACCGGGATCAGCCGCCAGGACGTATGGTCCGGCGCCAGGATCGCATCGATGAGGGCCCGCACGAAGGCGATGAAGGCCAAGCCGCTCAGAAAGGCTTTGACGACCTGCTCCAGCCGTGGCGGCAGGATATCGACGGAATCGAACGCCACCCAGACGATCCAGCTGCCGGCGATGGCCGGGCCTGCTCCGAGGACCAGAACGCCGAGGGCGGCCAGGAGGCGGCTGCGCCGCGCGGGATCGGTGATGGCGGGATCGCGCCTGACGAGGCGCGGGGCGATCGAGCGCCGCCCGACGTAAAGGGCGATGGCCACACCGATGGCCAGCCCGAGAAGGAGAAGGACCCCGAGCGAGGTGCTGCGCCGAAGCTGCTCCAGGGCATCGTTCAGGACGATTCCCAAGGCCCGAAGCTCCCGCGGAACGGCCTGCAGCACATTCATCCAGAGGCTCGGGCTGAAAACGCCGTCGCTCTGCTCGAACAGGGCACGGGTGAATCCTGCCCGGCGGAGATCCCCGATCTGCGTGCTCAGCTGCTCGGCCTGGACGAGCAGGGCGCGCCCGAGCCGCTGGGTCTCGTCGAGTTCCGCCACGGCCGCCTCGCGCTCGGCGCGATCGCGGGCCACATCGGCGCTCTCCTCGGGCTGGCCCTTGTCCGGCTTCGGTCCGAGCTGGCTCAGTCGCTGCTTGCTGGCCTCGAGCTTCGGCGCCTGCTCCTCGATGACCGTGCGGATTTCGGCGATGATCGGCTCGATCTGCGCGCGGATGTTCTGCAGATCCGCATCCGGCATGGTCCGGTTCTGGATCGCCGCTTCCTTCTGATCGAGATCGGCCTTGAAGCCATCGAGCTTGGCGCGGGCGGCCTTGGTTTCGGCCGAGACCGAGGCGGGTGCGGCCGCCGGGGCTGGATCCGGCGCGGCTTGGGGCGTCGCCTGGGACTGAGCCGGAGCCGGGGTTTGAGCCTGCTGCGCATAGGTCATGCCCCCCGCCGCAAGGCTCAACACGATCATGGCGGCTCCGAAGAACCGCCTCATGCCCATACTCGTCATTCAGTCTACCCTATCGCTTGCCCCAAGCACCGGATCGATCCGGTGCCCCAATATTTAAGACGCGCGTCACGCAAAGAACCGAAAGGCCTTTTCGCGCGATGCGCAAGCGGGCCGGTTCTTTGCGAATCATTACGGCGAAAAGTCGCCGCCCTGTGGAGGAAGCGCAACAAAAAAGCCGGAAGAGACCATCGCCTCTTCCGGCTTCCGCAAGGGAAAACGTCAGGGCTTCTGCGGTTCGTTGGCCGAGGGCTGGGCTCCCGGAGCAGGATAAGCCGGGTTGGCGGGAGAGGTCCGATTGGTGGGATCGGGATTGGACGAGCCCGTGGTCGAACCGGTCACGTTGGCGCGGGCGGCATCGGTCCCCGGATCGTCGGGCGAGGTCGAGCCGACCCAGAGCAGGTAGCCGGAGATGGCGACGGCAAGAAGAAGGAGCGAGCCGATCAGCACACCCAGCACCGGGCGTCCGGATGGTCCCTGCCGGGCGCGATCGTCGGGAATTCGTTGTGCCATCTCTAGCCTCTTTGAAAACGTGGTTTGACGGGCGAGCTGCAAGGCTCGGCATTGACAGGGCAACGCGGGATGCAAAGAGCCGGTTCCTGACCAGCTTGGCCGCACACCGGACAGGGACTCCCGGGCCGCTCCCCCGCGGGATCAAAATGAGGCGTTTCCCCGTTGTTCGAGACGGGCCGCCAATCACAGTCAGGGACGAGGGGCCGATGGGTCGAACGTGCTTTGGTGACGCGCGATGTCGCAGGCGGGATGCCTTCCCGCACTGCACGCATTCAGCCATGTTTTCGCCGTTATCGAGACCCTTGGGTAATCTCTGATTCAAGGAGATGTCATGCAGGACAATCGCATCAGCCTGGACGGGACTTGGGAATTTCTGCACGTGGCCGACGACCGTCTGTCAGGCCCGGCGGAGGTTCGCGAGATCACGGTGCCAAGTCCGTGGCAAGCCCAGTTTGCTGATCTGCGCATGCGGGCCGGAATCGGGATCTATCGCAGGACCATCGAGATCGACGAAGCTTGGCTGCATGACAGCATCTGGATCCGCTTCGGCGCGGTCTTTCACAACACCAAGGTTTTCGTCAACGGCGAGATGGTCGGCCATAACGAGGGCGGGTTCCTGCCCTTCTCGTTCGATGTCACGCCTCATCTCAAGCCGGGGGCGAACGAGATCAAGGTCCGCGTCGACAGCCCGACCGACAACCCGGCCGAATTCCCGGATTCGCCCTTCGCCGAGATCCCGTTCGGCAAGCAGAGCTGGTACGGGCCTCTCTCGGGCATCTGGCAGCCCGTCTATCTCGAGCGCCGCATCTCCGATCATATGAACCGTGTGCGCCTCGTTCCCAACCTGACGACGGGACGGGTGACCTCGGGCGTGTTCTTCGCGCGCCCGCTCACGGACGCGACCCAGATCCGCATCGAGGTCACGGACCCTTCGGGCGACGTGGTGCTCGATGAGATGCACGGGACGCAGGTGGGCGTCACCTCCATGCCGTTCGAGTTCACGCTCGACGACGTGCGCGCCTGGTCGCCGGACCATCCGAACCTCTACCGCATCCGCCTCGAACTCATCCGCAACGGCGAGGTGAAGGACGAGATCGCGGAGAATTTCGGCTTCCGCTCCATCGAGACGCGCAACGGCAAGTTCTATCTCAACGGCGAGCCGCTCTACCTGCGTTCCGCTCTCGACCAGGACTACTACCCCGACACGATCTGCACCGTGCCATCCGTGGAGTTCCTGGAGGATCAGTTCCGCAAGGCCAAGGAGCTGGGCCTCAACTGCCTGCGCTGCCACATCAAGGCGGCCGATCCGCGCTATTACGAAGTGGCCGACCGGTTGGGCATGCTGATCTGGACCGAACTGCCGAACGGCGGCATGGCCACGGACCGCTCCCGCGGGCGCAAGGAAAAGCTCCTGAAGGGCATCGTCGACCGTGACGGGAACCATCCTTCGATCATCATCTGGACGATCATCAACGAGAACTGGGGCGTCGATCTCGTCAACGATGCGGATCACCGCGACTGGCTCAAGCGCACCTTCGCCTGGCTGAAGGCCTACGATCCGACGCGCCTCGTGGTCGACAACTCGCCGCTCGCGCCGAGCTTCCACGTGGAATCCGACATCGCGGATTATCACTTCTACGCCGCCTATCCCGACCATCGGGCGGCCTGGGACCAGTTCGTCGACGAGCTGTCCAGCCGCGCCTCCTGGCTCTACTCGCCCCATGGCGACGCGGTCATCACCGGACGCGAGCCGCTGATGTGCTCGGAGTTCGGCAATTGGGGCCTGCCCTATCCGAAGGACCTGCGCGACGCCAAGGGCGAGGAGCCCTGGTGGTTCGAGACCGGGCACGACTGGGGCGAGGGCGTGATGTACGCCCACGGGGTCGAGAACCGCTTCTCGGACTGGAGTCTGGATCGCGTCTTCGGCGACCTGCGCCGCTTCGTCATCGCCGCGCAGTGGCAGCAGTTCCGCGCGCTCAAATACGAAATCGAGGCCATGCGCCGGAAGCCGAACCTCGCCGGCTACGTGATCACCGAGCTGCACGATTGCCACTGGGAATCGAACGGCCTTCTCGACATGCGCCGGAACCCGCGCGTGTTCCACGAGCTGTTCCACATCGTCAATTCGGACACGGTG
>Ga0180215_1005470_pt1 | contig 10843 bp, 8 predicted proteins | sample eDN3rd37CBELigBY_FD_128871 | JGI IMG/M metagenome (GOLD analysis project Ga0180215, IMG submission 128871) | Enriched backyard soil microbial communities from Emeryville, California, USA - eDNA 3rd pass 37_C BE-Lig BY (version 2) (version 2) | ecosystem: Environmental > Terrestrial > Soil >...
ATAATAACTTCGAATCAACAAGAAAAACCATGAAGGGATGTACGGTTCGAATGACGAAAATTGGAATATTAGTGGGCAGTTTGCGTAAAGAGTCTTTGTCAAGAAAGCTGGCAGTAAGTGTGAAGCAGTTTTTTCCAGAAGGCTATCAGGCAGAATTCATCGAGATGGGCAATCTGCCTTTATATAATCAAGATTTAGATGATGAAAATAATGTTCCGGAAGAATATACAGTCTTCCGAAATAAAATTAAGGAAATGGACGGGATTTTGTTTGTCACGCCAGAATATAATCGTTCCATTCCAGCCGTTTTAAAAAATGCCTTAGACGTTGCTTCCCGGCCATATGGAGATAGCGCATGGAATGGGAAACCGGCAGCTATTATCAGCCAATCTCCAGGCGGTTTGGGTGGATTCGGCGCAAACCACCACTTACGACAAGTGCTCACATGCTTAAATATGCCAATTGTTCAGCAGCCTGAAGTTTACCTCGGAAACATTCAAAATGTTATGGATGATCATGGGAATCTAAAAAATGAAGGAACAGCGAAATTTTTACAATCCCTTATCGATACGTTTGTCGATTTAATTCGGAGATATCAAGCTTAAGTAAAATATGACGAGATGCCTGCAGAGGATTGCAAGCATCTTTTTTTATGGAGATAGGCAAATAGGTGGAGAAATTATGATTTCTGATTTCTGTATAGCCTTCATCATGGATATATTTACTTATTTTTCCATAAAAGGAAGGTTTTATTGCGTTAATTGAAGAAATAGCTATCCACAAAAGTGTGAAGCGAGGTTGATTGAATGAAGAGGATGATCGTATTTACTCTATGTTTATTCATAATTTCAGGATGCAGTAATAGCACCCAATCCACGATACAAGCTGAAAAGGAGAATCACAGCCATGATGAGGAAACGGTAGATCCAAGTACCACTAAGGACTACAGCGATTTTGATGCAGTCAAAGATGCCGCAATAAAGGAAGCTGAATTCGCAGAGGATCTTACTGAAGAGGAACTAGCTTTTGCCAAAAAAATTCGGCCGCTCCATTTTGATTTAAAAACCATGATTCTTCGTATGTCTGGTACAGGGGTTTTATTTTTAACCGGGGAAACTGATGAAGCAGCTGTAAAAAATATTATTGCTGAAGCTGATGAAAAACTTTCTTTCGTGGAATCTGAGCTGAGTAAAATCGAGCCTCCTAAATCGATGGAGTATGTGATGTTAGCGTACAACGAGGCTATACCTAAATATCAGCAGTCCATACAGCTGTTCAGCCAGTATTTCGAAACCAATAAAAAAGAGTACTTAACCCAATATAGCGAGCTAACCAACAAAGCAAACGCAGATATAAAAAAAGTGATTTTTGACATGTGGAGTGATGAGTTAAGTCCTCCAAATTAATCTGAAGGTTAGGGGAAAAAATAGATAAAAAACGAAAAAGGAGGTAAAAGGATTGGACCTAACCGAAACTTTAAACAATCAAGGAGGAGAATGATGAAGAGAATTACCATGGTTATTACACTTGCATTAACCTTACTGCTGGGAAGTGCAGTATCAGCGTCTGCCGCAAAAAAAGAGAATTATAGTATTAAATTGTTAGAATATGGCGGGATTGAAGGTTATCCAAAGTCTGGACTGGTCTATGGAGCACACAACCAGGGTACTACCTATCTGCCTTTCTTCTATAATTTAATTCAAAGCAAAGATCAGAATATTCTTTTTGATATTGGTTTCCGAGATGATCAAGAAGATAAACAAAAAGATTGGGTGAAACTATTTAACGTTTCCAAATCTACAATGGAAGGGCCAGAAGAAATCCTAAATAAAGTGAATTTAACACCAAATGATATTGATAAAATTATTTTAAGCCACCTGCATTATGACCACGCGGGAAATATTGATAAATTTCCAAACGCACAATTTTACGTTCAAAAAGAGGAGTTAGACGGCTGGGTTACTTCTTTATCCCTGCCTGATAAGGTTCGAGAATGGGTATGGCTTGCAACAGATATCGATCATATTAACGATTTATTACTAGCTTCTTCAGAAAAAAGGGTGACACTTGTTAAAGATGATAACTTTGAGGTGGCAAAAGGGATAAAGGTTCATGCAGCTAAAGGCCATACGTTTGGTACGCAAGCATTAACGGTTGAAACAAAAAAGGGTACGTATGCACTGGCCCAAGATGTTGTGTATACCTATGAAAATGCAACAGATTATAAACCGCTTGGCCTTGGTTTGGATAACCTTGAACAGCTTAATTCCATTCATAAAGTAAACAATCTTGTTAATGGAGATATTAACCGAATCATTCCTGGACACGATATCGCTGTATTTGATAAATACCCGACTAAAAAGGTTGGCAAAAACAGAATTGTAACTATTGTAGATTAAGCTGAAGAGCTGGAGACTTTTGTTTCCAGTTCTTTTTATTTCTCTGCGAAAATGGTGTCATTTTTAGCAGAAAAAAAATGATTGTTTATTATTATCAAAAATGATAATATTACATTAAATGATAACGGAAGGGGTAAATTTCCTAATTGATTAAAATAGAAACGGTTCTCCATCCTGTTCGTTTTCGTATCATTCAAAAGTTTATTGATGGGCAGAGTAAAACAGCGAAAATGCTGGGTAAAGAACTAAAAGATATTCCGCAGGCTACTTTATACAGACAGCTAGATACTCTTGTAAAAGCAGATGTTTTAGTGGTTACCGAAGAAAACCAAATTCGCGGAACGGTGGAAAAGGTTTATACCTTAAATATTTCAGCTGCCAGCATGTCTAACAAAGATATAAAGGGACTTTCTAAGGAAGAACATCTCCAATATTTCTTAGTTTTTACTGCACAGCTTATGCAGAACTTTGAAGCCTATCTTCAAAGCGGAGAGGTTGATTTTCAGAGAGATGGGGTCGGTTACAGACAAACAGCCCTTCATCTTACTGATGAAGAATTTATGGGTTTTATAAAAGATATGGCGAAGGTGTATGAAAAATATGCCAAAAATTCCCCTTCACCAGATCGGAACAAAAGAATGATTTCCAATATTATCATTCCTGAGAGGGAAAGGGGAACAGAACATGAATAATAGCCAAGAAATAACAGTTCAATCGGCTTTTCCATTGAGCGGCACATTAACAATTCCTAGTGAGGCAAGGACCGCTCACCCTGCAGTGTTAATCATTTCAGGGTCTGGTAAAGGGGACCGAGATGGGAATTTAAAGAATTTGCAGATGAATATGTACAAAGATTTAGCAGAATTTTTAACAGGCAAGGGGTTTGTTACTTTTCGCTATGATAAGCGAGGAACCTACCAAAGCGGCGGTAACTTTTTAGAGGCAGGTTTAAATGATTTAATTGAAGATGCAGCAGCATGTGTGAAGTTCTTACAATCTCATCCATCGGTTAACAGTGACCAAGTTCTTATTTTAGGACATAGTGAAGGTGCACTTATTGCACCAGCTGTATGCAAAAAAGTACCAGTTTCCGGCTTGATTTTACTGGCTGGAGGTGCCAAATCATCAAAAGAGCTGTCAGATTGGCAAAAAGCGATGGCCTATGTTGAAATGGATCACGCAAAAGGGTTCAAAGGCTGGTTATTTAGAGTGCTAAATGCTACTGAAAAAGCAAAGAAGCAAGACAAAAAAATCTTTGAAAAAATCGATGCCACTGAACAATCTGTCATGAGAGTGCAGGGGATAAAAATCAATGCCAAATATTTAAGAGAGACGATGGCTTACAATACAGCTGATTATTTACAAGAGGTGGAATGTCCTGTGTTAGCGATTACTGGGGATAAAGATGTCCAGGTCCCGCCAGAGGATGTTAAGCTGATCGCCGAATTGGTCCGTGGAGAGGCAGAGTGGCATATTATCCCTCAGATGAATCATCTTATGCGGAAATATGAAGGCAATCATACCATGCTTGGTCTTATGAAGGAATATAAAACCCTGGCAGATCAGCCGCTTGATCAGGATATGCTTGATAAAATAGAGGAATGGCTGGAGAAATATTATAAATAGATACTGCTGTAACTCTTAAATAAAAAAATATAAGGAAGCTGCTTAAAATGCAGATTCCTTATATTTTTTTTGCTTTGTTTTAATATTAGGTGCTTGCCTAAGAAAAGATGCAATTAGCCAGGAGACGATAGCTGTAATGGGTATGAGCTCGAAAGGCAGGATCATTGGCAAAAAGGGTGAATACCGTATCGTTTACTTGATGGGTAAAGGCAAGAATTTGGCTCTTTGCTTTTTCATGACCAGGCCACCATCCTGATACGAAGAAATCATTATCCGAGCTAAAGGTGGCTAATACATCAGCACCCGCAGGTACAGAAGTAATCCAGGATCCTGATGTTACATAAAAAAGCTCGTTCGACGAATAGCCAGAGGTCAGAAGATGGCTATTGAGTTTCGCTTTTACTAATCCTTCGTGGTCATTCTTTGTGTAATCATAATGATATCCTGGTAATAGCCCGCTTTTTTTAACTGCACTTAGTGCAGATAATCCAATCCCCACATATCTTTTTCCAGATAAATTGGTTTCATTTAAGCTGCTGCTGTCACTGATGATCACATCTGCTTCCTTTTGCTTGACCATGTCAAAGCCAAGCTCTTTTATGACATATTTCAAAAAATCAGATCCTGAAACCGCTACTTTTGGCCGCTTAAGCTTGGCTGTTTTTACAAGAATAGCATCGTCTAAAGGCTTTGCCTGGATAAAGTAGTTTTTGCTAAATGTCTGCAAATCCTCCGTTCGGACAATAAAGTCGCCTCTGTTTACTCCACCTTTAGTTTCAGTGGCCTTCTCTACAGTTACCCCCTTTTTCAGAAGTTCATTAACGATTTTGATGGTGTCATTATTGGTATTGGACAATACTTGAAGCCGGGTATTTGCGGTAATCTTTCCTGCTGGTGTCGCTGCTGTCTTGACTTTGATGACATTTTTACCAATGGCACGATCTTCACGAATTTCAAGTACGGTAAAACCTCTTAGATCCGGGAAATTAACAACAATGGAATCGTACATCTTTTTCCAGTCTGAAATATTATCACCTTTATATAGCATTGCGTTTGCCACACCACGTTTTGCCTGTTTCATTGGAATCAAAAATGTTCCTTTAGAATAAATAGTTCCGTTTACTTTTATTTTTTTCGTAGTTTTTAAAACCTTAACACCATTTCGAAGCAGATATTGCACCATTTTATAGGCTTCCAGTTTATTTTTTTGTGCAGTGCCGATCGGGATCAAATAGTAATCGGGAAAGAAATTCTTATAGCCTTTTCGTATGCGCCCAATGGATTTTCCTGAAGAATTGACAAGATATTTGTCTACTGCATCGTTGTCCTCGCCGGTTACGCCACGCTGAAAAATTTCAAGCTGTTTTTTATATAATTGATCTTTATTTTTTTTAATAAAATGGACAGCCCCTAGTCCAACGCCCACCATCGCGTTAAAGCCATCCTGACTTAGTGCAGGAATTTCAATAGTATGGCCGAGCGAACCGTGCAGCATGGCATACATAGGGGTATAGCCGACTGACATATCGTCCCAGCCGCCTTCGTAATCGAGAGCTGGAATAGTGTATGATTTAAAGCCGGAGTTGCCTAAGCCTGCTTGGCCCATTGCATGGGCCTGTCTAATCATATTTTCGTATAGTAAATCGTATTCATAATTTGGATTGTGAGGGGGAGTAGCTGGTTCGATTAAAAAGCCGTTAATGTAACCATGCATATCCAAGAAGGAAAGGGGCGTCCACTTGGCAATTTCCTCGGTGACAAGGATGGATTCGGGCTGAGTTTGAAAATGGTTGTCACGGTTTAGGTCAATGCCATTTGCGTTTCTTCTAGTATTTTTTACTCTTCCGTCAGGATTATTTGTAAACATGAAGAGGAGAATGATATCATCAAGGATTTCGTTCACATTAAGGTCTATAATTTCTTTTTGTCCATTTTGCCGAATGTTTTGAAAGGTAATCTTATCCATGAGGGCAAATTTTTTCAATAACTCAACTTGTGCGTCAGGACCTTCCACTTCATCGGGATGAATATTATTAAACCAAATAGGGACTTTATATTTGCCCATATGTCCATTTTTTAACTTCTCTAAAAGACTTCCAGGCTGCTCTAACGCAATTGGAAGTGTTTCATTTAAATATTTTTCTACAGCGGTTTCATCTTTTGCCAAAATAACAAAATGAAGGTCTCTTCCCTGAACAGATTTTCCAAGACTTTTGTATTTAAGATAACGGTTATTTCTTCGCTTTGCTTGCTTAAAGATTTCATCTATTTCGGGTTTTAGCTGATGATAGAAAAGGAACTCATCATAGACATTTAGTTTGACTGTTGCAGAGGCCTTTGTTTTTGATTCTGGGTCAACCAATGCTAGTTCATAATTTCCGATAAACTTTTGATATTGCGAGCGAATCGTTCTGTTGGCAAGGCTTTCTCTGTTAAACAAAAGATCAAATTTTAAGACTGCCTTGATGGTTGTAGTTCCTTTAATTAAATGGGGTTTCTCGATAATTGTAATAAAAGGGTCACCATCAAAATTGGATTGGCCTGTCCACTTTTTCCATGCAGAAAGGCGCTTCCCGCCAAACTGAAACTCCAGCTTGTTTATGTCCACATTCTTCCCAAGATCCGCTTCAACCTCAACTATTCTTGCTTCAGTCAAAGACAATAAATTCTTGCTAACCTTTAGACTCACCATATTACATTCATCCCTGCATAATATCCTTTCATAAAATATCTCCTAACCATAAAATCATATTATTCAAACATTATATTCAACAATAAACAAGGAAGTGACTTTACCAATTTAAAGCAGCGGGGGTCAGTCCCCCGCTGCTTTAACGCATTAACCCATTGGGGGTCAGGCCCCCATTGCTGTGAAGCGCTAAATTGAATAAACCTAAATAATTTTATGTATGTAAGGGGATATTACCGTGGACCGACTTTTTTATTATGGAGGGCCGTACAGATGGAGGATAAGACAAAATTACGTTTGACAGCCGCAGAGATGTCGAGTCTTTGGACACAGTACATAAATGATACATTGGCGGTTTGTGTGTGCAGCTATTTTTTAGAAACGGCAACTGATGAAGAAGTGCGCCCTATTATTAAAGGTACGCTTGAAGTGGCTAAGAAGAATGTTTCCTTTTTACAGGAGCTATTTAAAAATGAAGAATTTCCGGTCCCGCATGGGTTTACGGAGCAAGATGTAAACCAAAGAGGAGCCAAGCTTTTTTCAGATCCGTTTATGTTAATGTATTTAAGGCGGATGGCTATCATAGTCATGTTTGGCAGCAGTCAGGCTATAGGTCTAGCGACACGTCCTGATGTAGCTGAGTTTCATAGGAATGTATTAGACAAGGCGGTTGAGCTGCAAGGCAAAACACGCGATTTATTGTTAAAACAAGGGTTGTATGTAAAACCTCCTAGTATCACTGCTCCTGATCAGGTGGATTTTGTTGAGAAACAGAATTTTTTAGCCGGATTTTTTGGGAAAAAGCGCTCAGTGACATCGGTTGAAATTACCCATTTATTTTTAAACACTCAAACAAATGTAATTGGAAAAGCATTAATAATGGGGTTTGCTCAAACTGCACAACATGAGGACGTAAAACAATTTCTTAGCAAAGGAATTGATCTTTCCCAAAAATATATAGAAACCTTTAGTCAATATTTACTAAAAGAAAATCTGCCTGTCCCGATGACATGGGATGGTTTAGTCTTGGATACAGCAGACCATATTTTTTCAGATAAGCTTATGATGTATCATGTCTCAGCGATGAATGCCGCTGGGATTGGAAATTTTGCGATGGCATTAGCGGCAAGTACGCGAAGAGATTTAGGTGCTAAATATGCCTCATTTATCCCAGAAATCACCATGTATGCTGAAGAGGGAGCTAAAATAATGATCAAACATGGCTGGATGGAGGAGCCTCCACAGGCTGATGACCGTGAACAATTGAAAAAAAATTAGACCATTATATCCATAGACTATAAAGAAAAGACCCGGTGAGAACCAGGGTCTTATTTTTTATGATGTACTTCTTAAAAAATCTGCTGCATATCTTAGCTCGATCAGCCATTTTAGCTAAACACAAAACTGCCAATAACAAACAAAGCTGCTGCAATGACGCCACCAATAGCAGATACTTTTAATTTATATTGGGCATAGTCTATCAAGTCCAGGTCAAGAATTGAGGCAGTTGTGATCGTGGTGTCTCCTAGCGGTGAGGTTAACGCTCCAAAAGCACCGCTTGCAAAAACAGCACCTACAGTTAACGGAATGGAAGCTCCAGTTGAAACAGCTAAGGAAATGCCTAATGGCATGAATAACCCCCAAGTTCCCCATGATGAACCAATGAAATAACCGACAACCGATCCAATGACAAAAATGGCTGCAGGGGTAAGAAAAGCCGGTAAAAAGCTGCCAAGGGTTGAACTGACAAAAGCTGAGAAGCCAAGATCTTCGGCAGCTAATGTTAATGACCAAATAAGAATTAACAGGCTGATTGCTTCCATCATTTGATTTCCGCCATCATAAAAATGGAACAGCACCTCGTTTAATTTTTCATTTCTAATCATATAGAAAATAAACGTAATAATAAGGGTCACAAACACAGCGAGAAGCATCACAAAAGTAGCATCTGCCATAGAAAAAGCTTCAAATAGCGTTGTAGCCCCTTTTGCTATGCCATCCTGCCATAAAAGAAATAATGATAAGCCCAGCAGCAAGAAAACGGGTACAATTAAATGCCATGGCTGTGCTTTAACTAAGGATAATTCGATTTGAATGCCAATCCTGTGCAATTCAAAGTGTTCGGGATTTTGTTCTTCACCAGTGCTTTGACGAACTTGGTCTCTAGGAGACCAAAAGGTTTGAATTAGTCCAATTAAAAGCATAATAATGGCATAAAAATTAAATAAAATACTTAACAGAAAGACTTCATACGCTGATATGCCTAGGTTCAGTCCGCTGATTCCTCCCTCGACTAATGACACCATGAACCCAACAAAGGCTGTTGCCACAGGGAGCAGAACAATGACTGATTCTGTTGAGATATCAAGTGTCATGCCGACCTTTTCTCTGGACAAATTCATTTTTTTGATGAGAGACTTGATGATAGGGCCGATCATCATAATCCGGAACATCGGCATCATGAAAGTAAAGGGGAGTGTGAGCCAAATGAGGCCCAGCAGGCCCCGTTCTGTGGTAATCCTTTCTCCTGCCCATTCAGAAAACCCCTTAATTCCGCCGGAAACATTCATCATTCCGACAAGCCCGCCAAATACATAAAGAAACGCGATAATTTTCATATTAGTTGGATTCGCTAAAGTAGTGACAATATATGTGACTGCCTGCTGTGTACCCTCAAGTAAGCTTGCAGTGGCCAGAATAGACCCCACAAGTATCCCAACAACCAGCCCAGGCAAGATATTCTTCAGCCAAATCGACATTCCAATCACAATCAAAAACGGAACTAGTGAAAGCCAAACATACTCCAAAATACAATCCTCCTGCAACGCGTTAAACCACCGGGGGCCTGACCCCCGTTGCGTTAACGCTTTAAACCACCGGGGGACAGGCCCCCGGTGCGTTAATGCTTTAAATTGTTGGGGGACAGGCCCCCATTGCGTTAATGCTTTAAACTGCCGGGGGAAAGCCCCCATGTGTGAAAGTGTTAGTGATTTAATTTAGTTTTCCCTGGGAGGGAGGGCATTATTACTTCTTATCTAAAAACGGACCTATTGACATAATTGGTTTTGGGTTATACAATTATCTTGAATTCGAGATAATTTACTTCAAAGTAATGTTTAGCAAACTTCAAAAGAAAACATTAAGCATCAGTAAAATAAACAACAAATGTTAAAGGAGTGAACGGGATGGAACTTTTGGGATTGCATCATGTGTCTATATTGACAGGCAAAGCTGAAAAAAATTATGAATTCTATACAAAAATTTTAGGGATGAGATTGGTAAAGAAAACAGTGAATCAGGATAATACCGAATCCTATCATCTTTTTTATGCTGATGCAAAAGGAACTCCTGGGACAGACGTGACATTCTTTGATATTCCTCATCTTGCACGGACACACAGGGGAACTTCAGATATTTCCGCTGTTTCATTAAGGGTTAAGACTTCAGACTCCTTGTTGTTTTGGAAAGAACGTTTTGAACAATATAGAGTTGAACACGATGAAATTATACAAAGAGCACACCGTGATACACTTGCTTTCAGAGACTTTGAGGGGACTCGCATCATTCTAGCAGCTGACAACAATGAAAAGGGAGTTCGAGCAGGTGTACCTTGGCAGAGGGAAGACATTCCGCTTGAACATGCCATTATTGGCTTAGGCCCAGTGACGCTCACAGTCGGAATCGCTGAACCAACGATTGGCGTTTTAACAGAGGTGATGGGATTTCGCCATGTTGGTTCCTATCCATCCCTTGAAGGAAATGCTCCAGACATATTGGTTTATGCCACAGGAGAAGGCGGCAGCGGAGCGGAGGTTCATATTGAAACAAGACCTGATTTGCCAAAGGTTCGCTTAGGACGCGGCGGAGTTCATCATGTTGCCTTCCGCGTCCCTACCGAAGAAGAATATAATCAATGGGCAGAGCGGCTCAAGGAATATCGCTTGCCGAATTCAGGGAAAGTAGAAAGATATTATTTTAAAGCGTTATATTTCAGAGAACCCAATGGAATATTATTTGAACTATCAACCGATGAACCAGGGTTCTCCGCAGATGAACCACTAGAAAAAATGGGTGAAAGACTGGCACTCCCGCCATTTTTGGAACCAAAGCGAAAAGAGATTGAGGCAAA
>Ga0180215_1005471_pt1 | contig 10835 bp, 11 predicted proteins | sample eDN3rd37CBELigBY_FD_128871 | JGI IMG/M metagenome (GOLD analysis project Ga0180215, IMG submission 128871) | Enriched backyard soil microbial communities from Emeryville, California, USA - eDNA 3rd pass 37_C BE-Lig BY (version 2) (version 2) | ecosystem: Environmental > Terrestrial > Soil >...
CGAGGGCGGCCACGACCACCAGCCCGCCACCCCGCCGTAGCCGGGCGGCCGGCCCGGCTTCACGGGCACGTAGAAGTCGCACGGCGCGTGCGAGAGGTACCAGAGGTAGCTGCCGTGCACGTGCCAGGTGAGCACGCGCAGGCGGCGCGACGTCGGCGCGGTGGCGGGCAACGGGCTCAGCCCTCGCTCGCGCCGTCGAGGTAGCCGTCGCCCAGCTCGCCCATGCGCGGGTCGCGTGTGAGGTGGATGGCCTGCTCCTCCGGGGACAGGTCGTCGTACTCGTCGGTGGCGGTGGCCACCGCGTCGGCCTCGAGGTCGAGGAGGCTGCCCGCATCGGGGTCGACGAGGTGGCCCACGCGGTCCTCGACGAGGTCGTCGTCGCTTCCCTCGTCGGTGTCGGCCACCTCGGGGTCGTCGAGCTCGCGACCGGCATCGACGCTGCCCGCCTGCGGATCCTGCTCTCGCCCGTCGCTCATCGCACCGCTCCTTCGGACGTCGCACCGGCCCCCGCCGGTGGTGCCGACGGTATCCGGGGCCGCGCCCGTCGACACACGGGCGGCCTGAGCATGACGGGTCGCCCGGCCGGGTACCGCGCCACCGTGCAGCAGCCCGACGAACCCCGCCGCGACGACCAGACGCTCCCCCCGCCCGACCAGGACAGCCCCGGCTCCGGCTTGGTGCGCGACGACGGGAAGGCCTCGCCCGAAGGCGAGGAGATCGACGCCGACGTGCCCGACATCCCCGAACCCAACGAACCCGCCTGAGGCAGCGGAGCTCGCCCGCAGGAGCAACCTGAGCGAAGCCCAGGGATGGGCGGTGCCGGGCTCGGCGGCCAGGATGGCCGCCTCCCGCCGCCGCACCACTCGCCGGCAGGAGCAACCTGAGCGAAGCCCAGGGATGGGCGGAGCGAAGCATGTCACGGCCAGGACGGTTCGGCCGAGGACGTGACGACGAGCTCGCGCAGCTCGCAGCCCGGCGGCTGGCGCAGGGCGGCGAGCACCGCGGCGGCCACCTGCTCGGGCGGCAGCAGCGGCGCGTCGGGCCCGGGCTTGTACTGCTCGTCGCGGCCGTCGAAGAAGTGCGTGGCCATGCCGCCGGGCACGAGCAACGTGACGCCGACTCGGCCCTGCAGCTCGGCCGTGAGCGCCCGGGTGAAGCCCACGACGCCGAACTTGCTGGCGCAGTAGGCGGTGGCGTCGGACAGGGCCCGGAAGCCGAGCGTCGACGCCACCGTCACGACCCGGCCGTTGGGGCTGGCCTCCAGAGCGGGCAGCGCGGCTCGCACCACGGCCGCGGTGCCGAGCAGGTTGACCATGACGACGCGGTCCCAGGCGCGGGCGTCGACCCGGTCGAGTGGGCCGCAGGCGTCGGTGCCGGCCGCAGTGACCACGCCGTCGAGGCCGCCGCGCTCGGCCGCCCGGGCCGTGGCCGCCTCGGCCGCCGCGGTGTCGGCCAGGTCGACCAGCTCGTGCTCGACCTCCGACGCGGGCGGCTGCCGGTCGAGCACGACCGGCGTCCCGCCTGCCTCGATCACCGCCCGGACCACGGCGGCGCCGAGACCGGAGGAGCCTCCGGTGACGAGCACCCGCCCGAGCGGCGGCGCCGCGGTCGCTGCGGCGGGGAGTTGAGCACCGGGATCAGCGGGCATGGCGGTGGACGACCTCCTGGACGAGGTGGCTGGACGAACGGCCTTCGAGGAACGGCACCACCACCGCCTGCCCACCCCACGAGGCCAGCAGCGCGGCCTCGGGCAGCTCGGCGGCGGTGTAGTCGGCGCCCTTGGCGAACACGTCGGGGCGGAGGCGGTCGAGGACGGCCAGCGGAGTGTCCTCGTCGAACACGGCGACCGCGTCGACGCAGGCCAGCCCAGCCAGCACCCTGGCCCGGTCGTCCTGCGGGACGATGGGCCGGTCGGCGCCCTTCAGGCGGCGCACCGACGCGTCGGAGTTCAGGCACACCACGAGGCAGTCGCCGAGGGCGCGGGCCGCCTGCAGCATGGTGACGTGCCCGGCGTGGAGCAGGTCGAAGCACCCGCCCGTGGCCACCACCGTGCCGCCCCGGGCCCGGGTGGCGGCCACCACCGCCGCCGCGTCCCATGCGCCCGCCGCACCGCCGGCGCCGACGGCGTCGAGGGCCAGCAGGCCGGCCGGGCCTCCCGCGGCGACGTACCGGCCGGCGGCGGCAACCGCGTCGGTCACGGCCTCGGACGGGAGCGCGCCCTCACCGAGGCGGCTGGCGGCCACCGCGGCGAAGCAGTCCCCCGCGCCGCACGGGTCGCCGCCTGCGGGCATGGCCGGCACCACCAGCGGCGGCTCGTCGCCGGCCACCAGCACCGCGCCTCGAGCGCCGAGGGTGATGGCCACCGTGGCGGCCTGCCACCGCTGCAGCAGGGCGCGGCCGCGAGCCGTGTGCCCGGCGAGCCCCGCCGGCCCCGGCGAGCCCACGCCCGGCGCCGCCGCGGCGGCCTCGGCGGCGTTGGGGGTCACCAGGCGGGCACCCGCAACCGGGGCGCCGCCTCGAGGGTGCGGATCCCACACCACCGGCACCCGTTGCGGCAACGCCCGGAGGGCCGCCCGCACGCCGGGGCTCGCCGTGATGCCCCGGCCGTAGTCGGCCACGAGCACCGCGGCCGCATCGCCCAGGGCGCCCGCCGCCGCCTCGGACCACGGCCCCGGCTCGCCCGGCACGGTGCCGTGGTCGAGGCGCACGACGGGGTGGCCGCCGGCCAGCACCCGCACCTTCTCCGGGGTGCGCCCGGTGCTGCCCAGATCGACCAGGGCCACGCCCCGCTCGGCCAGCAGACCGGCCAGCTCCTCGCCCGCGGCGTCGGCCCCGAGGGCGGTGACCAGCACCACGGGCCGCCCCTCACGGGCGGCCAGGACCGCGGCCAGCCCGGCGCCTCCCGGTCGGCTCGACGTGGTGGGGTCCTCCACCACCGGCGCAGGCGCGTCCGGGCACAGCCGGGTGGCGTCGCCGGCCAGGTCGCGGTCGAGCAGGGCGTCGCCCACCACCACCAGCGGCTTCATCGGAGCACGATCTCCTCGGTGGCGAAGGCCACCTCCAGGGCGGCGTCCACGGCCTCGCACACGAGGTGCACGAGCACCTGGTGGATCTCCTGCACCGTGGCCGTCTCCGTGGCGTCGACCCCGACGGCCTCGTCCACCTCGAGGGCCAGCGGGTTGGGGCAGGGCCCGGTGAGGCCCCACGTGGTGAGCCCGCCGGCGCGCGCGGCGGCCACCGCCGCCAGGACGTTGGGGCTGCGGCCGGAGGTGCTGATCGCCACCAGCACGTCGCCGGACCGGCCGTGGGCCCGCACCTGGCGGGCCATGGCCTCCTCCCAGCCGTAGTCGTTGGCGATGGCGGTGACGCTGGAGGTCTCGGCGTGCAGGGCCAACGCGGCCAGCGGGGGGCGGTCGTCGCGGTAGCGGCCGACCAGCTCGCTCGTCAGGTGCTGGGCGTGGGCCGCGCTGCCGCCGTTGCCCACGGCCAGGAGGCGACCGCCGTCGACCAGCACGCCGGCCAGGTGGCGGCCCCAGTCGTCCACGCGGGGCAGGTCGCGCTCCAGCGCCCGCAGCGGCGCGTCGAGGGCGCGGAGGTGGGCCAGCGCCCGGGTCAGCCCGTGGCTCATCGCGCCTCCCTCCGGGCGCGGCGACCGGCCGCGGCCGCACCGGCCCCGGCGCCCGCGACCAGCTCCACGTAGGCCTCGAGGGTGGAGCGGGCCACCCGCGACCAGGAGTAGCGGGCCCGCACCCGCTCGGCACCCGCGGCGCCGAGGCGGGCTCGCAGCCCCTCGTCGCCCAGCAGCCGGCGCAGCGCCTCGGCGACCGCCTCCGGGCGGCGGGGCGGCACGTGCACGCCGGTGACGCCGTCGACCACGGTGTCGACCAGCCCGCCGACGGCGGAGGCCACCACCGGCACACCGCAGGCCATGGCCTCCAGCGGCACGATGCCGAACGGCTCGTACCAGGGCACGCAGACCACGGCGTCGGCCGAGCGGAGCAGCGCCGGCAGCTCGGCCCGCTCCACCCGGCCGCGCAGGTCGACGCGGTCGGCCACGCCGAGGCGCTCGGCCAGGTCGAGGAAGCGCCGGGCCTCCGGGTCGGAGGCCACCGCCCGCGCCTCCGGTCCGCCGGCCACCACGAGCTCGCAGCCGGGCAGGCCGGGGAGCGCCGAGATGACGTTGCCGATGCCCTTGCGCTCCACCAGCCGGCTGACGACCAGCAGGCGGCGCAGCCCCGGTCGCCGCGGCGCCCGCGGCCCATCGGGCGTGAAGGCGTCGGCGTCGACCCCGCAGGGCACGATCCGGACGCGGTCGAGGTCGGCACCCAGCCGGACCAGCTCGAAGACCTCGTCGGAGCAGGTGGCGACGACACGGTCGACGGCGGCCAGCAGGGCCTGCTCCACGGGCAGGCGCTCGGGCGGGCTGGTGTCCTTGTCGCCCTGGTGGCGGCGCTTGACCACCCCGAGGGCGTGGAAGGTCTGGGCCACGGGGATGGCCAGGGGCGCCGCCGCTCGGACCGCGGCGTAGCCCGACATCCAGAAGTGGCCGTGGACCACGTCGGGCGGCTGGTACGACCACGCCCGGCACAGCGCTGCCGCGAAGTCGTCCATGTGCGGGAAGAGCTCGTCCTTGGGGACGTAGCGGGCCGGGCCGGCGTCGACGTGGTGCACCACGACACCGGGCGCGAGCGGCACCGTGGCGGGCAGGTCGGGGTCGTCGCGCCGCGTGTGCACGACGACCTCGTGCCCCTCCCGAGCGAGGTGGGTGGCCAGTGCGGCGACGTGCACGTTCTGGCCGCCGGCGTCCACCCCGCCCAGCACGGCCAGCGGGCTGGCGTGCTCGGACACCATGGCGATCCTCATGCCGCACCCGTCCCGGGGTCGGGCCGCGTGCGTGGTGTCCTCATCATCGAGCCACCTCCAGCTGCTGACGGTGGGCGGTGAGCGCGTCGACCGCGGCGACCACGTCAGCCGCGGTCACCGCGCCCAGGCAGGGGTGCCCGGCCACGGGGCAGACCCGCGCCCGGCAGCCGCTGCACGGGACGTCCTGGTCGCCCAGCAGCACGTGGGCGACCATCCAAGGGCGCCAGCGCACGGCCGGCACCGTGGCGGCGAACAGCGAGACCACCGGCGTCCCCACGGCCGCGGCCAGGTGGGCCGGGCCGGTGTTGCCGACCACCACAGCGTCGGCGGCCGCGAGCACGCCGGCCAGCTGACCGAGCTGGAGGCGACCGCCGAGGTCGACCACGCCGGGGCGGCAGCCCGCGACGTGCGCGGTGAGCACCGCCTCGTCGCGGCTGCCCGTGACGGCCACCCGACGGCCGGCGTCGACCAGCGCGGCGACGGCCTCCCCGCAGCGCGACGGCGACCACGCCCGCGCCGGGACCGACGCGCCGGGGTGCACCACCACGAACGGCTCGCCGTCGAAGGGCACGGGGGCGCCCGGCGGGACCCGGACCCGGAGCCGGGCGTCGTCGCCCGGTGGCAGGCGGTGGCCCAGCGAACCGACCAGCGACAGCGCCCGCTCGACCTCGTGGAGGTCGTCCGGCGGGCGGTGCCGGACGTCGAGCAGCGACCCCGGGTAGTCCTCGCTCATCGCGGCGATCACGGGGACACCCGCCATGCGCAGCAGGAGCGCGAGGGGCAGTGCGCTCTGGTGGAACGACGTGAAGACGACGGCCTCGTCGAAGCGGCGCGCCGCGACGTCCGCGACGAGCTGCTCGACGGCCTCCCGGTCGACGGGCTCAGGCTCGGCGTCGATCCAGGGCGCGTGGAAGGTGAGGAGCTCGCCCGGTTCCGGGAGCAGGGCCGCCGCGGCGCGGCCGCGCGGCCCGCACAGGAGGGTCACGTCCGCGTCGTGGGCCAGCGCCCGCAAGGCGGGGCCCATCAGCAGCACGTCGCCCGCGCTGTCGAGGCGGGCCGCCAGCACCCGGGTCATGCCGCCCCCAGCACGCGGGCCACGGCTGCGACCAGATCCGGGGCCACCTCCGGCGCCCGGGCGATCTCCTCGGGTCGCGTCACGGGCGTCGGGACGAGGATGCCCCGGGCCCGGGCGGCGCGAGCGGCCTCCACGTCGGCGCCGATGTCGCCGATCACCACGCACCGCTCGGGGGCGACGCCGAGCGCCGCGGCGGCCTGGTGCACCATGCCGGGGGACGGCTTGCGGCAGCCGCAGCCGTCGTCCGGGCCGTGCGGGCACACGACCCAGGTGTCGAACGGGCCGAGCAGCTCGTCGACGCGGGCGTTGACCCGCGCCACCTGCTCCATCGTCAGCAACCCGCGGGCCACGCCGCTCTGGTTGGAGATCACGCCGACGCGCACACCCGCGGCGCGCAGCTGATCGATCGCGTGGCGGGCGCCGGGCACGGGCTCCACGCGTGCGGGGTCGCCGTTGTAGGGCACGTCGACGACGAGGGTGCCGTCGCGGTCGAACAGCACCGCGCCGAGCCCCGCCGAAGCCCGCGCCCACCGTCGGGGCCGGCGCCACGCGGCCGCGAGCTCGCCCTGCAGGCGCCACCGCAACGCCGCCCACGGCAGGGCGACGCTGGTGGCCACCATGCGCGCCACCTCGGCGCGATCGCGCGGCCCCGGAGCGACGCGGGCCCACGCCAGCTCGCCCGTGCCGACGGCCCACAGCGCGCCCGCCGCGAGTGCGGCCCGGGGCCGCCCGGCCGCGGCGGCCGCCACTGCCGCCGTACCGGCCCCGACGATGGCGGCGTGGCGACGGAACCGCCCGCGCGGGACGTGCGCCCGAGCCCGCCAGCGGCGGCCGTGGAGGTGGCGCATCCACGCGTCGGCGGCGTTGCCGGCCTGCAGCCGCACGCTGACCCACGCCGACGCCGGCTGGACCGGGTGCGCGGCGCTCCGCTCGCCGCGCACCAGCCTCCAGCCCGCGTCGAGCACGCGCAGGGCGAGGTCGGCGTCCTCTCGGTAGGCGCGCGGGAACCGCTCGTCGAAGCCGCCCACCGCCGCCAGCGCGGGGCGGCGGTAGGCCATGTCGGCGGTGATCCACCACGACGTCTCGAGGGCGCGGACGTTGCGCTCCCAGTCGGTGAGCGGCCGGTCGACCGGCACGGGCACCCGCAGGCGACCCTGCGAGCCGCCCACGTCGGCCGGCAGGTCGCGCAGGTCGGCGACGAGCCGGGCGGCCCACTCGGGATCGGGCACCACGTCGTCGTCCAGGAAGGCGACCCACGGCGCCCGACCGGCCCGCCACCCGACGTTGCGGGCGGCGGCCGGGCCCCGCCCCCCGGAGCGGAGGACCTCCACCGGGAACGGCGACCCGGCCGGGACGGCGAGGGGCGTCCCGGCGTCGCGACGGTCGTCGACCAGCACCACGCGACCCGGCAGCGGTGCGCCCGCCGCCAGCGCCTGCAGCAACGCGCGCAGGCTGTCGCGGCCGATCGTCGGGACGATGACGTCGACGTCGACGGCCGCGGCGACACCGCTCACCGGGCGGCCGCTCCCTCGCTGCCCGGCCGGCGCACCAGGAACGGCCCGAGCGCCAGCACGTCGACGGGACTCGACCCGAAGCACTCCAGCGCATCGCGAGGGTCGTCGACCATCGGGCGGCCGGCCGTGTTCAGGCTGGTGTTGACGAGCACGGGCACGCCGGTGCGGCGGGCGAAGGCGTCGAGCAGCGCGGCCACCAACGGTTCCTCCGTGCGGTCGACGGTCTGGGCGCGAGCCGTGCCGTCCACGTGCGCCACAGCCGGGATGCGCTCGCGCCAGCCGTCGCGCACCCGGTGCACGAACAGCATGTAGGGGCTGGGCAGGACGCCGTCGAAGATGGTCGGCGCCGCGTCGAGCAGCACGATCGGCGCCACGGGCCGGAACTCCTCGCGGCCCTTCACCGCGTTCATCCGCTCGACGTTGGCGGGGTTGCGCGGATCGGCCAGGAAGCTGCGGTGGCCCAGGGCGCGAGGCCCGTACTCGCTGCGCCCCTGGAACCAGGCGACCACGCCGTCGCTCGCCAGCACGTCGGCGACCGCCTCGGCGAGGTCGTCGGGGCGCTCGTAGGGCACCGCCGCGTCGCGCAGCCACTGCTCGAGGTCCGCGTCGCTCCACGCCCGGCCGAGGGCGGCGGAGCCCATCGGCGTCACCGCATCGCCCATGGCGTGGGCCGTGTGGAGCGCGGCCCCGAGCGCCGTGCCCGCATCGCCGGCGGCGGGCTGCACCCACACGTGCTCGAACGGGCCCTCGGCCGCCAGCCGCGCGTTGGCCACGCAGTTGAGCGCCACCCCTCCGGCCATCACCAGCGCGGCGTCACCGGTGCGCGCGTGGAGCCACCGGCCCAGGTCGAGCAGCACCTCCTCCAGGCGGGTCTGCACGCTGCTGGCGAGGTCGCGGTGCTCGGCGAGGTAGGGGTCGCCCGACGTCCGCGCCGGCGCGTACGCAGCCAGGTCGACGCCCTCCACCCGGAACCCTCCGTCCTCGGTGGCGTACACCTGCTCGCGCAGGGCCTCCAGGAAGCGGGGCTCGCCGTAGGACGCCAGCGCCATCACCTTGTACTCGTCCGACGAGCGGTGGAAGCTGAGGTGGACGGTGAGCTCCTCGTAGAGCAGCCCGAGCGAGTGCGGCAGCGCCTGCGTGGCCAGCACCTCGAGGTCGCCGCCGCGCACGCGGCCCGCGAGGTACGACGTGGCCTCGCCGCGGCCGTCGGTGACGAGCACGCTGCAGTCGCGGTGGGGGCCGGCCAGGTACGCCGACGCGGCGTGGGCCACGTGGTGGGGCACGAACCGCACGCGCTCGGGGGCGAGGCCGGGCAGCGCGGTGGCCAGGAAGCGCGGCGCCCGAGCGGTGAACAGCGTGCGCAGCGGCTCCCACTCGTCGGCGGTGAGGTCCTGGCCGGGCAGCGTCGGTGGCGCCAGCGACGGGTCGTAGGAGTAGGCGACGGCGTCGAGGTCGTCGGGGCGGAGGCCCGCCTCCGCCAGGCACCAGCGGGCGGACAGCTCGGGCAGCTCCCACGTGGAGAAGGGCACGCACGGCTTGCCGTGCTTGCGACGGCTGAAGCGCTCCTCCTCCGCGGCCGCCACGATCCTGCCGTCCACCACGACCGCCGCGGCGGGGTCGTGGAAGACGGCGTTGATCCCGAGGATGCGCACAGGCGGCTCCGACGTGGTCGTCAGACGGTCGCCGTCGGGGGGGCGGGCGCCGTCGGGGCGTGGTGCGCGCGGACTACCCCCACGCAAGGGTGGGAGAAACGGGCCGCCATCCCGCTCGATCTAGGGAGATATCACGGCCCCATGGGTTCGACGGGTCGCCTGAGGGGGAACACGCCGCCCGAGGCGAGCCGGACGCTCGCCAACCGAAGGGAGTTGCACGATGGACGCCACGAAGGTGCTCAGCCAGGACCATCGACGGGTCGAGGACCTCTTCAGCCGGATCGAGCAGGCCTCCGGGCCGCAGCAGCGCCAGCCCCTGGTGGAGCAGCTCTTCGAGGCGCTCTCCACGCACGCCGAGGTCGAGGAGGAGCACTTCTACCCGGCGGTCGCCCGGGCCATCGACGACGAGGAGATGATCCGCGAAGCCGTCGAGGAGCACCACGTCGTGAAGGTGCTGCTCGAGGAGATCGCCGGCATGGAGGCCGACGACGAGCAGCTCGAGGCGAAGCTCACGGTCCTCAAGGAGAACGTCGAGCACCACGTCGAGGAAGAGGAGAAGGAGCTCTTCAAGCAGGCCCGCCAGGCCATGGACGACCGGCAGCTGACGGCGATCGGCGAGGAGCTGGCCGCCCGCCTCATGCCCGAGGGCATGGAGCAGATGGCGATGGCGACCGACGGCGCGTCCGCCGGCGCAGCGGACGGCGAGATCATCGACCTGACCGAGCTGACCAAGGACCAGCTCATGGAGCGGGCCAAGGCGGCCGAGATCCGGGGCCGGAGCTCGATGACGAAGCAGCAGCTCGCCGACGCGCTGAGCGGCAAGGGCTGACACGACGGCGGGCGCGGCGACCCGACGGGCGCCGCGCCGGCCGGGGCAGCGTCAGGGCAGCAGCGCGGCCGCGGCTCGCAGGTCCTCCACGAAGGCCTCGCGGGCCGCGGCCCGCTCGCGCCCGTCGCCCGCCCGCAGGATCGACGAGGGGTGCACGGTGATGACGAGCGGAGCGTCGCGCTCCCACGGCACCGCCATGCCCCGCACCGACCCGATCCGCACGGTGCGCCCCACGAGCGCGCGGGCCGCCGTGGCGCCGAGCGCGACGACCACACGCGGGGCCACGACGTCGAGCTCGGCCTCCAACCACACGTGGCACGCGGCCACCTCGGTGAGGTTCGGCTTCTGGTGCAACCGCCGCTTGCCTCGCTGCTCGAACTTGAAGTGCTTCACCGCGTTCGTCACGTAGAGGCGGCGCGACGCGAGGCCCGACGCCTCCAGGGCTGCGTCGAGCACGCGCCCTGCGGGGCCGACGAAGGGCTCGCCCTCCTCGTCCTCGCGGTCGCCCGGCTGCTCCCCCACGAGCATGACGTCGGCGCCGGGCGCACCGGCGCCGAAGACCGTCTGGGTCGCGGCGCGGTAGAGATCGCAACGGGTGCACCCGCCGGCTTCCGCCCGGAGCTCGTCGAGGCGGTGGGCGGCGGCGGTGCTCACCCCCGGTCGGCTCCCACGCCCACCTCGTCGCGCGCGGCGCGCTCGGCCAGGGTGGCCAACGACTGGCGCAGGAGGCGGGACACGTGCATCTGGCTGATGCCCAGCTGGGCGCCGATCTCGGCCTGCGTCTGGTCCTCGAAGAAGCGCAGGTAGAGGATGCGGCGCTCGCGCTCGGGCAGCGTCTCGAGGAGGCGCAGGACCGTGACGCGGGTGAGCGACGCCTCGTCGGGATCGCCCTCGGTGCGGCG
>Ga0180215_1005472_pt1 | contig 10834 bp, 20 predicted proteins | sample eDN3rd37CBELigBY_FD_128871 | JGI IMG/M metagenome (GOLD analysis project Ga0180215, IMG submission 128871) | Enriched backyard soil microbial communities from Emeryville, California, USA - eDNA 3rd pass 37_C BE-Lig BY (version 2) (version 2) | ecosystem: Environmental > Terrestrial > Soil >...
GACCAAGATAAAATGACTACTGCTCTTCAAAAATTACAAGAAGAAGATCCAACATTCCGTGCACATACTAACCAAGAAACTGGACAAGTAATTATTGCAGGTATGGGTGAGCTTCACTTAGATATTTTAGTAGACCGCATGCGTCGTGAATTCAAGGTTGAAGCTAATGTTGGTGCACCACAGGTTGCTTACCGTGAAACATTCCGTTCTTCTGCTGCAGTTGAAGGTAAGTTCTCACGTCAATCAGGTGGACGTGGTCAATATGGGCATGTTTGGATTGAATTCTCACCAAATGAAGAAGGAAAAGGCTTCGAATTCGAAAATGCTATCGTAGGTGGGGTTGTTCCACGTGAATATATCGCTCCTGTTCAAGCTGGTCTTGAAGATGCATTAGAAAGAGGAGTATTAGCAGGTTACCCTATGGTTGACATCAAAGCTAAATTATTTGATGGATCATACCATGATGTTGACTCATCTGAAATGGCGTTTAAAATTGCTGCTTCTATGGCACTGAAAAATGCTGCTTCAAAATGTAATCCTGTAATCCTTGAACCTGTTATGAAAGTAGAAGTTATTATTCCTGAAGAGTACATGGGTGATATCATGGGTAACATCACTTCTCGTCGTGGACGTGTAGAAGGTATGGAAGCTCGTGGTAATGCTCAAGTTGTTCGTGCGATGGTTCCACTTTCAGAAATGTTTGGATATGCAACAACTTTGCGTTCAAGCACTCAAGGTCGTGGAGTGTTCTCTATGACATTTGACCACTACGAAGAAGTACCAAAATCAATCTCTGAAGAGATCATTAAAAAAAATAAAGGGTAATTGTTGATTTTACCCTTTTAATCGAGTATAACTTACTATGTAAGCTTAAAAGCTGTGATTATATCACAGCTCCAAATACTTAATTTTTTCAAATAAAAGGAGGATTTTCCTAATGGCAAAAGCTAAATACGATCGTTCAAAGCCACACGTAAATATCGGAACAATTGGTCACGTTGACCATGGTAAAACAACTTTAACAGCTGCTATCACAACTGTACTTGCTAAAGCAGGTGGAGCTGAAGCTCGCGGTTATGATCAAATCGACGCTGCTCCAGAAGAGCGTGAGCGTGGAATCACTATCTCAACTGCACACGTTGAGTATGAAACTGCAACTCGTCACTATGCACACGTTGACTGCCCAGGACATGCTGACTATGTTAAAAACATGATCACTGGTGCTGCTCAAATGGACGGCGGTATCCTAGTTGTTTCTGCAACTGATGGTCCAATGCCACAAACTCGTGAGCATATCCTATTATCTCGTCAAGTTGGTGTACCTCACTTAGTTGTTTTCTTAAACAAATGTGATATGGTAGATGACGAAGAATTATTAGAATTAGTAGAAATGGAAGTTCGTGACCTTCTTTCTGAATATGAATTCCCTGGTGACGATATTCCTGTAATTAAAGGTTCTGCTCTTAAAGCTTTAGAAGGCGAAGCTGATTGGGAAGAAAAAATCGTTGAACTTATGGCTGCAGTAGATGAGTATATTCCAACTCCAACTCGTGATACTGACAAACCTTTCATGATGCCTGTTGAGGATGTTTTCTCAATCACTGGTCGTGGAACAGTTGCTACAGGACGCGTTGAGCGCGGACAAGTTAAAGTTGGTGACGTTGTAGACATCATCGGTTTAGCTGAAGAGAAAAAATCAACTACTGTAACTGGTGTTGAAATGTTCCGTAAATTACTTGACTATGCTGAAGCTGGTGACAATATCGGTGCACTTCTTCGTGGGGTTGCTCGTGAAGATATCCAACGTGGACAAGTATTAGCAAAACCAGGTACTATCACTCCACACGTGAAATTCAAAGCTGAAGTTTACGTGTTATCAAAAGAAGAAGGTGGACGTCATACTCCATTCTTCACAAACTACCGTCCTCAGTTCTACTTCCGTACAACTGATGTAACTGGTATTTGTAACCTTCCTGAAGGCGTTGAAATGGTAATGCCTGGAGATAACATCGAAATGGACGTTGAACTTATTTCTTCAATCGCTATTGAAGAAGGTACAAAGTTCTCTATCCGTGAAGGTGGACGTACTGTAGGCGCTGGAGTAGTTGCTACAATCGTTGAATAATAATAAAAAACAGGCCACTATGTGGTCTGTTTTTTTATTTTTAAATAAAATTGAAATGAGGCTGTTTTGATAGACTATAAGATCCGCTGCAGTTCAGAGTGCTTTACCATTATTTGTTCTATTGTATTTGCTATCAAATACTATTAATATTGGAAGAGTGATTTCTTAGGGAGTTAGTAAAAGTCATCGAAAAGACATTTTGAAATTATGTTTTCTAAAAGTAGAAGCGCATATAATTGAAATGAATTTTTTGACTATTACTTAATAACTTGTGTTCCTTCTATAATATATGTATAATAATTTGAGTGTACAAAACAATTTAAAAGAAAAATAATAAAAGTATTGCTTTTCTTGTAATGTTTATGTATAATAGACAATGTTGGTCTTTGACTGCGATGATGCAGAAGGTTGCTGACACACCCGGCCGCTTTGCCATGGCGAGTGTGTGGGAAATTTCTGCGGAGAATGTCTATTTTAAAATAGGCGAAAAGGAGGGAAAATAATGGCAAAACAAAAGATTCGTATCCGTTTAAAAGCGTATGATCATAGAATTCTTGATCAATCTGCTGAGAAAATTGTTGAAACTGCAAAACGTTCTGGTGCAGCTGTTTCTGGTCCTATTCCATTACCGACAGAAAAATCAGTTTACACTATCTTACGTGCGGTTCATAAATATAAAGATTCTCGTGAACAATTTGAAATGCGTACGCATAAACGTCTAATCGACATCGTTAATCCAACTCCACAAACAGTTGATTCATTAATGCGTTTAGACTTACCATCAGGTGTAGATATCGAAATTAAATTATAATTTCTAATAAATATTAAGATTATCAGGAGGTGTGACTGAAATGACCAAAGGAATCTTAGGAAGAAAAATAGGTATGACTCAAGTTTTTGCTGAAAACGGCAATTTAATTCCAGTAACAGTAGTTGAAGCTGCTCAAAACGTAGTTCTTCAAAAGAAAACTGTAGAAACAGACGGTTACGAGGCTGTTCAAATCGGTTTTGAAGATAAACGCGAAAAGTTAGCTAACAAACCTGAAAAAGGACATGTTGCAAAAGCAAACACTGCTCCTAAGCGCTTCGTTCGTGAATTGAGAGAAGTAAGCTTAGAAGAGTATGAAGTTGGTCAAGAAGTCAAAGTAAATGTATTCGCTGAAGGCGATATCGTAGATGTAACAGGAATCTCTAAAGGGAAAGGTTTCCAAGGCTCAATCAAACGCCATGGACAATCTCGTGGACCAATGGCACACGGATCTCGTTACCATCGTCGCCCAGGTTCAATGGGACCTGTAGCACCAAACCGCGTATTCAAAGGTAAAGCATTACCAGGACGCATGGGTGGAGAACAAGTGACTGTTCAAAACTTAGAAATCGTAAAAGTAGATGTAGAACGCAACCTTCTATTAATCAAAGGGAATGTTCCTGGATCTAAAAAAGCATTATTAAAAATCAAAACTGCTGTTAAAGCAAAGTAATTAATCTAGAAAGGAGGAAATAAGAATGCCTAAAGTTGCATTATTCAACCAAGACGGTACTCAAGCTGGAGATATCGAATTAAACGAAACAGTATTCGGTATTGAGCCTAACAATCATGTTTTATTTGAAGCAGTTGTTATGCAAAGAGCTTCTTTACGTCAAGGAACTCACAAAACTAAAATTCGTTCTGAGGTTGCTGGTGGTGGACGTAAGCCATGGCGCCAAAAAGGTACAGGACGTGCTCGTCAAGGATCTATCAGATCTCCACAATGGCGTGGTGGTGGAACAGTTTTCGGACCGATTCCTCGCAGCTACAGCTACAAACTTCCTAAAAAAGTTCGTAGATTAGCAATCAAATCTGCATTATCTTCTAAAGTGTTAGAAGAAAATATCTTAGTAATTGAAAGCCTTGCTTTCGAAACACCTAAAACAAAAGATTTCAAAGGATTCTTAGGAAATCTATCTGTTGAGAAAAAAGCATTAATCGTTACTGCTGACTTAGATGAAAACGTAGCATTATCTGCTCGCAACATCCCAGGTGTAACAGTTGTTACTGCTTCTGGCATCACAGTTTTAGATGTTTTAAACCATGATAAATTAATCATGACGAAAGCAGCGGTTGAAAAAGTAGAGGAGGTGCTTGCATAATGGATGCACGCGAAACGATTAAGCGCCCCGTTATCACTGAACGTTCTACTGATTTAATGGCTGATAAAAAATATACGTTTGAAGTTGATGTAAGAGCGAATAAAACTCAAGTTAAAGATGCTGTGGAAGAAATCTTTGGCGTTAAAGTTGAAAAAGTTAACATCATGAACTACAAAGGTAAGTTCAAACGTGTAGGACGTTTCGGAGGATATACAAACAAACGTCGTAAAGCAATTGTTAAATTAACTGCTGAAAGCAAAGAAATTGAATTCTTTCAAGCATAAAATATAGAAAAAAGAGGAGGGAAAAGATATGGCGATTAAGAAGTATAAACCTACCTCTAACGGTCGACGCAACATGACTTCTTCTGACTTTAGTGAAATCACTACAAGTACTCCAGAAAAATCATTGCTTGCTCCTTTAAAACGTAAAGGTGGCCGTAATAACCAAGGTAAGTTAACAGTTCGTCATCAAGGTGGAGGTCATAAGCGTCAATATCGTATCATCGATTTTAAACGTGACAAAGATGGCATTCCAGGACGCGTTGCTACAATTGAGTATGATCCAAACAGATCTGCAAACATCGCGTTAATTAATTATGTAGATGGAGAAAAACGCTACATTCTTGCACCAAAAAATCTAGAAGTTGGCTTAGAAGTTATGTCAGGACCTGAGGCTGATATTAAACCAGGTAATGCACTTCCATTAGCAAACATTCCAGTAGGTACAGTTATTCATAACATCGAGTTAAAACCAGGTAAAGGCGGACAATTAGTTCGTTCTGCAGGTACGTCTGCACAAGTTCTTGGTAAAGAGGGCAAATATGTGCTTGTACGTTTGAATTCTGGTGAAGTTCGTTTAATTCTTGCAACTTGCCGTGCATCTATCGGTCAAGTAGGTAATGAACAACACGAACTAATTAACATCGGTAAAGCTGGTCGTTCTCGCTGGTTAGGCAAACGCCCAACAGTTCGTGGTTCTGTAATGAACCCTAATGACCATCCACACGGTGGTGGTGAGGGACGTGCTCCTATCGGACGTAAATCACCTATGTCTCCATGGGGTAAACCAACTCTTGGATACAAAACTCGCAGTAAGAAAAACAAATCAGATAAATTTATTGTACGTAGCCGTAAAAAATAACGGGGTTGAACTACGGTTCATCGTAAGAGCCGTAGAGCAATCACGAAGGGAGGTTCAATCATGGGTCGCAGCTTAAAAAAAGGGCCTTTTGTTGATGATCATTTATTATCAAAGATCGAGAAGTTAAGCGAAACGGATAAAAAGCAAGTTGTTAAAACTTGGTCTCGCCGTTCTACAATCTTCCCACAATTCATCGGTCAAACAATCGCAGTTTATGATGGTCGCAAACATGTGCCAGTTTATATCACTGAAGATATGGTAGGGCACAAACTTGGAGAATTTGCTCCAACACGTACTTATAAGGGTCATGCAAGTGACGATAAGAAAACAAGACGTTAATGAGAGGAGGGCATTCTAATGCAAGCAAAAGCTGTTGCTAATACAGTTCGTATTGCTCCTCGTAAAGCTCGTTTAGTCGTAGATTTAATTCGAGGTAAGCAAGTAGGCGAAGCAGTATCAATTTTAAAGCTAACTCCAAAGGCTGCTTCACCAATCGTAGAAAAAGTATTAAAATCTGCTATCGCTAACGCAGAGCATAACTACGAAATGGATATAAATAACTTAGTGGTTGAGCAAGCATACGTTAATGAAGGACCAACACTTAAACGTTTCCGTCCTCGCGCAATGGGCCGTGCAAGCCAAATTAACAAACGTACTAGTCACATCACTATAGTTGTATCAGAAAAGAAGGAGGGATAATCAGTGGGTCAAAAAGTAAATCCAGTCGGTTTGCGTGTCGGAATCATTCGTGATTGGGAATCAAAATGGTACGCAGGTAAAGACTATGCTGATCTTTTACACGAAGACCTTAAAGTTCGTGAGTATATCACTAAACGTCTAAACGATGCATCTGTTTCTAAAGTAGAAATCGAACGTGCAGCTAACCGTTTAAATGTTACAATTCATACAGCTAAGCCTGGTATGGTAATTGGTAAAGGTGGTACTGAAGTTGAAGCTTTACGTAAAGCTTTAAACTCACTTACTGGCAAACGTGTACACATCAATATTCTTGAAATTAAAAAAGCGGATATGGATGCAAAATTAGTTGCTGAGAACATCGCTCGTCAATTAGAAAATCGTGTTTCATTCCGTCGTGCACAAAAACAAGCTATTCAACGTTCAATGCGCGTTGGTGCTAAAGGTATCAAAACAATGGTATCAGGTCGCCTAGGCGGAGCAGATATCGCTCGTTCAGAGTCTTACAGCGAAGGTACAGTGCCTCTTCATACTTTACGTGCAGATATCGATTATGCTACTGCTGAAGCCGATACTACTTATGGTAAATTAGGTGTTAAAGTATGGATCTATCGTGGAGAGATCCTTCCAGCTAAGAAGAAAACTGTGGAAGGAGGCAAATAATATGTTACTACCTAAACGTGTGAAATATCGTCGTGTACACCGTGGAAAAATGCGTGGTCAAGCAAAAGGCGGTACAGAAGTAACTTTCGGTGAATTCGGTCTACAATCTTTAGAAGCATCTTGGATTACTAACCGTCAAATTGAATCTGCTCGTATTGCAATGACTCGTTACATGAAACGTGGCGGTAAAGTTTGGATTAAAATATTCCCACATAAGCCTTACACTGCAAAGCCTCTTGAAGTCCGCATGGGTTCCGGTAAGGGTGCTCCAGAAGGTTGGGTAGCAGTTGTTAAGCCTGGTAAAATTATGTTTGAAGTTGCTGGTGTATCTGAAGAGATTGCACGCGAAGCACTTCGTCTTGCAGCGCACAAACTTCCAGTTAAATGTAAGTTTGTAAAACGTGAAGAAATTGGTGGTGAAACTAATGAAAGCTAATGAAATTCGTGATCTTACCACTGCAGAAATTGAGCAAAAAGTTAAATCCTTAAAAGAAGAGCTTTTCAACCTTCGCTTTCAATTAGCGACTGGACAACTTGAAAATACAGCTCGCATTCGTGAAGTACGCAAAGCGATTGCTCGAATGAAAACTGTCATTCGTGAAAGAGAAATCGGCGTCAACAATCGATAACGTGAGAGGAGGTTCGTACAATGAGCGAACGCAATCAACGCAAAGTCTATACTGGACGTGTTGTTTCAGACAAAATGGATAAGACAATAACTGTTGTTGTTGAAACATATAAAAAACATCCATTATACGGCAAGCGCGTGAAATACTCTAAGAAGTATAAAGCTCACGATGAGCAAAACGCAGCAAAAATCGGCGATGTAGTCCGTATTATGGAAACTCGTCCATTATCCGCTACAAAACGTTTCCGTCTTGTAGAAGTAGTAGAAAAAGCAGTTATTATCTAATTGTTCGGAAATAAGCTTCATCCCGAAGGGAGGTTACACACATGATTCAACAAGAATCACGTTTGAAAGTTGCTGACAACTCTGGTGCTCGTGAAGTACTTACAATTAAAGTTCTTGGTGGTTCAGGCCGCAAAACTGCAAACATCGGTGATATTATCGTTGTTACTGTAAAACAAGCAACACCAGGTGGCGTTGTTAAAAAAGGTGACGTTGTTAAAGCAGTAGTTGTAAGAACTAAAAGTGGTGTTCGTCGTGCAGACGGTACTTACATTCGTTTCGATGAAAACGCATGTGTAATTATCCGTGATGATAAAAGTCCACGTGGAACACGTATCTTTGGACCAGTTGCACGTGAACTTCGCGACAATAACTTTATGAAAATTGTATCATTAGCTCCAGAAGTACTATAATATAAATCTAATTGCCTTTAAGGAGGTGCGAAAAGATGCATGTAAAAAAAGGTGACAAAGTAATGGTCATCTCTGGTAAGGATAAAGGCAAAACAGGTGTTGTTCTTGCAGCGTTTCCTAAGAAAAACCGTGTGGTTGTTGAAGGAATCAACATTGTAAAAAAACACTCTAAGCCATCCCAGTTGAATCCACAAGGTGGAATCAATGACCAGGAAGCAGCTATTCATGTATCCAACGTTATGCCTATCGACCCTAAAACTGGTGCTCCTACTCGTGTAGGTACAAAAACGGTTGATGGTAAAAAAGTACGCGTAGCGAAAAAATCCGGTGAAATTCTAGATAAATAGTTCAATGAAGAAGGGAGGTACAATGAATGAACCGCCTAAAAGAAAAATTTGTTAAAGAAACTACTCCTGCTCTTATGAGCAAGTTTAATTATAAATCTGTAATGCAAGTTCCAAAGCTTGAAAAAATTGTAATCAACATGGGTGTTGGTGATGCTGTTGCAAATGCAAAAGCTCTAGACGTTGCTGTTGAAGAATTATCATTAATCACTGGTCAAAAGCCAGTAATTACTCGTGCGAAAAAATCTATTGCAGGTTTCCGTCTACGTGAGGGAATGCCAATCGGTGCAAAAGTTACACTTCGTGGAGAACGCATGTATGAATTTTTTGATAAATTAGTATCTGTTTCTCTTCCACGTGTACGTGACTTCCGTGGTGTATCCAAAAAATCATTTGATGGTCGCGGTAACTACACTTTAGGTGTAAAAGAACAATTAATTTTCCCTGAAATTGATTACGATAAAGTAAACAAAGTAAGAGGAATGGACATTGTTATCGTTACAACTGCAAATACTGATGAAGAAGCTCGTGAACTTTTAACTCAATTTGGAATGCCGTTCCAAAAGTAATCTCTAATTAGAGGGAGGCGAAGATGTGGCTAAGAAGTCAATGATTGCGAAACAAAAACGCACGCCTAAATACAAAGTACAAGAATATACACGTTGCGAACGTTGTGGACGTCCACATTCTGTGTACCGTAAATTTAAGCTTTGCCGTATTTGTTTCCGTGAATTAGCATATAAGGGACAAATTCCTGGTGTGAAAAAAGCTAGCTGGTAAAACCCCATTTTGGGAAGGAGGTTAAAACAAATGGTTATGACAGATCCAATTGCAGATTTGCTTACAAGAATCCGTAATGCGAATATGGTTCGTCACGAAAAATTAGAAGTACCTGCTTCTAACATGAAAAAAGAAATCGCTGAGATTTTAAAGCGTGAAGGTTTCGTGCGTGATGTTGAATATATTGAAGATAACAAACAAGGAATTATCCGCATTTTCCTAAAATACGGTTCTAGCAACGAGCGTGTAATTACTGGACTTAAACGTATTAGTAAACCTGGACTTCGTGTTTATGCGAAAGCAACAGAAGTACCACGTGTATTAAATGGTCTTGGTATTGCATTAGTTTCTACTTCTCAAGGAGTACTTACTGATAAAGAAGCTCGCGCTAAACAAGTTGGCGGAGAAGTTTTAGCATACGTTTGGTAATATAGTTTTAATTGAATGGAGGTGCAACTAAATGTCTCGCGTAGGTAAAAAACCAATTGAAGTACCAGCAGACGTTACAGTTACTATTGAAAAAAGTACTGTAACGGTTAAAGGTCCTAAAGGTGAATTAACTCGTACATTTAATTCTGATATCACTATCGAATTAGAAGGTAACGTGATTAATATTTCTCGTCCATCTGATGCAAAAGAGCATCGCGCTTTACATGGTACAACTCGTGCTTTGTTAGCAAACATGGTGGAAGGTGTATCAAAAGGTTTCGAAAGAGGTCTTGAACTAATTGGGGTTGGTTATCGTGCTCAAAAACAAGGAACTAAACTTGTATTGAACGTAGGTTACTCTCACCCAGTTGAGATCGAACCAGAAGCTGGTCTTGAAATCGAAGTACCATCAGCAACTAAAGTAGTTGTAAAAGGTACAAACAAGGAACGTGTTGGTGCTCTTGCTGCTAACATTCGTGACGTTCGTCCACCAGAGCCTTATAAAGGTAAAGGTATTCGTTATGAAGGTGAATTTGTACGTAGAAAAGAAGGTAAAACTGGTAAGTAATGCCGCATAGGTAAACGAAAGGAGTGACCTAAATGATTACAAAGGCTGATAAAAACCAAGTCCGCAAAAAAAGACATGCACGCGTGCGTTCTAAACTTAGCGGTACTCAAGCTCGTCCTCGTTTAAACGTGTTCCGTTCAAACAAACACATTTACGCTCAGCTTATCGATGATGTAAACGGCGTTACACTTGCTAATGCTTCTACATTAGATAAAGAACTGAACTTAGATTCTGCTAGCAACGTAGATGCTGCTGTTAAGATCGGTGAATTAATAGCTAAACGCGCAGTAGAAAAAGGTGTTAAAGCAGTTGTTTTCGATCGCGGAGGATATTTATACCATGGTCGCGTAAAAGCTTTAGCTGATGCTGCTCGTGAGAACGGCCTAGAATTTTAATAGACAAAGGAGGGACATAAAAAGATGCGTCGTATTGATCCAAACAAACTTGAACTAGAAGAACGCGTAGTTACAGTTAACCGTGTAGCGAAAGTTGTTAAAGGTGGACGTCGTTTTCGTTTCTCTGCTCTAGTAGTAGTTGGGGACAAAAATGGTAACGTTGGTTTTGGTACTGGTAAAGCACAAGAAGTACCTGATGCAATTCGCAAAGCGGTTGAAGATGCGAAGAAAAATCTAA
>Ga0180215_1005474_pt1 | contig 10831 bp, 11 predicted proteins | sample eDN3rd37CBELigBY_FD_128871 | JGI IMG/M metagenome (GOLD analysis project Ga0180215, IMG submission 128871) | Enriched backyard soil microbial communities from Emeryville, California, USA - eDNA 3rd pass 37_C BE-Lig BY (version 2) (version 2) | ecosystem: Environmental > Terrestrial > Soil >...
GGCTGGCCGCGGCGGACCTCCTCATAGGAGCCGAGATCATCCGGCACGACAGGTTCCTCAAACCAGCCGATGTCGAGAGGCGCGACGGCACGGCCGAGCGAGATGGCATCGATGGCGTCGTAACCGTGATTGGCATCGAGCATGAGCCCGGTTTTCGGGCCGATCGTCTCGCGAACGGCACGGATGAGCGCGATGTCCTCCTCAAGCCCGAACCCGATCTTGAGTTTCACCGCTCCGAAGCCCTCCCGCACGTATCCCGCAACTTCCTCCGTGATATACGCGAGTGGATCACCGGTATCGCGGCGGTAAGTGCCGGTCGCGTAAGCGGCGACGGAGGTGCGCAGAGGCCCGCCCATGAGTTGATGGATCGGGGCGCCGAACCGCTTGCCCTTGATGTCCCAGAGCGCGATGTCGACGCCGCTGAGCGCCGTCACCACGAGCCCTTTCTGGCCCTGATCGCGGAAGTGATTGTAGAGGAACTGCCAGATCTGCTCGGTCGCTAATGCGTCTCGCCCCAGCAACAGCGGGCGGAAAGCCTGCACCACAGCCGCGTTGAGCCGCGCCGGTCCGAAGCACTCGCCCCATCCCGTCGTGCCATCCTCGCAGACGATCTCGACGATGCAACTTGCCCGCGTGTCCGCGCGATTGAAAGACCACGAGAACGGGGTCGTCAGCTTTGCCTCGAGGACATGCGTCCTCACCTCGGCAATCTTCATGAAGTTCTCCATAGGGCTAGTGCTGCTTACTCACGTAAGTTATCGTGCGGCGACTCGGGACGCGAGAGACCGGGCCGGGAATTGGTCCCGAGATGAACAAAATTGCATTTGGAGGAAACGCGAATGGTTCGACGCAGAACAGTGCTCAAAGGCTTGGGAGCTGCAGCCGCCGGCGTGATCGGCATGCCGGCAGTCGTCAGGGCCCAGGAGCCGATTACACTCAATGGCGCGTCGCAGTTCAACGACGATCACGCCTTCACGAAAACGATGGCCAAGTTCGGTGAGCTGGTGACGCAGGCGTGGGGCAAGCCGATCAATTTCGTCCTACATAAGAATTCATCGCTTGGCCTGGAAAAGCAGTATTTCGAATACATGGCCCAAGGCAGGGCGGTCGACTATGCCGTCGTTTCGCCTGCCCATATGTCGACGTTCTCTAAAGCGGCCCCGTTCATCGATGCGCCGTTCCTGTTCCGGGATCTCGACCACTGGAACAGGGTGTTGGACGCGGACGTCCTGAAGCCCATCGCTGACGAAATCGCCCAGAAAGCCGATGTCATGCTGATCGGCTATGCGGGCGGCGGCATTCGCAACATTTTCATCAACACGCCGATGAACTCGCTCGACCAGATCAAGGGGCTCAAGGTCCGCGTTCAGGGCGCGCCGATCTGGTCGAAGACGTTCGCGGCTGCCGGCATGTCACCGACGGTGATCGCCTACAGCGAGGTCTACAACGCCATCCAGAACAACGTGATCCAAGCCGGCGAAAACGAGGCCGCGGGTGTCGAATCGATGAAGTTCTACGAGGTGGCTCCGAACCTGGTGTTGACCCAGCACGCGATCACCATTCGGCCGCTCTGCTTCTCCGGAAAGACATTCCGGGCCTTGCCGAAAGAGCTGCAGGAGATCGTGCTCAAGGCGGGCAAGGAAGCCGGCGCCTACGGCCGCCAGATAGAGTCTTCCGAGGACTCGCAGAAGCTCGAAGCGCTTGAGAAAGCCGGCAAGCTGAAGCGGATTCCCTTCGAGGGCCGCGATGAGATGAAAAAACGCGTCGATCCTGTCATGGAAGCTTACGCTAAGGAGATCGGCGCCGAGGAGATCTACAAGAAGATCGTATCCATGTAGGCGATGTGCGGCGCTCAGCCTGCGCTGCACCCTTGCGCCCGGCCGGGGCATTACCCCGGCCGTCCATCTCCTTCACACCACGGTCTGAATGCCCATGGCCATGTCGACGACACCGCCGCCAGTATCGCTTTGGCGGCGCCTGACACGCTGGTACGCTGAACTCCTGAATTGGCTTCTGGCCATCTCGGTCGGGATCCTCGTGATCCCCGTCAGCCTCCAGATATTCTCACGGTATACGGCGCTCATCCCGTCCTACATCTGGACCGAGGAGATGGCCCGCTTCCTGTTCATCTGGACGATCATGATCGGTGCCATGATCGGGGTGCGCGAGACCACGCACTTCGAGGTGGATGTCTGGCCGCGCATGGGACCGCGGGGTGAAGCGGTCGGGCGGCTTCTAGGCCGTCTCGGCGTGCTGGCCACGGCTCTGGTTTTCGTCACCGCGGGTATCCAATTCACCGAATTTGCAATGAACAGGATTTCCGAGCTCGCCGAGCTGCCGCTTTGGCTCATTCACATCGCCTGGCCCATTACCGGCGTGACGTGGCTCATTTTCCTTGGGGAGCAAATCGTGGACGATGTGAAGATCATTCTGGGGAGGACGGCATGATCGGCGCCACTCTCTCACCATTCGAAGCGGCGCTGATCCTGTTCGGTCTCTTCTTTCTGCTGATGTTCATGCGCGTGCCCGTTGCGTTTGCATTGGGGCTCGCATGCCTGCCGATCCTCGCCATCGAGCCGCGCCTCGATACGGTGACGTTGATGCAGGAGACGTTCAACGCCTACAACTCCTTCATCCTGCTGGCCGTCCCTCTCTATCTCCTAACCGCCAACATCATGAACATCGGCGGTACGACCGACCGGCTGATGCGGCTGTCGCGCGCCATGGTGGGGCACTTCCCAGGAAGCCTCGCGCAGATCAACGTCGTGCTTTCCATTTTCTTCGCGGGCATTTCAGGTTCTGCTACGGCCGATGCGGCAAGCCAATCCAAGCTTTTCATCGAGGCGCAGACCAGGGAGGGCTACGATAAATCGTTTTCAGTCGCGATCACTGCCGTTTCTGCCGTGCTCGCCGTTATCATCCCCCCATCCATCGTCATGATCGTTTGGGGTGGAATTCTTACCGTTTCCATCGGCGCGCTTTTTCTCGCCGGCATTCTTCCGGGGCTTCTCATTGGTCTTGCGCAAATGGCCACGGTGCATACCTACGCTACAGTGCGAGGCTACAAAACATACACGCGGTCGACCTGGGGCGAGTTCTTCAAAGCCCTTTGGATTTCGATACCCGCGCTGATGACGCCCGCCATCATCATCGGCGGAAAGATTTTCGGCCTGTTCACGGCGACCGAGGCAGCATGCATCGCGGTGCTCTATGCCGGCGTCCTGTCGATCATCGTCTATCGCGAAATGGACACCAAGGGCCTATACGAAGCGCTGCTCGATACTGGCAAATTGACCGGCATTACGCTGTTCTGCGTCGGCACCGCGAGCACTTTCGGCTGGTTGCTGGCCTACTACAAAATCCCTGAGGCGATCCTGTCCGGCGTTACCGCTTGGGGAATGGGCTTCATTGCGACAGGCTTCTTCATCGCCGCTGTGTTCCTGGTGGTGGGATGTTTCCTCGATGCCATTCCGGCGATCATCATCTGTGCCCCCATTCTCGAACCGTTGACGAAGACCGTCGGCATGGACCCCGTGCACTTCGCGATGGTTAGCATCATCTCTTTGGCGTTCGGATTGGTGACGCCACCATACGGGCTGTGCCTTCTCATTGCCTGCTCGATCGCCGGGATACGCATGCGAGAAGCTCTGCGAGACACAGGGATCATGCTGATCCCCATGTTTCTGGTGCTCGCCCTGGTCATCGTGTTCCCCGAGGTGGCGCTGTTGATTCCGCGAACAATCGCGCCGGAGTTCCTGCGGTAAATGCGGCGGCTCCTCTGCTGACCCGTTGTCTTCCCGCGGTTTCATTGCGCGCGGGGAGACGCTAGTCTTCCGGGGCAAGCATACGAGGCCGTACGATGCATTTCGCACTGACCGAAGAACAGTCCGCAATCCAGGAAACCGCGCTCGAATTCGCCAGGGAGCGCATCGCGCCATTCGCGTCCGAGTGGGATGAGAAGCGGCATTTCCCGGTCGACGTGATCCGGGATACGGCCCAGCTCGGCATGGCCGCCATCTACGTGCCCGCAGAGAAGGGCGGCTCGGGGCTCACGCGACTCGACGGAGCGTTGATCTTCGAGGCGTTGGCCTACGGCTGCCCGGCCATTTCCTCGTACATCTCGATCCACAACATGGTCGCCTGGATGGTCGGCCAGTATGGCACGGACGAGCAGATCGCTGCCTGGATGCCGAAGCTCGCGTCCATGGAATGGCTGTCGAGCTATTGCCTCACTGAACCAGGGGCGGGCTCGGATGCCGCCGCCCTCGCCACGCGTGCGGAGCGTCAGGGCGACTACTACGTCCTGAACGGCACCAAGCAGTTCATCTCCGGCGCAGGCGTGTCCGATTTCTATTTCGTCTTCGCCCGCACCGGCGGTGAAGGGGCTTCCGGCGTTTCGGCCTTCGTCATCTTCAAGGACACGCCCGGCCTCTCCTTCGGCGCCAACGAGCGCAAGATGGGCTGGAATGCCCAGCCGACAGCCCAAGTCATCATGGAGAACGTGAAGGTCCCGGCGTTCCACTTGGTCGGCGGCGTCGAGGGGCAGGGCTTCAAGTTTGCCATGAGCGGTCTCGATGGGGGCCGTATCAACATCGGCGCCTGCTCTTTGGGACCGGCCTGGGCCGCACTCGACAAGGCCCGCGACTACATGCACGAGCGGAAGGCGTTCGGCCGCCACATCGCCGACTTCCAGGCTCTCCAGTTCAAGATCGCCGACATGGCCACGGATCTCGAGGCCGCGCGCTTGATGATCTATCGCGCCGCCGACGCGCTCGACCGAGCCGATCCGAAGGCGTCGATGTACTCAGCAATGGCGAAGCGTTACGCAACCGACCTCGGCTTCGAGATCGTGAACCAGGCACTGCAGATCCACGGCGGCTACGGTTATCTCAAGGATTACGGGCTCGAGAAACTGGTCCGCGACCTCCGCGTGCACCAGATCCTGGAAGGCACCAACGAAATCATGCGCGTCGTCATCTCCCGCAAGGTGCTCGGCGGTAACAGGAGCTGAAAATCCCCGCGTGCGGTCGCGCCCATGCTTGCGTGCGCTCAAGGCGGGCGCCAATCTAGCGTCGTCTGCACAGCTGGGGGCTGGTGGATATGTTTCGGCGCGTTAGTCTAGTTGCATTCAGTGCATTCGCGGTAGCCCTATCGAGCGGTCCGTCAATTGCCGACGGCTTCGTTCGCGAGATCAAGGCCGGCGCTCTCGCCCACGATGTCGACGGGCTATGGAGCGGCTTCAGCCGGGAAGAAAACGCCGTCGACCTCAACGCTGAAGTGATCTTCTCGCCCTCCCTGCCCTTCCTGTGGGGTGCCATCCGCCCAGCCCTCGGCGGGACGCTGAATTTCCGGGGCGACACGAGTCACGCCTACCTCGACGCTCGCTGGGAGATCGAGATGCCCACTGGCATCTTTATCGCCACAGGCATCGGCGCAGCCGTGCACGACGGAAATCTCGAACTAGAGGCGCCGGACCGGAAGGCCCTCGGAAGCCGCGTGCTTCTCCATGTTCCAATCGAAATCGGCTTCCGCCTCGATCAACACAACAGCCTTTCTGTCTACTTCGAGCACCTGTCGAACGCCAACCTGGCGGATGAGAACGAGGGCATTGACTACCTGGGCGTTCGGTACGGCTATAGGTTCTGAAGCCCAGCTCAGATCCCGCTTCAGCTCACCTGCGGCAACCTCCTGCCTTGCTTTCGTCCGTTAGATCGCGGACACAAACTGACGGCACCGCTGCCCGGGGGTGTCGACCTGAGATCATTCAGTTCGGAGTGCGACGACTGTGTTGAGCACGGTTCTCGAGGCGTGCATGCTGCTGGGGGCGGCCTTCCTCACTGTCTATGCCATTGATGTCGTTGTCGTCGAACGGCTGGCGAATGGCGCGGATCGCCCCCTTCCCCGTGGGGCCGAGTGGACCGCCATGTGTCGCCGCATCCACCACCGATTCATTTGGCCCGCTGCCATTTCGGTCGCCGCAGCCCTCATCGCCTCCTATTACTTGCAGGATGACCGCTGGCAAGTCGGCGCAGGACTCATGATTGGCGCAATCTGCTATACGTGGGACAAGATTCTGCCGGCCGGCACTGTGCTGCACACGATCGACCCGTCGCGCCCTGCAACACTGCACCTCACGCGCGCGCGGTTCCGGAACTATGCGATCCGCCACATCCCGCTGATCGTGCTCGGCCTCAGTGCGCTGGCAGCTTACGCATGGGCTCATTATTGAAGGACGGGGTATGACGGGAGAGGCTTCCGAAGAGGTCATCATCCGGCGGGAGGGACGCGCCGGGCGCATCACGATGAACCGGCCCAAGGCGCTCAACGCGCTGACCTATCCGATGGTCCTGGCCATCCATGATGCGCTGAAACGCTGGGAGCAGGATCCGGAAGTCACCGTCGTCATTCTCGACGGAGCGGGCGATCGGGCACTCTGTGCTGGCGGCGATGTCCGGGCCATCTACGACAGCGCTTCGGAAGGCTCCGGCTTCGCGCGCAAGTTCTGGGCCGACGAGTACCGACTCAACGCCTACATCAGCCGCTACCCCAAGCCCTATGTGGCGTTCATGGACGGCATCGTCATGGGTGGTGGCATTGGCCTTTCGGGACACGGCAGCCACCGCATCGTCACGGAGCGCAGCCAGCTCGCCATGCCGGAGACGGGGATCGGTCTCATCCCGGATGTGGGCGGCACGTGGCTCCTGGCGCACGCGCCGGGCGAGACGGGCGTGTACCTGGGCCTCACCGGCGAAAGGATGCGCGGCGCCGGCACGATGTTCGCCCGGTTCGCCGATACTTTCGTCCCCTCCTCTCGCCTGCCGGAGCTTGCCGCGGCCCTGAGCGAGGTCGCCGAACCTTCAGCCGTCGATGGCATCATCGCCCGGTTCAGTGAGCCGCCGCCTCCTTCCGATCTCGCATCGCACGCGCGAGAGATCGACGCTGCGTTCAGGTTCGATTCCGTCGAGGCAATCCGGGACGCCCTGCAGGGAATGGACACCGAATGGGCCCGCAAGGCGCTTTCGGATCTCGACCACCGCTCTCCGCTCGCGCTCAAGCTGACGCTGGCGGCCATCCGTAGTGCGCGCACTCTGCCGTCGCTGGAAGAAGCCTTGAATGTCGAGTTCCGGCTCACCGTGCGGCTGCTGGAGCATGGCGAGTTCCTGGAAGGCGTTCGCGCCCTGCTCGTCGACAAGGACAAGTCGCCGAAGTGGAATCCGCCGAGTCTCGCCGGCGTGACCGACGAGATGGTGGCGCAGTTCCTCAGCCCCCTGCCCGAAGCGGAGGCCCTGGTGCTTAAAGCGCCCACCTAGATCAATAAGATCGAACTGGCTAAAAGATCCCGTAATCCAGTGTTTTCCATCAACGCTTCGGGGAGCGAACGATCGTGACGACCGCAGAACGCAAAGGGCCACTCAAGGGAATGCGGGTGCTCGACCTCAGCCATGTCATGGCCGGGCCAGTCTGTGGTCTCATGCTCGCCGACATGGGCGCCGAGGTCATCAAGATCGAGAAGCTGGAAGGCGGCGATGATACGCGCCGCATGCTGCCGCCCGACATCAACGGCGAGCCAGCGGCCTTCATGATGATGAACCGCAACAAGCGCGGCCTTGCCCTCGACCTCAAGCACCCGCAGGGCAAGGAAGTGCTACGGCGCCTTGTGGCCAAGGCCGATGTGCTCATCGAGAACTATCGCCACGATACCATGGAGCGCCTGGGGCTCGGCTATGAGGCTCTCAAGGCCATCAACCCCGGCCTGATCTACTGCGAAATCTCCGGTTTCGGGCGGACAGGGCCTTGGGCCGAGCAAGGCGGTTTCGATCTCGTAGCCCAAGGAATGTCCGGCCTGATGTCGATCACCGGCGAAGGTCCGGGCCGGGCTCCCGTGAAGGTCGGCGCGCCGGTGACGGACATCACCGCTGGTATACTTGCGGCGATGGGTGTGTGCGCTGCGTACGCGCACAAGATTAAGACGGGCGAAGGCCAGCGGGTTGATACGTCCCTCTTCGAGGCCGGCATCACACACACCTACTGGCAATCCGCCATCGCTTTCGCGACTGGCGTTTCACCGGGCCCGTTGGGCTCCGCCCATCCGCTCTCGGCACCCTACCAAGCCTTCGAGACCAAGGACGGCTGGATCAACCTCGGTGCCTCGAACCAGAAGCTCTGGCTCAAGTTCGTCGAGCTGCTCGAAGATCCGGAGCTCGCGGCCGATCCGCGGTTCAAGGACAATGCTGGGCGCATGGGTAATCTCCCTGCCCTGGTCGAGGCGCTGACACCCCATTTCAAGAAGCGCACGACAGCCGAGTGGCTCGCCCTGCTCGAGAAGGCAGGCGTACCGGCCGGTCCGGTCCTTTCGATCCGGGAGATGCACGCGCATCCGCAGACCATCGCGCGCGAGATGGTGCCTGAGCTGGACCACCCCGTGGCCGGCAAGGTGCAGACCATCGGGTTGCCGGTAAAGTTCTCGAAGACGCCGGGCAAGGTCGCAGCCCCTGCTCCGCTGCACGGTCAACACACCCGCGAGATCCTGGTCGAAATCGGTTACAGCAATGCCGAGATCGACGGCCTGATCGCGGAACGGGCCGTCGGCACCGCGCAGCCTCGCTAGGCATTCCGCGCCTTCGTGGCTGTTTGGCTCTGAACCAATCCACTCCGGCAATTGTTGACGCTGGAGATCGGTCAGGAGCCAAGCGAACTCTGTGGCGACGCTGACAACAGACGCCGAAGCTGCACTGCACGACGTTGCGCAGGATGCTGCGCATTGCCAGCGCTGCCCGCTCTACAAGCTCGGCACACAAACCGTCTTCGGCGCGGGGCCGCCGAATGCGCCCGTAATGATCGTCGGCGAACAGCCGGGAGACGTGGAGGATCGACAGGGGCTGCCCTTCGTCGGTCCCGCCGGACGCATGCTCGACCGTGCCCTCGAAAGCGCCGGCCTCCGCCGCGACCGCATCTACGTGACGAACGCGGTAAAGCATTTCAAACATGTCGCCACGGGCAAGCGGCGTCTGCACCAGAAGCCCAACGCCTACGAGATCGACCGTTGCAAGTGGTGGCTCGATCTGGAGCTCGACATCATCCAGCCGGAGCTAACCGTCGCAATGGGCGGCACCGCGGCCCGCTCGCTTCTGGGCAAGCCGATCAAGGTCAATACGGCCCGCGGTGACGTGATGCACATGCCGTCGGGCCGCCAGGTGCTGGTGACAATCCACCCGTCGGCCCTACTTAGATTACGGGACTCGGAGAGCCGGGCCGTGGAGCTTGCCCGGCTCGTGGCCGATCTGCGCAGGGTCGGCGATATCGTTCCGGCGGTTCGGATTTAATCGGGGTTCGCCATGGCACGCATGCTGATCCTGATCGGCGTCGTTTTCATCGCCCTCGGCCTCATTTGGCTGGTCGCCGAACGCTTTGGCCTCGGGCGGCTGCCAGGCGACATCGTCATCGAGCGGGGTGGATTGCGGATCTACTTCCCCATCATGACGATGATCATCGTGAGCATCGTGCTGAGCCTGGTGATGTGGCTGATCAATCGCTAGTGGCCGCTAGCAAACTGTTAGAGCATGCGCGTAGCTGGGTTAGCGTCTCAACGCTATCCGGCACCCTCCTCTATGGTCACTGTTAAACTGCCTGAGGCCATGCTGCTGGTGTTAGCCATTTTGCAAGAATTCGTTTTTTACGACATTACCTCTTCATAGAGGGGGAGACACAATGCATCTTTTCAATCTGAAGGCTACCATTTTTTCGGTGCTAATGGCATCGTTACCCTTTGCCAGTCACGCCAAGTCAATGTGTGCATCGTACAATGGGATAACGGTTTCCATGCTGACATTCGACGAGGCAATCGCAAACATCAAACCTTTTAGCCCGAAGGGTGAATTCGAAACAACGGCAGCTTACAAAGCGCGACTTGCGGCTTCGGAATTGAAACGCCCTCTAATCATATCAAAAGACTTAGAGGATCCCAAATATATAAAATATAACGCAGACAGAGGTGTTTTCGAGGTAGCATCCTTCCTTTTTGATAATACAAACTTCGCCGCCTGGGATACGTTCTATTGGGCTAAATCAGACATCCGTGCTGACACGGTTTTCAACATCGACGTGACGATCTCTAGCACTGATGTGGTCACAGGGTCTTATGTTGCACAAAACAGTTTCGGCGCCACTGCCACGGTTATAAAGATTGCTCGCACAGAAAAAGCGATATTCGAACGCAAAGGTAGCCTCAATGAAGATCTATTTCCCAGGACCAAGAATTCTATAATCGGCGAAATTCCGATGAATGCGGACGAGGCTCGAAAGTTCAAATTAGAAGCCAAAATTGCCTTTGTTGTGGTGCCGAAGCCTCCTTACATTGTTAAGGCGAGTTTTCAACAAGGAAAGCCAACAATAAGAAATCCCCGGGAGATTCGCGTAGACGCCACCGTGCTCATTGCAGACATTCAATGCGCACTTCTCATGAATGGCAACGACACGGTCGTCGCCGCATTCGAGACGCGCTAGCGGTTTAATCCAGCGCCCAGCTTCAGTGATTTCTGTCGTGCAACTTGGTCGGCAAACAATGCATGCCGACCAAGTCATCGCTAGCTGGTCAGCCCGCCTGACCCAACCGCCGTTCGATCGCTTCCAGCGCGAGCTGGGCCTTGCTGCCGTCGGGGCCGCCGGCCTGGGCCATGTCCGGGCGGCCACCGCCGCCTTTGCCGCCCAGAATCTCGGCGCCAGCACGGACGAGATCGACGGCGTTGTAGGTCTTCGTCAGATCATCTGTCACGCCGACGGCGATGCCGGCCTTGCCATCTTCGGTCACGCCGACAATCGCGACGATGCCCGA
>Ga0180215_1005475_pt1 | contig 10830 bp, 6 predicted proteins | sample eDN3rd37CBELigBY_FD_128871 | JGI IMG/M metagenome (GOLD analysis project Ga0180215, IMG submission 128871) | Enriched backyard soil microbial communities from Emeryville, California, USA - eDNA 3rd pass 37_C BE-Lig BY (version 2) (version 2) | ecosystem: Environmental > Terrestrial > Soil >...
CCATGACTATGCCATGGAAAAATATCTTCAGGCAATCTCTGAAACCCCTGCCTTAGACGGGGAAAGCAAGGAAGACGCAAGCAGGAGAGAACTTTTCTATATTAATATGATTTACTTTATGACGACCCTTTTGGACCGTAAGGACAGAATGAGCATGGGGGCGAGCCTTGAAGTCCGGGTGCCTTTTGCCGATCATCGATTGGTGGAATATGTATGGAATATTCCGTGGGAGATCAAAATGCATGGAAACCGCGAAAAAGGAATCCTGCGCAAAGCACTCGAAGGCATACTGCCGAATGAAGTCTTATACAGAAAGAAAAGCCCGTACCCCAAAACGCATAATCCGGAATATACGGGAGCAGTCCAAAAGATGCTCACTGGATACCTGGAAGACCGGTCATCCGCTCTGTATGAATTCTTTGATTACAGCCAGCTGAAGAATATAATAGAATCGGGCGGTGACTCATTCCAGGAACCATGGTTTGGGCAGCTTATGACTGGTCCTCAGCTGTTAGCACACCTTGCACAGATTCATATTTGGTTTAAAGACTATAATATAAATATTTTAGAATGAAAAAACAGCGGCAGTCTTAACTGCCGCTTTCATTATGGGGGTCATGCAGACGCTGCCGCAGGATAAGGAAAGCTGCCGCAGCGATACATCGCACGGCCGAAAGCGGTAGCTTTTGGGAGGACGTGGCGTATTTAGTCTGCGTTCCTCAGTGAGCAAGGCGCTTCCGCTTTTCTTATTTAGACTGCTTTTGATGACACAAACGATTTGTTAACCCAGACTCTGGATCTCCAGCGCCATAACATGAGTAATCCTCTAAGCCATTCATCGGCAATAAAAGCGATCCAAATGCCGGCAAGTCCCAGTCCAAAATGAATTCCAAGAACATAGGAAAGGGTGACGCTTACACCCCACATGGACAGGATCCCCATATAAACGGGGAATTTTACATCGCCGGCTGCGCGGAGGGAGTTAATGACGACCAAATTAAACGATCTGCCGGGCTCCAGGAGTATGGTTAGAAGAATGAGAACACTGCCAATCTTTATGATGTCTGGATTAGAAGTGAATATGCCCATCAATTCTTCTGAGAATAAGGAGAAAATAACGGCTGTTCCGAACGAAATCATGATGGCAAGGCGCAGACTTTTCATGCACCTTTTATAGGCTGCCTCATAATCCTTTCCACCTACCATATGGCCTATCAAGATTTGAGTGCCCTGGCTGATGGCAACACTGAAAAGGAAAATGAACATCATAATATTTTGTGCATAAACTTTTGCAGTCAGAGCTTCTGTACCCAGAGCAGCGATGAAAATGGTAATGACCATCTGCGACCCATTATAGGATAAATGTTCACCTGCTGAAGGGATCCCAATTCTTAAAAGATTTTTGATATGTTTTTTTGGAAAGCGGAAAAGTAAGCGGAACGGAAGCGCTTTTTCTGTTCTTCTAAGCAGGACAGCGACAGCAGCAGCAAATCCGATCAATCTGCTGATGACAGTGGATATCGCCACTCCTTCTACACCCAATACAGGAAAGCCGAATGGGCCAAAAATGAATAAGTAATTGCCTATAACATTTAATATGTTCATGCCGATGGTAATGTACATAACATCTCTGGTAAACCCATAACTTCTGATGATGGCTCCAATTGTCATAATTAATGCCTGGACAAAGGATAAGCCGCCAACGATGACCAAATAGGCGTTTGCCTGGCTTAAAAGTTCCACCGGCAAATCCATCATCCGGAGCAGCGGTTTGCCAGATACATATAGAAGGATACTTAAGATGATTCCAAATACAAGGTTTGCCCCTAAGGAGACAATTGAAATTTCAGCAGCTGTTTTATTATTTTTTGCGCCTAAATTTTGAGCAATAAGGATGGACGTCCCAGTTGCAACAAATCCAAACATGACGATCACGAGAGAAAGGATCTGATTTGCCACACCAACTGCAGCTACGGATTCATCCGAATATTGCGAGAGCATAAGCGTATCAGCATTCCCCATAAGCATGTGAAGCAATATTTCTATAAAGATCGGCCAGGTTAATGCAAATAATGTCAATTTTTTCTGGTTCTTAGTCATGGTTATTCTCCCTGTTTGTAAATAAATTTTCATGTAAATAGGAGGGGCCGACGACAATTAAAAACGAAAAAAGAAAAGCCTTAAGGTCTTGCCCTTAAGAACTTTCCTTACTTCAATCAGGTTTCCTATTTATTGAAGCTGGCGGGGAAGGACAGGATTTCAAACCCAAACCCATCAAGCTGAACTTTAAGGTTCTCCGCTTCTGCTGCAAATTCTTCGTCTGTAAGCATATTAGTAACTTTTACACCTTTCAGCGGATAAGGCAAAGTAACTTCCGCATTTTCATCCGCAGGATTGGCGAGCACGATGATTGTTTTAAAGTCATCGTATTTGCGGTAGGCAACTACATTAGAATCAGTTTGAATAAATTCAAAATGGCCATCATTTGCCAGCAGCTTTTCCTCTTTCCGCAGCTTAATCAGCCTTTGAATATGAGAATGTAAATCACGATCCTGTTTTTCCTCATCCCATTCCATGCATTTTCTGCAGCCGGGATCCATTTCACCGCTTAGCCCAATTTCATCACCATAATATATGCATGGTGAACCCATAAAGGTAAATAAAAGTGTATAAATAAGTTTTACCCTGTCTTTATCCTCTTCGCATTCCGTTAAAATTCTGGGTGTATCATGGCTTCCAACCAGATTGAATGCAGCTTCATAGACATTGGCCGGGTAGCTGTGGATTTCAGCGGTCATATTGTTGGCGAATTCAGTTCCGGTAATGGATTTTTTTGCAATTAAATTAAGCAAGTTCGTGGTAAAAGGATAATTCATGACAGCATCGAACTGGTCTCCGCGCAGCCAGGGCATAGAATTGTGCCAGATTTCCCCTAAAATATAGAGATCTGGTTTAATTCGTTTAACAGTCTGTCTGAATTCACGCCAGAACTGATGGTCAACTTCATTGGCCACATCCAGCCGCCAGCCGTCGATATCAAATTCTTCAATCCAGTAACTGGCCACTTTGAGCAAATAATTTTTTACCTCTGGATTATGTGTATTCAGCTTTGGCATCTGCTCAACAAAAGCGAAGGTCTCATAATTAGGATACTCCCCGCCTTTTAGCGGGAAACTATGAGGATGGAACCAATCTTTATATCTTGATTTTTCTCCTTTCTCAAGCACATCCTGGAAAGGGGGAAAATAGTATCCGCTATGGTTGAAAACAGCATCGAGCATCACTCTAATATCCCGCTTATGGCATTCTGCAACCAGTCTTTTTAATGTATCCTTTGAACCGAACTGGGGATCAATTTCCAGATAATCTATTGTATCATATTTATGGTTGGAAAATGCCTTAAAAACAGGCGTGAAATAGATGCCGGTGATGCCAAGCTCGTGAAGATAATCAAGATGTTCAATGACACCTTCAAAATCACCGCCAAAAAAGTTATCCTTAGAAGGCTGTTCACTGCCCCAGGGAAGAACTCCTTCGGGGTCATTGCCGCGATTCCCGTTAGCAAATCTTTCTGGGAAAATCTGATACCAGACTGTATCCTTCACCCAGGAAGGAGCTTTAAATACTTCTTCAGGATGCAGATAAGGAAAGTTGAAATAATAACCTGAATCAGAAGGAGCCTCCTCGTAAAAACCTTTTTCGGTCAAAATTAATTTTTCTTCACCAGACTTTAATTGAAAGCCATATCTGGATCTTCTATGTGGCGGGTCAATATATACATGCCAATAATCATGAATGCCATCAGATCCGGATTTCTTCATTTCCGTTTTTTCATACTGCCATTTTCCATCTGCCCAAAGATATTGGTCACCGTGTATTAAAGTGACTTCAGAAACATCTTCTTTCTTTGTTTGCAGTCTAATATGTAAGGTTTTCTTGCTGATGGGATAAACATAATGATCAGCAGGATAATGTATGATAGCTGCTTTTTCCATTGAAATTCCCCTTTCAAAGTGCAATCGCTTGCATTATACCATATGAAAGAAATGAAAATATAGTATAGAAATGAGTATCAATCTTTTGAAATTAATTTTCGCTTAAAAATATTTAGAAAAAAGTAGTTGTAAAAGCCCAAAAACCTTGTATAATAAAAATTAGAAATTGTGCAATCGTTTTCATTAAGCGGTTTCATTGGGTAATAGTTTAAGTGAACGCTCATATTTTTTAGAAATAGATAAAAGCGTTTACACTTTTGTGCAAACGGTTGTACTTTTTGCATTACTCAACAGATTTATTTAAAGGGGGCAATATCATGAAAAAGTCACTATCTTTCTTTATGATGCTGGTATTAGTGATCGGAATGCTGGCAGCTTGCGGTCCTCAGCGTGAGGCACAGCCGGAAAACACAGATAAAGATAACGGCACAAGCGAAAACCAGGCTGAAGAGCCAAAACCGGAAAAATTAGTAGTTTGGGAAGACACAGATAAAGGCATAGCTTTAAAGCCTGCCATTGAGTCTTTTGAAAAAGAATATGGAATTAAAGTTGAATTTAAAGAGTTGGGCATGGCAGATAAGATCCGTGACCAATTAAGACTTGATGGACCTGCGGGAAATGCACCTGACGTTGTTACACTTCCTCATGACCAGATTGGCCAGGTTGTAACTGAAGGTCTTCTTCAGGAAATCCAGGTAGAAGACAGTGTTCTTGATACTTTCACAGAATCATCCATCACTGCTCAAATGTTTGACGGAAAATTATATGGTCTTCCAAAAGCAACTGAAACACCAGTTTTCATCTATAATAAAGCATTAATGGAAAAAGCTCCTGAAACAATGGATGAGCTTTACACTCAAGCTAAAGAATTGACGGCTGGCGGACAGTACGGATTCCTGGCTCTATTCGATAACTTCTATTTCGCACACGGACCTATTGCTGGCATGGGCGGATATGTTTTCAAGGAAAATGACGGTGCATTAGACCGTGAAGATGTAGGCTTAAACAACGAAGGCGCTGTTGAAGGTGCTGAGTTCATTCAAAAATGGTACAGTGAGGGCTTATTCCCTAAAGGAATCATCGGGGAAAGCGGCGGAGCAGCAATGGATGGCTTATTCAATGAAGGAAAAGCTGCTTCTGTTATGAATGGTCCATGGGCACTTCAAGGCATGAAGGATGCAGGAATTGATGTTGGAGTTTCTGTAATGCCAAAGCTTCCTAACGGTGAGCCTGTTAAAACATTCATGGGTGTTAAAGGCTGGCATGTAACTGCATTCACTAAAAACCCTTATTGGGCAACAAAATTTGTTGAGCATATTACAAATGAAGAAAACTCAAAAATCCGTTTCGAGACAACTCAGGAAATCCCTCCTGTAAAATCTCTTATTGAAGATCCTGTAATTGCAGACAATGAAGCTGCAAAAGCAGTCGCAGAGCAATCTCAATATGCTGTTCCAATGCCAAACATTCCTGAAATGGCTGAAGTCTGGGGACCAATGGCCTCTGCACTTCAAACGATTGCAACAGGAAAAGCTGAACCAAAGGCAGCACTTGACGATGCAGTAAAAACGATTAAAACAAATATCGAAACAAATCACCCTGCCAAGTAAATCTTGACAGACAAAGGGCGGTACCTCCCAGGAGGTATTGCCCATCATTTTTATATAATGCCAAAAAAAGTAGAAGGAGCCCGCTTCGGCTTAGCTCCAAGAGCCGCTGTCGTCTGGAGCTAGACAGTTAATCAACTTCAGAATTAATACATTCATATCTTTAAATAGAAGCGGCAGAAGCCGCTTTCCTGTTCCTCTTTAAAGCAACCGTTTGCACAAAAACAGCCGCTATTATTTTGGAAATGAATTATAATAATAGAAAATACTTTCTCCTATAAAGAAAGGGGAGGCCACAGCCATATGGAAACAAAAAAAATGACATCCAATCATGGAAGAAATGCTGCTCTATTATCCATCCTGCCTGGATTTGGACAGTTTTATAATAAACAATTCGTGAAAGGTGCCATATTCTTAATTCTTACTGTTTCGTTCTTTGCAGCATTCTATGACACACTAAATTGGGGATTCTGGGGACTTATTACACTGGGGGAAATTCCAGTTCTGGACCACTCAATTTTTCTCCTGATCGATGGAATTATCGCACTGATTGTAACAGCATTGGGACTTATCATATATGCTTTCAATATTTATGATGCATATAATAATGGAAAAAAACGTGATTTGGGGCTGAAATTAAACAGTGTCAGGGAACAGTACCACAATCTCCTTGATAATGGTTTTCCATATTTAATGATATCACCAGGATTTTTTCTCTTAGTTTTCGTAGTTATTTTTCCTATCTTATTCGTAGTTCTTCTTGCATTTACAAACTATGATCTATATCATTCTCCGCCTGCAAAACTGGTAGATTGGGTTGGCATTCAGAATTTTATCGATATCTTCAAGCTGGATTTATGGAGAAAAACCTTCTTTGGCGTAATGGGCTGGACAATAGTCTGGACTTTTGTAGCTACCTCTTTGCAGGTAGCTCTGGGTATTTTCCTGGCAATTCTCGTTAACCAGAAGGATCTTAAAGGGAAAGCGATTATCCGAACAATTTTCATTCTCCCTTGGGCAGTTCCTGCATTTATATCGATCCTGATTTTCTCAGGGATGTTCAATGAGACATTTGGTGTGATTAATAAAACGATTCTGGATGCAATTGGCATCGGTCCTGTTCCATGGATGACAGAGGAAAATTGGACACGTTTAGCATTAATTTTCATTCAGTCATGGCTTGGATTCCCGTTCATTTTTGCTATGACAACAGGTGTGCTGCAGTCCATTCCGGATGAGCTTTATGAAGCTGCAACAGTGGATGGTGCAACGATCCTGCAGAAATTCACAAAAATCACTCTGCCGCTGGTTCTTTTTGCAACGGCACCCATTATCATTACTCAGTATACATTCAACTTCAACAACTTTAATGTTATCTTCTTGTTCAATGGCGGGGGACCGGCCATTCCGGGCCAAAATGCCGGCGGTTCGGATATTCTTATATCCTGGATTTATAAACTGACAATGACTTCTGCCCAATACGGCAAAGCCGCTGCAGTTACCATGATCCTATCACTCATAGTCATCACGGTAGCCCTATGGCAGTTTAGAAGAACAAAATCATTCCAAGAAGAGGATTTGATGTAGCTATGAGCATGAAGAAAAATAAAATTATCCGGCTGACTTTTTCCTATGTCATCATTGCCTTGATGAGCTTTATTGTGATTTATCCGCTTTTGTGGGTAGTGGGTTCTTCCTTAAATCCAGGCCAAAGTTTGTCGGGATCCACAATGTTTCCTGAAAATCCGACATTAGACCATTACAAATACCTTTTTGATTCAGATAAATCCAATTATGTTAAATGGTACTGGAATTCTTTGAAAATAAGTACATTGACCATGATTTTAACGGTTATTACAGTATCCTTCACTGCGTACTCATTTTCCCGTTACCGCTTTATCGGAAGGAAAAATGGATTATTAACTTTCCTGATACTGCAAATGATACCCAACTTTGCAGCGCTGATTGCCATATTTGTATTAGCGACAAGAACAGGTTTAATTGATACACATCTTGGATTAATCCTTGTGTATGTCGGCGGACAGATTCCAATGAATACCTGGCTGATGAAGGGTTATCTCGATACGATTCCAAAAGAACTTGATGAATCTGCGAAAATGGATGGTGCGAGCCATCTGCGTGTCTTCTGGCAAATTGTTATGCCGCTGGCAAAACCAATTGTTGCGGTAGTTGCGCTATTTTCATTCATAGCTCCTTTTGGGGATTTTATCCTTGCAAGAATTTTATTAAGAACAGATGAAAAGTTCACAATGGCTGTAGGATTGTATGAAATGGTTGCGAAGCAATTTGGAAATGAATTTACAAAGTTTGCTGCTGGTTCTGTTTTAATTGCCATTCCGATTGCTGCACTGTTCCTTATGTTCCAAAAATACTTTGTATCTGGTTTGACGGCAGGGGGAACAAAAGGCTAATCTTAAAGGGCTGAAACTTTACTGGCCGCTGCAGTCTGCGAACTGAACTGGATTGCAGTCTCTCAGCGGCTTGAAAAATGAAGGAGGAGCGGCGATGAATAAAGGAATCATAACCTTCATCTTAATCCCGTTTCTTCTTTTTTATGCCCTGCCGGCAGGAGCAGCTGAAAAAGAAGAGCGTAAATGGCAAGATGAAACATTTTATTTCTTAATGGTTGACCGATTTAGCAATGGAGATCCCAACAATGACTTTAAAGTCGATGTTCAGGACCCAAAAGCTTATCATGGCGGAGATTTTAAGGGGATTACAGAACGCCTGGATTATATTAAAGATATGGGGTTTACCGCAATTTGGCTGACTCCCGTTTTTGATAATGAAGAGAAGGGCTATCACGGTTATTGGATTAAAGATTTTTATAACACGGAAGAGCACTTTGGCACAATGGATGAATTCAAGCAGTTAGTCCAAGAAGCTCACAAAAGAGATATGAAAGTGATTTTGGACTTTGTTGTAAATCATGTGGGCACCAATCACGAATGGGTTAATGACCCCGGGAAAAAGGACTGGTTCCATGAAAAACAAGATATCATCAACTGGACGAATCAATCTGAGATTGAAAATGGCTGGATTTATGGACTCCCTGATTTAAAGCAGGAAAACCCTGAGGTACAAAACTATTTAATTGATGCAGCAAAGTGGTGGATCGAAGAAACGGATATTGATGGATATCGTCTTGATACTGTAAAGCATGTTCCAAAATCATTCTGGACCGAATTCGCCAAAAATGTAAAGTCAGTCAAAGAAGACTTTTATTTGCTGGGGGAAGTATGGTCGGATGATCCAAAATATATTGCTGAATATGAAAAAACAGGAATAGACGGCTTTGTTGATTATCCTTTAAATGATCATTTAAGAACTGCCTTTGCAGAGCCTGACAAATCGTTAAGCTGGCTTTTTGCAAACTGGGACCGAAATAAGGCATTTTATGAAAATCCCTATCTAATGGGAAGCTTCATGGATAATCATGATACTGTCAGGTTCACTCGGGATGCTATCACAAAAAATCATCATCCGGGTCCAAGGTGGAAACTTGCCTTAACATACATGTATACCACACCTGGGATTCCAATTGTTTATTATGGAAGTGAAATAGCTATGGATGGCGGTGAGGACCCTGACAACCGCAGGCAAATGGATTTCCGTACAGATAAAGAACTGATTGATTATATCGCAAAACTTGGGGAAGTTAGGCAAATGCTGCCATCTTTAACAAGGGGCGACATGGAACTGCTGGAGGAAAAGGACGGTTTTGCCGTTTATAAACGGAATTACGAAGATGAAACAACGGTTATTGTGATCAATAATTCAACAAAGTCACAGAAAGCGGTACTTGATTCCACTCAATTAGAAGAAGGAAAAGAGCTTCGCGGCATGATTGCTGATGATCTCATCCGAGATAAAGACGGAAAATATGAGATGATCATTGACCGGGAAGAGGCTGAAGTATATGTTCTGGCAGAAAAATCGGGATTGAATATTCCGCTGATTGCAGCACTTGCAGCAGTTTATTCAGCCTTTATGATTTTTATCTATCTTTTATGGAAGCGGTCAAAACAGAAGAAATCCGAGTAATTTTGGCATTAGAGCCTCCCCTTCTTCCTATTCCTGTTAACTGTTTAAAAAAGGAAAGAAAATCAAACCTGTTTTGATTATAATATTAATAACAGAGACCTCACGGAGAGGGTGATTCTATTGGCAGTCACAATTAAAGATGTAGCAAAGATGGCAAAAGTTGCGCCTTCTACTGTTTCAAGGGTAATTGCCAACAATCCTCGCATCAGCGAGAAAACTAAGCAAAAAGTCAGGGAAGCAATGGAACAGTTAGGATATCATCCGAATTTTATTGCCCGAAGCCTTGCAAGCCAATCAACCCGCGCAATTGGGCTGATAATGCCCAGTTCTACGGATGTTGTATTTCAGAACCCCTTCTTTCCAACTGTCCTTAGGGGTCTGAGCGAGGGAGCCCATGAAAGGCATTATGCTCTCCATATGACAACCGGGAAAACAGATGATGAGATCTATGAAGGTGTTGTCCAAATGGTACAGGGCGGCCGGGTAGATGGAGTGATATTGCTGTATTCAAAAGTGGAGGATAAAGTTCTGGCCTTCTTAAAAGATAGGGATTTCCCATTTGTTGTTATTGGCAAGCCTTTTTCGGACGAAGAAGAAATCACTTACGTGGATAATAATAATTTCCGTGCAGCCAAAGAAGTAACGGAATACTTGATTAAGCTGGGCCATAAGCAAATTGCGTTTGTCGGCGGAAACTTGAATCTAACCGTTACAGTTGAACGTCTGCTCGGCTATGAAAAAGCATTAAGGGATGCTGGAATTGAACTGGTAAATGAATATATTGTTCATGAAGAATTCTTAAAAGAAGGAGGCCAGGAAGCTGTCAGAGAACTCATTTCCCTGACAAAACCTCCAACCGCCCTTGTGGTTGCCGACGACTTAATGGCATTGGGTGTCCTGAATACTCTGGATGAAATGGGTATAAAAGTTCCTGAAGATATGTCTATCATCAGCTTTAATAATGTGCTTCTGGCTGAAATGTCCAGACCTCCTCTAACTTCTGTCGATATCAATATATTCGATTTGGGATTTGAATCTGCCCGAAGCCTTATATACAGAATTGAAAACCCGCGGGAGCCTGTAAAGCGCATTATTATTCCCCATAAAATTGTAAAACGCTGCTCATGCAGCAGTCCGAAAACTGAAGAACCACAGATTGTATC
>Ga0180215_1005476_pt1 | contig 10827 bp, 8 predicted proteins | sample eDN3rd37CBELigBY_FD_128871 | JGI IMG/M metagenome (GOLD analysis project Ga0180215, IMG submission 128871) | Enriched backyard soil microbial communities from Emeryville, California, USA - eDNA 3rd pass 37_C BE-Lig BY (version 2) (version 2) | ecosystem: Environmental > Terrestrial > Soil >...
CGGAAGCCTGCTCTTCGCCTTCGCTGAGCAGCGTTTCACCCCAGAAGCTGTGAATGAATATTTTCATAACCGAATACAGCACGAGCAGACTCGTTAGCAGGCCGATGACCGACATGACGAGATAGCCTTCAGCTACGCCGCCCTTAAGAATGACGACTTTGCCGAGAAAGCCGCTAAGCGGCGGAACGCCGGCAAGCGCAAGCGCCGACAGAAAGAACAGCCATCCGAGCAGCGGACGGAACAGAATAAGTCCGCTGAAGTTGCGGAGCTTGTCTGAACCGAAGATTGCGATAATGGCGCCGCCCAAAATGAAGATCAACGCTTTCGCGATCATATCGTGCATGAGGTAGAACAGCGCGCCGCTTAGCGAGTCGTAAGTGGCGACCCCGACCCCGAACAGAATAAAACCGACAGATACGACGACGTTATAGGAAAGAATCTTTTTAATTTCCCAATGAGATACCGCTCCGAGCGCTCCAAGTATCATCGTCAAGGCAGCCATCCAAATGATGACCGTATGCGTTATGTCCGGCTGATGATAGAAAATGAGCGTAAACGTACGAATGATCGTATAGATGCCGACCTTGGTAAGCAGCGCCGCGAACAATGCTGCGATAGCCGGAGGAGGCGCGCTGTAGGAGCCGGGCAGCCAGAAAAACAGAAACAGGCCGGATTTAAGGCCGAACACCGTTAGGAACAAAAAGCTGATCGTCGTTAGCAGACCGTCCTGGCCTGCCTCTGCGACACGCTCGGATAAATGAGCCATGTTGAGCGTGCCTGTAACGGAATACAGATAAGCGATGGCAATGACGAACAGCGTTGATGCGATAACATTAATGATAACGTATTTGATAGACTCGCGAAGCTGAAGCTTTTTTCCGCCTAAGCTCAGCAGCACATAGGAGGAGATGAGCATGACCTCGAAAAATACGAACAGATTGAAAATATCTCCCGTCAGGAATGAACCGTTAACGCCTGTCAGCAATATTAAAATAAACGGATAAACGAAGTGCTGCTTATGATCCTCGCTGATCGAGCCGAAGGCGAACAGTATGCACATTAAGCAGATGATCGATGCGACAAGGACGAGCAGCGCAGCCAGCATATCGCCGACCAGCGTAATGCCGAATGGCGCTTGCCACCCGCCTACGTCGAGCACGATAATCCCATCCTTGGAGACAAGATAGACAATAAATGCGGAAATCCCAATCGTCGCCAACAGGCTGATGACGGATAACCATTGCTGCAGCTTCACCTTGCGGCGGAAAAAAATTAACGCCATCGCAGTGAGCAGCGGGATGATAAGGGGCAGCGTTAATAAATTACTCATGCGGGTTACCTCTCAATTGCTTCATATTATCGGTACCCAGCTCAACGTAAGTCCGGTAGCCAAGAACGAGCAGATAGGCTGTAAGAGCAAAGCTGATAACGATGGATGTCAAAATAAGCGCCTGCGGAATCGGATCGGTATACGCCTCGGCGTTCTCTCCGAGAAGTGGGGCTGCGCCCTTCTTCAAGCCGTTGACCGCCATCAGCATTAAATGCGTCGCATGACTGAACAGCGTAATGCCAAGTATAATCCTAAGCAAGTTTTTGCTGAGGACGAGATAGGTGCCGATAGTAAACAAAATGCCTGAAATGATCGTGATGAAAGTCTCCATTATTTATCGTCCTCGCTTATACTCGTAATAATCGTCATGGTCGTTCCGACAACTACCATATATACGCCCAAATCGAAAATGAACGCGGAAGCAAGCTCGGTTTTGCCGAGCAGCGGCAGGTCTACATATCTAAACGTCTGCGAAAGAAACGGAACGTCAAACAGGAAGGACGCAGTTCCGGTAAGAACCGAAACGATGACGCCTGTCGCCGCAAGCAGCTTGAAATCGACAGGCAGAATATCGCGAACGGTGCGAAAATCGAAAGCAATATAGAGCAGCACTAGCGCTGAAGCTGTAATAAGCCCTCCGATAAAGCCCCCGCCAGGATTATGATGTCCTGCAAACAAAATATATATCGAGAACGTCATAATGATATAGACAAGAATTTTCGTCGCTGTCTGCAGGAAGACGTCTGTAAATTTTAGCTTCATTTTTCATTCCTCCTTGCGTGGCGCAGCTTAATTAACGTATAGATGCCTGTGCCGGCTGTAAAGAGGACGACGATTTCCAGCATCGTATCGAAGGCGCGGAAGTCAACAAGGATCGAGTTGACGATATTTTTAGCTCCCGCCAGCTTATAGGAATCTGTGAAATAATGCGCAATCGGCTCGAAAAGGCGATGCCCCTGCGCGGACAGGCCGATAAGGGTTAGCGTCGTGCCGACGGCAACCGCAATAATTCCATTTACGACTTTGAACTTCAGCTGCGTAATCGACTTGCCGACCTTCGGCAAGAAGTAGAAGCAAAGCAGGAATAGGGCAGTTGAAATCGTTTCGACGACAAGCTGGGTCAGAGCCAAATCCGGAGCCCGGAATATAACGAAAAACATCGATACGATATAGCCGATGACGCTGACTGCGATAATCGAAATCAGCCTCGATTTCGTGAACAGCATATAGATGGCTGAAGCGATCATAATGAATCCCAGCATATATTCGTATAGCTCAATTTGCGCATTGCCCGACGTATCAAGCACAAAAGCGTTTTGAGCAAGCAGCGTTCCGCCGGCCAGCGCGACCAGGAAGATGAACAGGTATGCTAAATAATGATTTGTAGCGCCGGTCATATAGGATCTGGTCACTTTCGTGCCGATTCGCTCAATGCCGACAAGCCCGCGGTCGTACGCTTGATTCAGCGTGAACTTCCACGGAACGCTGTCATAAACGTCGCGCCATTTGCTCAAGTAAATGAACAATAGCGTGCCGAATACGACAATTCCGATAGTCATTACGAGCTCCGTATTGAAGCCGTGGAAAGCTGCAAGATGGACGTGCCAATCTGCGTTGTTCACGAATGCTTGCGGAATGATCGCTTTCACAGAAGGCTCTAAGATGGAGCCGGCGATCAGATTCGGGAAGAAAAACAGCAGGACGACAAAAGCAGCCAGAACCATCGGCGAAATAAGCATGCCGATCGGCGCTTCATGCGGCTTGCGTTCCAGCTTTTCAGGCTTATAAGGACCTGTGAACGCTTTGAACACGAGAATCATGCAATATACGAAAGTGAATATGCTCGCAATCCAGGCGATAATCGGCAAAATAACGAGCCAATCGGACATATTCCGAGAAGCGGTCAACAGTCCAGTGAAGAACATCTCCTTGCTTATAAAACCGCTGAAAGGCGGCAGTCCCGCCATCGAGAACGCGCCGATCATCGTCAGCGTGAACGATACCGGCATTAAGCTTATCAGGCCGCCAAGTCGACGAATATCCCTCGTTCCTGTCTCATGGTCGAGAATGCCGACCATCATGAACAGACAGCCCTTGAAGATCGAGTGGTTGATCAAATGGAACACGGCAGCCGTAATTGCGCCTGCGAACAGATCAGAGCTATCGATGTATCCTTTGTTAAGCGCCATAGAGCCTACGCCCAGCAAGCTCATGATTAAGCCCAGCTGACTGATTGTCGAGAAGGCGAGCAGCGCTTTAAGGTCGGACTGGCGAACCGCCATGAAGGAGCCCCAGAATAACGTGACGATACCTGCGATCGTAATGGTCCAGAACCATTCCATATGGCCGCCGAATATAGGTGTTAGACGCGCAACGAGATAGACGCCGGCTTTGACCATCGTAGCGGAGTGCAAATACGCGCTGACCGGCGTAGGCGCCTCCATGGCGTCAGGCAGCCAAATATGAAACGGAAATTGCGCGGATTTCGTAAATGCTCCGAGCAGGATGAAGAACATGGCCGGAATGAAAAAATGATGCTGTGAAACGACGTCCGCCATGCTGATGATTTCACGGATACTGAGCGTTCCGGAGGCAACGTACAAAATAATAAAGCCAAGCAGCATTGAAAATCCGCCGGTCATCGTTATAAACATCGATTTTTGAGCGCCGTAGCGCGATTTTTTCCGCTGATACCAGAAGGCGATAAGCAGGAAGGAGGAAACGCTTGTCAGCTCCCAGAATGCGTAGAGCACAAGGAGATTGTCAGAAAGCACGGAACCGAGCATGGCTCCCATGAAGAGCATGAGGTAAGCATAGAAGAAATGCAGCTTTTCCCGTTCTTTAGACATGTAGAATATTGAATAGAGTACGACGAGCGTACCTATGCCTGTTATAAGCAGTGCGAATAAAAGCGAGAGACTGTCCAGATAGACAGTGAAATGAATGTCCAGCGATGGAATCCAAGGTACGGAGCGTATAACTGGTTCAAACGCATGCTGAACGGGGTAATAGCTTGCAAAGTAGATCAGCAGCGAGAGAGGAACAAGCAAGACAAACCAGCCTGTATGAATGCGACGCATATATTTGTACAGTGCCGGAATGAGTGGTACGAATAAAAATGGTGTCAAAACAGCGATGTGCAGCAAAGTCAAATGGTCCCCTCCTAAATATTTATGTGGCAAAACTTGCTTTTCAGCTATAAGTTTTGTTATTATAAGTTTCATTTATAAATGATCTTAGTGCAATTATACACTATGATAATTGACAATACCAATCATAATCTGTAGTCTAGAGCTATCATTATTCAGAGGTGAACCGATAACAATGAAGACGGAAAGTATGAATGAGTGCATACTCGTCTGTGTTTATTATGGACCAAATGGCGAGAGACTCATCCGCAGAGGCGGAATAATTGCAAAGCTGCTGAATTGCCCTTTCTATGTCTTGACTGTTGACCCCCAGCCGGAAGACGAATGGGATATCGAGAAAATTCACTATATGAACGCGTGGAAAAAAGCTTCCGATGAACTTGGCGCAGAATTTATCGTCAAATATAACGAGAAGCGCCCCGTTGCGAAAGTAATCAGCGATGTAGCGAAGCAAAAAAACGTCACGCAAATTGTATTGGGTCAAACTGCCCAAAACCGCTGGGAAGAAATTACGAAGGGCTCGTTCATCAACGTGCTGCTGAATGAGGTTCCGTTTGTCGACCTGCATGTCATTTCGGTTTCCCGGGAGCTGAAGCATGAGGACGGCTTTTATGAGAAAGGAATCCGCGCTTACTTGATCGAGGAGGCGGACGGCCACAAGCTTTGCTTCAACCATACGCATAAGGACAAGTATGAGGGCATTTTCTACAAAGAGGTTGGCACCGACTTCAACAACGGCGTATTCAAATTTTTGAAGGACAATGAAATTGTTGAGGTGCGCGTAACCGACGATTACGTAAAAGATATTAATGAGCGGATCAATTGAACCGTCACAATAATTAATGCGCAAACAGCCGTTCTCTCCTGCAAGGAGGGAGCGGCTGTTTGCGCTTGCGTGCCCATTATTTCAATAGATCATTGAACAGCCCGACGATATCGTCGGCCGAATCGCTAATAACGAATAAGATGTAGCTTCCGTTTGTGACGAGTTTGTAGTTTTTTGCATTCTCGTACTGATCAGGCAGGTAGGATTCGAACTGTTTCTGGACATCGGCTGCACGCTGCTTGATCCCGTCTTCAACGGTTGAAGCGTCGGACGCATTTTTTAGCTTAAAAATGGCGATTTCATTTGTTTTTACGTTCATCATCGGCATTTTGGCCGTATATTCCTCGAACAGCGAGGCGTCTAATCGGTACAGATCTGTCAGCATATCATCGGTTACAGCGATTTGTGCAGGTTGTTTGTATGTATCGACGATTTTCTCCATCAGCTCGGCGGTCGTAAGCTGATTAGCCGCAGGCTTATCCGTAGCGGACGCTCCTCCATCCGGCGTGGTTGACGGCTTAACCGTTGCGGTAGGCTTCGCAGTAGCCGAAGGTTTTGCTGTCGGCTGAGGCTTCGCCGTAGCGGCAGGCTTTGCCGTCGCTGTCGGCTTAGGCTTTTCTGCAGGCGGTTGCGTCGCAGCAGGCTTGTCCGTAGCCGGCGCAGCTGTCGCTTGCGGCTTTGCGGTTTCCGACGGCTGCGATGATGCGGATGCATCCGCCTCGGAGTCCTTCTCCGCAGTATCGTTCCCGATATCCTCCGCTTCTTCGTCAGCATCCGCCTCTTCGCCGACATTGCTTTCGGCTGTAGGCGACGGCGATACGACTGAAGCCGTATTGTTGCTGCTTGCCGGAGCCGAATCCTTGTTGCCGCCGCTGCAGGCAGCTAGCGCCGCTCCCAGCAAAATAACCGTTATTAGCTTTAATGTCTTTCCTGCCATTCATCTCTTCCTCTCCATATTCTAGTTGCAGACAGTCACGAAATAACTAACGCCGCCCGCTGGCAGATGTTTCATATCTTTAAATGGAGATGTGACAGTTTTGTGAATGGATCGAAAAGCAAGTGTAGAGAAAACATTCGTTGATTTGTTATAGCATTCGTTAAACCGTGTTCTAGAACGCGGTTTTTTCATTTGTTTTAATAGATTTATAAATCAGATGAAGTTGGTGATGAAATGAATAACGGATCCGCAACTGGACTGAATGTCCAGGACGAGCTGGCATCTAACGTGAAACGAAAACAATCGCCGTCCGTTTGGGTGCGGTTCGCAAGGCAATGGGAGTTCCAGCTGATGATCTGGCCGGCATTACTATTTTTGATCATATTCAGCTACGGTCCGATGTGGGGCATCCTCATTGCTTTCCAAGAGTACGATTTATTCTCAGGGCTGCGCGGCAGTCCGTGGGTAGGGCTTCTTCAGTTCAAAATGTTCGTAGAATCGCCGGAGTTTTGGGAAATCATCCGCAATACGTTTGCGATCAGTTTTTTGAAGCTGCTAATCGGTTTTCCGGCTCCTATCGTGCTGGCATTAATGCTTAATGAGGTAGCCGGCGCGTTTAAACGCGTTGTGCAGACCGTAACCTACATTCCTCATTTCATGTCGTGGGTTGTCATATCGGGAATGGCTTTTTCGATGCTGGCTGTAGACAACGGCGCGTTCAACGGTCTGCTGCAGACGCTGAATGTAATCGATGAGCCTGTCAATTGGCTGTCCAAGCCGAATTATTTTTGGGGCATTCTTGTGTCCTTGAATGTTTGGAAGGAAATCGGTTTCGGCTCCATTGTCTATCTGGCGGCAATCGCAGGCATTGATCCTGCGCTCTATGAATCAGCCTCGATCGACGGAGCGAGCCGCTTTAAGCAAATTTTTCTCATTACGATACCGTGCATTATGCCGATTATGATCATTTTCCTCATCTTAGGCATCGGGAACATTTTAAATGCCGGCTATGAGGATATACTCGTCCTGACCAAAAATATGAACAACGGCATAGTGCTGCCGGTAGCGAATGTCATCGATACGTATGTGTATCAGATGGGCGTTCTGAATCAGCGCTACTCCTATGCGGCTGCGGCCGGTCTGTTCAAATCGATACTAAGCATTGCGCTTCTGCTGTTTGCTAATTCGGCTGCGCGCAAATTCGGCAGAACGAGCCTGTGGTAAGGCGCAATTACTTCATGGAGGTGAGGACAACTTGAAATTGTCAGCGGGCGACAAGCTGTTGAAGCTCATTATATACATTTTGCTTACGATGCTTGCATTCATTACGTTTTATCCGTTTTGGAATTCCTTTGTGCTTTCGTTCAATCTCGGCTCGGACACCTCGCTTGGCGGGGTCACCTTCTGGCCGAGAAAGTTCACGCTAGAGAACTACAAAATCGTTTTTCAGGAAAAGCATATTTACCAGGCTTACTTGATCACGATTTTGCGGACCGTAGGCGGCACGCTGCTTGCCATGTTCTTTACGTCGCTATTTGCGTATGCCATGTCCAAGAAAGGAATCGTATTCAAAAAGTTCTATATGTTCGCAGCCGTATTTACGATGTTTTTCAGCGGCGGACTGATTCCATATTTCATCGTCGTTTATAACCTCGGGCTGTACAATACATTTTCCTTTCTGCTTCTACACGGCATGATCAGCGTCTATCACATGATAATCTTCCGGACCTTTTTTATGGAGCTTCCGGACGGACTGGAGGAGTCCGCGAAAATAGACGGCTGCTCGAACTTCGGTGTTTTTTTCCGGATTGTGCTGCCCGTATCGGGTCCCGTGTTCGCAACACTGTCACTGTTTACCGCTGTTTTTCTATGGAACGACTGGTTCATTCCTGCCGTGTTCATTAACAGCCAAAATCTGATTCCGCTGCAAACGCTGCTCGTTCAGGTCATCAATGCAGGGACGACCGCATCGCTTATGGCTAATCTGAACAGCTATGCGCAAAGCATGGTGGAGAACACCATTACTGTGAAGGCGCTGCAGATGGCGACGATGATGGTGGCGACATTGCCGATTCTGTTCATCTATCCGTTCTTGCAAAAATATTTCGTCAAAGGCGTGCTAGTCGGTTCTTTGAAGGAATAACGGAGCTTCGGTTATAACGCGGGCTCGCCATTCGGCGCGCCAGCTGATAACATATCAATTACGCTAGTTGAGAGGAGCATTGAAATGCTTAGAAAGAAATGGTTTCACGGTCTGCTTGTACTGGCAATTGGGCTAACGATGACGTTGGCCGCGTGCTCGAACGGTAATGGGGGAAATGCGAAGGAAACGAATAGCCCGAAGAAGACGAATGCGCCTGCGGCGACGGCGGCGCCGACAGACGGGGCTGAGACGGGATCCGGCGATCCGATTGACAAAGTAAGGCCGGTTACGTTTACCCAGTACGTCAACTATGATTGGTATACCGCTCCGACTTGGGATGAGCGCCCGCACGCGAAATGGATAACAGAAAATTTAGGCATTACAATGGAGCCGGTACAATCGAACGGCGCAGCCGCTACCAAGCTCAATTCCATGATCGTATCCGGACAGCTGCCTGACGCGATCGTGCTGGATAAAGGCAAGGATGTCGAGCGTCTAGTTAAGGCGGGACAGCTTGTCGAGTTAGATCCATACTTGGAAAAATACCCTGAGTTCGTAGAAACAATTGGCGCCGATACGCTTAATATGCTGCGCAGCGAAGACGGCAAGCTGTACCAAATTCCGAACTGGTTCATCAGCGGCGAGAACGGCAACGGCAATGCCGCATATCTGATTAACCGGAAAATCTACAAGGAGCTAGGCTCGCCTTCGCTTGAAACATGGGCGGAGCTGGAAGCTTATTTGAAGCAAGTGAAGGAGAAGTATAAAGATGTAGTGCCTCTTGATTTCGGCGAAATTCGAGACGGCGAGCTGCAAATGCTGGGCATGCTGTACAGCGGCTCGGCCGACGACCGGACGCCGGCCTTCATCTCGGCAGGCTCAGGCGGCGTGTTCGGCATTCCTAGCGGCCAAGAGCTCATTTCCGTCTATGACGATCCTGCTTTCGAAAGCACGGCTCTGTATGCCAGCAGCATTTTCCGTCAAGGGCTGACTTCGCAGGATACGTTCACTCAGACGCGCGACCAAATTTTGGAGAAGCTTAAAAATGGCAAAATCGCCGTATTCGGCGCCTACGACTCCGTAGTGGAAGGCATCGGCCGCGAGGCGAACAATGCGCTGCAAGCGAAGGACCCTGAAGCGGGCTACGATGTTATTTGGCCGTTCCATGCCGAAGGCGTAGATCGCAACAAGGTTCATCCGGGCGGATACAATACGCTGGGCTGGAATGTAAACGTTATTACGAAAAACGCGAAGGACCCTGAAGCAATCTTTGCTTTCATGAACTGGGCGATTAGCGAAGAAGGCCAGCGGGTATTTTTCTTCGGTCCGGAAGGGCTGTTCTATGATGAAGTTGTAGACGGCGTGCCGGTTCCTAACGACGCATACATTAACCGTGATCCTAAAAAGTACGACGAGCTGAAAATCGGGGAATTCAACTGGTACGGCAATACGAGCTACGTCGATACGACGAAAGGCAAACGCGAGAAGCTGCTCCCTCAAGAGGCGCAGGATTGGACGACGGTTGCGCAGACGACGGTATCCTTTGTGACATCTAAAAATATGACCGAGTTCTCCAATCTGGATCCGCTTCCGAATACGGAGGAAGGCATTATTATGCAGCGCTTGAGAGATCATTTCAAGGGCGTCGTCTCTAAGCTGATCTTCGCCAAGAGCGATGACGATGTGCGGAAGCTGCTTGCGGAAGCGAAGGCTGAAGCGGAGAAGCTCGGCTATGGCAAAGTGCTGAAGTGGAAAACAGAGAAATGGCAGGAAAACCTGCGCACAATGTCGCAATAAATAACTGAAATTAATAGATATAGAGGATATACTTATGTATATCCTCTATATCTATTCCTTTTGCAGGGAGGAGAATAGATTTGTATAAAGCGGTGCTGGTAGACGATGAAAGCTTCGATCTGCTCGGTCTGCAGCGGCTTATTCCGTGGGAGTCGCTGGGCATCGAGGCGGTGTTCGCCACGAATAGGCCGCAGGCCGCGCTGGAATATGCGCTGGAGCATGCAATCGATATATTAATAACCGATATTAAAATGCCGGTCATGTCCGGCATCGAGCTGGCGAGGGAATGCCTGCAGCGGCATCCGTCACTAAAGACGGTATTCATTAGCGGCTATCAGCAGTTCGATTACGCGAAGCAGGCGCTTCAGCTCAAAGCGGACGGATACATCTTGAAGCCGGTTGACGATGACGAGGTGGTGGCGACGCTGCAGCATATCGTGTCGGAGCTTTCGCTAAGGAAATCTGCGGAGAAGGATCGCTCACTGGAAGATTTTATGTTTATCCGGAACGATTTTTTGCTCCACTTGATGGAGGGCTCGCTGGATCAGGCGACGATTCATACGTTTATGCGAAAATATCCGTTCAACCTTCCGCCAGGACAGGTACGGTCGATCATTATTGAAGTCGATGTGCCGGCAGGACATC
>Ga0180215_1005477_pt1 | contig 10827 bp, 10 predicted proteins | sample eDN3rd37CBELigBY_FD_128871 | JGI IMG/M metagenome (GOLD analysis project Ga0180215, IMG submission 128871) | Enriched backyard soil microbial communities from Emeryville, California, USA - eDNA 3rd pass 37_C BE-Lig BY (version 2) (version 2) | ecosystem: Environmental > Terrestrial > Soil >...
CGGCATCCAGCCCAAGCCAATTCCCGCATCCAGGCGACCCCCTGAAAGGTGGTCGAGGGTGGCGAATTGCCGCGCCAGCATCACCGGCGAGCGGAACAGGGAATTCACGATGCCGGTCATCAGGCGGATGCGTTTCGTATGGGCGGCAGCCCAGGTGAGGGTTTGCAGTGTTTCGAAACTGTGGTGATCCGGCAGGCCGAATTGCCTGACCCAATCAGCATCGAGCGGCAGCAGCAGGCGTTCGCTTGCCGAGACGCTGTGGAACCCCAGTCGTTCGGCGGTGGTGGCGCTCGTCACCACCGCGGCCGGACCCCCGGCCGCATCGATGACCGGCAAATCCACGCCATGTTGCAACCGGGTTGCCCTGGTATTGGTTGCAGGGTGTTCTTCCTGCATCATCAGATATCGGCTCCGGCAGCGTGGATGACAGGGCGGACCTCGACGGCGGTGAGGCTGGCATCGGGGATCATCGCGGCGATTTCGTTTGCCCGTTCCTGTGTTTCGCACTCGACAATGTAATACCCGGCCAGGAATTCCTTTGCTTCGACATAGGGGCCATCGGTGACGATGGTTTCGCTGTCCCGGACTTTCACGGTGGCGGTCTGCGCAGGTTCGGCCAGGGCGACGGAACCAACGAGTTCGCCGGATTCCCGGATCGGTCCCTGCAGGGCGTCGTGACCGTCGTACACCGCCTGTCGTTCGGCTTCGGTGAGGGTTTCCCAGATGCGCGGGTTCATGTGAATGAGCAGCAGAAATTTCATGATCGGTTCTCCCAGGTGATGGTGCCGGTTCGCACCTGCTTACCGGCAACGACTGCGCGACAGTATCCGGTCGCTTCATGCACAGGTCGGAACGGGCAACGGGATTTCGACACGGCTTGCGGAAATCGTGACGCCATTGTCGCGCATGTCGAAAACCGGGACACGGTTTCGACCCATGAGTGAACGGCATCTCACAGGGATGCCGGATCTTCGATCCATAGGTGAACGGGCAGGAACAGAACCGACACCTGATGAAGGAAGGAAGTATTCACATGGGCCGAGTTGTTGCACAAATCTCCGTATCGCTGGATGGTTACGTCGCCGGACCGAATGATGGCCCCGGAAACGGGATGGGGGATGATGGGGACAAGGTGCATGAATGGATGTTCGGATTGTCGAGCTACCGGAGCCGGAATGATCTGGGAGAAGGTGAGGACAATGCCGAATCCGCGTTCATGGATGAGCAACTTTCGAACATCGGTGCCTACCTGATGGGGCGGCGCATGTTCGACAACGGATTCGAACCGTGGGGGCCGGTTCCCCCTTACCGCTGTCCCGTTTTCATCGTTACCAGTCGCCCGAAGGAGACGATGGAAATGGAGGGTGGCACCACCTACAACTTCGTCACGAATGGCATCGAATCGGCACTGGCGCAGGCGAAAGCGGCGGCGGGTGACAAGGACATCGCGATTGCCGGTGGGGCGCGGATCATCCAGGAATACCTGGCGGCCGGTTTGCTGGACGAAATCGATATCCACATTGCATCGGTGTTTCTTGGTGGTGGGGTGCGGTTGTTCGACCAGCCAGATCTGGTGGGGGTGACATTCGAACCGGTTCGCGTGGTGGCCGGTCCGGGGGCGACACACATCCGGTACCGCTGCGGGATAGCGTGAATGTTGCCATGAAATGCGGATGAACGACCGGGCAGGGAGCGGGCGGATAGACGGCCCCAGAAGGGCCTCATCTGTACCCTGCCCGTCATCCGTTCGCCGGATTCCGGATCACGAATCCGGGTTGTCGACGAGGCTGTGACGCATGGCGTAAGCGATCACCTGCGCGCGGTTTTGCACCTGCAACTTGGCCAGGATATTCCGCAGGTGGTATTTCACCGTGTTTTCACTGACGAACAGCCGGTCGGCCAAATCCTTGTTGGAGGTCACCCCGGAAACCAGCAATTCCAGCACGCTCTGTTCACGTTCGGTCAGGGATTGGGGTGTGCCTGGCGATGGAGTGGCCGGTTCTGCTGGCCTGGCGAATTCGGCCAGGACTTTCTGCGCCAGGGCCGGGGTGAGGGCCGGTTCACCGCGACCCACCCTGTCCAGCAGGCGGAAGAATTCGGTGGCTTCCAGATTCTTGGGGATGAATCCCTTGCCACCGCTCTTGATGGCTTCGAACAGGTCGGCATCATCCTCTGAAGCAGTCACCACCACCACTTTGACCTCCGGTGCTTCGGCAGCGATCAGGCGGGTGGCAGCCAGCCCATTCATGATCGGCATCGAGAGATCCATCAGCACGACATCGGGGCGGTGTTCCCTGGCCAGATCGACTGCTTCCCGGCCGTTTCTTGCTTCGCCGATCACATCCACGCCGTGCGCTTCCAGCAGGCTGCGCAATCCGTCACGGAACAGGGCATGATCGTCAGCGATAAGGACGCGCATGGGTTTCATTCCTTCGTAACACTTCGACCGGCACCCGGATCAGGATGGCGGTTCCGTGACCGGGCCGGGTTTCGATGCGGAAATCGGCGCCTATCGCTTCGGCACGTTCGCGCATGGTGCTGAGCCCAAAGCGGGGCAGGCGCGAGGGTTTGAGTTCGCCGGGATCGAATCCCGTGCCATTGTCCTCGATACGTACGCCAATCGCATTTCCGTCGAGGGAGAACCGGATGAGGACATGGCTGGCGGAGGCATGCTTCCGGATATTGGTGAGGGCTTCCTGCACGATCCGGAGCAACTGGATTTCCGCCATTTCCGAGATACCGGGATCGGAGGCAATACCGTCTGTTTCGAAATCGAGTTCGATTCCGTGCTGCGTGCGCCAGGATACGAGATATTCACCCAGTACATGCAGGAAATCACGATCCGGTCCGATGCTGGTGCGGAGATTGAGAATGCCTTCGCGCACATCGGCGTAGGAATCGCGGGCGGCCGCGGCGAGCTGGTCGAGTTGATCGGTGGCCTTTTCCTGCTGGTTGTTGTGCAGGAACATCGTGGCCGCCTGGGCCTTCACATTCACATAACCGAGGATTTGGGCGAGGGAATCGTGCATTTCCCGGGCAATGCGCTGGCGTTCGCCTTCGATGGCGAGGATTTGCACCTGTTCGTGCAGGCGGGCATTTTCGATGGCGATCGTGGCCAGGGTGGCGAGGCGAACCAGGGTGTCTTCATCGGCGGCCGTGAATGGTGCGCCCTGTTCCTTTTCCGCCACGTAGAGATTGCCGAGAATCCTCTCCCGCGAGCGAATGGGCACCGCCAGCAGGGTGCGCATGGTGGGATGGTGCGCCGGGAATCCGATCGAGCGTGGATCCTGGGGCAGGTTGTCGATGCGCAGGCGTTCCCCGGCTTCCAGCACGACGCCGAGCAAGCCATGTCCTTCAGGAATGGGGCCAATGGCTTCGCGTTCGGCGGTGGTGATCCCGGAGGTGATGAAGGCAGCGATGCGCCCATCGTCCCCGAGGAAGGACAGGGCGCCGTAACGGGCATCGACGATATCGCGGGCCTGGTCGACGACTTCCTGCAGCACGGACTGGAGATCGAGTTCCCCGGCGACGGCGAGACTGGCTTCGTGCAGGGAGAGGAGTTCACGATTCTGCCCGACAATCCGGGCTTGCAGGCGATCGACCACCCCGAAAATAGTTTCGGCGAAGATGAGGGTCCCGGCCAGCACGATGACGCCGTACATGACGATACCCGCCCGGCCCGCAAAGAGATCGGGCAGCAGCACACGCCGCAGCATCTCCAGCACGAAGATGAAGAGGAGCGGGGCCAGCACGGAAAGCCATTTCAGCCGGTTGAGGGTGACGAGCATGACGTAATCCGGAGCGACGAAGGTTACGCGATGATCCCGGTGACGGACCGGTGCCGGATGACCGGCACGATCATTATCGCCGCAATCAGCGAACAGCATCCCATAAACCACATCACGGGTTCATAACTGTTCAGGATGCCGTAGGCAATACCGACACTGACCGGGGCGATGGCATTGGCGATCACCATGATCGAGTTCTGGGTTCCACTGATGGCGGCGTACCCGTTCAGGCCGAAGATTTCGACCAGCATTACCGGGCGAATCAGGGTGAGGGCTCCCCGCCCGCCCCCAAGCAGCAGCACACTGAGCAGGATCCCGCCCGGATGCTGCCAGAGAACCAGGACAAGGACGGCGAGGGTTTGCAGGCCGAACATCATGGCGGCGAGGGTGGGCTGGGAAAACCTGCGGCCAAAGATAGTGGTGAAAATCCGTGCGACCACCTGGGCGGCACCGATGGCTCCGGTCGCGGCGGCGGCGAATTCGGCACTGCCGCCACGTTCGGTCAGGTAGGCAATCATGAAGACGGCGACGGCGGTGGCGGCAAACCATTGCAGGGCGAAGCCGCCGGTCATCCACCAGAAGACGGGTTTGGCGAGGGCGGCCCGCAATCCGGAAGGTGTGTCGGCGGAGGCAGCCGTGTGTGCCGGTTTCGGTTCCGGGGCACGCCGCAGGAAGAGGGCGTGAGGCAGGGCGGCGAGGACGAAAACCATGATGGCGAGGATCTGGACGGCATCACGCCAGCCGAAAACGGAGATGAAGCGAGTGGTGAGTGGCAGGAAGATGGTGCTGGCGAATCCGGCGCAGATGGTGATCATCAGGAGGGGTTTGGAGCGATCTTTCGGAAACCACCGGGTGATGCTGGCAAAGGCGGGTTCGTAGAGGGTAGCGCTCATCGCCAGGCCGAGTCCGATCCAGATCAGGACGAAGATGATTGGGTTATCGACGCGGGACCAGGCGAACACGAGGGCAGCGCCGGTGAGCGAACCGGCGGTCATCAGGAGGCGGGGGCCATGCCGGTCGATCCAGATCCCGACGAGGGGTGCAGCGAGACCGGAGACGAGGATACCGATGGAATAGGCGAGGGTGAGACGGGCTTCGGACCAGCCGAGATCGTTCTGCATCGGCAGCAGCAGGGCAGCGAAGGCGTAGTAGAGGATTCCCCACGAAACGGTTTCCGTGAGGGAGAACACGATGGTCTGGATCCAGGGCAGGGATGGCGGCCACTGCCATTTCACCGCCGGTGATGCATCTGTTGCCTGCAACGAAGTCACGCCTTCCCCTTAACAATTGGTGCAGGATAGCAGGGAAGGAAGGGATGAGGAAGACTGGATGTGCTTCGCACGGGGATTCCTCGCTGCGCTCGGAATGACGGGGAAGGGCATGAAACGCTATCGTCATCCTGAGGCCGCAGCCGGAGGATTGCAGTGCGAAGCGCAATGTTTGGGCGGAGTGCTTCATGGAAGATTGGACGTGCTTCGCACGGGGATTCACCACAGGCAATGCCGAAGGCATTGAGCAAGGGCCGCTCCTTCGTCGCTCAATTGCTGGCGCAATTGCCTTTTGGCGCAGCGCAGCGGCCCTTGCTTCGCTCGGAATGACGGGGAAGGGAATGACAGGGGTGAGGCTACGCGGCGTCCCATTCGCGGCGGATGAGGGCGACGGTTTCCCGGATGGCGGCGTCGTACTCGCCAACGATGCGGCTGCATTCCAGACCGAGCCAGCCTTCATAGCCACCCTGTTTGAGGGCGGCAAATCCGGGGCGGAAATCGTGATGCCCGAATCCGGGCTGGGCGCGGTTGCTGTCTGCCACGTGCACGTAGATCACCTGGTCGATGTTGTCCCGGATGGCGGCGGCCATATCGGCTTCCTCGATACCCATGTGGAAGAAATCGGCCATGGTCGCGATATCCGGCCCGACCTGCGCGGCGAGTTCGGCGCCCTGTTCGACCCGGTTGACCATGTATGCCTCATAGCGGTTGAGGGGTTCCAGGAACAGTTTGGTGCCGTGCGCGGCGGCGACCGGGGCGAGTTCCCGCAACTGGGCGAGCAGGAGTTCCCGTTCGATCTGCTGACCGGTCTGCCAGGGAGAGGCGTCCGGGAAGGCGGGTGTCCTGCCGAATTGCGGCACGATCAGCACCCCGGTGGCCCCGAGATCACCGGCAAGGGCGAGTCGTTCGCGGATGCGAGCTTTCGCACTGTCCCGTGTGGCGGGATCGGGATTGAGCAATTGGGGAATGCCTTCGATGGCGGAGACCCGGCGTGAACTGGTGGCGAAGATGTCGCGGATTTCATCGAAGGGCAACTGCATGGAATGGGAGTGGAGTTCGATCCCGTCGATATCGACGGATTCGAGCCAGGCCAGGCGTTCCTGCAGGGTGTTGCCCCTGGTCATGCCTTCGCGAATGGCGATCTTCATGGGGAGGTCCTTTCTGGTGGCGATGTGGTTTGCGTTGCGGGCATTCAAGCAGAAAACGGGGTTTGGGGGTAGGGGAAGTCGTCATCCTGAACGCCTGCGACCAAAGAAGACTGTCACCCGACCGTCATCCTGAGCGAAGCAAGGGCCGCCTGCGCTGCGCTTGCTCAATCGCTGGCGCGATTGCCTTTTGAGGATCCCCGCGCGAAGCGCGTCCGTTCGGGTGGAACACCGGCTTCGCCGGGGGATTCCTCGCTGCGCTCGGAATGACAATCAACGATAGCCACAGCACTGGACATAGTGAAGGCTCGGGGTGACGCCAATCCACGGCTAAAGTACGCGGGGCACGATCCCTCGCTTCGCTCGGGATGACAGGGGATGCTCGGGGTGACAGGTGATTCGGGGGGGGGATCATGCCAGGTTGTGGCCCGACGAGTGTATGGACCCTACCGGAAGGTTGTGGCCCGAAGGCTGAGGTCCGACACGAGGTCGGGATCCTACCGGAAGATCGGGTATCTTACGATGCATCAGTTCGCACGTCGTACGAATAGCGATTTCGTCCTTGCTTCTATCGAGAAAGTCGTGCATGGCCATGCAACTGAAATGGCGAAACCAGCCGGTGCATTACGCATGGATCGTGGCGGCGGTTGCCTTCCTGGTCCTGATCGGGGCGTCGGCGATTCGTTCGGCACCGGGCGTGCTGATCACGACCCTGCAGGACGAATTCGGCTGGAGCCGGGCGACGATTTCCTTTGCGATTTCGATCAACTTGCTGGTGTTCGGATTCATTGGTCCGTTTTCCGCCGCGCTGATGGAACGGTACGGCATCCGGCGGGTGGTGAGCGGTGCGCTGGTGGTGATGGCGGCCGGGGCACTTGGCACCCTGCTGATGTCGCAACCGTGGCATCTCTACCTGTCGTGGGGGGTGATTGTCGGAGTCAGTACCGGATCGATTGTCAGTGTGCTGGCGGCGAGTGTATCGCAACGCTGGTTCGTGCAGCGGCGCGGTCTGGCAGTTGGCATCCTGACCGCGGCCGGGGCGACCGGGCAACTGGCGTTCCTGCCACTGCTGGCCTGGCTTTCCACGAAATTCGGGTGGGAGGCGGTCTCGATCACGGCGGCGGCATCGGCGTTGCTGGTGTTGCCGGTGGCGGCCTGGCTGCTGCGGAACATGCCGTCGGATCTGGGGATACTGCCGTTCGGGGCGCCGGCGGATTATGCGGTGACGCCCTCGACAGTCAATCCGGTGGAACGGGCTTTTGGCGGATTGCGGATTGCCGTGAAATCGCGCGATTTCTGGCTGCTGGCGGGTACCTTTTTCATTTGCGGGGCTAGCACGAATGGCCTGATCGGCACGCACCTGATTCCGGCCGGGGTCGATCATGGAATGACGGAGGTGACGGCGGCGAACCTGCTGGCGGTGATCGGGATTTTCGACATCGTGGGGACGATGATTTCCGGGGTGCTGACGGACCGGTTCGACAGCCGACGGTTGCTGTTTGCCTATTACGGGTTGCGTGGATTGTCGCTGATGATCCTGCCGTGGGCACTTGATTCCGCGAGTTTCACGCTGATTGCTTTTGTGGTGTTTTACGGGCTGGACTGGGTGGCGACGGTTCCACCAACGGTGAACCTGGCGGGGAAGATGTTCGGTCCGCTGCTGGGAACCGTCATCTATGGATGGGTGTTCTCGGCGCACCAGCTGGGGGCGGCGAGTGCGGCCTGGCTGGCGGGGATGGTGCGGACGGAACGTGGGGATTATTTCCTGGCGTTCACCGGGGCGGGGTGGCTGTGCCTGCTGGCGGCGGCGATGGCAATGCAGATTGGCCGGGACAGCCGCCGGGTGAAGGTGGCGGAACCGGAAGCACCGGTGCTGGCCGGGGCGGACTAGTGGCAAATGCACGAGCGGTGCGAAGGGAGAATCGCACCGCCCGTGTTGCCCCAAGGAGCCGTTAGTGGTCAGGTTGTTGCCGGAATGATCCGGGTTATTCCTCGACGATGAACAGGGTGACCATCCCGAACATGCCGTGCGGTCCTTCCGCGTGGCTGAGGATGTGGCAGTGGAAGGCCCACGTCCCGACTTCCGTGGCGTCGACAATGGCTTCGAACCGTTGCCCGGGTGCGATGTTCAGGGTGTCGCAGTAGTAGGGTTGCGGCAGCAGGTAGCCATCCTGGGCGATGACCTGCATCGGCATGCCGTGGAGGTGCATGGGGTGGATCATCAGGCCTTCGTTCATGTACCGGATGAGAACCTTTTCGCCCTTTTTTGCATGCAGGGGCTGGGTGGCCGGGAAACTCTTGCCATTGATGTTGTAGCCACCGATGTAGCCATCACCAAGCACCAGGGTGTATTCGCGATCGAAAGCCGGCCGGGTTGACGGATCCTTCGGTTCGACGATGAAACTGCCGAGGAGACCGCGTGTCACCTGTTCGGCCGAATTGCTGTGGGCGTGATACATGTGGGTTCCGGCGTTGCCATCGCGAATCTGGAATTCGTAGGTGAAGCTTTCACCGGGTTTGATCGGTGGCTGGGTGACGAAGGGAACGCCATCCATGTTGTTTGGCAGGACCAGACCGTGCCAGTGGACTGCGGTACTTTCCCGCAGGTTGTTGGTGACATTGACACGAATCTTGTCGCCTTCGGTGACGCGGATTTCGGGACCGGGCACGACCCCGTTATAGGTCCACGCTTCGACGCGCTGTCCCTGGGCGAATTCCCACTGGACGATATCGCAGGTGAGATCGAAGACCTTGACATCGCCGTCCATGGTGAATTCGAGTGGCTGGCCGCCGAGTCCTTCAGTGGGGGCGGGGAACGCCTTGATCCCGGCTTCGTGCATGGCGTCCATTTCGTCGGCGGTTATTTCCTGCTTGGCGGATTGGGCAACCGTGGACGTGTGACCGGAGTGATCCATCTCCATGGAATCGGTGGATGCGGCGGAGGTGGAGGGTTCGCGCACGATGCGGACGCCATCCGGGGCGACGGCGGTGCCGATGGCACCGACCCCGAACACGCTGGCGAGGGTCATCAGGCGGCGTCGCGAGACGCCATTGTCGGAAACGCTGGTGGATGCATCTTTGGTGAACATCGTTGTTCTGCCTCTCCCTGAGAACGTTGATTGAGTAACTCTCCCTCTCAATCACTGGTTCAATGGTAGGAAAGGGCGGGGTTTGCTGCCCCGGGTGGGGGGATAGGTTTCCGGAGGCGCGTTGGGGTGGGAACTGGCGGGATGATCCTACCCGTTGGGGTGGGAACAATTGGTGCTAGACCTGATCGTTGGCGAGTTGGGCGCGTTGCACTTTCGGCAATTTGGCGACAACCAGATCGTACGAATCCCGGATAAGATCGATCAGCATCTCGTCGCTGATCGAACCGTCGAGGGTGATGGTGTTCCAGTGGCGTTTCGCCAGGTGATAGCCGGGGGTGACGGCCGGATAGGTCCTTCGCAGATGTTCGGCGAAATCAGGGTCACACTTGAGACTGACCTGCAAGGGATCACTTTTCAGGTTGCTGAGAGCAAACATCTTGCCGCCCACCTTGAAAACCGAGGTTTCGGCATCGAACGGGAAATCCTCGCGGGCACCGAGGAGGTCCAGGCACCGGGCTTTCAATTCGTTCGCATTCATGGGGTTTCCAGTTCCTTGTAAGGCATCACCCCCCACTGCCGGTTGCCAAGGGTGACGACCGTCCACACAAATCCGGTGAATGCGAGGGCAATACCAACGGCATAGGCCGCAACCCCGGGATACCCGCCCGATTGAGCCGGATCGAGAAACGGATAGGGATACCAGTCCACCATCGGCCCCCGGATCAGGGAATAGACCAGGAAGGCCAGCGGGTAGACCATCCAGACCAGGCAACGCCGCACCTCGAGCCGGTGCCGCGGCTGCTCGATGAGCCAGTCGATCAGCATCACGATCGGCATGACCTGGTGCACCACGGTATTCACCCAGGGAATCACGGTACCCAGTTCCTCGGTGTGTCCGGAAAGCAGCAGGGCATAGACGATACCTGTGGTGGTCATGTAGGCGACAGCGGCACCGCGCAGCATGGGAACGAAGGATGGGCGGCGATGGTGCCAGCGTGTTGCCAGCAGGAGCAGCAGCGTTGCGGCCAGCAGATTGCTCTGGATGGTGAAAAAGCTGAAGAAATTGGCGGTACTGAAACCGGGATTGTCCAGGCCATCGATCCATTGCCAGGCCACGGCCGCGAACGTCAGCATCGCGAAAAACAGCCGGGAGCCGCGAAGTATCGATGTCGTGGTCATCCGGAATCCCCCACTTCATGCGCCCAATCCGTGTAACGCCAGTATGCGGGAGATTGACACGGAGAGAAAGACTCATCGACATGCGCGGTCGATATCCGGATGGTGTGATGTGGAGGAGCCGCTGGACACTGAGACCCAGCCCTGCCGGATGGCGGATATTCCGGCAATTGCCCTAGTCAGGCGGTGGCACGCAGCCGCACGGTGGTTTCGGAGTGGGTGACGGATTGGCGAGGCGGTTGCCGTCATTGGTGCGGTTGTCATCCCTGGTGACCAGGGTGAGCAATATTCCGGCGTCATCCGACGATCGTCCCAGATATGGCAACAACATGGTGTTGTTCGCGGCCCAGTTGTCGCCGCC
>Ga0180215_1005483_pt1 | contig 10820 bp, 10 predicted proteins | sample eDN3rd37CBELigBY_FD_128871 | JGI IMG/M metagenome (GOLD analysis project Ga0180215, IMG submission 128871) | Enriched backyard soil microbial communities from Emeryville, California, USA - eDNA 3rd pass 37_C BE-Lig BY (version 2) (version 2) | ecosystem: Environmental > Terrestrial > Soil >...
CCAGCCCCGCAATGATCTCGGCTGTGGATCGCACCTGCGCGACGCGGGGCAGGGTATTCCTGATGGCGAAGTCGTGAAGCTCCGCGCTCAGGCTGCTCGATGCATCCTCGGCGATGACGGCGTGGTAGTTGTGCTGCCAGGCGTCGCGTGCGGTCGATTCCACGCCGAAATTCGTCATCAGGCCTCCGACCACCACATGGGTGATGCCGCGCCGTCGCAATTGAAGATCGAGTTCCGTGCCATGGAAGGCGCTCCACTGCCTCTTGGCGATCAGCACGTCGGGCCTGACGGAGGCAAGCGCGGCCGGGAATTCGGCCCAATCGGCCGGCAGTCCGTTGGGCGGCAGGACCATGGGGATGTCGGTCACGCCGCCGGGCCTGTCGCCGAAGTCCTTCGAGAAGTCGACGCGGACGAGCACGACGGGAGCCCCCTTCTGCGAGAAATGGCTGGCCAGTCGGGCGCTGTTCTCAATGACGGTCGCGGGTTCATGCGGGGCCAGGGGCAGACCCAGGGTGCCCTTCTGCACATCGATCAGGACAAGGGCTGTGGTGCGGGGAGCGAGCTTCAGCATAATGGAGTTCCGGCATAACGGGAGGGACGGATGGACCAGCTAGTACATGAGGATATCCTCATGTTTGGAGTTATATGAGGATGTCCTCACAAAAAGCAAGCGCGAAAGCCAATGCCGTGATCCGGATGCCTCAGCGGCAGCGCGGGCGCGAGCGTGTGGCGGCTCTTCTGAAGGCGGGGGAGGAGATCTTCGCCGAGAAAGGCTTCGATGCGGCGACCATGACGGAGATCGCCGCCCGCGCGAAAGCCTCGATCGGGTCCCTCTACCAGTTCTTCCCAACGAAGGAGCTGCTTGCGGATGCGCTTCAGACGGCGAACGGCGAGGCCCTGGCCGAGATGCTGGAGGCTCTCGGCCGCGCGTCGAACCGGCTGACGCCGACCGAGCTCGTGGAACGCCTGTTCCAGGATCTGTCGGCCTTCCTGATCGCCCATCCGTCCTTCGTGCTCCTGGCGGATCGACCGGCTGCCGACAAGGCGCAGAAGACGGCGCGGCGCAACCGCATGCGCAATCAGATCGCAACGCTCCTGTCGCAGACGAATCCACCACTGTCCCGCACGCGGGCTGACGTCATGGCCGTCATCGTCCTGCACCTCATGAGGGTTGCGGCGGCCGTCAGTGGAGAGACGGATCTGCCCGTCCGCGACGCCGTTCTTCGGGATCTGCGCGCCATGCTCGTGCGCCAGGTCAACGAGCCGGAATAGCCGCGTTGGCTCAGGCCGCCTTCAGCCGTGCGAGGTCCAGGTCGAGCTCGCGGAGGGCCTGCATGACGACGCCTTCCGTCAGCAGGTCCATGGAGGATTCGACCACATGGATGGCGGCGAGCGCCCGCAATTCGGGGATGGTCTGCGATTCGAGCGCCGCCTCGAAGGCGGGGCGCAGCAGGTCCATGGCGCGGGTGCCGGGGCCGCAGAGCACGATGTGGTCGGGCTCGAGCGTCTGGATCAGGATGCCGACCGCATCGCCCAGCACTTCGCCGGCGGATTGAAAGAGGTTGAGGAGAGCCGGGTCGCCCGCCCGGGCCTGGGCGACGATGGATCCCATGGCCTCCTCGCTCGGCAGCAGCAGGGTCGGGGCCGGACGGTGATCGATGAGCTGGGCGTCCCGGTGCAGGGCATAATCGGCGAGATAGGCCTCGATGCAGCCGCGTCCGCCGCAGCGGCATTGCGGGCCGCTCCGGCGCAGGCGCACATGGCCGAACTCGCTGCCGCCGAAGCGGGCGCCGCGATAGAGCTCGCCCTGGATAAGGAAGCCAAGGCCCACGCCGTCGCCGACCATCAGGCAGGCGGTGCGCCCGGACCGGAGATCCGCATTGCGCTGCGTGATGGCGAAGGCCATGGCGCTGGCGTCGTTCTCGATGAGGACGGGCTTGCCGAGCCGCTGGTTCAGGCCCGAGGCCAGCGGCAGGTCGCGGGTGCCGAGCACCGGGCTCCAGGCGACGATGCCGTCCTTCGTGTCCACATAGCCCTGGCAGGCGAGGCCCACGGCCTTCACGTCATGGGCGCCGGTCTCCTCGGCGAAGGCGGTGATCGTGCCGGCCAGCACGTCCAGGAGTTCCTCGGCCCCGAGATTGCGCAGGCGGCGCTCGACATGGCGGCTGGCCCGATTGCGCCCGGCGCTGTCCACGAGCCGCAGCTCGATGCGATTAAAGCCGGTCCAGACGCCGATCACCGAGCCGAGGGTGTCCGCAAAGAAGAGGCGCGTCTTGGGCCGCCCGCGGATCAGGCCCGAGGCCGGATCGGCGGTGTCTTCGGTGACCAGAATGCCCTCGTCCAGGAGGCTGGCCGTGAGGTCCGAGACGCTGGCCGGGCTCATGCCAAGATGCTGGCCGATCTCCACCCTGGCCATCGGGCCTTCCCGGCGCAGGGCATCGAGCAGGCGTCGCCGGGCCGTTTCACGGGGGGAGAGAGGGAGCATGGTCATCGCGGTCATTTGTTCGGTCTATGAATAAAACAATTCCCAGGTTGCTGGATATGAGACCAAAATATTAGCCGAACGGAGCTTGAAGGCGGCAATGAGTGGGATAATTATTTCCGCGCTCGAAATATAAAGCGTGGCAGAGCGAGCCATGCCGTCGGTCCGCCCCGGGTCGACAGCCTGCCATGAGCAAGGGACTTGCAAGGGAACGCAAGATCCAGGAGGAAACCGATGCTATCGAAGAAGCACGCACTGATCAGTCTTGCCGCTCTGGCCCTGTCCGCCACCGCCGCCTTCGCTCAGAAGGGCCCGGTCGTCGGCGTCAGCTGGTCGAACTTCCAGGAGGAACGCTGGAAGACCGACGAGGCCGCCATCAAGGCCGCAGTCGAGAAGGCCGGCGGCACCTATGTCTCGGCGGATGCGCAATCCTCGCCCGCCAAGCAGCTCACCGATATCGAGAGCCTCATCTCCCGCGGCGCCAAGGCGCTGATCGTGCTGGCACAGGACGCCGACGCGGTTCGCCCGGCCGTCGAGAAGGCCATCGCGGAAGGCATCGCGGTCGTCGGCTATGACCGCCTCATTGAGATTCCACAGGCCTTCTATCTGACCTTCGACAATGTCGAGGTCGGCCGTCTCCAAGCCCGCGAGGTGCTGAAGGTGAAGCCCGAGGGCAACTACGCCTTCATCAAGGGCTCGGGCTCCGATCCGAACGCCAACTTCCTGTTCCAGGGCTCGATGGAAGTTCTCAAGCCCGCCATGGATGCGGGCAAGATCAAGAACGTCGGCGAGGCCTATACGGATGGCTGGCTCCCCGCCAATGCGCAGCGGAACATGGAGCAGTTCCTCACCAAGAACAACAACAAGATCGATGCGGTGATCGCCGCCAATGACGGCACCGCAGGCGGCGCCATCGCGGCCCTCGCGGCGCAGGGCCTTGCCGGCTCGGTTCCCGTCTCCGGTCAGGACGCCGACAAGGCGGCGCTGAACCGCGTGGCGCTCGGCACGCAGACCGTCACGGTGTTCAAGGATGCCCGCGAACTCGGCCGCAACGCCGCGGAGATCGCCATCCAGCTCGCAGGCGGCAAGAAGCTCACCGAGATCCAGGGGGCGAAGTCCTGGAATCTCGGTCCCAAGAAGCAGAACATGACCGCTCTTTTCCTGACCCCCGTGGCGATCACGAAGGACAATCTCGACGTGGTCATCAAGGCCGGCTGGGCCACCAAGGATGTGGTCTGCCAGGGCGTGAAGGCGGGCAGCGCGAAGGCCTGCGACTGATCGGACAGAGATTCGTCTGTTGCCCCCGGCGGCCCTGTGCTGCCGGGGACGGCATTTTTGATCCCATTGCCCATTCGTCTTTCAGCGTGACGCCATGACTGCACCCGTTGCCACGACCGCTCCGCCGCCGAGCACCGCCTCCGGCTCGCTCCTGTCGAAGCTCGAAATCGATGTCCGCATGCTTGGCATGCTGGCGGCGCTCGCCGCCATCTGGATCGGCTTCGATCTTCTGTCCGGCGGCGTCTTCCTGACCCCGCGCAACCTCTGGAACCTGTCCGTCCAGACCGCTTCCGTGGCCATCATGGCGACCGGCATGGTGCTCGTCATCGTGACGCGCAACATCGACCTGTCGGTGGGCGCGATCCTCGGCGTCGTCGGCATGGTCATCGGCGTCGCGCAGGTGCAGTGGCTGCCGGCCTATCTCGGGCTCGAGCACTGGCTGACGGCGCCTCTCGCCGTACTGATCGCGCTCGTCGTCGGCGGATCGATCGGCCTGTTCCAGGGCTGGCTCATCGCCTATCTCGGCATCCCCTCCTTCATCGTCACCCTCGGCGGCCTGCTCGTGTGGCGCGGCGCGGCCTGGTGGGTCACGACGGGCCAGACCGTCGCCCCCATGGATTCCCGTTTCAAGGCTTTCGGCGGCGGTGTGGAGGGCGCACTCGGGGCGACCGCCACATGGGTCATCGCCGCCATCGCCTGCGGCCTCATCATCGTGGCCCTGGGCCTGAACCGTCGCCGGCGTCTGCGCTTCGGCTTCCCGGTGCGTCCCGGCTGGGCGGATGCGGTGATCGCCGCTGTTGCCTGCGTCGCGGTGCTCGGGGCCGCGGCCATCGCCAATGCCTATCCGCTGCCCGCGGGCACGGCGCGCCGCTGGGCGGAAGCCAACGGCATCGCCTGGCCCGAGGGCGGCCTGTTCATTCCGCACGGCGTCGCTCTGCCGGTGCTGATCGCCGTCGTGGTCGGGCTGGTCATGACCTTCATCGCCACGCGCCGGCGCTTCGGCCGTTACGTGTTCGCCATCGGCGGCAATCCGGAGGCGGCAGAGCTGTCGGGCATCAACACGCGCTGGACGCTGATGAAGGTGTTCGGCCTCATGGGCCTGCTCTGCGGCATCTCCGCCTGCATCTCGACCGCGCGCCTGAACGCCGCGACGAATGCGGCCGGGACCCTCGATGAGCTTTACGTGATCGCCTCCGCGGTGATCGGCGGCACGTCGCTCGCCGGCGGCATCGGCACCATCGCGGGTGCGATGCTCGGCGCCCTCGTCATGCAGTCGCTGCAATCGGGAATGGTGCTGCTTGGCGTCGACACGCCATTGCAGAACATCGTCGTCGGCGCGGTGCTCGTGCTGGCGGTCTGGGTCGACAGCCTCTATCGCCGCCGCATCAAGTAAGGATAAGCGCATCATGCATACGAACGGAACGACGCCCCTCGTCGAAATGCGCAACATTTCCATCGCGTTCGGCGGCATCAAGGCTGTGGACGGCGTGTCCATCGATCTGCGCCCCGGCGAGGTGGTGGGCCTGCTCGGCCACAACGGCGCCGGCAAGTCGACGTTGATCAAGATCCTGTCGGGCGCGTACAGGCCGGATGCGGGCGAGATCTATGTCAACGGCGAACATGCCGATATCTCATCGCCCCGCGATGCCAAGCGCTACGGCATCGAGACGATTTATCAGACGCTCGCGCTTGCCGACAACATCGACGCCGCGGGCAACATCTTCCTGGGACGAGAGGTCCTCACGCCCTACGGCACCCTCGACGACGCCACGATGGAGGCAGAAACCCGCAAGGTGATGGCCCGCCTCAACCCGCATTTCCGACGCTTCAAGGAGCCCGTGAAGGCGCTCTCCGGCGGCCAGCGGCAATCGGTGGCGATCGCGCGTGCGATCTATTTCAACGCCCGCGTGCTCATCATGGACGAGCCCACGGCAGCGCTCGGCCCCGCCGAGACGCAGCAGGTCGCCGATCTCGTGCTGCAATTGAAGAAGGAGGGCATCGGCATCTTCCTCATCAGCCACGACATCCACGACGTGTTCGGCCTCGCCGACCGGGTGAGCGTGATGAAGAACGGCAAGCTCGTCGGCTCGGCCAATGTGCAGGACGTCACGCAGGACGAGGTGCTCGGCATGATCATCCTCGGCAAATGCCCGCCCGGCGCCACGCCGGGACCGGGCGCGAGCTGATCTTTTCCATACGGTCCCGGTCGGAGCATGGCGAAGATCCGGGATCGGTTGCAGAATGCATGCGATTCTCAAGCCAACGATCCCGAGTTCCGCCGTGCGGCGGAGCCCGGGATAACGGACCGACCTTACACATCAAGCGAGAAACCATGACCCAGACGACTTACGGCTCCCTGAAGGGCAAGACCGTTCTCATCACCGGCGGCGCCAGCGGCATCGGCGAGAGCATCGCGCGTTCGTTCCATGCGCAGGGCAGCAAGGTCGCGATCCTCGACTACAATGCCGAGGCCGGCCGGGCTCTGGCAAAGGAGCTGGGCGAGCGCGTGCATTTCGAGCACAGCGACGTGCGCGACATTCCAGCCCTTCAGGCGGCGATCCGGCGTGCGAGCGACGCGCTCGGGCCCATCACGATCCTCGTCAACAACGCGGCGCGGGACGATCGCCACACCATCGACCAGGTGACACCGGAATACTGGCGCGAGCGCTTCGCCACCAATCTCGACCACCAGTTCTTCGCCGCCCAGGCCGTGCTGCCCGACATGGAGAAGGCCGGTGGCGGCTCGATCATCAACATGGGCTCGACGAGCTACATGGTGAGCGACGATTCCTTCGCGGCCTACAAGACCGCGAAATCCGCCGTCGTGGGCCTGACCCGGGCGCTCGCCCGCGAGCTCGGCGCGAAGGACATCCGCGTCAACTGCGTCGTGCCGGGCTGGATCATGACCCAGCGCCAGATCGACCTCTGGCTGACGCCCGAGGGCGAGAAGGAACTGCTCAAGCGGCAATGCGTGAAGCGCAAGCTCGTGCCGCAGGACATCGCCAATTTCGTGCTCTTCCTCGGCTCGGACGATTCCAGCGCCATGTCGGCCCAGACCTATCTGGTGGATGGCGGCTGGGTCTGATTCCGTAGCCGGATGCGTCATTCCAGGTTCCGCTGCGCGGCCCCGGAATGACCAACATATCTATGCCCTTGAGCCGGCGCCGACCGGCGCGGCCGGCATGTCGTCGGCTTCTTCCTTCTCCGCAACGGTTCTCATCGTATCCCGCCGCACGATGAAGCACAGAATCACCAGCGGGATGCCGATGCTGGCGGTGGCGGTGAAGAGGAGGGGATAGCCGAAGGCATCCACCACCGCGCCGGACGTGCCGCCGATGAGCTTGCCCGGCAGGGCATAGAGCGAGCTGAGCAACGCATATTGCGTGGCGGCGAAACCCGGCGAGGTGAGGCCCGACATGTAGGCGATCAGGGCGGAGCCCGCGAAGCCCGCCGCGAAGTTGTCGAAGCTGATGGTCAGGGTCAGGCCGAGCACGGTGGCGTTTCCCGATGCCAGCCAGGCGAACATCAGGTTCGATCCGGCGGCGATGACGGCGCCGATGAGCAGAGTCCACCACAGGCCGAGCCGCGTGAGCGCCAATCCGCCCGCAAAGGCCCCGATGATGCCGATCCAGACCCCGTAGAGCTTCGACACGTTGGCGATGTCGGTCTTGGAGAAGCCGAGATCGATATAGAGCGGGTTCGCCATCACGCCGGCGACGAAATCGGGCAGGCGGAAGCAGGCGATGAGGAGGAGGATCGGGATGAGGATCAGCCCCTTGCGCCGGTAGAGATCGGCGAGGGGCTCGACGATCGCCGCCGTGATCGGCAGGTGCTCGCGCATGGCGACCTCGTTGCCGCGCGGCGCGAGAAGCGTGCCGGCGATGCCGACGCTCATGAGCGCCGCCATGGCCAGATAGGCGCTGCGCCAGTTCACGAACTCGGCGATGTAGAGCGCGCCTGCGCCCGCGCAGATGAGGGCGAGCCGGTAGCCGAGCTGGTAGGAGGCGGCCATCATGCCCTGGCGCTCGGTGGCGGCCACGTCGATGCGCCAGCCATCCACCACCACGTCCTGCGTGGCGGAAGCGAAGGCCACGAGGAGCGCCGACGCGATGGTCAGGGAAAGGCTCGTCTGCGGATCGCTGACGGCGATGCCGGCAAGGCCGAGGGCCGTCACCATCTGGGCGAGCATCATCCAGCCGCGTCGCCGCCCCAGGAGGTTCGCAAGGCCGGGCACGTCGTAGCGGTCGACGATGGGGGCCCAGAGGAACTTGAAGGAATAGGCCAGGGCCACCCAGCTCAGCATGCCGATCTCGGTCCGCGAGATCCCGGCCTCCCGGAGCCAGGCGGACAGGGTGCTGAAGACGAGCAGGAAGGGCAGGCCCGAGGAAAAGCCCAAGGGCAGCATGAGCGCGATGCGCCCGTCGGTCAGGATGTCGCGAAGGGAGAGACGGCGTTTGGGTGAGGCGGCCATGAAATCATCTTGGAAACCAGAAAGGCGGCCACATTGGCACAGGGCCGCGCCGATGCAAAATCAGGGGCATTCCTCGCCCTTCTCGACGGCCTCGCTGAGCTTGGCGAGGAATTGTTCGAGCGCCTGTTCCGGCTGGCATTCCTTCTCCGTCAGGACCTGCAGGCCCCATTGCTCCAGCACCGCCTGCTCCACCGGGTTCGGGCGCAGCATGAACACATAGGATTGCGGCCGGTCCCGCTCGTAGCCCGAACCGGCCCAGGTCTTCCAGAGCCGGTGCATGAGGAACCGGATATTGAGATCCGACATGCTGTACCCGATGAACAGGATGGTCTTTCCGAGCGCATCGGACCGGAACTTGATGTCGAGGGGCGATTCGAAGGACAGGCGCTCGAGGTAATCGGTCTCGGCGATGACGATGGAGCCGTCATCGTCGAAATCGCCGTGGTACTTCACGATCTGCGGCACGCCCGGCCGGATGCGGGCGATGTCCTTGGCATTGACGATCTTGACGTAGTTCTTGCCCTGGAGATCGAAGGAGGTTTCGAGGTTGCGGTCGAAATTCGTCGTATAGATGATCGGGAAGTCGAGCTTGCAGATGAGTTCGTGCACGCGCGATTTCCTCAAGGTCTCTTCCGGTATGGTCCAGTTCCGGTCCATCCAGCTGCGCAGGGGGCCGATGCTGCCCTGCCTGAGGCGGTAATATTCGGCGAGTGTCAGATGGTTGAGCTCCGCTCCCTTGAAGTCGGACAGGTCGATCTCAAGCTCGTCCGCGATGTGTTCGACCAGGGTGCTCCAGGAGGGCAGGCCGACCGTCATGGAAACCCCGGCGCCGGCAAACAGAATGGCCTTCCTTCTCCGGATGGCTGCAACGAGACCTTCCAGCACGCCGCTCTCCTTCACCACTCCCGCCCTTAACGCACGAGACCGGCACTCTGCTTCAACGACGCACGAGGGAGAACTTGAGCGTTGCGCGCGTTGCCTTAAGCTCGGGCGCCTTGAACAGGAGACAGCGGAACGTGGCAGGCTATCGGATTCAAAAGGTTGAAACCCTCCATGAGGGCTGGAGCAGGCTTCTCAAGATCACGGTCGAGATGCCGGACGGCCGGACCATGACGCGGGAGGTCCTGAACAGCACCGCCGCGGCCGTCGTGCTGCCCTACGATTCCGAGAGGCGCACGGTCATCCTGATCCGGCAGTTCCGCGCCCCCGTCATGCACGAGGAGGGACATCCCGACTTCCTGGAGGCCGTGGCGGGCCTGCTCGACGGGGACGAGCCCGAGACCTGCGCCAGGCGTGAGGCCATGGAAGAGGCGGGCCTTCGCATTGCCACGCTGGAGCCGGTCGGCACGGCATGGTCGGCACCCGGCATGACCACGGAGCGCCTGCACCTGTTCCTGGCTCCCTATACGGCCGCCGACCGGGTTGCCGAGGGCGGCGGCCTGGCCGAGGAGCACGAGGAGATCGAGGTTCTGGAAATCAGCTTCGACGAGCTTGCCGGCCTTCTGGACAAGGGCGCCATTGCCGACATGAAGACCCTTGTTCTGGCCCAGGCGCTGCAGCTCAGGCATCCGGAGCTGTTCGGCAAGGCGTGAGAGGATTACAGGCCGAGCCGCTGGGCATGCCAGCGCAGATGGTCCTCGATGAAGGTGGCGATGAAGAAGTAGGAATGGTCGTAGCCCTCCTGCATCCGCAGGGTGAGGGGCTGGCCGGCCTTGGCGCAGGATTCCTCCAGGAGATGCGGCTTGAGCTGGCTGTCGAGAAAACCGTCGGCCGTGCCCTGATCGACCAGGAGGTCGGGCAGGCGCGCGCCGCCTTCGATCAGCGCGCAGGCATCATAGTCGCGCCAGGCGGCGCGGTCGGGGCCGATATAGTTCGACAGGGCCTTCTCGCCCCAGGGGCAGTTCATGGGCGATGAGATGGGCGCAAAAGCCGAGACGGCCTTGAAGCGGCCGGGATTGCGCAGCGCGATGGTGAGCGCCCCGTGGCCGCCCATGGAATGGCCCGTGATGCCCTGGCGGCCCATGTCGGCCGGCAGGTTGGCCGCGATGAGCTCCGGCAGCTCGCGCTCGAGATAGGAGCGCATGCGGTAGTTTCTCGTCCAGGGCTCCTGCGTGGCGTCCACGTAGAAGCCGGCGCCAAGGCCGAAATCGTAGGCGCCTTCCGCATCGTCGGGCACGCCTTCCCCGCGGGGGCTGGTGTCGGGCGCGACGAGGATCAGGCCGAGTTCCGAGGCCACCCGCTGCGCGCCGGCCTTCACGGTGAAATTCTCCTCCGTGCAGGTCAGCCCGGAGAGGAACCACACCATCGGCGCCTTGGCGTCCTCGACCTGCGGCGGAACATAAACCGCCACGCGCATCGGCGTGTTTGTTTCACGTGAAGCATGGCGGTAGACGAATTGCGTGCCGTCGAAGCAGCGCGATTGCGAGACGATCTCGAAACTCAATCCATCCCTCCTCTTCAATAGACGATGACGGACCGGATGGACTTGCCTTCGTGCATGAGGTCGAAGGCGGTGTTGATCTCCTCGAGCGGCATGGTGTGGGTGATCAGGTCGTCGATGTTGATCTTGCCCTCCATGTACCAGTCGAC
>Ga0180215_1005484_pt1 | contig 10819 bp, 10 predicted proteins | sample eDN3rd37CBELigBY_FD_128871 | JGI IMG/M metagenome (GOLD analysis project Ga0180215, IMG submission 128871) | Enriched backyard soil microbial communities from Emeryville, California, USA - eDNA 3rd pass 37_C BE-Lig BY (version 2) (version 2) | ecosystem: Environmental > Terrestrial > Soil >...
CGGGGGCCGTTCGAGATGGCTGACCGGTTCGGCTTGGACGCCGTGCTTGCCGCGCTTGAAAGAATGTTCCGCGAATACGGCGAAATTAAATACCGGCCGTCCATCGTGCTGAAAAAGATGGTGAGAGGCGGCCAGCTCGGCGTGAAGACCGGCGAAGGATTTTTCAAATACGATAAGGATGGGGACAGAATCTAATGAAGATACTTGTCATTAATGCTGGCAGCTCTTCCTTGAAGTATCAATTATTCGATATGACGGATGAATCGGTACTCGTTAAGGGCAGAGTGGAGAGAATCGGTATGGATTCATCAATCATTACGCATGAGCCGACTGATGGACACGAAATTTCGATCGTTAACGAAATTTTGGATCATGTAACTGCAGTAAAGCGGGTTGTCGACCTGCTCGTCAGCGCCGATCATGGCGTCATCGACGATATGAGCGAAATTAAGGCGGTTGGGCACCGGATTGTGCACGGCGGCGAGGTGTTCAAAAACTCCGTTGTTGTAACGCCGGAAGTGAAGCACGAAATTGTCCGTTTGTTCGATCTTGCTCCGCTTCATAATCCTGCCCATATGATGGGGATTAATGCGGCTGAAGCCATTATGCCAAGTGTGCCGCATGTGGTCGTGTTCGATACGGCGTTCCATCAAACGATGCCGAAAACGTCTTATTTGTACCCGATCCCTACAGTGTTGTACCGCAGGCACAAAGTTCGCCGCTACGGCTTTCACGGCACCTCGCATCATTATGTAAGCGAGCAAGCGGCGCAATTTTTGGGCGTAACCCTCGAATCGCTGAATATGATCTCTTGCCATATCGGCAACGGAGCGAGCGTTACCGCTATTCAGGACGGCAAGTCTGTGGACACAAGCATGGGCATGACGCCGCTGGAAGGATTGATGATGGGAACGAGAAGCGGCGATCTGGATCCCGCGATCGTGCCGTTCGTCATGAACAAAGAGGAGCTCACGCTGAACGAAGTCAATTCGATGCTGAACAAGCATAGCGGCTTGCTTGCGATTTCCGGCCTTAGCAGCGACGTGCGCGAGGTGACCGAGGCTATGGAAGAAGGGGACAAAAACGCTAAGCTTGCGTTCGATATGTATGTGCATCGGATAAAAAAATATATCGGCGCTTATACGGCCGCGATGAACGGCTTCGATACGCTCGTATTTACGGCCGGAGTCGGCGAAAACTCCGTCGTCATGCGACAGGCGGTATGCGAAGGGCTTACCTTCTTCGGCGTTGAAATCGATGAAGAGAAAAATGCGAAGCGCGAGAAGGGTATCCGGCTTATTTCGAAAGAGAGCTCGAGAGTGAAGGTGCTTGTCGTGCCAACGAACGAGGAGCTGCTTATCGCCAGAGATACTTATAAGCTATGTAAAGGGCAGGAATAGCCGATCTGTCAACGGGAAAGCGAGGCAGTCGATGTTGAACGACGATATTTGGAAGGCATATTCGCATGGCATGGCTGCTGCCATGCAGGAAGGCGGCATATACGTGTCGGCAATGCTGCTGCGCAGCTGCCGCGAGCTCGGCTTGAACGATTCCGAAGCGATGCTGATGCTGCATATTATCGAGTATAATCAGGCCGAAGGCAATGAATTTCCGACACTGGAGCAGCTGGCGGAGCGAGCAGGAAGTTCGGCGGCTGAAATTAGCGGGATGCTCTCGAGGTTAATAAGGGATCAGTTTCTCACGATTGAAGATTATATCGATTCCGTTACCGGCGTGCAAGCCGAGCGCTACAATTGCAGCGGCTGGCTGTACAAGGCGGCAGAATGGTCCGCCTCGAACAAGCGGGAGTCGAAGAGGGCGGAGCGGCGCATCGTTCCGCCCAAACCGCCTCATGCAGCAGCGACCGATTTGTTCTCCGTATTTGAGCAGGAGCTGGGCCGTTTACTCTCCCCGATGGAATGCGAGACGATCAGCGCATGGCTGGATCAGGATCAATATTCCGATGAGCTGATCCGGTTTGCGCTAAAGGAGTCTGTGTTCGCAGGCAAGCTTAGCCTAAGATACATCGACCGCATTTTGTTCGAGTGGAGCCGCAACCGCGTGACGAATATCGATGAAGCGCGTGCGCATGCGCAGAAGTTCAGAGGCAAAGGCTAAAGGACAAGGTGAAGCTTAGCAGCAAATATACCCCATATTAAACAGCGGCAGCCATAGACGAAAAGAACTCGTCTTAGGCGGCCGCTGTTTTTAAAAAAACGCTATTTCGTAAATATCGTTGCTAAATGAAAGTAAAAACTATACTTCATCTAACGAACAACCCAGCTTTTCGTGCTATGTCCTTATGGTGACTGAATATATCCGAATCATTGCAAAACAAAAAAATCTGCAAAACAAAGTTCTCTCGTCGACAGTTTGACTAACAACTCAAGTGACTCCATGTCGTTTACTCGAAATAGTTGATTTGAATATATCCGCATTTGAGCAACTCTAGGAAGCATTGCTTATCTGATTCGTCATTTAAATTGGAAGGACCTGCTTCGTATTCGAAGACGGTTGTCCCAAACACTTTAGATGTCCATCACCATATCTGCTTGGCTTGCTGTATTTCATGTTCTTCTACATAATTGCGGTATTCCTTGCCGTTGCAATAATCGATAATATCTTGATTGATTTCGGGGTAGAGCTGGATAGAATGAAGTTCCGACAGGGGGATCCATTTTACTCCCGTTTGGTTCGGATCCGGTTTATCGGGAAGAGCAGGCGTCGATCCCGGTTTCAACTCGCATCTAAATGTTATGCCAACTGAGTGTGTATCGCCGTATAAGCTGTTATTCTTCGCTGGCTGATACTCGTATACAAATGCAACAGGACCGACTTCGATGTCAGCGCGCGCCTCTTCCCATGCTTCCCGAATTACAGCTTCAACGAAGGTTTCCCCCGGCTCAACACCGCCTGCAGGAAGGTTGTAATGGATTCCCTCATCTTCTTCAGGATCGTTCTTATATTCAATCAGTAAGACGGCGCCATTCTGAACGACCAATGCGCAAGCGCGAAGCCGTATTTTTTCCACTGGGCTCACAACCCTTCAAATAACTTTGGCTGTATAGCTAGAATAGGAATTCGAAGTTTAATTTGGAATAAGAGGATTGAAGCTCCATTATACGTTGCTTTATCGCAACATTGTCAAGAACGGATTGAAAGATATCGCTGTCTGGCAAAAAGGTAACGCTTGTACCGGTTTCCTTCGTCAGCCCGATTGTAAGAAGTTCCGATTGCGGGATGCCGTGCTTGAAATCTTGCCGGAATACTTTCCCTTCGCGCTTCACTTCTACCGATAAACGTTCGGAGAGGGCGTTGACGATCGGCATCGTTATTCCTTTCCGCCCGCCCGGCGCGGATACGGAGGCGCTTTGATTGTAATGCGAAAGCTCGGTGAGCACCGCCTGTACAGGCGTCCTGCTGGAATTCGGAAAAGCTTGGACAGGGATGCCCCGACCGTTGTCTGAAACGGTGACGCTGCCGTCTTTCTGAAGCACAATGCTAATTTCAGAGCTGAAGCCGGCCTCATGCTCCAATATGGAGTTTTGAAGAACAGCCCATAGAAGATGGTGCGGATCGTAGCCTTTTTCGCTATGGCCCAGATAGTCAGCGGCGTCGTTTCTAGCCTCGGCAAGCTCGATATAATGGCTTGCGTCAAGCAGGTCTGAGCAGGCGGCAAGCAGCAGCAAAAGCGGCAGCGTCCGATGCGCCGGGAGAGAATACCTTCCGCCTCTCTCTTCTTGTACGAGCATGTCAGCTCCGGTCAGCGCCTTCGTATGATGATAAAGCTGACCTGTTGTGCCCATATGGAGCTGATCGACTAGTTCGATTCCAGTCTTAGGCCCTTGTAAAACAGATATCAATATATCCAGACGCTGTTTATTGCCGAGTGCGGCTAATATTTTGGCCGCTTTGTCACTGTCAAGCTCAAGCAATTGATCGACCGGCCGCTTCTGCGGATCCCATCGGAACCCTTTCTGGCCGTTATACTGTCCTGAATAATAAATGGCTCCTATATGGCGATCAGAATCATCGTAATCAACATGATTTGATTGCGCCGAAGCGGAAGGCGGAGCATCAGGAGTATTTTCATCCTTCAAAAATTTGCGCAATAGCTGCTTTATTTCACTAACTTCATCCTTAAGCATATCTAGCTCTTGCTCGTAGTTTCTGGACACAGGCATCACTCTACCTTTTCATATAATAACGTAATTACGTAATTCGATAATATCATAAAAACCATAATTTGAAAAGCCTCTCCTCTGCAAAAATGAAACATATATTGGCAATTAAACGTTAAATACATAGCTGCGCAGCAAAGAATAAGGGAAGGAAAGCGCTTGAATACAGGATGGATTTGCATTATGAAGAGAGATAATTGGCCAGCTACATACGAAAAAGGCTGTCCGCCGGTCGCTCATGACCAAAGGACAGCCTTTCATTTAATTACCGCCGCGCTTCAGCAGCTCCAGCCGGTAGACGTATTCAAAAATGAATTCAAACGCTTCAATATGGCGCTTCGCTTCGAACGCGTTTTTGCCCCAGGTGTAAATGCCATGCTTGCGCAAAATAATGCCGGGAATTTGCGGGTTAAGGCGCTCCGTTACTTCGGGCACAATCGAAGGGATATGTGCGAAATTGGAGACGATCGGAATGTCGATATGAGCTTCCTCATCCCAAATGTTCAGCCCTTTAATAAGCTCGACGCCGTCAACCGGCACCGATTTCCGATCCCAGAAATATTCGGAGATGACATTGTTGATGACGGAATGAATGTGAAAAATAGCGCCGGCTCCTGTAAGGCGGTAAATCTCGCAATGGATGAGCGTTTCGGCGGACGGCTTCAAGGCGGTCGTCTCGCACGGCTTGCCGTTTTGATCGACTATTAAATAATCCTCTGGCGTATTGACCGTTTTGTCCTTGCCGCTTGCCGTGATGGCAAATTGAAAATCGCCGGGCTCGAAGCCGCCGACGCGGACGGACAAGTTGCCGCTTGTGCCCGGAAACCAACCGCGGGACGCGAACAGCTCCTTCACTTCGCGCAGCTCGGCAAATGCGCGCTGCTTTTCTTCTAATGCGATGTCTTGATAGCTCATTTCTTCGTTCTCCTTCCTAATCCAAAGCCCGAATAATATCGTGGAATGTCTCGTATTCGGTATGCGCAAGCCCCAGCTCTTTGCATTTCACCGTTAAATGGGAGCGTGAGAACACTTTGTCGGCCAGCTTGGCTCCTTCAAAATCGGTTACGCTGTCGCCGATCAAAATACGCTCATAACGATCAGTAGGGAAGCGGCGCATGATCGTCGTTTTGCACATGCCGCAGCCGTTATCGCAATGCTCGTCGCATGGATTTGGCCAAAGGATTTCGATGCGCTCGCCGCTAAAATCGCTGCCATTGCAATAAATATGATTATGAGGAATGCCGAACGGTTCTAGAATCGGGTAAACGAAAAAGTCGATGCCGCCGCTCGTCACATAAAACTCGATATTTTGAGCTTTGCAAAAAGCTAAAAACGCTGCGAATCCGTCGCGAATGACGGCATTGCTGACGCCAAAATCGACAACCTCGCGCTCCATGAAGGAAGGGAGGAGGCGAAACAGCGCCCCGACGCCTTCTTGTATGGAAATTTGCTGAGAGATCGTTTGCTCCACAAGCTTCTCCCAGCCATCGGGATGAAAATGTTTTATAATCGCGATAATATTGTCATTTTCCGTAATCGTTCCGTCAAAATCGCAAAACACGATGCGTTTCTTAGGTGTCGAATCTAAAGTCATTCTTTAATCCCCCATGCTTCAATTGCTGCTTTCAGCGCTTCATTCCCAGTCTTGTCCGCTGCGTTCCGCAGCGATTCGCCGGACAGAACAGCATCGATCGCTTGCCGGAATGCATGGCCGCCAGCCGCCGTTCCCATCGGATGTCCATGAATGCCGCCGCCTGCGTTGACGACGACTTCGGTGCCGAAATCTTTCAATATAAGCGGCACAAGGCCTGGGTGGATGCCGGCCGACGGGACGGGGAAGCTTGTCCGCAAGCCGTGCATCGGCGCCATTAAGGCGTCGCGGACAGCCATATTTTCCGCTTTCGGCATAACGACGGAGCCGTAAGGCGAAGGGAAAAGGCATAGATCAGCGCCAGCGAGGCGCATAAGTTTGCCAAGCAGCAGGGAAGCGCTAATGCCGTATTCCTTTGAAGGATACATGGCGCCCGCCATTGCCGGATGAGCGGCGATTGGAATGTTAATGGTTGGGTCGCTGCTCAGCTCATGAAGCGCGTCATAGCCGTAAGCCAGCACATTGAACAGCAGGGCGTTCGCGCCTGCGGCAATCGCTTTGCGCGCATTAGCGGCAAGCTGTGACGTAGGGCCGGTCAAGTTGACGGCATACAGCAATTTTTGTCCCGTCTCTTCTTCGGCTCTGCGCGCAGCCTCCATGCAGACCTCTACGCGCTTCTCCAGCGGAGTAAGCGGATTTTCGAATAAAATCTCATCATCCTTAATAAGATCAACGCCGCCAAGCGCCTGCTTGTAGAACTGATCCTGAAGATTGGACAGGTCATGCCCGACAACCGATTTGAAAATGCTCATGAGCAGAGGGCGCTCTTGAACGCCGAGCAGCTCGCGAACGCCGGACAAGCCAAACTTTGGACCTGGAAAGGCGGATGCGAAGCCTTCGGAAAAATCCAAATCGATCAGCCTGATTTTGCCGTCCATCGACAGCTTGCCGAACACGGTAACGAGCAGGGCAGGGATGTCGCGGCTGAAATTGATTTCCGGATACGCAATTTTAATATCGGCATACCGCTCGCCGGGAGCGGCTCCTTCTGGCTCGTGCACCTCAACCGAGACGACTTTGCCCAAATGCTTCTCCATGCTTGCCTTTTGCGCTTCCGGAAGCTCCGTCCAGCTGCCTACCGTCAATCCGACGGCGATTCCGAGCGCTTTTTTATGAAAATCCGCTTTATCATCAAAAGACCGGTAGGTTGCGATACATGCTCCGCTCATTGCCCGATGCTCCTTTCAATATCTTGGCCCATTTCGATCTGGCGCTCCGCGCATCGCAGAACGGCTTTCTTAACAAGCTCCTCAAGGCCGTTCGCGGTCATTGTCTCGATCGCGGCTTGCGTAGTGCCGTTAGGGGAGGTTACTTTGCGGCGAAGGTCAGCCGGTTCTTCGCCTGTCGTCCGCACCATTTGCGCCGCGCCGGCAGCCGTTTGCACGACGAGCTCTTTGGCAGCCTCTCTGCTGAGGCCAAGCTCCTCGCCTGCCTTGATCATCGATTCCATGAAATAGTAGAAATAAGCGGGGCCGCTGCCGGAAATAGCTGTCACGGCTGGCTGCAGCGATTCTTCTACGACCGCGGCCGTTCCGAACGATTCGAAAATAGCCAGCGCGGCAGCCTGCTGCTCCTCCGACACCGATGTGGAGAAGCTTATGCCGGTTGCTCCGAGCCCGATTGTGCTGGACGTATTCGGCATTGCCCGAACAATCGGCATTGCGCTGCCTAGCAGCTGCTCCGCAGCTGAGATTGAAAGTCCCGCGATAACGGATACGACAAGCTGGTTCGATGCGACGATCGACTTCAGTCCGGTTAAAGCTTCGGCAGCATCCTTAGGCTTCATGGCCAAAAAGATAATATCGGCTTCTTTAAGAAGCTGCTCATTGCTTTTTCCTTGGAGCCTAGTTTGAATGCCATACTGCTCGTTCAGCTCGGCAAGCTTAGCCTCATTGCTTCGGTTCAGCATCGAAATACGTTCTGGAGCGAGCAGCTCTTTGCCGATCATTCCTCTTACAATTGCTTCAGCCATGGAGCCTGCGCCATAAAAGCATACATTCAGCTCGCCGATTGCAGCTGAAGCCGGCTTTGTTATATCTGTTAAGTTTGACATTTCATTACCTCCATTGCTGGTTAATTCTATAGGGAGAGGATAGCTGTACGGCTATCCTCTAATTTGACCGTTTCCGCGAATGCGGTACTTTGTAGACGTAAGGGCTGGCAGTCCCATTGGCCCGCGAGCGTGAAGCTTTTGCGTGCTGATGCCGATTTCCGCGCCAAAGCCGAATTCAAAGCCGTCCGTAAAGCGGGTGGAGGCGTTATGGTAGACGGCAGCAGCGTCGACTTCCATCATGAAACGGCTAGCGTTCGCTTCATTATTCGTTACGATGCATTCGGAATGGCTGGTGCCGTATTGAGCGATATGCGCAAGCGCCGTATCCAGATCGGGAACGATGCGGACATTTAAAATATAGTCGTTATATTCCGTAGCATAATCCTCATCGGTCACCGACTTCACGTCAGCAAGCAGCTCGGAAGTGCGGCTGCAGCCTCGAATTTCCACATCGGCACCGCGCATGCGTTCCGCCAGCGCTTGCAGGTGGTTCTTCGCAAAAGCCTCATGCACAAGCAGCGTTTCCATCGAGTTGCATACGGAAGGGCGCTGTACTTTAGCGTTAAAAGCAATATCCGCCGCCATCTGATAGTCTGCGCCTTCATCAATGAAAGTATGGCAAATGCCAGCGCCGGTCTCGATAACAGGAACTGTAGAGTTTTCCACGACATTGCGGATGAGCGATGCGCCGCCGCGCGGAATGATAACGTCCAGCAAGCCATTCAGCTTCAGCATTTCGTTGACCGATGCGCGGTCGGAATCTTCAATCAGCTGGATGGCATTGGACGGCATTGCAGTTTGCTTTAGCGCATCCTGGAGCACGGCAACGATTCTGCGATTCGATTCGAGCGCCGCCGAACCTCCGCGAAGGACGACGCAGTTTCCTGTCTTTAGGCATAGCCCAGCGGCATCAACCGTGACATTCGGACGGGCTTCATAAATAATGCCGATGACGCCTAGCGGTACGCGGTATTTCTCAATATGAAGGCCGTTCGGACGATCGATGCTCTCTAACAGCTCGCCAACCGGATCCGGCAGGCTTATAATTTGCCGGAGGCCTTCGGCGATTCCGCTAATGCGTTCGCTGTTCAAAGCAAGCCGGTCCAGCAGGGAAGGGCTTGTTCCTTGCTCGCGGCCGCGCTGCAAATCAAGCTTGTTGGCTTCGATAATAGATGCTTGTTCAACTTCAAGCGCAGCTGCCATGGCATGGAGCGCTTCATTCTTTTGGTCTGTCGTCAAACGATTCATAACGCCGGCGGCGTTTTTTGCCAATTTGGATTTCACAATCACTTCGCTTGCCATCATATTGACCTCCTAAAAGCTTTTAATAGGATTGTTACATCGTTATGCTTTCAACGTAATCCATTCGTCGCGGTGAATGACTTCAATGCGACCGACATCGACTCTGCGCTTAACTTCTTCAGTCGAGAGCCCTGCGGCGGCCATCAGCTGCCATGCGTCATAATTGACGACGCCGCGGCCGATAATTTCATGATCGGAATTGGTAACCGTGATGACGTCGCCGCTGTGGAAGTCGCCCTCGATCGCGATTATGCCGGCGGGAAGCAAGCTTTTGCCGCGTTTTACGATGGCCTCGACCGCGCCGTTATCGACCTTTACCGTGCCCTGCGGCATAGAATGGAAGCCAAGCCACTGCTTTTTCATCGGCAGACTGTCCAGCTCCGTATCAAAATAGGTGCCGCGGCCGCTTCCTTGAGCGGCCAGCGCCAGGTCGCCTTCCTGCTGTACTTTTCCAATAAAGGTTTGCACCCCTCCGCGCATCGCGATGCGCGCAGCTTCGATTTTAGAGCGCATGCCGCCTGTGCCGACCGCTGAACCAGCGCCACCGGCCAATTTTAAAATATCTTCGGATATTTGCTCGACGCGCTCGATCTTCGTCGCTTCCGGATTTTTGCGGGGATCTTCGGTGTACAATCCGTCCATATCCGTTATGATAATTAATTGGGCCGCCTTTGTCATGGCAGCAACTAGCGCCGATAAATTATCGTTGTCGCCGAATTTTAGCACGAGCTCATGAGTGGCGACCGTATCATTTTCGTTAATGATCGGTACAATGCGCTGACGAAGCAGCTCCTCGATCGTCATGAGCGCGTTCTGAATCCGTCCCCGATTGGAGAAATCGGCCCGGGTTAACAAAATTTGCGCAGCGACGATGCCGAATTTATTAAAGGCTTCCTGGTAGGCTTGCATGAGCAGAGCCTGGCCGACCGCTGCGGCGGCCTGACGTTCATGAACGAGCTTAGGCTTCGAGCTGTACCCGATTTTTTTGAAGCCGGCAGCTACTGCTCCAGATGTAACGAGCATGACGCCTTCGCCTTTGGCGTGCAATGCGGCCAATTCCGAGGCGAAATAATGGATCCGCTCGCGGTTGAGGCCGCCCTCCTCGGAGGTTAGGGAGCTGCTTCCGATTTTGACGACAATACGATCAGATAATGACATATTAATCCCTTCCCATTCCTCTTCATGACAACATAAAAAAGACTCCCGTCCATAAAGGACGAAAGTCTGTGCTTCCGCGGTACCACCTTTGTTGACGATGCATATAAGAGCAGCATCATCCAGCTTGAGCCTTATAACAGAAGGCGCTGTCCGGCTCATCGCCGGCCGTTCAGGGGCAGGTTCGGCTAGCGGTCGACGTAAATTCTTGCAGCCTATGGAATTTACTCTCTGGACACGACCATTCTATGCTTACTATTCCCATCATCACGTTTCATGTTCAATTATTGTAAGCATATCATGATCGCATACCGCTGTAAAGCAAGAAAGCAGCCCGTCTAAGCCTTATTGTTTCGTGAAAAGGCCGAGCTTTCCGATACGCGACACAGCCTCCTGCAGCCTTTGCTCGCTTGTCAGCAAGCCAAGGCGCACATAGCCTTCGCCATGCGTGCCGAAGCCGACGCCCGGCGCGACGAC
>Ga0180215_1005485_pt1 | contig 10818 bp, 8 predicted proteins | sample eDN3rd37CBELigBY_FD_128871 | JGI IMG/M metagenome (GOLD analysis project Ga0180215, IMG submission 128871) | Enriched backyard soil microbial communities from Emeryville, California, USA - eDNA 3rd pass 37_C BE-Lig BY (version 2) (version 2) | ecosystem: Environmental > Terrestrial > Soil >...
AACCCAAATGCTGTTAGTTCAGCAGGTGCTAAAGGGTTAATGCAGCTCATGCCTGGAACTGCACGATATTTAGGTATAGAAGATTCCCACGACCCAGAACAAAATATTATGGGTGGAACAAAATACTTAAAAGAAATGCTTGATCAATTTAATAACAATATCGAACTAGCTTTAGCTGCTTATAATGCGGGTCCTGGTAATGTGAAAAAATATGGTGGCATTCCGCCTTTTAATGAAACGAAGAATTATGTTCAAAAAATAGTAAACTATTATCGTGCATAGTAGATTGCTTGTAAGATTTTCCATGAATGTAAGTATTTCAATATGCTATTTGTTTGAGAAAAAAACTATAGGTTGTTAGAATGAATATAACACTTCAAAGAAACATTTTATGGAGTAATGGAATTTTTTCATAAAAGAACAGAAGGAGTTACACCTATGAATCGAAAATATACGATTCCTTACGAGGAACTTGGTCCTGAAAAACTAAAAGAGCTCATTCACGCTTTTTATAGTCGTGTTGATAAGCATCCGCTGTTACGACCTCTATTTCCAGAAGATCTATCGGAAACGGCACGTAAACAAATTCAGTTTCAGACCCAGTACTTAGGTGGGCCTAATTTATATACTGAAGAACATGGTCATCCAATGATGAAAGCACGCCATTTACCATTTAGAATTACTCCAGATCATGCACAAGCATGGCTTGAATGTATGAGTGAAGCAATGGATGAAGTGGGTCTGGAAGGTAAATTTAGAGAAGTTTATTTCAAGCGTCTTGTTATGACTGCTCATCATATGGTCAATACTCAGGTAGAAGATGGGGAGGAATTTTAGTGAATAATATCCAATTATTATCTGAACCTATTGCACCTCCACAAATTACTAAGCCAATAGAATTGTATATTTTTATTAATCCTTTTTGTCAGCGGGCAGCAAAAATTCAAACGATCATAAGAAAACTTCAAATCGAATATGATCATTATTTTACTTGGCGAATTGTAATTAGTACGGACCTAACAACTTTGAATGACAGCAGTCGACGTACAAAAGGTTGTGTTTCAGGTGTTGAACTGGATATTTCACATCCTGTTTTACCTTCTATTGCGATTAAGGCAGCGGAACTACAAGGAAAGCGTGCTGCCTTTCGTTACATGCAAAAGTTACAAGAGCATGCAATATTACAGACAAAAAACGTACATTCTTATTCGTCATTAATTGAAGTTGCAAACGAATGTAAATTGGACATGAAAGAATTTATTACTGATTTTGGTTCAAAAGAAACAGCTCGAGCATTCCAATGCGATTTACACATTGCACGAGAAATGGAAATTGATGAATTACCTAGTATTGTTTTTTTCAATGAATGTATTGAAGATGAAGGTCTGAAAGTAAGTGGTCTATATGCATATGATGTATATGTCCAAATACTTAAAGAGTTATTAGATAAAGATCTTATTAAAAGTCCACTTCCATCGTATGATGATTTGTTTGAACGTTTCCATACAATGACTACAGAAGAAGTGGCAGAAATTTATTCAATCCCAGTTCCTGATGCTGAACGTGAGTTAAAGAAACGCATGTTGCAACAAAAGATTGAATGTCTACGTAATGATGATATTACCCTCTGGCGTTTGAAATTATAAATTCATAAATTCATATTTTATCAAAAAACAAGCCTAACATAATGATTAGGCTTGTTTTTTATTTGCTCTATATATACATCATTTGTTTTTGCAATATCACTTAAAATATAAAAAAAGAGACGTCATTATTCTGAATAATAATGACGTCTCTTACACAAAGGGGATGGGAGAAATGTTCACGTTCAAACAAAGGGGTGTATGTTTGTTATGTGATTTATTTCACGTATTAAATTTAACATAGATTCATAGGCATGTGCAATAATTCGACAATTATTTCACAAAATCGTCAAATAGAAAGCGATTTCATCATAAATTTACGGAAAGATAGTTCAAATTGTCGAATTGTTATGTACAAAGGTGCGTCTGAGAAGTTCATTTCGAGGTACACTCTATACGTCTAATATAGTGAAAACTTGATCTTTCGGCTCATGAGGCAAAAAAATGCAACTGAAAAACTCCCATAAATTAAGAAGAGAATGTCTAGAAATAATGACTTTCTAAACATTCTCTTTAACAAATTATTTTAATAATAGAGATTCTAATTCGGCTAATTTTTCTTCAAATACTTTACAAGCTTCAGCAATTGGTTGAGGTGATTCCATATCTACACCTGCAGCTTTAAGTACTTCAATTGGGAAGTCTGAGCATCCAGCTTTTAAGAAGTTGTTAATATAACGATCAACAGCTGGCTGTCCTTCTTCAAGAATTTGTTTACTTAATGTCGTTGCTGCACTTTGACCTGTTGCATATTGATATACATAGTAATTGTAATAGAAGTGCGGAATACGCGCCCACTCTAACCCGATTTCTTCATCTACAGTCATTGCATCACCAAAGTATTGTTTATTTAAATCATAGTAGATTTTTGTTAATCCTTCTGCTGTTAATGCCTCTCCTCGAGCATCCATCTCATGAATAATATGTTCAAATTCTGCAAACATCGTTTGACGGAATACTGTTCCGCGGAATCCATCTAACCATTGATTTAATAAATAAATCTTCATTTGAGGATCTTCAGTATTTTTTAATAAATAGTCGAACAGTAACTCTTCATTACATGTTGAAGCAACTTCAGCAACAAAGATAGAATAGCTTGCATATGGATATGGTTGATTTTGTCTTGTGTAGTAACTATGCATACTATGGCCAAATTCATGAGCTAAAGTATATAGGTTATTTAAATTATCCTGCCAGTTCATTAATACATATGGGTTTGTTCCATAAGTACCTGATGAATAAGCACCACTACGTTTTCCTTTGTTTTCAAGAACGTCAACCCAACGGCTATCAAGACCCTTTTGTACTAATGTTTGATATTCTTCTCCAAGTGGAGCAAAGCTTTTCACCATTGTTGCCTTTGCTTCTTCATATGGAATTTCAACATTCATTTCTTTTACTAATGGAACAAATAAGTCGTACATATGAAGTTCATCTACACCTAATACTTCTTTGCGTAATGCAACGTAACGATGTAGAACCGGAAGAAACTCATGTACAGTTGAGATTAATTGATCATATACTTTTTCTGGAATGTTATTGTTGCTAAGTGCTGCATGTCTAGCTGAATCGTATTTACGAATTTTCGCACTCACATTATGAGATTTTACATTTCCAGAAAGTGTTGATGCAAAAGTATTTTTAAACTGCCCATAAGTTTTATAAACAGCTTTAAATGCATCACGGCGAACGTCTCGATCGTAACTTTCTAAGAATGAAATATAGTTACCATGAGTTAGTTCTACCTCTTCCCCTTTATCATTTTTAATAATTGGGAATTGTAAATCTGCATTGTTTAATGCACTAAATGTACCACCTGATGCACCTTTTACTTCTGAAAACTGTGCTAATAATTCTTCCTTATCAGCTGATAAGACATGTGGTCGTTGTAAGTTTAACTCTTTTAACATTTGTGCATATAATTGTAATGGTTCATATTCACTTAAATAACGTTCAATTGTTGCTTCATCAACAGAAAGAATTTCCGGAGTTGTAAACGACCAAGCAGCACCTAACTTAGCCCCTAATGATTTTACTCTTCCATCCATAGCTTGATACTTGCTGTTTGCTGTATCTTGATCGTGTTTTAAATGACTATAAACATATAGTTTCCCGAATCTTTGAGAAACTTCATCGCTAAATTGTAATGTTTCATATAGGCTTTTTGCACTTTCAGCAACTTTTCCTCTGAATTTGTCAGCTTCAGGTAATAATTTTTCTATTTCTTTGAATTCTTTTTCCCATTCGTCATCCGTTGTAAAAATTGTTGTTAAGTCCCATGTTAACTCAACAGGTACTTCTTCACGTGATAATAATTGTTTTGCCATATATTAGCCTCCAGACCAATCTAAAATAAAATTCTCTATTATTTTCTCAATTTCCAGAATATTATGCAAGAAATTGAGTGTACAAACTTTCTACTAATTTCTCGTACTCTACTGAACTATAAATATGTTGTATCTTTAACTGTTTTAATAATTCACAATAATGGCGAACTGTAGCTATAGATTCACTCGTAATATTTAAATTTGCCCATTTTAGAAAGTAAAGAATAGCTTGTCTATGTAATGAATCAATCTCCAGTCGATTGGCATACACAAAATAAAATAAATTCGTTTGCCACTCTACTGCAAATAATCCTAAGGATTCATTTCCTCTAATAGGTACTCCAATAAATGAAGGTAAGGAGGAAAGGTTTAAACGCAACTCATATATACTGCGTAGGAACAAATCATTTATTCCCTTTTTGCTAATGAGTAGTCGATATTTTAAGAAGTTTTCCTTCGAACCAACATATGTTTTTACATATTGTAAAAATTCATCTCTTGTTAAATTTTTGGGTAAATAGAAAGGAAATTGTTGAATGTCTATAGGTAGCATTTGTACTTTCGTTAGAAACTGTTTGTTTTTTAGATGAAGTAAATTTGAAAAATAGATAAATTTTTTCAGATGGGGATTATATGTTATTAGGTAATTTTGATTTTTCGTGGATTGTATAAATTGCTGAAGCTGGTCACTTAAAGAAATGATTGTTATTCGTGAGAATCCCTCTTTACTTCGTGGTGTAATTGGTATCCAAATAGGGCAAATGTTTTCTGATAAATAACCTCTGTTTCTGGACAATAAATATTCATTTGAGATTGGACTACATTGATATTCAATTGCAAAAAGTTTACCATCCTTCATTTTCACTAGTAGATCTGGCCTTTGTTTTAATGTAGGTAAATAGCTTTCTAATTCAACTCTAAATCCTAAACGTTGAAATAATCGATATAACTGCTCCTTGCCTAATAAGTGTTGTGTACTCTCACCTTCAGAAAAGTGAGCTTCACAATCACTCTTTGTTATATGAGCAAAATGGGGAATCTTAATGGTTCCAATTTTTAATTGAACATTATTTTTACATTGTGGACAGAAAAATTGATGATCCGTGCGCAGTTTTCTTAAGAAGTATTTAGGCATAGATGTTTGCAGAACCAGTCTTTCATTTTGATCTGTTAGCGCAACGAGCATAAAATCCCTCCTTTTAGAACAATTTTATAAATAGAGGGTCTACATGACAACAACAACTTTCTAACTCATCGAAAATTCTTTTTTAGCGATTTCTTCAAAAAAAATAAGCCAAAATCCTATACGAATTTTGGCCATACAACTAATCGAAATATTGTAGTACAGTTTCGAAACAATTATCTTGCATTATGATTTCACCATATTCAATAAGTCGGTAAACGGATACTTTAGAGCTGCTTAAGTATTCATTGACAACAGATTTAATATTTTGACGTTGTGTTTTGTCATCAATTGAAGTGCAATCTACTGTAATGTAATAATTGTTCTCAAATCTATATAAAGAAGAAGGTATACCGAAAGTAATTGCACGTTTGGCTAAAGGAATGATTTCATCAATATCTTTGAACTTAAATGTATATACATGCATGTAAGGATGGAAACCGTTGTTTAATGACTCTTCATCCACTGAATCAAATAAAGAATTTTTATTTTTATGATCCGTGGATTCACGATGTTCATCAAAACCTGAAAGTAATTGAGGTTCACCGTCGGAAGTAATATTAGCACGGGTTACGATAACTTCTAATCCTTGTTCAGATGCATTGACATGAATCCAAATTGGGCCATCAAGATCGAAATAATCTTCGGTATTGATTTCACCAATCATATCCCAGAATAGTTCCTCGCCTTTTGCTCTGTTGTACCATATTTCTTCTCGACTATAGCCGCGGTCCTCAATATCCCGATAAGAAATAAATAGTTTTAGAGTATTTTCATTTACGCGTTCGATGTCCATTAAACTTCAACTCCCTTCTTGTCTTCGTTGAAAAACACGGAAAGCGTTATTAGTATGTTTGAATTGTTAACTTTTATTATTTACTTTACATGTGCTTTATTATTCGCAATCATCGAACTGATTAAAGTAAAACAATCCAAATCATGTAAATCACTACCCATATAATAAAAGCATATTCTATGGGAACGATTCTATAACTCTATTGTATGATGTTTAGACTTAAAATGAAAAGGAAAAACATCTACAAAAGAAAATTATTTGAATATTGAAATTGTAGTTGACTCTAACCATGAAATCAAGTGATATTTCCTTCAAAACTCTTGAAAATTAGAACAAAATTTCGACATTATTAAAGATAAAAAAACCGATAAAATCCTATGAATTTTGGATTTTACCGATTCATCTATACCAAAATTAATTTACCATTTTTTGAGCTTCAAGCAATTGGAACGCACGAACTTTTCTTGGTAAAAAACGACGTATTTCATCTTCATTATATCCAACTTGTAATCGCTTCTCATCAATAATGATTGGACGGCGTAACAATCCTGGATATTCTTGAATCAATTCATATAATTGTTGTAACGGTAAACTTTCGACATCAACATTTAATTTTTGGAAAATCTTCGAGCGAGTAGAGATGATTTCATCTGTACCATCTTCAGTCATTCTTAAAATTTCTTTAATTTCACTAATTGATAATGGTTCAGAAAATATATTACGTTCTCTGTATGGAATTTCATGTTCTTCTAACCATGCTTTAGCTTTTCTACATGATGTACAACTAGGTGAAGTAAATAATGTTACGATCATGATTACACTTCCTTTCAAGTATGATGATCTATTACAAACTTTATTAATTTAGAATTAATTTAATTTAGAACAATGTAATTATTATACAACAAATAATGCCATTTGGATATAGCATCTTAAAAAAACAAAGTGATAAATTTCAAATATTTATACGTGTTTTCTCTTATATAGTCCCTATTCTTTTTATTTGTTACATTTCACATATATATTTATACCCTAATTTCAAGCTGACAAAACATGTAATTTTAAGAATTATGATTCTCAATTACAACGTATTAATCGAGAAGTATCTTAACATTCTGTTAATTTTCAACCTCAATTGCCATATGATAACGTACTTTAAAAGATTACCCATCGTATAAATATTTCATTCTTTAGGTTAAGAAAATTTATTTGCAAAGAGTTTTTATTTCTTATATAATCTTTTCAAATATTGAAAATCGATGACAAAGAGTAGTACATTTGATATTCGTGCAAAGAGAATCTGTGGTTGGTGTAAACAGATGACAATTCAAATGGAATGGACTTTGGAGTAGCTTTATGAACGGAAGTAGTAAAGCTCGTACACTTTACGTTACAAAGTGATAAGTGGTCGAGTTAACCTCGACAAGCTGGGTGGTACCGCGGATTTTAGCATCATTCGTCCCATTACGTTTTACACGTATGGACGCATGATGCTTTTTATTTTGAAGAAATAACGGAGGTAATTTAAGATGAAAAATATTTTTTCAGGAGTTCAGCCGACAGGTGTGATTACACTAGGTAATTATATTGGAGCTTTCATGCAATTCCCTGCATTACAAGATGAAGGAAATACTGTTTATTGTATCGTTGACCAACACGCTATAACAGTTCAACAAGATCCAAAGGAACTTAGTCAAAATATTCGAACATTAGCTGCTACTTATTTAGCAACAGGGATTGATCCAAAGAAATCTACATTATTTATCCAATCCGAAGTACCTGCACATGCTCAAGCAGGATGGATTTTACAATGTGTGGCAACAATTGGTGAATTAGAACGCATGACACAATATAAAGACAAATCACATGGGAAAGAAACAGTTTTAGCAGGACTATTAACATATCCTCCACTAATGGCTGCAGACATCCTTTTATACAATACACACATCGTGCCAGTAGGTGACGACCAAAAACAACACCTTGAGCTAACACGTGACCTAGCAGAACGTTTTAACAAGCGCTATGGTGATGTTTTCGTTATTCCTGATATTCAACTGCCAAAAGCAGGTGCGCGTATTAAGTCATTACAAGAACCTACGAAAAAAATGAGTAAATCTGATCCAAATACTAAAGCAACAATACGCTTTTTAGATACACCAAAACAAATAGAGAAGAAAATCAAATCTGCCGTTACAGATTCTGATGGATATGTAGCATTTGATGAAGTAAACAAACCAGGTGTTTCAAACCTATTAACAATTGAATCTGCTGTTACTGGTCAATCGATTGATTCATTGGTTAAAAAGTATGAAGGGCTAGGTTATGGTGCATTTAAAGAAGGTGTTGCAACTAGTTTGATTGAACATTTGTCTCCTATTCAAGCACGCTTTAACGATCTTATTGACTCGCCAGAGCTTGACCAAATTTTAGATGAAGGTAGAGATAAAGCGAACGAGATTGCTCAGGCAACGCTTAAGAGAATGGAGAACGCGATGGGTTTAGGCCGTACACGCAAATAAATAAAAAAATAAATGAACCAATGGCAATATAAAATTCATTGGTACTGAAAATAAACGTCCAAACAGCTTGCCATGTGTAGCCAAGTGTCCGGTAATTTAAATATAAAATGATATTACCAACTGAAATCACACACATACCATAGCAAAACAAGAAAATCATAAATCGTAGTAGAATAAAATCATCCTTCACTGTGGAATTATTCGAATATTTTTTGTGCAGCGGATTTTTAGATAGTAATGGAAAATCCCTATTACTAAATGATATAAAAAAGCCCTTAGCGATATGCTAAGGGCTTTTTCTATTTATCTTGATTTATGCTACTTAATCTATTTTTTTAAATAATAAGCTAGCGTTATGTCCACCAAATCCTAAAGAATTACTCAATGCGTATTCAATACTTGCCTCACGTGCTTCTCCAGGTACATAATCTAAATCACATTCTGGATCTGGAGTTGTTAAATTAATAGTTGGTGGTAAAATTCCTTCTTTTAATGCAAGGGCGGTAAAGATTGCTTCAACACCGCCTGCAGCACCAAGTAAATGACCAGTCATTGATTTTGTTGAACTCATTGCAAGATTATATGCATGTTCACCAAATACAGATTTTACAGCCATTGTCTCGAATAAGTCATTATATTGCGTACTTGTACCATGTGCATTAATATAACCAACTAGAGATGGGTCAATTTCACCATCTTCTATCGCTTGTTTAATAGCACGTGCAGCACCTTCACCGTTTGGAGCAGGAGCTGTGATATGATAAGCATCTCCAGTCGCACCGTAACCAATAATTTCTGCATAAATTTTAGCACCGCGCGCTTTTGCAAATTCATATTCTTCTAATACTAAAATTCCTGCACCTTCAGCAATAACAAAACCGTCACGACTCGCATCAAATGGACGTGATGCTGTAGATGGATCTGGATTTAGAGATAAAGCCGTACTTGCACAGAAGCCTGCAACAGCCATATTCACGATAGGAGCTTCAGCACCACCTGTAATCATAGCGTCTGCATCCCCACGTTGGATTACTTTGAAAGCATCTCCAATTGAGTTAGTACCTGATGCACATGCTGTTACTGAACATGAGTTAATCCCTTTTGCTCCTAGATAGATTGAAACTTGACCTGAAGCCATGTTAGGAATCATCATTGGAACAAAGAATGGACTCACTCGACGAACTCCACGCTCTTGGAAAGTCATGAATTGATTTTCATAAGTTTCCATACCACCTATACCAGAACCAATCCAAACGCCGATACGATCTGCATTGTTTTCATTGATTTCTAAGTTTGCATCTTTAACCGCCATAATTGAAGAAGCAAGTGCATAATGAGTAAAACGGTCCATTTTTCTTGCTTCTTTTTTCTCTACATATTGTTCAATGTCAAAATCTTTTACTTCAGCAGCTACTTTTGCAGGAAATTTTTCTACATCAATACGTGTTAATGGTCCAACTCCGGATTTACCAGCTTTAATATTTGCCCATGTTTCCTCAGCTGTATTTCCTAGAGGAGTTACGGCACCAATTCCCGTTATTACTACTCTTCTTTTCATAATCAAGTTTTCCCCCTAATTATTCAAATGCGCCTTGGCGTATTTGTGTCCAGACTTCCCCACTTAATCAACAAATTATGGTGTAGTAAGTCACCAATTAATCTAAAATCTGTAGCTTCCGCCGGAGGCTTAACGTTTCTTAAAAAAATTTTAATCTTACTATAAAATTACTATATTCCATTCTATGAAATCAATTTATTTACCCCATTTAATAACTGCAGCACCCCAAGTTAAGCCACCGCCAAAGCCTACTAAAACAACAATATCGTCATCTTTTATTTTACCGGCTTCTAACTCATCTGATAAAGCAATTCCAATTGAAGCAGAGGATGTATTGCCATATTGATGAATACGTTTAGATAATTTCTCTTCAGGCAAATCTAACCGTTCACGAGATGCTTCCATAATACGTATATTCGCTTGGTGTGGAACTAAGAAATCCACATCCTCTTTTGTTAATCCTGCTTTTTCAATAACTGAAACTGCAGATTCACCCATTTGACGAACTGCAAATTTAAAAACTTCACGTCCATTCATGGAAATGTGGCGTTCATCATTTAAAAATAGATGTTTACCGCCTGAACCATCTGCACCCAATTCAAATGATAGAATTCCACGACCTTCAGATACTTTTCCAATTACAGCTGCAGTTGCTCCATCACCGAATAATACTGCTGTATTACGATCTTCCCAGTCTGTAACTTTTGAAAGCTTTTCTGCACCTACAATTAAGACATACTCATAAGTTCCACTTTCAACAAATTGTTTTGCAGTTGCAAGTGAATAGATGAAACC
>Ga0180215_1005486_pt1 | contig 10815 bp, 6 predicted proteins | sample eDN3rd37CBELigBY_FD_128871 | JGI IMG/M metagenome (GOLD analysis project Ga0180215, IMG submission 128871) | Enriched backyard soil microbial communities from Emeryville, California, USA - eDNA 3rd pass 37_C BE-Lig BY (version 2) (version 2) | ecosystem: Environmental > Terrestrial > Soil >...
AGCCTGACGCTGCGTCAGCGCGCCAGAATCGGACGCCTTCTGCAGGAGGCGCCGAGCGGGCCGGACAGCCTGATCAACATCGTGCTCGCCGCCGACCGGGAACGTTCGGCACTTCTGGCCGAAGCCGAGCTTGCTTCGGACGCGGAGCGGATTGCCGACATTCATACGCGCCTCGCCGACATCGATGCGCATGCGGCCCCCGCCCGCGCCGCCGCAATCCTGTCCGGCCTCGGCTTTTCAACCGCCGACCAGGCGCGCGCGGTGTCGGAATTCTCCGGAGGATGGCGCATGCGCGTGGCGCTCGCGGCCACGCTGTTCGCACAGCCAGACCTCCTCCTGCTCGACGAGCCGACCAACTATCTCGACCTCGAAGGCACGCTCTGGCTGGAGGATCACCTCGCCCGCTATCCGCACACCGTCATCGTCATCAGCCATGACCGCGACCTGCTCGACAATGCGGTCGATTCAATCCTGCATCTGGAGAATGGCAAGCTTACCTTCTATCGCGGCGGCTATTCCTCGTTCGAGCGGCAGCGACGTGAGCGCCAGATGCTGGACGCCAAATTCGCCAAGAAGCAGGAGGCACAAAGAAAGCACCTGCAGGCCTTTGTCGACCGCTTCCGTGCCAAGGCGAGCAAGGCGCGGCAGGCGCAGTCCCGATTGAAGATGCTGGCGAAGCTCGAACCGCCGTCCGCCATGGTGAACGACGAGGTCCGGCCGATCGTGCTGCCCGCGCCGGTCAGGATGCTGTCGCCGCCGATCGTTGCGCTCGACGGCGTGTCGGTTGGCTATGAGCCCGGCAAGCCGGTCTTGCGCAATCTGTCGCTGCGCATCGACGACGACGACCGCATTGCACTGCTCGGCGCCAACGGCAACGGCAAGTCGACGCTGGTGAAGCTGCTTGCCGATCGCCTCGCGCCGATGGGCGGACGCATCACCCGTGCCGACAAGCTGCGGATCGCCTATTTCGCGCAGCATCAGCTCGACGAACTGCGCCCCAAAGACAGCGTCTACGATCACGTGCGGCGCCTGATGCCGGATGATCCCGAAGCGAGGGTGCGCGCCAAGGCCGGCGCCATCGGATTTTCTGCGCAGCGTGCGGACGCGGCGGTGGAAACCCTGTCCGGCGGGGAGAAAGCGCGGCTGATGCTCGGCCTCGCCACCTTCGGCGGGCCGCACCTTGTGATCCTCGACGAGCCGACCAACCATCTCGACATCGATAGCCGCGCCGCCTTGATCGAAGCCATCAACGACTATCCGGGCGCGGTGATCCTCGTCTCGCACGACCGCTTTCTTCTGGAGGCCTGCGTCGACCGGCTGTGGATCGTGCGCAATGGCGGCGTAGCTGCCTTCGACGGCGACCTCGACGATTACCGTCGCTTGATTTTGTCCGGCGAAGGCAGCGATGCGCGCAAGGCTTGGGGGGAACGAGACGCGGCGCCGAAGGCCGGCGTGGAAAGCCGCAGGAATTCCGCCCAGAAGCGTTCCGAACTTGCCGCCTTGCGAAAACGCGTTGCGGCTGCAGAAGCGCTGATCCACTCGCTCAACGCCCAGATCGAAAAGCACGACGCAATACTCGCCACGCTGTTTGCGACCGAGCCGGCCAAGGCCGCTGAGCTTGCAAGAGAGCGCGCGGATGCCGCTGCAAGGCTCAACGCCGCCGAAGAGGAATGGCTGGAGGCGAGCGCCGCCTACGAGGCGGCCCAGACCTGACGGGGATTATCGCTGTGCGCCGCGCAGCGGCATCGGCTGCGATGTGGCCGCGGCTTTCTTCGACCTTGCCGCCCGCCCCGGCCTGGCCTGCGCCGGCACTTCGACACGCTCGATCGATACGAGCCGCCCGCCACGGAATCGATAGAGACCCGGCGAGGAGCCCTGCGTTACCGTCAGGGTTACGATCCGTTCGGTCCCTTCCGCAGAGATGTTGAACGTGTCCGGAGATCCCGTGCGCTGCAAGACCTGGCATTCGGTCATCCCGAGGCCGACGCCGCCCGTGAGCGCCGGAAGCTGCCCCGAGCCTGCGAGCGGATTGTTCGCTTCGGTCGAGACTGGCGCGACGCCGTCGGTCGCCGCGGGCGGCGCTTCGAAGGCGCAGGAGCCATCCTGATTCATCAGATCGGCTTGGGTGATGGCGCGCGTGGTCGTCGCGCGGGCCTGATTGGCCTTCGCCCAGTCCGGGGTCGCGAACATATCCGAAACCTTCCCGGTTTGCCCGGAATCGGACGCCGCGCACGCCCCCAGCAGCAGAAGCGCCGCCAGCGTCAACGCGCGTCGCGCCACGCATCCGTTCCTCACGCAAACCCGCACGGAACACCCCCGCTCAAAATCACCCCACCCAGGACGCGCACCAAAGATCGCGCAAGGCAAGCAAAGCCTGATTGTTAGTCATGAGCATGGCAGCGATCAACGCGTCGGTAACGGAACCTGCGGGACGCGTTAACGCCGCCGCGCGCAGCGCCGGATCGGTGAGAGAGCCAGCATTTGCAATCTCTTATATTTCACACGGAAACGTCGGCGATTGACCCTGGGCCGCGAACTGCAGCGGCGAGGTGCCGGTCACGCCTTTTGCACCCAGCGGCCGCCATCGTCCGTCTGCCAGTAGCTCGCCTCAAAGCCCTGCGCCTTGGCCTGCGTCCATTGCTCGCGCGCCCGCGCCACCAGTTCGTCGTCCGTGCCGTCGAAAATCAACACCAGTCGGTGATACTGCGAGGCGTCCGACGGAAGCGCGACGCCATCGATCAGGAAGCGGACCGTGGCATTATTGGCGTTGACCTCATCGGCGGTCAGCAGCACCGGCTGGTCGGCGGCGTCGGGGCCGCGCGAGGTTCCGTGCGGCAAGAAGCTGTCCTCGCGGTAAGTCCACAGAAGCGCGTCGATGGCTTCGACGCGTTCCTCCGAGGCAGCCTGCACCACGACGCGCCATCCGCGCTGCAGCGAGATTTCAAGCAGTTGCGGCAGCACGCGTTCGAGACGCTGTTCCAGCAGGTGATAGAAGCGCACCTCCGTCATGGCCGGCTCGCCGGCGCCGGGATTCGCGCGCACATTTCGTCTGCCGCTATGTCTCGTAGGAATCGGCCACCAGCCGGTCGAGCAGCCGCACGCCGAAGCCGGAGCCCCAACTCTTGTTGATGTCGCTCTGCGGTGATCCCATGCCGGTGCCGGCGATATCGAGATGCGCCCATGGCGTGCCGTCGACAAAGCGCTGCAGAAATTGCGCGGCGGTGATCGCGCCGCCCATGCGGCCGCCGGTATTCTTCATGTCGGCAAATTTCGAATCGATCTGCTTGTCGTATTCGGGGCCGAGCGGCATCCGCCAGACGCGCTCGCCGGTGAGCTTTCCAGCTTCGACGAGCTTGTCCGCAAGCCTGTCGTTGTTGGAAAACAGGCCGGCATATTCGTGCCCGAGGGACACGATGATGGCGCCTGTCAGTGTCGCCAGATCCACCATGAATTCGGGCTTGTAGGTCTTGCCGACATACCAAAGGACGTCCGCCAGAACCAGCCGACCTTCGGCATCCGTGTTAATGATTTCAATGGTTTGGCCCGACATCGAGGTGACAATGTCGCCCGGCCGCTGCGCATTGCCGTCCGGCATGTTCTCGACAAGGCCGATCGCGCCGACCGCATTGACCTTCGCCTTGCGCGCGGCCAGCGCATGCATGAGGCCGACAACGCAGGCGGCGCCCGCCATGTCGCCCTTCATGTCCTCCATGTTGGCGGCCGGCTTGATCGAAATGCCGCCGGTGTCGAAGCACACGCCCTTGCCGATGAAGGCGAGCGGCTTTGCGCCCTTCTTGCCGCCATTCCAGCGCATGACGACGACCCGGCTTTCGCGCACCGAACCCTGTCCGACGCCAAGGAGCGCATTCATCTTCAGCTTCGTGAGCGCCTTCCTGTCGAGGATCTCGACCGCGACGCCGAGCTTCTTGAGCGCGCTCGCGCGCCGCGCGAACTCCTCCGGATAGAGTACATTGGCCGGCTCGTTGACGAGGTCGCGCGCCAGCAGCACGCCGTCGGCAATCGCCTCGCGCGATGCGAAGGCCTTGCGCGCCTTGTCCGGCGCGGCAGTCCCGACCGTCAACCGGCGCTGTTTTGGCGTGTCGTCCTCGTCCTTCTTTTTCCTGGTCTTGTAGCGGTCGAAGGCATAGGCCCGCAGAGCCGCCCCGAGCGCGAGATCGGCCGCCTGGTCCGCCGTCAGCGGCCCGTCCGGAAATTCGGCCGCAATCACGACCTCGGCGGCAGCGGCCGGCGCCCGTCCGAATGCGCCGCCGCCAAGCTTCACCATGTCCTGCGGCTTGCCATCCGCTTTGCCGTCCGTCTTGCTGTCCGTCTTGCCGTCCGTCTTGGCACCGACGCCAACGACGATCAGCCGGGAGACCTTCAGTCCCTGCGGCGCGATCAGTTCAAGTGCGGACCCGCTCTTGCCCCGGAACCGGTCGGCGGCGGCGGCACGCGCTACAAGATCGCGGACCGGCGCAAGCAGCGCCCGAGTGGCCGGGCCGAATTTCAGGTCCGGGCCGGCAAACACGATCAGCACGCCCCTGTCCGGCGCCGAAAGGGACGAAAATCCGATTTTGAGAGCGCCAGCCATGGGTTTTCACCGTCCTTCATTTGTGCCCCGGAGGGCCTTCCTTATGCCTCGAATCCGGGGCCACCACAGCAATCTTGTGCCCCGGTCGCGATACGCAAATCCACATCGATCGCGCGGCCGTTGTCCATCCAGCCGCACGGACTCGTTTTGTCCGCGGGGTCCCGCCCGGACTATGCCGGTCAGGGCTTGTTAACCATAATGGAACCTGACCTGCGAACGGATCGTGCTCCGGAAGCCACAGGCCCATGAATCTTGCTGCCGGATTAACTTTTTTCGATGCATTTTCAACAGCTTTGCCTTGGCTGAGCCACTATGTGAATCGATCATGAATGTCCTATGGAAGGTGGGCTTGGGGAAGCCGCCAGCCGGGGGCGCCGAAGGTCCGGGCCGGACCTGCGGACGGTATCAGGGGGAATGTCGGGCCGCATGGCTTCGCTTGGGTCGGGATCGCTGAAGCTGCCTGGGTTTCGGCCGCGCTGGCCGCGCCTGCCCGAGCGCTGGCCGCAGCTTCCATTCCAGTTGCCGCGAATTCCAGGCGCCGGCGCGATCGACCGCTATATTTTCGGCACCACATTCAGCGCCTTCGCCATCGTCCTGTTCAGCCTGACATCGGTGATCTGGATCACCCAGGCGCTGCGCGATATCGATCTGATGACCAGCCGCGGCCAGACCGTGCTGGTCTTTCTCGGAATCACCGGCCTCGTGATTCCGATGCTGGTGCTGGTGATCGCCCCCATCGCCCTCATGATCGCGGTCATGCACGCGATCGGCAGGCTGTCCAACGATTCGGAACTGATCGTCATGAACGCGGCCGGCATGTCGCCCTGGGCGCTGTTCCGGCCGTTTCTGGTCATGGCGATCTTCGTCAGCGCGATCATGACGGTGATCGGGAGCTGGCTCGGCCCGCTCGGGCTGCAGACGCTGAACAGCTGGGCGAACGAAGTTCGCGCCGACCTTGTCACCAATGTGGTGCAGCCCGGTCGCTTCAACGGTTTCGAACGCGGCCTTGTGTTTCACATCCGCGAGCGCCAGGCGAACGGCGTCCTGCTCGGCGTCTTCGTCGACGACCGCCGTTCGCAGAAGGAACGTGCGACCTTCCTCGCTGAGCAGGGCACCATCGTGAAGGACGAGCGCGGCACCTTCCTCGTGCTTGAAAGCGGCAGCGTGCAGCGCCTGGAAACTCCCCAGCGCAAGAAGGGCGAAACCGGCCCGCTCAAGCCCAAGGACCCGACCATCGTCAAGTTCGAGCGCTACGCGCTCGACCTCGCGCAGGCCGATTCAGACCAACAGCTGCAGCGCGCCTCGGCGCGCGATCGCTTTTTCTGGGAATTGCTCGACAACGATCCCGAAAAGACCAAACTGCAGGACGGCCAGGTGCGCGCGGAATTGCACGACCGCATTTTCGCGCCGATCTATCCGATCGTCTTCACCATCATCACCTTCGCCTATCTCGGGGCTCCCCGCACGACCCGGCAGGGCCGCGCCATGTCGATCGCAGGGGCCTCGATCGCGATCGCGGCAATCCGGCTGATGGGTTTCGTCGTGATCGTGCTGTGCGTCCGGTATCCGTGGGTCCTGGCACTGCAATATCTGCTGCTCGCGGTCGCCAGCGGCCTTGGCCTCTACGCCATCCATCGCGGGCTCGAGATCGAGCCTCCCGCCTTTGTCACCGACACGGTCAATGCCATCGGCGCACAGCTTTCGCGCCTTGGCCGGCCGGCGGCAGCGTCAACCTGACGGGGGCGGACGTTGCGCATATCCATGACCCTCGGGCGCTATTTCGGGATGCGGTTCCTGGTCACCGTGGTCGCCGTATTTGCGGGCGTGGTGTTTCTCGTCGCCCTGCTCGATTCGGTGGAACTGATGCGCCGCACCGCGAACAACGAGAACGCCACCGCGCTCGCGGTGTTCAAGCTGTCGTTCTTCCGCGTTCCGATCATCACCGAACGAATCATGCCGTTCTGTGCACTGATCGGCGCGATGTCCTGCTATCTTAGCCTGTCGCGAAGGAACGAACTCGTGGTCGCGCGCGCCGCCGGGGTGTCGGCCTGGCAGTTCACCGCCCCCGCCGTGATCATCGCGCTGCTGCTCGGCGTGTTCGCCACCCTCGTCTACAATCCGGTCGCCGCCGCCCTGCAGGAGCGGTCGAAGCGCTATGAGATTGAAATCTTCGGACAGCGCGAATTCGGCCAGCAGGAAGCCGGCTTCTGGGTGCGTCAGAAGAGCCCCGACGGCCAATCCATCATCAATGCCGAAAAGAGCCGCCAGCAGGGATTGCGCCTTGACCGGGTGACGATCTTCACCTTCGACCATGACGGGCGTTACCAGGCTCGAATCGAGGCGCGCACCGCCAACCTTCGGGATGGCGCCTGGCTGCTTGGCGAAGCCCGCGTCTATCCAAGCGACGCGCCGCCTTCCGTGCACGAGACCTACGAACTCAAGACCAACCTGTCGCGCGAGCAGGTCCGCGAGAATTTTGCCACGCCCGAGACGCTGACGGTGTGGGAATTGCCCGAATATATCCGGCTCGCCGAGAATGCCGGCCTTGCCGCTGCGGGCTATCGTCTGCAATACCAGAAGCTGCTGTCGCGCCCATTCCTGCTTGCGGCAATGGTCCTGCTGGCGGCGGCGTTCAGCCTGCGCTTCGCCCGCATGGGCGGCGTCCAGAAAATGGTCATGGGCGGCGTTCTGTCCGGATTTTTCCTTTATGTTCTCTCGAAGATCACCGACGACATGACTAAGACTGAGCTATTGTCGCCGATGACCGCAGCTTGGGCTCCGGTGCTTATTGGGGGACTGACGGGATTCTTGGTGCTGCTCTATCAGGAAGACGGGTGATGGCGTTGCGTAATCCATCCCGTCCCGGACCGGTTGGCCGCGCCATGCTTGTCGCGGCCTTGGCGTGTATTGCCGTGGCCCTCGCGGGGGCCGCGTCGGTCACGCCTGCGTCCGCGCAGACCGACTTTTTCAAGTTCGAGCAGCGTCCGCGCACCGCCAAGCCAGCAGCCGTCGGCCGGCCGGCGCAGGGCGACAAGCAGATGATGGTGCAGGCCACCGAGGTCCAGTACGACCACGTCAACGAGCGCGTGAGCGCGGTCGGCAATGTCCAGATCTATTACGACGGCTCCACCATCGAGGCCGACCGGGTGGTCTACAATCAGCGGACCAAGCGGCTGCGGGCGGAAGGCAATGTCCGGCTCACCGAGCCGGGCGGCAATATCACCTATGGCGAAATTCTCGAACTGAACGACGACTATCGCGACGGCTTCGTCGATTCGCTGCGGGTCGAGACGCCCGACCGCACGCGGTTCGCCGCGGCGCGCGCCGATCGCAGCGAGGGCCGCTATTCGGTGCTGCAAAGCGGCGTCTACACCGCTTGCGAGGCCTGCAAGACCGATCCGCGCAAGCCTCCGCTCTGGCAGGTCAAGGGCGCGCGCATCATTCACGACGAACAGGAAAAGATGATTTATTTCGAGCAGGGCTCGTTTGAGCTGTTCGGAATGCCGATTGCCCAATTCCCCTATTTCTCGACGCCCGACCCGACCGTGAAGCGCAAGAGCGGCTGGCTGATGCCGATCTTTTCCAGCAGCACGAAGCTCGGCTTCGTCATGGAGGCGCCCTATTTCTGGGCGCTCGCGCCGAATTACGACCTGACCCTGACCCCGAGCGTGTCGACTAAGCAGGGTCCGTTCATGCAAGCCGAATTCCGCCACCGGCTGCTGAACGGCGCCTATGCGATCCGCGCCGCAGGTATCAGGCAGCTCGACAAGGACGAGTTCGTTCATGAGAACAATGGCTCGCCGACGCCGGGCTATCGCGACTGGCGCGGCGCGGTCGAGAGCAATGGCCAGTTCGGCTTGAACCGGCGCTGGGTCTGGGGCTGGGACGCGCTGCTGATCTCGGACAAGACCTTCTACCAGGACTACCCGGTCCAGACCTTCACCAATGATGCGCGCAATCCGTTTCAGAACAACAAGATGGAGGGCGTGTCACAGCTTTATCTCACCGGTCGCGGCAACCGCTCCTACTTCGATGCGCGCGCCATCCACTATTACGGCTTCTCGGAATTCGACCAGCAGAAGGAATTGCCGGTCGTCCATCCGGTCATCGACTATACCTACACGGTCGGTCAGCCCGTGCTCGGTGGCGAACTCGGTTTCCGCTTCAATCTGACCAGCCTGTCGCGCGACACCGCCGACTTCGATCCGATCAACAAGACCGCGGCGGATCTTGATTATTGCGGGTTCAACACCGCCGATCCTGCCGTAAAGAACAACAATAACTGCCTGTTGCGCGGCGCACCCGGCAGCTATTCGCGTCTGTCCGCCGAAGCCCATTGGAGGCGTTCGATCACCGATCCATTCGGCCAGATTTTCACCCCGTTCTTCTCGCTGCGCGGCGACGTCGCCTCGGTCAACATCGAGAACGAGCCGGGCGTGGCGAATTTCATCGAGACCAAGGATACCGGCCAGTTCCGCGGCATGCCGGTGGCCGGCCTGGAATATCGCTACCCCTTCATCAACATCCAGCCTTGGGGCACCACGACCGTTGAGCCGATCGCGCAGGTCATCGCGCGTCCGAACGAACAGAAAATCGGAAGGCTCCCGAACGAGGATGCGCAAAGCTTCGTATTCGATGACGGCAACCTGTTCCGCGTCGACAAGTTCTCCGGCTGGGACCGTGTCGAAGGCGGCGGCCGGGTGAACTACGGCGTGCAGGGAACCACGCAGTTCAATCATGGCGGCTATGTGAATGTCCTGTTCGGCCAGTCGTACCAGCTGTTCGGGACCAATTCCTTCGCCGCCGGCGATGCCACCAATACCGGGCTGAACAGCGGTCTCGACACCCGCAGGTCCGATTACGTGGCGCGCGTTGCTTATCAGCCGGACCGCATCTTCACCTTCACCACGCGCTATCGTTTCGACGAGCAGAATTTCGAGATGCGGCGCTTCGAGCTGGAGGGCCGTGCGAATTTCGACCGGCTGTCGCTGCAGGCCCTGTATGGCAACTACGACAAGCAGCCGGAACTCGGGTTCCTGACCCGCCGCGAGGGCATCCTCGGCGGCGTGTCGTACAAGGTGACCCAGAACTGGGCAGTGCTGGCGGCGGCCCGTTACGACATCGACGCCGACAAGTTCGACCAGACCCGGCTCGGCGTCGGCTATATCGATGATTGCCTTATCTTGGCCCTGAATTACATCACGAGTTACACCTACAGCGGTAATCCGACGAAGGATCATCGTTTGATGCTGCAGCTGAGCTTGCGGACGCTCGGCACCACCTCGGGATCGACCGGGGTGCCCGGAGTCGGCGGGCTCTAGTAAGGTGATTTGGAGCCTCCGCTCGCGGTCAAGCCGCAATTGAAGCGGATCTTTGATTCGGGGCGCGGATCCACGGCACCCGTACCCCGTGAGTTGGGACGATTTGATGATGCAAGACCGACGAGCCGTTGTGGCTTTGCTTTACTTTATTCTCGGCGCCGCGACGTTGAGTGTGTTCGGGATCGCAGTCCCCTCGCCCGCGCAGGCGCAGATCGTGCTCTACGTCACCGGGCAGCCCATCACGGCCTATGACATCGACCAGCGCAGCAAGCTGATCGCGCTTGGCGGCAAGCCGAAGTCGCGCAAGGAAGTGATCGACGAGCTGATCGATGACAAGGTCAAGATACTCGGCGCCAAGCGCTACAATTTCGAGTTGAGCCAGGCCGATATCGACAACGCCTATGCCAATATCGCCCGCAATGCCGGCGTCAGCACCGAACAGTTCAGCAAAATGCTGGAAAGCCGCGGCGTCAATCCGAACACGCTGAAGGCGCGACTCAGGGCCGATCTGACCTGGAACCAGGTGGTGCGCGGCAAATTCGGCCAGCAGCTCACCCCCACCGAAAAGGACATTTTCGAAGCCGAGATGCGAAGCGGAGACGAAAGGGAGGCGGGCGTCGAGTATACGCTGCACCCGATCACCTTCGTGGTGCCCCGCGGCTCCCCTGCCAGCCTCATCGAAGCGCGCAAGCGCGAGGCTGAAGGTCTGCGGCAGCGCTTCCAGTCCTGCAGCACCGGGCTGCCCTTCGCGCGGGCGCTGCGCGAGGTTGTCGTGCGCGCGCCGATCCGCCGCAACTCGGCGGACCTGAGCCCGGCCCTGCGCGAGATCCTCGCCAAGGTCGAGGTCGGCAAAGTCACGCCTCCCGAAGTCACCGAAGGCGGTGTCGAGGTGTTCGCGTTGTG
>Ga0180215_1005489_pt1 | contig 10810 bp, 7 predicted proteins | sample eDN3rd37CBELigBY_FD_128871 | JGI IMG/M metagenome (GOLD analysis project Ga0180215, IMG submission 128871) | Enriched backyard soil microbial communities from Emeryville, California, USA - eDNA 3rd pass 37_C BE-Lig BY (version 2) (version 2) | ecosystem: Environmental > Terrestrial > Soil >...
CGCAGGAGAGGTTTTTGACGTGGCCGTGGACATGCGTAGTTCCTCGCCAACGTTCGGCCAATGGGTGGGCGAATACCTGAGCGGGGACGATCGGCGCATGCTGTGGATTCCGCCCGGGTTCGCGCACGGTTTCCTGGTGCTGAGCGAACGCGTGGACTTCCTCTACAAGGTCACCGGTTTCTACGATCCCTCCAGCGAGCGAACGCTGCTGTGGAATGATCCGGACGTGGGCATCGAATGGCCGACTCCCGAGGGAGCGGACTTGATCATTTCCGAGAAGGACCGCAACGGCATCGGTCTGCGCAGCATCGAGCCGCTGCCATGAAAGCGCTGATCGTCGGCGCCGCGGGTCAGTTGGGCCGCGCGCTGGGTAGAACCGTGCCCGAGGGCGTTCAATCTGTAGCGCTGGATCGCACCGAACTCGACATCACGAGCGAATCTTCGGTCGCAAAGGCGGTGAGCTCGCACCGGCCGGACGTGGTGATCAATGCCTCCGCGTACACGGCTGTGGATCTGGCAGAGTCGGAGCCTCAGAAGGCTTTTGCAATCAATGCCGATGCCGTGGGGCGCCTCGCTGGCGTATGCGCAGGGGGAGGAATCCGCTTCGTGCACGTCTCCACCGATTTTGTGTTCGATGGATCGCAGGGGCGACCCTATCGACCGGACGATGCGACTCATCCGCTCGGCGTCTACGGCGCCAGCAAGCTTGCAGGTGAGCAGAACATTGCTGCTCAGGCGGGGTTGGATTGGAGCGTCGTGCGGACCGCATGGGTGTACGCGAGCAGTGGCCGAAACTTCGTGTTGACGATGTTGCGGCTGTTCAACGAGCGTTCAGTGGTTCGTGTCGTTGCGGACCAGATTGGCGCACCGACGAGCGCGCAGTCGCTGGCCGAATGTGTGTGGGCCGCAGCAACGACAGGCAAGCTGCAGGGAATTGCTCACTTCACCGATGCTGGCGTCGCCAGTTGGTATGACCTCGCGGTGGCCATCTACGAAGAGGCGACTCAACTCGGGCTGCTGAGCAAAGCCGTTGACGTGCAGCCTATCCGAACGAAGGACTATCCGACTCCCGCCCGGCGGCCGAGCTACAGCGTGCTCGATGTGACGGCGACCACGGCGGCGCTCGGTCTGACACCGGTGCATTGGCGCACTCAACTTCGGCAAGTATTGAGAGAACTTCGAGCGTGAGAAATCTGCTGGTCACGGGCGGCGCCGGTTTCATTGGCGCCAACTTCGTTCATCACTGGCTGCAAGGGTCGCGTGAGGGGCGCTTGGTTGTGCTCGACTCGCTGAGTTATGCCGGGAATCGCGCGAATCTGGCCAACGTCAGCGCTCATCCTGCGTTTCGTTTCGTTCATGGCGACATCACTGATGGCGCTTTGCTCGCGCAGTTGTTCGAGCAGGAGCAGATCGATTGCGTCGTGCACTTCGCGGCAGAATCGCATGTCGATCGTTCGATCACTGGTCCGGACGAGTTTATTCGCACCAACGTGCTGGGCACGCACGAGTTGCTGAAGGCTGCCCGCGCCGCCTGGTGTCGCGATGGGCAATGGCGCAGCGACGTGCGCTTTCATCACGTTTCAACCGACGAAGTCTATGGCTCGCTGAGCACCGGCGAATCCGGCTTCACCGAGACCACGGCATACTCGCCGAACTCGCCGTACTCGGCGAGCAAAGCGGCTTCCGATCATCTGGTGCGGGCCTATCACCACACTTACGGCTTGCCGGTCACGAGCAGCAACTGCTCGAACAATTACGGGCCGTATCATTTCCCGGAAAAGCTCATTCCATTGATGCTGGTCAACGCGCTCGATGGCAAGCCGCTGCCGGTGTATGGGCGAGGCGAGAATGTCCGCGACTGGTTGTATGTAGAGGATCATTGCCGCGCCATCGAAGCCATTCTGGAACGCGGCGTTGTGGGCGAGGGCTACAACGTCGGCGGCCGCAATGAGTGGCGCAACATCGATATCGTCCGGCATCTGTGCGGCATTTTGGATCGACGCTTCGCGTCCGATGCGACGCTCGCTGCCCGTTTCCCGCAGTGTCCCGCCGCGTCCGGACAGAGCGTCGAGAGCTTGATCACCTACGTGACCGACCGGCTCGGTCACGATTGGCGCTACGCGATCGACGCCAGCAAGATCGAGCGCGAGCTGGGTTTCAAACCGAAGGAAACGTTCGAGAGCGGTATCGAGAGGACCGTCGACTGGTATCTCACGCACGAGTCCTGGTGGCGCGATGTGTTGAGCGGCGCGTACCGCCGCTAGCACGCGACCTGCGTCCCGCTACGAGCAATATCTGGCGAAAGACCGAATCAATCGGGTGATCTGGCGTTTCCTGAAATCGCATCATGCACGCGAGGACAGGGACTGTCCGCAGTCCGGTGCCCCCCACCCGCCGGACTTTCCTCAAATCCGCGGAGCACAGGACGTGCTCCGCGTCTTCTTTCAGACGCGGCAATATCGGTGTGAGACGGCGGAGATTCAGTCGGAGGCGTCGAGTCGAATGGCGCCGCGAGCCGCTGTGGGCGGCGACTCGCGGCGGCCGAGTCGAGTGGCGTGACACGCTCGCCTGGCCTCCCTGGCGCAAAGTGGCGTATGCACCCGGTCCTGCGTCCTGTTCTTATTTCGATCACTTTCCCTGTGCGTGTCGTTTCTCGAGCCGTGGGAGCAGCGCGATGGCGACTTTCAGGAAGAGTTGCGGGCCTGCTGACTCCGTAGCAGTTGCGAGCCGGTTGCCGACTTCCTGTCGGGTTCCAGCCGCTGCGTGCATCCCTGCACGACCCGCGCTTCCTTGGACAGCTGTTGCCGTCCGTGGCAAAAGCTGCTGTTCCTAATAGTTAAAGCGACAAATCGAGCATTTCTCCCTCGCAGCAGCTGAAATATTTTCAAGTTGTGGCACATTTTTCGAGGCGTTGTCCGCGCCCGCCGACTTCTTTACCGCACCCGCCGCGTCCGCTAAGCTGGACGACGATTTTTCTTTTAAGTCCAGCGAGTTATCCCCATGCGATTGACCATTTTCGGCTCCGGTTATGTGGGCCTGGTGACGGGCGCCTGTCTGGCCGAGGTCGGCAACAACGTGCTGTGCGTCGATGTCGACGAGCGCAAGGTCGAGATGCTCAAGCGCGGCGAGTCTCCGATCTATGAGCCCGGCCTGGACGAGTTGCTGCGAAAGAATCTGGCTGCCGGGCGCCTGAATTTCACTACCGACGCCGTCGAAGGCGTCAATCACGGTCTGTTTCAGTTCATCGCGGTCGGAACGCCGCCGGATGAAGACGGCTCGGCCGATCTGAAGTACGTGCTGGCGGTCGCCGAAACGATCGGCAGAAACATCGGTGAGTATCGCGTCGTGGTTACCAAGTCCACGGTGCCAGTGGGCACGGCCGACAAGGTCAAGGCCAAGATCGACTCGACCCTGCAGGCGCGCGGGGCGCAGGCCGAGTTCGATGTGGTGTCGAACCCGGAATTCCTCAAAGAGGGCGCGGCAATCAATGACTTCATGAAGCCGGATCGCATCGTGGTGGGCACCGACAATCCACGCACGGCCGAGTTGCTGAAGGCGCTCTACGATCCGTTCACGCGCAACCGCGACCGTATGATCGTGATGGACGTGCGTTCCTCGGAGCTGACCAAGTACGCTGCCAACGCCATGCTGGCGACCAAGATCAGCTTCATGAACGAGCTTGCGAACCTGGCCGAGCGCATGGGCGCCGACATCGAAAAGGTGCGTCTGGGCATCGGCTCCGACCCGCGCATCGGCTACCACTTCATCTACCCGGGCATGGGCTATGGCGGCTCCTGCTTCCCGAAGGACGTGCAGGCGTTGTCGCGGAGCGCTGCCGACCACCAGTTCGATGCAGCGTTGCTGAACGCGGTCGAGGCGGTGAACAAGCGTCAGAAGGCGGTGCTGTTCGAGAAGATGAACGCCGTGTTCAACGGGGATCTGGCCGGCAAGACGATCGCCCTGTGGGGCCTGGCGTTCAAGCCCAATACCGATGACATGCGAGAGGCGCCCAGTCGCACGCTGCTGGAATCCTTGTGGGCCGCCGGCGCGAAAGTGCGGGCCTACGATCCGGTGGCGCACGAAGAGGTGCATCGCATCTATGGGGACCGGCAGGATCTGGAACTGGTGAAGTCGGCCAACGAGGCCTTGCAAGGCGCCGATGCGCTCGCGATCGCGACCGAGTGGCAGGAGTTCCGCAGCCCCGATTTCGAGCTGATCGCCGCGCAGCTGGGCAGGAAAGTGATTTTCGACGGCCGTAACCTTTACGATCCGGCCTTTGTGAAACGATTTGGATTGAAGTACTACGCCATTGGGCGAGGTGACAGCGTATGTTGATTCCCGTGATTCTCTCCGGCGGCTCGGGCACTCGCCTGTGGCCGCTTTCGCGCGAGTTGTATCCAAAGCAGCTGCTGCCGCTGGTCGGCAAGGGCACCATGCTGCAGGAGACGCTGGCGCGAGTGGCTGGAGTCGACGGGTTGGGCTCGCCAGTCGTGGTGTGCAATGAGAGCCATCGCTTCCTGGTGGCCGAGCAGATCCTCGAAGCGGGCATCAAGCCGCAGGCCATCGTGCTCGAGCCAGTCGGTCGAAACACTGCGCCTGCCGTGGCCGTTGCGGCGATGGCGGCCGTGTCCGATCTGCCCAAAGGCAACGAAAACGATCCGCTGCTGCTGATCCTGCCCGCCGATCACGTGATTCGCGATGTGAAGGCGTTCCGCGCCGCGCTGGAGATCGGCCGGAAGGCGGCGTCCGAGGGCAAGCTCGTCACCTTCGGCGTCGTGCCGAACAAGCCGGAGACCGGCTATGGCTATATCAAGCGGATGAACGGCGCCGGCCCGGCGTATGGAATCGATCGCTTCGTCGAAAAGCCCGACCTCGCCACGGCGCAGTCTTACGTGGAGTCGAAGGAATATTTCTGGAACAGCGGCATGTTCCTGTTCCGTGCCTCGGCGGTGCTCAACGAGTTGCGCGAGCTGGCGCCGAAGATCTATGAGGCGTGCGCTCAGTCCGTGACCGCCGCCAAACGCGACCTGGACTTCACCCGGCTGCCGACCAAGGAGTTCGGCGCCTGTCCGAGCGATTCGTTCGACTACGCGGTGATGGAGAAGACCAAGCTCGGCGTCGTCGTGCCGCTGGATGCCGGTTGGAGCGATGTCGGCTCGTGGTCGGCGCTGCACGAGGCGATTCCGGCCGATGGCGAAGGCAACGTGACGCTGGGCGATGTGTTGACCGCCGATTCGCATGGCAACTATCTGCATTCCACCAGCCGGCTCGTGGCGGCGGTCGGACTGCAGGATCACGTCGTGGTCGAGACCAAGGATGCGGTGCTGGTGGCGCCGAAGAATCGGGTGCAGGACGTGAAGGAGCTGGTCAATCAGCTGAAGAAGCAGGGCCGTTACGAAACTTCCTTGCATCGCGAAGTGTTTCGCCCGTGGGGCAGCTACGACAGCATCGACCACGGCCAGCGCTTCCAGGTCAAGCGCCTGTCGGTGAAACCGGGTGCGACGCTGTCGTTGCAGCTGCATCACCATCGCGCCGAGCACTGGATCGTGGTGTCGGGCACGGCGCGGATCACTCGAGGCGATGAGATCTTCCTGCTGGAGGAGAATCAGTCGACTTACATCCCGCTGGGCGTCAAGCATCGCATCGAGAACCCGGGCAAGATCCCGCTGCACATCATCGAGGTGCAGTCGGGCGGCTACCTGGGCGAGGACGACATCGTCCGCTTCGAGGATCGCTACGGGCGCGAAGGCGAGAAATAGCCCACTGGTCCAATCGCGGGCCTCGAGCTGACCGTCAGAATCGGCCCTTTCAGAACGCTTCAAGATACAGATAAGGAACGCAGCGCATGTCCAACCCGTCTTCCGCCATCGTCGGCTTCAAGGCCTATGACTATCGCGGCCGGATCCCGAGCGAGCTCAACCCGGAGGTGGCCTATCGCATCGGGCGGGCATATGCGGAATTCTTGAAGCCCAAGCGGGTCATCGTCGGGCGCGACATTCGCAAGTCCAGCGAAGAGCTGTGCGAGGCGCTGACCAAGGGTCTGCTCGATTCGGGCGTAGATGTCTACGACATCGGGCTGTGCGGCACGGAGGTCGTGTACTTCGCGACCTTCAGTGAAGGCATGGACGGCGGCATCATGGTGACCGCGAGTCACAACCCGCCGGATTACAACGGCATGAAGTTCGTGCGCGAACAATCGCGGCCCATCAGTGGCGATACCGGCCTGAAGGACATCCAGCGCATCGCGGAGGCGAACGACTATAGGGCGCCGGTCCGGCCGGGCACGCGTCACACGCTCGATATCGGCAAGAAATATATCGAGCACCTGCTCTCGTATCTGGATCGCTCCAAGCTCAAGCCGCTGAAGATCGTGGTCAACGCCGGCAATGGCGGCGCCGGTCTCATCGTCGATCAGCTCGAGCCGCACCTGCCGTTCCAGTTCATCAAGATCAATCACCAGCCCGATGGCAGCTTCCCGAACGGCGTGCCGAACCCGATGCTGGAGCAGAACCGGATCGCCACCATCGAGGCGATCAAGCAGCACCAGGCGGACTGCGGCGTGGCCTGGGACGGCGATTACGACCGTTGTTTCCTGTTCGATGAGACCGGCAGCTTCATCGAGGGCTATTACATCGTCGGCTTGCTGGCCTCGGTGTTCCTGAAGCAGGAGCAGGGCGCGCGCATCGTGCACGATCCTCGGCTGACCTGGGCAACGACCGATATGGTCGAATCGCTCGGCGGCAAGGCCGTGATGTCCAAGTCGGGACATGCCTTCATGAAAGATGTGATGCGTCAGGCCGACGCCATCTATGGCGGCGAGATGAGTGCGCACCATTACTTCCGCCGCTTCGGCTACTGCGACACCGGCCAGATCCCCTGGTTGCTGGTTGCGCAACTGCTGAGCGAAACCGGCAAGACACTCTCGCAGCTGGTCGGTGAGCGCATCGCGAAGTTCCCCGCCAGCGGCGAGATCAATCGCAAGGTGGCCGACGCCAAAGCGACGATCGCTTGCGTTCAAGCCAAGTACGAGACCGGCGCGAAGTCCATCGATTTCACCGATGGGCTGTCGATCGAGTTCGACGACTGGCGTTTCAACCTGCGCTCCTCCAACACCGAGCCGTTGATTCGCTTGAACGTCGAAAGCCGCGGCGATGAGGCGCTCATGAAGTCTCGCACTGCAGAGTTGCTGCAGATGATCGGCGGCGAGGAAGCGCACTAGCCGAGTCTTCCTGTTTCATCTTCGAGCGTGCTCGAAGTCGCACGGCCTGCCGGATACAAGCGGGGGAAGTGCGGCTTCGCGCATTCTTGAGGCGCGCACGAGAGGTGTAGGCTCGTCCCGTTCCACGGCTGCACCATACATCAACGATAACGGCACGGGCCGCGCCAGAGGGAGTACCGGCGGTGGCAACGCACCTTTCCAGCGATGATTCGATTGCGAATGCACCGCTGCTCGACCTGCAGCGCGTCTTCGATCTGTCTCAAGACTTGATGTGCATGACGGACGCGCAAACACGGTTTGTGCGCGTGAGTGCTTCATCGGCGCGAATCCTCGGCTATTCACCAGACGAGCTGATCGGTCGGAAGTTGCTCGACCTGGTTCATCCCAACGATCTGCCAGCCACGCTTGCGGCGCACGAGTCGGTGCTCCGAGGTGCGCAGATCGTCGAGCTCGAAAGTCGCTACATCCGCAAGGATGGCGGCACAGTCGAGCTGAGCTGGACCGCAACGTGGATCGCCGGCCCACATGGTTCCGGCGCGACGTATTCCGTGGCGAGAGATATCACCAATCGCAAACGTGCCGAGCGGCTGCGCGAGTCGCAACGTGAAGTATTGCAGATGATCGTCGGGGGCTCGCCGCTCGGTGACGTTCTGCGTCGGATCTGCAGCATCATGGAAGCCTTCGATGCCGACGCCAGATGCGCCGTCGCCGTTCTGGACGAGTCTGGTCAACGCGTGCGTGCAGCATTCAGCCCGAGTTTGCCCGCCCGATTTCTTTCCGTTGTCGAGGATACATTGCTCGGGATGCCGCAAGGTGCATGCGCCCGCGCCCTGCGCGGCGGTCGGACCGCGATCTGCGCCGATATTGCCAGCGATCCGGAGTGGCGCGAACTGCTCCCTCTCGCTTCGGAACACGGTTTGCGAGCGTGCTGGTTCACGCCGGTTTTCGGAGCGCGGGCGCGTTTGCTTGCTGTCATCTCGGTTTGTTACCCGCACCCGTACGTGCCGACCGATCGAGAGTTGGTGCTGGTGCAGGCGGCGGCGAGTCTGGTGGCGCTATCGATCGCGCATTCGACCGCGCAATCTCAATTGAAGGAAAGTCTCACTCGCGTGGAGCTGGCGCAGAGCATTGCAAGGCTCGGCTATTGGGAGCGCGATCTGTCGAGCGAGACGCTCGACATCTATGGAGAGGCCAATGACATCCTGGGTGTTCCAGGGGAACGCGCGTTGCGCCTCGAGGCATTCCTCGCTGTGGTGCTCGAAGCAGACCGGCCCGCACTGATCGCCGCCTACAGCGAGGCGAATCGAGGTGAAGGATCCGGAGGACTGCAATTTCGCGTGCGACATCCGGATGGATCGATTCGTTACGTGCATGCCGAGCGCCGCGTGATCTGCGACGAGTCGGGTCACGCGACTCACATCATCGGCACGATGCAGGACGTGACCGAGCGCACCGAGGCCGATCAGGAACGGCAGCGCTATCTCACTCAGCTGGCCTCGCTCGCGGCTGCGGCGCGCAAGGTCAATTCAGTCCTCACAGTGGCTGAGCTGTTGCAGGTGATTACAGATATTGCGCGCGATCTGGTGGGTGCGCACGTCGCCGTGAGTGTGTTGAAGAGCACCGATGACCGAAGGGTCGAGTGTTGCAAGACATCACATTCGGAAAAATATACTTCGGTGCTACCCGGTTCGATGTTATCGGAAGGCGAGGGGGCGCTGTCGGGATCGAGCATCCGACAGGTGATCCGGATCGAGCGATCCACGCTCAATCCGGCGATGGCCCCGGGCACGCAATGGCAGGCCTGCGGCTGTATCACTGTGTCGCTCGCAGCGGCATCGGGCCGACGCATCGGCGTGTTGTGCGTGGCAGATAAGCAAAATGGGGAGTTCGCGCCGAACGACGAGCGCGTGCTGAGCCAGCTCGCCGATCTGGCAGCGGTTGGCCTGGAGAATGCCCATCTGTATGCCGAGCTCGAAGAGCGAGTGAGAAAACGGACGGCGGAGCTACAGGAGTCCAATAAAGAGCTGGAGGCTTTCAGCTATTCAGTGTCGCATGACCTGCGGGGCCCGTTACGCGCCATAGCGGGGTTTACCGGCTTGCTGCGAGACCGGCATTACGAGACGATCGATGCGGACGGCCGCCGTTACATCGATCGCGTACTGGCCGGTACGCAAAGAATGTCGAACCTGATCGATGACCTGCTGGAGCTGGGCCGCGTCACGCGGGTGGAAATCAGGCGGCAGCAGGTAGATCTGTCGGAGTTGGCGCGCACGGCCGTGACCCGGCTGCGCGAGGCGTCCCCGGAGCGGGCCGCAGCGATCGTCATCGAGCCGCAACTCATCGTGGCAGGCGACGCCGGGCTGCTGGAGATCGCGCTGGAGAATCTGTTCGAGAACGCCTGGAAGTTCACCGCCGGCCGGCCGGTCGCGGAACTGCGCTTCGGTGAGCTTGCGGCCGATGGCGTTGCCGGGAACGATAACGAGAGGACGTTCTTCGTGCAGGACAACGGCGTGGGGTTCGATCCGCGGTACGCGACGAACCTGTTCGGGGTGTTCCAACGTTTACACGCGGCCGATGAGTTCCCCGGCACGGGAGTGGGCCTCGCCACGGTCCAGCGCATCGTGCAGCGGCACGGCGGGCGTATCTGGGCGGACGCGGCTGTCGATCGAGGGGCGACGATTTACTTCAGCATTGCCAAGGGGCAGTAATGAGCGAGCGCTACATCCTGCTGGTCGAGGACAACCCGGACGACGAGGAACTGACGCTGCTCAGCCTGCGCAAGAACAATCTGGCGCACGAGGTCGTGGTGGTCCGCGACGGCGTGGAAGCCATCGAGTACCTGTTCGCGACCGGGCAGTACGCCAGCCGCGATGTGATGAATGCTCCCACGGTGATTCTGCTGGATCTGAAGTTGCCGAAGCTCGATGGACTCGGCGTGCTGAAGCGGCTGCGTGCCGATGAGCGCACCCGCAATCTGCCGGTGGTCGTACTCACGTCCTCCAGCCAGGACGCCGACGTGATCGCCAGCTACAACCTGGGCGCCAACAGCTACGTCCGCAAGCCGGTCGAGTTCGGCGCCTTTGTCGAGGCGGTCAGCAGTCTGGGGCTGTACTGGGTGATGCTGAACCGGCCGCCGCCGGTGCACGTGACCTAGACACGCGATTGATTTGACCGCGCCCATCGTCATCCCTAAACTACGCGCCCCTTCAAACCATATGACGGTTCGTGGGGCCGGCATCGGGCGGTTAGCTCAGCGGTAGAGCACTGCTTTCACACGGCAGGGGTCACAGGTTCAATCCCTGTACCGCCCACCACTCCTAACGATTCGGATGGAATCCCGGCGCCATGGCCGCTAAGGCGCCATGGCCATCCGTACTCGTTTCGCCCCCAGTCCCACCGGCATGCTGCATATCGGCGGCGTGCGCACGGCGTTGTTCTCCTGGCTGTATGCGCGGCGCCATGGCGGCACATTCATCCTGCGCGTCGAAGATACGGACCGCGAGCGCTCCACGGACGAGGCGACCCAGGTCATTCTCGACGGCATGCAATGGCTCGGTCTGAATGCCGACGAAGGTCCGTTCTACCAGACGC
>Ga0180215_1005493_pt1 | contig 10806 bp, 5 predicted proteins | sample eDN3rd37CBELigBY_FD_128871 | JGI IMG/M metagenome (GOLD analysis project Ga0180215, IMG submission 128871) | Enriched backyard soil microbial communities from Emeryville, California, USA - eDNA 3rd pass 37_C BE-Lig BY (version 2) (version 2) | ecosystem: Environmental > Terrestrial > Soil >...
GCGGACATTTTCCAGAAAACACGATGGCCGCCTTCCAGGCCGCATTGGAGGCAGGGGCAGATGGAATTGAATTGGATGTGCAGATGGCGAAGGATGGAAAGCTGGTGATCATTCACGATGAAACTGTGGATAGAACAACGGGCGGCACCGGTTATATAAAGGACATGACCTTTGAAGAAATCCTGCGGCTTGATGCAGGGAGCTGGTTTGGGAATGTTAACACCGGCGAAACAATTCCGGATCTGGAGCAGCTTTTACAATGGGCAGTTAGGGAAGGCAACGAACTGCTGATTAATATTGAATTGAAAAATGATTTGATTGAATATCCCGGGATGGAAGAAAAGGTTATTGATCTTATTCTAAATTATAAATTGGAACAGCGTGTCATAATATCATCTTTCAATCCAGAGAGTCTGAAAAGAGTCCGGGACTTGCATGCCACTTTGCAGACGGGCTATTTGATTGAAGGCATCCCTGAAAACACACTCGAAATGGCAAAAAAAATAGGGGCAAACAGCATTCATTGTGAAGAGGGGTTTGCTCTATCGGAGTTTGGGAGGGAAGCAAAAGAAGCAGGGTTTCCGTTGCGGGTATATACCGTAAATGATGAAACCCGCAGCGGATTGTTAAATAATGCCGGAGTCGAAGTGATTATGACCGATTTTCCGGAAAGGTTTTTGTAATAAAGAGTTTATTGCCTATGTAAATTCCGTTTATCTCCGAGACATTTGATATATCCGTGAAAATATTAAGATATTCGCGAAATTCAGAATATATTCACGTAAACAAAAATTCCGCGAAAATTAGGATTTATCAGACATTCGGATATAAACACGAATTCGAATGCCATGCAGCAGAATGCCATCAAAAAAACAAGCGCGGATCTCCAGCGCTTGTTTTTAGTTAACTCTACCAAAGTACAGGTTTGGCCACCATGAACCAGAGCATGAGCATTAATAGAAAAAGGTAAATCCAGACTGAGCGGGTAAGTTTCCTGACAAGAAACTGCTGATCTGCTCCAGGCGCATCAAATTTCTTCAGAACGGGAGAAAAGGCTCGGGCGAGAAAAAAGACAGAGCCTCCCATTACCGCCAGGGTCGCAACGATCCAGGATGTCGTCCAGCCCCAATGGCTGTTCACGATAAGAAGGACACCCGAGCCTACAAGTACATGTCCTGCATGCTTGACAAGGCGCACGGATGTCCTGAAGATGCTTATGTATGCCTGCTGAACCCCGGGCTCAGCCGATTCCAATTTATTGACGATTGGAATCAGAACAAAAAATGGGCCAACAGAAAGTATGGCACTGCTGACATGGATGTACAGCAGTATTCGGTACAGTATGTCCATTCCGGCAGATTACTTCTTCACTGCGCTGAATTCATGAACCCATACACGCATCTGCGGAAGCCATGGCATTCCCGGATGCATGGAAAGAATGGATTGTTTGTAGTCTTCCAAGCTTTCGAAGCCTTCCTGGCGGGCATGCTCGTCTGTTAATTCACCAAGGGATTGGGAATAAACTTTATTTACAACAAAGTCCTGGCCTTCAAGTGTCATGATTTCCCCGACATCAGCATATCTGCCATTACGGCGTGTGGCTGTTTTTTTTCCTGCAAGAACCTTCTCCACGTCCTCTTTAACTGTGACCATTCTGTCTACGGAACATGTTTTTGGCGGTAATGTATTTGGATCATGCTGATTTGACATTATGCTATTCCTCCTTATGTAAATGCTTACCTTTTAAACCTTACCATATTTTCAAGCCGGAAGGTAGCTGTGTTTAAGAGCAGTTTTTATAAAAAAGGCTTGAGGAAATTCTTCCTCAAGCCTAAAAATTACTTTAACTTAAATGAACTCTTCAGTGATACAATCCTGTTAAAAACAGGTTTTTCTGCTGTTGTGTGTTTCGGGTCGACATTGAAATACCCATGGCGGAAGAATTGGAATTTATCCTGGGCTTTTACATCCTTCATGTTAGGTTCAATGAAACCATTAACAATTTCAAGTGAGTTCGGGTTCACGTAGTCAAGGAACGTTTTTCCTTCAGCATCGCTTTCAGCAGCATCATCTGTGTCTGCCTCAGCGTTCTGATCGGCATCTTCGTCAAGAATCAATGGCTCGTATAAACGGAATTCAGCCGGAATAGCACTCTTTGCATCCACCCAGTGAAGGGTACCCTTCACTTTTCGTCCTGTAAAGCCTGTTCCGCTCTTTGTTTCTGGGTCATATGTGCAATGCAGCTCAACAACATTGCCATCCTCGTCCTTGATGACTTCGTTGCACTTGATGAAGTAAGCATGCTTTAAGCGTACTTCATTGCCAGGGAAGAGGCGGAAATATTTTTTCGGAGGATCTTCCATGAAATCGTCCTGTTCTACAAAAATCTCTCTCGAGAAAGGAATTTGGCGTATGCCCATCTCCGGGTTTTCTGGATTGATTTCCGCATCAAGCATTTCAGTCTGATCTTCCGGGTAGTTCGTGATCACAACCTTTAACGGGCGAAGCACACCCATTGTACGAGGGGCTTTTAATTTCAGGTCTTCGCGGACATAATGCTCAAGCATAGCTTCATCCACCACACCGGAACCTTTTGAAACACCCGTTTCTTTTACGAACTCGCGGATTGCTTCCGGAGTATAGCCCTTGCGTCTTAGACCGGAAATCGTCGGCATGCGCGGGTCATCCCAGCCGTCAACATAATTCTCTTCCACAAGCTGCTTCAGTTTTCTTTTGCTCATAACTGTATTAGAAATATTCAGGCGGCCAAACTCGATTTGCTGCGGTGTGCTTTCCATTTCACACTCTGCGACAACCCAGTTATATAGCGGACGCTGGTCTTCAAACTCGGTTGTGCATAAGGAATGGGTAACCCCCTCGATTGCATCCTCAAGCGGATGGGCAAAAGCATACATCGGATAGATGCACCACGTATCACCCGTATTATGGTGAGTTGTATGTGAAACACGATAGATAACCGGATCACGCAAGTTCAGGTTCGGTGATGACATGTCGATCTTTGCTCTAAGAACTTTTGCTCCATTTTCGAATTCCCCGCCCCGCATACGTTCAAATAAATCAAGATTCTCTTCAACTGAACGGCTGCGGTATGGGCTTTCTTTTCCAGGTTCTGTCAGCGTTCCGCGGTATTGGCGGATCTCTTCCTGGCTTAAGTCATCCACATATGCCTTTCCTTTCTTGATTAAAAGAACTGCACGGTTATACATTTCCTCGAAATAATTCGAAGCAAAGTGAAGCTCCTCCCACTCGTAGCCAAGCCATTTAACATCTTCTTTAATGGCATCCACAAATTCCTGATCTTCCTTTAGCGGGTTCGTATCATCAAAACGGAGGTTCGTCTTGCCATTAAAATCATCTGCCAGGCCGAAGTTGATGACAATCGATTTGGCATGTCCGATATGAAGATAGCCGTTCGGCTCAGGCGGGAAACGGGTAATAACCTCTTTACGCTTTCCCGATTCCAGATCCTCTTTAATAATCGTTCGTATAAAATTTGAATTGTTTTCCAAACCGGTATCAGCCTTTCTGTTTATGTAGTTAGTACTTATTTTAATAAGTTCGGGAAGGAAAATAAAGCGAAACTTCCCTTTGCTGCGCTCCTAAGGCTTGCTTTTTGTTAATAGGGCAATATTGCTAAATTTTTTATTCATTCTATCTATTATAAACAAGACGATGCTGGAAAAAAAGTTTTTCTGAAGACTGGATGCGAAGTTTTACAAAAATGTTAAATATTTTCAAATAAGGAGGGATAGAGTGGGGTGGGAAGAATACCTCTTATTAGGAATTAATCTATTGAATGGAGGAATGAACATGTCTGAAAAGTATCCGATTATAGAAGGCGCAGAACCTTTTTATTATGAAGGAAATGAGATTGGGATTTTGGTTTCACATGGCTTTACCGGTTCAACTCAAAGCATGCGTCCGCTTGGGGAAGCTTATGCAAATGCAGGGTATACGGTCTGTGGTCCACGCTTGCGGGGACATGGCACTCATTATGAAGAAATGGAAACAACGACCTATCAGGATTGGATTCATTCTGTTGAAGAAGGCTATCAGTGGCTGAAAGAGCGCTGCAGTACGATATTCGTTACAGGTCTGTCGATGGGCGGCACCCTGACATTGTATATGGCCGAGAAATATCCGGAGATTAAGGGGATTATCCCGATTAATGCAGCAATTGAGATTTCTGATATGGAGGCAGCAGCCAGCCTGGAGGATGTCCGCTTCCTTGATGCAATTGGTTCAGACATTAAAAACCCTGATATAAAAGAGCTTGCCTATGAAAAGACACCGGTTAAATCGATTGGTGAAATAACGGAACTGATGAAGAAGGTCAAAGGCGATTTAGAAAAAGTGAATTGTCCTGCGCTGATTTTTGTCTCAAAAGAAGATCATGTAGTTCCGCCTTCCAATTCGCAGGAAATATACAGCAGCATTAAATCGGCTGCAAAGGAATTGGTCACCCTGGACAACAGCTATCATGTGGCAACACTGGATAACGATCAGGACATCATTATAGAAAGAACACTGCATTTTCTGCAGCGGGTACTGGAAACAAGCAGTCTGCAGGGGTGATGGGGGAGCTTAATCTGGCTCCTTTTTTTTATGGACTTTATTATAGAAGATTTTCATTGTCTTAATAAAGTTCTACCCCTTGATATGATGCAAAATTCCCGTTCCTTTTTCCAATCAGTTATGGTAGTATTTAGTGATGCGAAATAATTAACTGATTTATTCTGGAGATAAAAGGAAAGCGGGGGATGCAGTTGGTAAGGGCTGTAAAAGAGACTTTATGGACCAAGTCTTTCATAATGCTGATGATCGGGAATTTATTTGTCTTTATGTCGTTTCAGATGCTGATTCCGACACTGCCCCCATATATAAAGTCCATAGGAGCAACTGGTCTTGAAATTGGTCTGGTTACGGCGCTGTTTTCGATTGGAGCCGTTTTGAGCAGGCCATTCATCGGATTTATGCTTGAATATAGAGCAAGGAAGCAGCTGGTGCTGATAGGGGCAGCGGCGCTTCTGGCCATAACGGTTATTTATCCGCTGTCAAGCGTGGTGATGATTTTTCTGCTGTTCCGATTCATCCACGGACTCGCTTGGGGCTGGTCAACTACTGTGAATGGTACGGCAGCAGTAGATGTAGTGCCTAATTCCCGTCTTGGAGAGGGAATGGGTTACTATGGCCTTAGCGTTACAATCGGGATGATCATCGCTCCGAGTCTTGGAATCTATCTATATCAGATTACCTCTTTTACCAATCTTATTTATATCTCGAGTGTACTTGGCGTAATTGCCATTGGGCTCCTATCCATTGTTCGCTACGAAACGCCTGCAGCTGTTCTGGAAACAAGGAAAGAGGATCTGAAATTCTCTTACTTAGACTCTTTAATCGAAAAAACCAGCTGGTTTCCTGCCTTTATTACGATAATTGTGACATTTGGGTATGGTTCCATCGTAACGTTCATTGTTATTTTTGGAGAAGAGCGCGGTATTGATCAAATTTTCCTTTTTTACCTGTTCAATGCAATCATGGCATCGCTTTCGAGACCGATTTCCGGAAAATGGTTTGACCAGCGGGGGCCAAAGGGACTTGTCCTGCTTTGCACGTTCCTGACCTTTATCGGCATGTGGGTACTTTCTTTCGCTCATTCGAATTTGTTTATTATCATAAGCGGAATTTTGTTCGGAATTGGCTTTGGATCATTGATACCTACTCTGCAGTCTTGGACACTATCAATGACACCATCCAACCGCAGGGGTGTGGCAAATGGAATGTTCTTCTCATCTATCGACCTTGGCATTGGGCTAAGCGGCCTTGTGTTTGGTGTGCTTGCACAGTTTGTGGAAACGGCAGCCCTATTCCAAATATCAAGTGTGTTCCTGATTCTAGGCATGGCTGTTACAATCCTCTATGGCAGACGGCGCTCAGCTGCCCGGCCGCAGCAAGCCTCTTGATGAAGAATATAAACTGGCAGGCAGGAATATATATTTCTGTCTGCCAGTTTTTATTTTGATTGGGGTGGTATTAATATATAGAAGCTGGTTCTAACTATTAAGAATATTACACAGGAATACAGCAATGTTTCAAAAATGATAGAGAAATGAAATTTTTTGCAGAAAAATTTTTGTTACAATATAAGGATAAAGGATGAAAATTGGCGCATTATGCGTTTTTTATAAAAGATAAGAAGGTAAACTCTGAAGTTAGATAACTGTCTAGCTCCAGGCGCCATCGGCTCGAGGTCATAAGCCGATAGGCGGGCGCCTTCCGCTTTTCTTATAAAAGCATGCTGATAAAGCCCTATGATATTAGGAAATCAGCAGGCTGTTCAATAAAACTCTTTTAAAAGCCGGTGCCTTTAGGCGCACTTTTAAAAATAGCACTGCGGGGGATCAAGATGACTTTAGAGAAGCAGCTAATCAGCAAAACCTTTTATGAGACCTTCATGGAATCTAATGAAAATGTGCATCCGATCAGGGTTTTGGGTGAACTGTATGTTGCTGAGCAGCAGAACGAAGTGCCCGATTTAACCAATATCCGTTTCGCCCAGGGTGAGGTGTATTTCCTTAACAAGGATTACGAAGCGGCCATTTTTAAATGGGAGAGCATTCCGAATGAATTGGGGCCATGGGCACAGAAAAATATGGCTGATGCCTATTTTGAATTGGATTTGCTTTCAAATGCAGAGGACTTTTACAAATCGATTGAGACAGATTCAGAAGTGCTGAAAACCGAAGTGCTCCTTCAGCTGTTTTCACTTTACATACAGCGCGGCAAGCTTGAAATGGCTGTTGGATCCATTAAAGATGCGGTCCGGTTAAATCCGGATTATCCGGATGTGACTGATCTGGCACGCGGATTCTTTGAGGAACACAGCGATTGGGGAAATGCGGTGGAGCTGGCTGTCAATGAAGCAATCAGGACGGAATCCCTATCTTGGTTTGAAGTTCTTCATTCGTATGTGGACCAGGGGCGGACAGCTAAAATGGAGCCGAACTATTTCAGCGAGGCGCTTTCGGTGTTATACCGTGTGGACCATGCTCATTTTGAAAGTTTATCAGCCGCTCTATGGAGTAGCTACAAGAAATCAGGTCTTTATTTCTCATGGCTGAAAGAATATAACCATCTTCTCCTGAATATGGAGCCAGGGCGCTCACATACATGGGGCCAGCTTTCCGAGCTTTACAAGGATACTTATTTTGAACTAATCAGCGGTAAGCATCTAATCAGGGACTTATCACACCTGATACCGAATCATATAACTAACTGGTTGAAAATAGCTGCACCTTCGCATTCCCTTGTTTCGGCCTCGGCAGTGCTGGCGTGGAGCGAAATTTTCCCGTCTAATATTGATTCCTCAGCTGTCAGCGAGGCAGAAGGCCTTGTGAATCGCTCTGTCCGCTATCAGGACGGCTTGGAGGAAAGCTTCAAGCTATTTGAAAATGTCATGAAATGGGCGAAGGAAAAGGGCGTGCTGATGGGTGAACGCTTTGAATGGATGGTCCGTGAGCTCCTTGATTTGGATGCAGGGCATTTGCTGATTGCCGGTACGGCATCAAATGGGAAATCCTCGTTTGTCAACACTCTTCTCGGTGAAGAGCTGATGGGAGATTCCACTTCTGCCTCAGTGCTGTTCAAGGATAGTGATGTAGCGGAAATTCATGCCGTTACGGACGAGGAAGTGCGGAGTATTTCTGACCTGGAGGACTTTAGGCAAAGCGCAGAAAAAAGCCAGCAAACACTTATACGATGCAGAATGCCATTCGCCTTTTTACAGAATAATAGACTTGCTGTTATTGATACGCCAGGTCTTGCGGGGCAAAGCAAGTTCAGAAATGGTGTGTTCCAATATCTCCATTTCGCAGACAGCATGCTGTTTGTCCTGAATGCGGATTCCCCTCTGACAGATAAAGAGCTGGATCTTGCTGTGAGAATGAGAGAACAGGCTCCGGAATTGCCTATTCATTTCCTTCTCAGTAAAATGGACCGGATTCCAGACAGCCAGGATGCCATGGATCTTCTTGATGAAACTCAGTCCCGTGTTCATACCTACTTTCCAAAAGCAAAGGTGTTTGCTTTCTCCGCCTATTATGAAAGCGAAAGCCAGCTGAAAGATTTAGCAGTCTTTATCAGGTCGATAATGGATGGACGGGACCGGAAAGAAGAGCGTACAGCAAAGGTTCTATACTATGTTAAAAAATCGATCAAATTCCTTCTTGAAAAACGCGTTGAAATGGAAAACAGCTTGATTGACACTATTAAATGGAACGAAGAAATGGTAACAAAACTTAAGGGTGCCAACAATCAGCTGAGTGATATGGAAGAAGAAAAGGTCCGGACAATTAAAAAGTCCTACAGTCAAATTAAAGATAAAATGAGACAGGATCTTGAGAAAAAGATTCCGGAACTGCTTCGGAATTGTTCAGAAATGGTGACAGAGGACAGTGATTTTGGAAAAATCCACACTGAACTCAATGACGAAATGAATAATCGGGTACACGAATATATTGAAGAGACGGTTTTGCCGGATTTCCATGTCTCCATTCAGGAGTGGATTGCTGAAAGTGAAGGAGAGTTCAGAAGCAGCCAGGCATATCTGGATGAAATGAGCGAAAGCTTTAATGAGCTATATGGCGAGGAGAAAATCTCGCTGGCCTGTGACTTCAGGGTGCTGGATGACTGGCGCCGCGACGCGGATCGAATGACGCGGGGAAGTGTTCAGCTGGAAAAGGCCAACATTCTAAACCGCTTTTCGCCATCGCAGTTCCTGCTGAAGAGTGCAGGCAAGCTGCTTGGTGCGATCCAGCAGAATAAAGCCATGCTCCATAATAAATATAAACAGTTCATTGAACACGAAGATTATAGCGAGATCGCAGAATCCATCACCAATAAATTCATGCAGCAATTCGAGCTTTTCGAGAAATCGCTTGAACGGGATATTAAAATGTTCTTCAGAAATCCGTTTGATGTATTGAATCATACGGTTGAAGAGACCTATACGGACATTGCAGATAATAAAGAGGCTTTAAGCGATATGCGCAAAAATCCTGAGATTTACCAGGATCCTCTGACACTATTTGACCTGAAGCTCCGCCAGTTTGAATGGATGACTTCAGCAGGGGAGAAAGTTAAGGAATATCGTTAAACATTAGGAAGGAGTTTTCCTTCCTTTTTTTTTATGAAAAAAATAGAAAAACAGGTTTGATTTATACCGAATAAGGGTAAAGAAGCCAGTCTATTAAAATCTTAAACTCATAAACGTGAACAGGAACTTGAAAACGGAAACAAAGATAAAGAAAAATTGGGGGAAAGAAGGAGAGAACAGGTGAGCTTTAAGAGAAAGCAAATAATGGGTTTGGGCCTAACTGTATTTTTTATGTTTATTCTAATGTTTGTCATTCTGTCTATGGTGAACGGAATGAAGGCAAACATGCTGGAAATTGTGGAGGATCGCTATTATAAGGTAAACCAGGCTACAGAGATCAGACAGCTTTTTTATCAGACAGATCAGCAGCTGCTGAGTGTGCTCACCGACATAGAATCGGCAGATCCCGCCATGACGGCTGAATTGATCGAGGCAAACCATGAAGGGATACAAACCCGGATTTTGAAATTGGAAAATGAATTAAATAGACAGAAATCCAGTCTGCTATTAAAGGAAGTAGAACAGGCATATGAATCATATGCCCAAATGCAAAACAGCTTCATTGGATTAATGGGAAGCAGAGATCTGGATTCCTTGGAAGATCTGTACAGGGATGAAAGGGAAAACCGGAACTCTCTTCTAGTAAAGCTGGCTGAATTTAAAGACTATCAGGAATCCATCATGGCTGATTCGCTGGAAAATGCAAATGAAACATATAGCCAGTTAGTAGCGACTTTGGTTGCTGCGGTTGCAATAGCCATTATTTTAATCGTCGGAGTTACGGTTTGGGTGATTAGAAGTACAGGCAGAAGCATCAGCTTAATTACAAAAGGGATTAAGGATATTGATTATCAAGACCTTTCTTCCATCTCAAGGCTGAATATTGAAACAAAAGATGAGATCGGTGAAATCGCGATAGCCTTTAACTCTATGGCTGATTCACTCGAGAACTATTACGAAAAAGAACAGCGCTATTCGGCTGAAATCAGTGAGCAGAACTGGATTCAAAGCCAGTCTGCTGCATTAGTAAGCATCTATAGCCAGCATGTGACCATAGCGAATTTGGCAGATGATTTTATTTCCAGGCTGGCACCTGCCGCCGGAGCCAATCTCGGAGTCTTTTACGTGAAAGATGACAGCGGAAGCAAACCTGTATATAAAAAACAAGCTGCTTATGCCGATGGGGCGGAAGATGCAGGAAGAGACTTTTTCTTTGCTGGGGAAGGAATAGCAGGGCAAACAGTCAGGGATAAGAAAACAATATTCCTTCATGATGTTCCTGAGGATTACAAGGTCCTATCAACCGGTTTGGGAGATGTCAGGCCGAAAAGCATCATGATGGCACCCGTCATGCTCAAAGACGAGGCCGTTGCAGTTGTGGAATTGGCAAGTTTGCGGCCATTCACTGATGCACAGATCAAGCTCCTGGAAAAAGTAATTGAAACATTAGGAATAGCCATTACGAATATTTCAGGAAGAATGGAGATCGAACGCTTATTGGCAGAATCTCAGGCACAGACAGAGGAACTGCAGGCACAGGCTGAAGAGCTGCAGTCCCAGTCGGAGGAGCTGCAGGCGCAATCTGAAGAAATGCAGAGTCAGTCCGAAGAGTTGCGTATGATTAATGAACA
>Ga0180215_1005497_pt1 | contig 10797 bp, 10 predicted proteins | sample eDN3rd37CBELigBY_FD_128871 | JGI IMG/M metagenome (GOLD analysis project Ga0180215, IMG submission 128871) | Enriched backyard soil microbial communities from Emeryville, California, USA - eDNA 3rd pass 37_C BE-Lig BY (version 2) (version 2) | ecosystem: Environmental > Terrestrial > Soil >...
ACGTCGGCGACCTGCCGGCGCCGCACCGCCTGGCCGAGCGCGGATGGTGACCTCCACCCTCCGCGACGAGTCGCTCGACGTGGGCGGCCGGGCAGCGTCCGGCCCCCGCGTCGGCGTGCTCGCACTGCAGGGCGACTTCCGCGAGCACGCGCACGTGCTGTCGAAGCTCGGTGCGGACGTGTCGCTCGTGCGCCGTCCCGAGGAGCTCGACGCCGTCGACGGCCTCGTGATCCCGGGCGGCGAGTCGACCGTGATGGACAAGCTCTCGCGGGCCTACGGGCTCGCCGAGCCGCTTCGCGAGCGGATCGCGGCAGGCCTGCCGGTCTACGGCACGTGCGCCGGGCTCATCATGCTCGCCGACACCGTGCTCGACGCGATCACCGGCCAGCAGACCCTCGGCGGCCTCGACGTGGTCGTGCGCCGCAACGCCTTCGGGTCGCAGAACCAGTCGTTCGAGACCGACCTCGAGGTGCCGGCGCTCGGCGATCCGCCCGTGCACGCGGTGTTCATCCGCGGGCCGGTCGTGGAGTCGGTCGGGCCGTCGGCCACCGCGCTGGCGACGATCCCCGACGGCCGCGTCGTCGCGGTGGAGCAGGGGAACCTGCTCGGCACGAGCTTCCACCCCGAGATCACGGGGGAGTACCGCTTCCACGAGTACTTCCTCGACCGCGTGCGCGCCCGGGTCGCGGAGCGGCAGCCGACCGGGTGACCGTCTCCGTGTCAGCACCGATGGTGGCGGTATCCCACCGGGTCTAGGCTTCGGGCGTCACCGTTCGCCCGGCGCCGCGCCGCACCGGGTGCAGCGTCCGGATCCTGGGCGGCGCGGGAACGAGGTGCCTCGTGGTCACGAAGCTGCCGAGCTCGTCCGAACCGCGTCCTGACGGGCAACCCCTCGGGTGCGACACGTCCGACCTCATCCAGGTCCACCGGATCTTCCGCTGGCTGTACCGGGAGCTCCCGGGCCTCATCGGGGGGGTCGCCGACGGCGATGTCGCCCGGGCGTCCGTGGTCGCCGACTACGCGACGTTGGATTTCGCGGCCCTGCACCTCCACCACGAGACCGAGGACGTCGTGCTCTGGGACCGGCTCGTCGAGCGATCGCCGGGCTGTTCGCCGCACGTCGAGCAGATGAAGGCGCAGCACGCCCAGGTCGCCGCACTGCTCGCCGAGGTCGAGCCGCTCCTCGAGCCGTGGCGTGCGACCGCCGACGCCGCGGCGCGCGACCGCCTCGCCGCGGGCGTCGAACGCATCCGGGACACGCTCATCGGCCACCTCGGTCAGGAGGAGGACGACATCGTCCCGGTCGCGGGCGCCGTGCTGACGCAGGCCGAGTGGGATGAGATGGGCGAGCACGCTCGCGCCGGCATGCAGGCGAGGAAGAAGGAGTTGCCTCGCGACATGATGGCGATCGAGTTCGGCCTCATGGTCGCCACCATCCCCGAGGCGGAACGGCCCGCGTGGATGAAGGACAACGTGCCGGCGCCACTGCGCCTGCTGTACTCCCTGATCTTCAAGCGCCGCTACGAGCGCGCGATGGACGAGCTCTACGACGGCGCACCGGTCCCGCCCATCCCGTGACCCCGGCAGACGGCCGAACCCCGGTCGCGTGACGGGGGAGCGCCCTACACTCGGGGCATGACCCGGTACATCGCGCTGCTGCGCGGCGTCAACGTCGGCGGCGTCACGATCCGCTCGGCCGATCTGCGCGAGCTCGTCACGTCGCTGGGCTTCGACGGCGTGCGCACGGTGCTCGCGAGCGGCAACGTCGTGTTCGACAGTGATCGCGCGGATGCCGCGAAGCTGAAGCGCGACGTCGAGCGGGCGCTCTCCGAGCGATTCGGCTACGAGGCCTGGATCGTGCTCATCACCCAGGACGAGCTCCGGCGGGTGATCGACGCCTTCCCGTTCGACGCCGAGGACGCGTCGCGTCAGCCGTGGGTGATCTTCGCGTCCGAGGCATCCGCCATCGACGACCTGCTCGACACCGTCGGCGAGACCGACCCCGACGTCGACCCGGTGCAGCGCGGCGACGGTGTCGTGTACTGGAATCCGGTCAAGGGCACGACCGTCGACACCCCGTTCGCGAAGGTGCTCGCGAAGTCCAGGTTCAAGCCCACCACCACGAATCGCAACCTGCGCACGCTCGCGAAGCTGCTCGACTGAGCCCCGCGGCCTCATCGCGAGGCGTCCGCCTGCCGCCCGGGCGCCGCCGGAGGGCTGCCCTAGAATGGGATGTCGGCGGGCGGACCCGCCGATCAGCCGAACCAGGAGCAGCATGTCCGGGCATTCCAAGTGGGCGACGACCAAGCACAAGAAGGCCGTCATCGACGCGCGTCGCGCGAAGTCCTTCGCCAAGCTCATCAAGAACATCGAGGTGGCCGCGAAGCTGGGCGGCGCCGACCTCAACGGCAACCCGACCCTGTACGACGCCGTGCAGAAGGCCAAGAAGACCTCGGTGCCGAACGACAACATCGACCGTGCCATCAAGCGCGGCGCCGGCATCGGCGGCGAGGCGGTCGAGTACCAGAGCATCACCTACGAGGCGTACGGCCCGTCGGGCGTCGCCCTCATGGTCGAGGTGCTGACCGACAACAAGAACCGCGCCGCCGCCGAGGTGCGCACGGGCCTCAGCCGCAACGGCGGCACGCTCGCCGACCCCGGCTCGGTCGCGTACAACTTCACCCGCAAGGGCGTCATCGTCGTGTCGGGTGAGGGCACCACCGAAGACGACGTGATGATGGCCGCCCTCGAGGCGGGCGCTGAGGAGATCGAGCCGCACGCCCAGGGCTTCGAGGTCATCACCGACCCGTCCGACATGGTGCGGGTGCGCAAGGCCCTGCAGGACGCCGGGCTCGACTACGAGTCGGCCGACATCGAGTTCGTCCCGAACCTGAAGGTCGAGATCGACGCCGACACGGCGAAGAAGGTGTTCCGCCTCATCGACGCCCTGGAAGACAGCGACGACGTGCAGAACGTCTACAGCAACTTCGACCTGAGCCCCGAGGTGCAGGCCCAGCTCGAAGACGAGGACTAGGCCGATCGCCGTGCGCGTGCTCGGCATCGACCCCGGGCTCACGCGTTGCGGCGTGGGCGTGGTCGATGTCGAGCCGAACCGCACGGCGACGCTCGTCGACGTCGTGGTGCTGCGCTCGCCCGCCGACCTCGATACGCCGCGACGGCTGGCGCGCATCGCCGACGGGCTCGAGGCCATCGTCGAGGAGCATCGACCGCACGCGGTCGCGCTCGAGCGGGTCTTCGCCCGCAGCGACGTCTCGACGATCATGGGCACCGCCCAGATCTCGGGCGTCGCCATGCTCATCGCCGCCCGGCGCGCGCTCCCCGTGGCGCTGCACACGCCGAGCGAGGTGAAGGCCGCGATCACCGGCTACGGGCGCGCCGACAAGGCGCAGGTGGGCGCGATGGTCGCCCGCATCCTCGGCCTCGAGCAGGTGCCCAAGCCGGCGGATGCCGCGGACGCCCTCGCCCTCGCGATCTGCCATGCGTGGCGCACCGGCGGTGTCGCCGGGGCGGCGGTGACCGATGCGGGGCGCTCGGGGCGTGCGACGCCCGACGACACCGCACTCACGCCGGCACAGCGTGCGTGGCTCGCCGCGGAGCGTTCCGCGGCCGTGTCGGGGGCGGCCCGTAGGGTGAAGGAGTGATCTCCTCTCTCCGCGGCCGGGTGCTCACGGCGGCCGGCAGTTCCGTCGTGATCGAGGTCGGCGGCGTCGGATTCCACGTCAACACCACCCCCGCGCTCGCGCTGGCGAGCCGCGAGGGCGACGAGATCACGGTGCACACCAGCCTCGTGGTGCGCGAAGACGCGCTGACGCTGTTCGGCTTCGGCACGCACGACGAGCTCGACGTGTTCGAACTGCTCATCGGCGTCACCGGTGTCGGCCCGAAGTCGGCCCTCGGCGTGCTCTCGGCGCTCTCGCCCGAACAGGTGGCGGCGGCGGTGCAGGCCGACGACGACGCGGTGTTCCGCAAGGTGAGCGGCATCGGCCCGAAGACGGCGAAGCTCATCACCGTGTCGCTCGCGGGCAAGCTCGTGGCGCCCCGGTCCGCGCCGACGGCATCCGTGCCGGTGGCGCGCGGGGGAGCGGCCGACAACGTGCTCGCGGCGCTCACCGGGCTCGGCTGGTCCGAGAAGGTGGCCGCCGAGGCGGTCGAGGAGACGATCGCCGAGGCATCCGAGGCAGACGCGACCTCCGTGCCCGCGCTCCTGCGGCTCACGCTCGCCCGGCTCGGCCCGGCGCAGCAGGCGGGCAGGGTGCGATGAGGGCCGACGACCTCGGGCGCGACGGGCGCGACGCCGACTTCGACCTCACCGATCCGATGCCGGCCGGTGAGGCCGAGCTGGCGTTCGAGGGCGCGCTGCGCCCCCGCAGCCTGGCCGAGTTCGTCGGGCAGACCCGAGTGCGCGGGCAGCTGCAACTGCTGCTCACCGCGGCGACGCTGCAGCAGCGCACGCCCGACCACATCCTGCTCGCCGGGCCTCCCGGGCTCGGCAAGACCACGCTCGCCATGATCGTGGCGCACGAGGGCGGGCGGCCGCTGCGCATGTCGAGCGGTCCCGCGATCCAGCACGCGGGCGACCTCGCCGCGATCCTCAGCTCGCTCGTGCCGGGCGAGGTGCTCTTCATCGACGAGATCCACCGCATGGCGCGCTCGGCCGAAGAGATGCTGTACCTCGCGATGGAGGACTTCCGCATCGACATCATGGTCGGCAAGGGCGCCGGAGCGACCTCGGTGCCGCTCGACTTGGCACCGTTCACCCTCGTCGGTGCCACCACGCGGGCCGGGCTGCTGCCCAACCCCCTTCGCGACCGGTTCGGGTTCACGGCGCACCTCGAGTTCTACGACCAGTCCGAGCTCGAGCAGGTGCTCGAGCGCGCCGCGTCGATGCTCGGCCTCGCCATCGATCGGGCCGCCCTCGCCGAGATCGCCGGGCGCTGCCGGGGCACGCCCCGCATCGCCAACCGGCTGCTGCGGCGGGTGCGCGACTACGCGCTCGTGCACGCTTCGACGGACTCGGGGCAGCGTGCCGGTCGGGCCGACGTCGAGGCCGTGCGTGCCGCGCTCGACCTCTACGACGTCGATGCGCTCGGGCTCGATCGGCTCGACCGTGCCGTCATGCAGACGATCCTCACCCGGTTCGGCGGCGGTCCGGTGGGCCTCAACACGCTCGCCGTGTCGGTCGGCGAGGAGGCCGAGACCATCGAGGCGGTGGTCGAGCCGTTCCTCGTGCGCATCGGCCTCATCACCCGGACCCCGCGCGGCCGCGTGGCGACCCCGGCGGCATGGCGTCACTTCGGGCTCTCTGAGAGCGCTCCCCAGGGCGCAGCGACCCTTCCGATCGATGACCTATAATCCATTGAGGTTTCGTCCTCGCCGCCGTCGACTTCGTGCGGTACGCCGCACACCGGAAGGTTCCTCCCCCTCATGACGTTCGATCCGTTCACTATCATCATGCTCGCCGTCCTGGCGGTGCTGATCTTCTTCATGTTCCGCAACTCGCGCAAGCGTCAGGCAGATGCCCGCGAGCTGCAGGCGAAGGTCGTGCCGGGTGCGAAGGTGATGACCAACTTCGGCGTCTTCGGCACCATCCTCTCCATCGACGAGGACGAGAACCAGGTCCTGCTCGAGACCTCGCCGGGCACGGTGCTCACGGTGCACCGCCAGACGGTCGCCCGCGTCGTGGAGCCCGCTCCGGTGGCCGCCGCGACCGAGGTCGGCGCTGTCGACATGACCGGCGAGCCCGAGTACGGCCAGCGCGTGGAGGACACGCCGACCGACGAGACGCCCGACACCAAGAAGTCGGAAGACTAAAGCTCCCCATACCCGTAGCTCGGCCCGCGCGGTGTTGCGCGGGCTCCGGCAGAGAAAGCAGAACACGTGGCTGCACCATCGAAGCGGTCATCGCGGCCGACCCCCGTACGCAAGGCCTGGCGATCCCTCACCTGGCTCGGTGTGATCATCGTCGGGCTCTTCGCGATCAACGCCGCCGGTGTGATCTGGGGCAACGGCTCCTGGACCCCGAAGCTCGCCCTCGACCTCGAGGGCGGCACGCAGATCATCCTCGAACCCAAGGTCGAGACCGGCCAGTCGGTGTCGCAGGAGCAGCTCGACCAGGCGGTGTCGATCATCCGCCAACGCGTCGACGCCTCCGGCGTGGCCGAGGCCGAGATCAACACCGAGGGCTCGAACGTCGTCGTCCGCATCCCGGGCGAGCTCGACGAACAGACGCGTGCGCGCATCGAGTCGTCGGCCAAGCTCGAGCTGCGCGCCGTGCTGCTGGCGGATGCCGCGACGAACCAGGCGATCACCCCCTCCGAGAGCCCCGAACCGACCGAGCCGGCCGAGGAGCTCTCCGACACGCCGACCGCCGAGCCCACCGACGGCAGCGACCCCGCGTGGATCACGCCCGCCCTGCAGGACGAGTTCGACAACTTCGACTGCTCGACGCTCGACGAGGCCGCCACGAACGTCGCGCCCGCCGACGAGCCCCTCGTCACCTGCGACGTGACGCGCACCGCGAAGTACCTGCTCGGCCCGGTCGAGGCGAGCGGCGAGAACATCGTCGACGCCACCAACGGCATGATCCAGACCCAGACCGGTGCGAACACCGGCCAGTGGGCCGTGAACATCCAGTTCGACGACGAGGGCACGAAGGACTTCGCCGCGGTGTCGACCCGGCTCTTCGGCCTGCAGGGCCAGACGCCGCGCGACCAGTTCGCATTCGTGCTCGACGGCGCCGTGCTCACCGCGCCCTCGATGAACGGCGTCATCACCGACGGTCGCCCGCAGATCACCGGCAGCTTCACGCAGGAGTCGTCGAAGTCGCTGGCCGACCAGCTGAAGTTCGGTGCGCTGCCGATCAGCTTCACGGTGCAGTCGTCCGACACGATCTCCGCCACCCTCGGCACCTCGCAGCTGCAGTCCGGCCTCATCGCCGGCCTCATCGGCCTCATCCTCGTGGTGATCTACACGCTCTTCCAATACCGGGCGCTCGGCAGCGTGACGATCGCGTCGCTCGTGATCGCCGCCGTCATCACCTACCTGGCGATCACGATCCTGTCGTGGCGCGAAGGCTACCGCCTCTCGCTCGCCGGCATCGCGGGCCTCATCGTCGCCATCGGCTTCACCGCGGACTCGTTCATCGTGTACTTCGAACGCGTCCGAGACGAGCTGCGCGACGGGCGGCCGCTCGTCGGCGCGGTCGAGGCCGGATGGAAGCGGGCGTTCCGCACGATCCTGGCGTCGAAGGGCGTCAACCTGCTCGCCGCGATCGTGCTGTTCATCCTCGCGGTCGGCAGCGTGAAGGGCTTCGCCTACACGCTGGGTCTCACCACGATCATCGACGTCATCGTCGTCATCCTCTTCACCCACCCGATGCTCCAGCTGCTCGCGCAGACGCGCTTCTTCTCGAGCGGCAACCCGTGGTCGGGCCTCGACCCGAACGCGCTCGGTGCCGTGTACCGGGGCCGGGCGGAGTTCCGCAAGCCCGTCGCGGTGCCCGCCAGCAAGGTGGCCAAGAGCGCCAAGGAGGCGCAGAAGCGCCAGACCATCGCAGAACGCAAGGCCACCGCAGGCGTCGGCAGCGGGTCGAGCGAAGGCAAGGAGTCCTGATGGCCAACCGGCTCACGCAGTTCGGCAACGACCTCTACACGGGCAAGCGCTCGTTCAACTTCGTCGGCGGCCGCAAGAAGTGGTACCTGATCGCGGGCATCATCATCATCCTGACGGTCGCGATCCCGCTGATCCGCGGGGTGAACTTCAGCATCGAGTTCCGCGGCGGGTCGCAGTTCCAGATCGCGGGCGTCGAGAACGCCACGACGCAGCCGGCCAGCGATGCCGTCGCCTCGGTGGTGCCCGGGGCGGTCTCGCACGTGACGATCGTCGGCGGCACCGGCGTGCGCGTGCAGACCGAGCAGCTCGAGCAGTCCGAGTCCCTCGAGGTCGCGTCGGCGCTGGCCGAGGCCTACGACGTGCCCGAGTCCGAGGTCACGTCCTCGTTCATCGGCCCGAGCTGGGGCGCGGACGTCACCCGGCAGGCGATCGTCGGTCTCATCGCATTCGTGCTGCTCGCCGCGATCATCATGGCGCTGTACTTCCGCACGTGGAAGATGTCGCTCGCGGCGATCCTCGCGCTCATGGGCGACCTCGTCGCCACGGTCGGCATCTACGCCGCCGTCGGCTTCGAGATCAGCCCCGCGGCGACGATCGGTGTGCTCACGATCCTCAGCTACTCGCTGTACGACACCGTCGTGGTGTTCGACAAGATCCGGGAGAACACGGCCGAGGACGCCGGGCCGGAATCCCGCCGCACCTTCGCCGAGTCGGTCAACCTGGCGGTCAACCAGACCCTGGTGCGCTCGATCAACACCAGCGTCGTCGCCGCCCTCCCGGTCGCCGCGATCCTCTTCATCGGTGCGGGCGTCCTGGGCGCCGACACGCTGCGCGACATCTCGCTCGCGCTGCTCATCGGCATCCTCGTCGGCACGTGGTCGACGGTCTTCATCGCCGCGCCGCTGTACTCGCAGCTGCGCGAGGGTGAGCCGGCGATCAAGCGGCACGACCAGAAGGTGCTCAAGGAGCGCGAGCGTGCCGGCGGTTCGTCCGCCGATGCGGCCGCGGCCGTGTCCGCCGGGGCCTGATGTTCGCCTCGGGCGAGAGCGGCGCGCAGCACACCTCGGAGCGGCGATAATTGAGTCTTGGAGGTGCGCGCATGACCGAGGCGGGAGTCAACTCGACCGCTTCGCTGCGCCGCCTCGTGCCTCGGATCTTCTCGAAGGCGCAGCCCTCGGGGGCCGTCGACACGCTCATCCGCACCGTGCGGATGCACCATCCGAAGGCCGACATCGGGCTCATCGAGCGCGCCTACACCGTCGCTGAGCGTGCGCACGAAGGCCAGAAGCGCAAGAGCGGCGAGCCGTACATCACGCATCCGCTCGCCGTCGCGCAGATCTTGGCCGACCTCGGCATCGGGTCGAAGACGGTGGCGGCGGCGCTGCTGCACGACACCGTCGAAGACACGGCCTACACCCTCGACGAGGTGCGCCACGACTTCGGCGACGAGATCGCGATGCTCGTCGACGGCGTCACGAAGCTCGACAAGGTGAAGTACGGCGACTCGACGCAGGCCGAGACCGTGCGCAAGATGATCGTCGCGATGTCGAAGGACATCCGCGTGCTCATCATCAAGCTCGCCGACCGGCTGCACAATGCTCGCACGTGGGGCTTCGTGCCTGCGGAGTCGGCGACGCGCAAGGCCACCGAGACGCTCGAGATCTACGCGCCGCTCGCGCATCGCCTGGGCATCCAGGCGATCAAGTGGGAGCTCGAGGACCTCTCGTTCGCCGTGCTCTACCCGAAGCTCTACGCCGAGATCGAGAGCCTCGTGAAGCAGCGCACCCCGCAGCGCGAGGAGTTCGTGCAGAACGTCATCGACCTCGTGAACGAGGACCTGAAGGCGGCCCGCATCCGCGGCAAGGTGATGGGCCGACCCAAGCAGTACTACTCGATCTACCAGAAGATGATCGTGCGCGGCCGCGACTTCGACGAGATCTACGACCTCGTCGGCATCCGCGTGCTCGTGAACTCGGTGCGCGACTGCTACGCGGTGCTCGGCGCGATCCACGCGCGCTGGACTCCGTTGCCCGGCCGCTTCAAGGACTACATCGCGACGCCGAAGTTCAACCTCTACCAGTCGCTGCACACGACGGTGCTCGGCCCGAAGGGTCGCGCCGTCGAGATCCAGATCCGCACGCACGACATGCACCAGCGCGCGGAGTACGGCGTCGCCGCGCACTGGAAGTACAAGGAGCGGATGAACTCGGGCCGCGCCACCGATTCGGCCAGCGCGCACGAGACCGACATGGCCTGGCTCGCGCACATCTCCGACTGGCAGGCCGAGACCGCCGATCCGGGGGAGTTCCTCGACTCCCTGCGCTTCGAGATCGGCGCCAAGGAGGTCTACGTCTTCACCCCGAAGGGCCGCGTCATCGGCCTGCCGGCCGGGGCGACCCCGGTGGACTTCGCGTACGCCGTGCACACCGAGGTGGGCCACCGCACCATGGGTGCCAAGGTGAACGGCCGGCTCGTGCCGCTCGAGAGCGAACTCAACAGCGGCGACGTGGTCGAGGTCTTCACGTCGAAGAACCCCGACTCCGGCCCGAGCAAGGACTGGCTCACGTTCGTCAAGAGTCCTCGTGCCCGCAACAAGATCCGCCAGTGGTTCACCAAGGAGCGCCGCGACGAGGCGATCGAGCAGGGCCGTGACGCGATCGCGCGCGCGATGCGCAAGCAGAACCTGCCGCTGCAGAAGCTCATGAGCCAGGAGTCGTTCGCCGAGGTGGCGGCCCTCCTGAAGTACGACGACGTCTCGGCGCTGTATGCCGCCGTCGGCGAGGGCCACGTCTCCACGCAGTCGGTGATCGAGAAGGTCGTCGCGCTGGTCCGCGACGTCGACGAGGGCGACGACGAGCCCGACATCCCGATCTCGACGCGGTCCCGCCCGCTGCCACGCAACAGCGACTCGGGTGTGCTGGTGCGCGGTGCGCCCGACATCCTCGTCAAGCTCGCACGATGCTGCACGCCGGTGCCGGGGGATGAGATCGTCGGCTTCATCACGCGCGGCTCGGGTGTCTCGGTGCACCAGGCGAACTGCCACAACGTGCAGTCGCTGATGCGCGAGCCCGAGCGCATGATCGACGTCGAGTGGGCGCCGAGCTCCAAGAGCGTCTTCCTCGTGCAGATCCAGATCGAGGCGCTCGACCGGGCGGGGCTGCTCTC
>Ga0180215_1005498_pt1 | contig 10796 bp, 12 predicted proteins | sample eDN3rd37CBELigBY_FD_128871 | JGI IMG/M metagenome (GOLD analysis project Ga0180215, IMG submission 128871) | Enriched backyard soil microbial communities from Emeryville, California, USA - eDNA 3rd pass 37_C BE-Lig BY (version 2) (version 2) | ecosystem: Environmental > Terrestrial > Soil >...
ATGGTCAACCATCGCAACCTGACCGCCGCGATGATCGACAGCCGCGACTTCCTCGCCGCGAAGCGCCGGGCCGAGACCGAGGTGATGCTGCCCGCCGGTCCAAAGGTGGCGCTGACCGGCGGTGCGGATTTCAACGATCATCGCCTGATCTGGGCGAAGCTCGATCAGGTCCATGCCAAGCACCCCGACATGGTGCTGCTGCACGGTGGCTCGCCGAAGGGGGCGGAGTTGATCGCATCCCGCTGGGCGGACAACCGCAAGGTTCCACAGGTCGCCTTCCGGCCCGACTGGACCAAGCACGCCAAGGCCGCGCCGTTCAAGCGCAACGATACCATGCTGGACGTGCTGCCGGTCGGCGTCCTCGTCTTCCCCGGCACCGGGATTCAGGAGAATCTCGCCGACAAGGCCCGCAAGCTCGGCATTCCGGTCATGAAGTTCGATGGCGGGGCGTAAGCCCCGCCGTTCGGCGGCTTTCAGCCGCCAAACCTTGACAGAAAGTGCCGCCGCGCCTTTGATGAAACATCCTTGCAGAACCGGCGAAGCAGCATAGTCGCAGGCGGAGCGCATCTCCCGGCAGCCTGTCGTGATCCCCAACCGTTCTCTGGAGGTTTCCATGACGCTGATCCTGCTTGCCATCTCGCTCACCATCGCGGCCTGCGTGATCGCTTGGAATCTCGCGATCTATGCCTTGCCCGTCATGGCGGCCATCACGGCCGCGCAATATGCTTGGGGCGCGGGAGCCGGTGTCGTGATGTCGGGCTTTGCTGCCATCGGCGCTGCCTTGTTCTCGATCGCCCTTGTGATCGTGGTTCTCGGCTTCGCGAAAAATCCGGCGCTGCGGCTCATTGCGCTTGCTCTCTTCGCCGTGCCTGCCGTCATTGCCGGCTATGCCCTTGTCTATGGCATCACCAAGAACGCCATCGACTCGGGCCTGGTCCTCAATCTGCTCGGCGGCATGGGCGGTCTCGTCCTCGGCATCTCGGCCATCGTCAATCTGAATGCCCTCGGCGAGTCGGTGTTCTCGCGCTGAAACTCCCGCCGCGATCCGCCACCTCCGAGTAAACCCGGCAGCTTGCGCTATCGGGCCTCGGTCGTTCCACCCAAGACGGAAAGTGAGTTCATCGCGGGCATGTCGCCGTCGCTCCCGGCCCGCTTCGCCCGGCTCTGGAAACGGTTCATCGGTGCGAACCCGCAGTTCTTTGCGGTCGATACCCCGCTGCATCGGTCCACCTCGCTTCGTAGGGCCTCCGAGAACACCTTCCTTGCCCCTTCACGATGCAGTGGGACCGAGCCTTTGGCCGATGAAGCAGGACGGTGCCACACTGGACCTGGGAACCCGATAGCCTGTTCGATCACATCGCGGATGACAGGGCCTTCCGGCGGCGGACGCGAGGGCGGCCGACGATGACGGGTGACGGCTGCCATGCCGGGTGGTCTTGGTTCAAATGGGGCTGACAGGTCACGGTTGCAAGCAAGGACGATGGTTCTGCTGTGCGTCCCCGATCCGCTCACGAAAGCACCATCCCTCCGCCTGACTGATCCCCTAAGTCCGTTCGGCTTCCACCAGCAACCCCCGCGGCTCCCAGCCGTGTTGCCGCGCAAGCGCGGCTGCCCGCCCCACCGGGGGCCTTGGGGGCAAGCTGCAGCAAGGGCGGCAGTTGCAGGAGTCTTCCGACGGCCTTGGCCGGGTCTCGTCGGAGGGACGGTCCCTCCGAGGAGCAACGGAGACCTACAATGCAGAACATCGTCATCCTCGCCGGCAACATCGGCCAGGCCCCCGAAACCCGCACCACCCAGGGCGGCACCGGCATCACCCACTTCACCCTGGCCACCTCGCGCCCCCGCTATTCGGAAGGCCGCGTCCTGCGCGACGAGAACGGCTATCGGGTCCAGGACACCGAATGGCACCGCATCACCTGCTTCAACGGCCTCGGCAAGACGGTCCAGCAGCATTGCGACAAGGGCATGAAGGTTCTGGTTCGCGGCCGCATCCACTACACGAAATGGACCGATGCCGCCGGGGTCGATCGCTACGGCTGCGAGATCATCGCCGAGACGGTCGATTTCCTGAGCCGGGCGAAGCAGACCCAGAACGACGACGGCAAGTTCATCGACGACGATGACATTCCGTTCTGATCGGGAACCCGAGGCCCGGCGGCGCAAGCCGCCGGGTTTCCCTCCTGCTTCACCGGATCGCGCCCGCCGCTTCTGGCAAGGTCCAGCGACCGAATCAGACGGGCATGGACGGGAGCGTCGTCTCTCTATCCTTGATAATTGCACCTGAATTTCGGCTGGTGCTCACAGCGAGAACGACTATTATAGATGGTGTATTCGGACGGTGGCTGACTGCATCTGTTGTTCTTTCTGTCCTCCTCCTGAGCACAGAAAACTGCTGTAACTATCCCGTTTCTATTCCTCGCCAGGCGGATAGGAAGGCCGAAACCTTAGTGGCAGTGGTTTTAGGGATCGTGGGTTTGAAAGCCTGGGGTTCAGTTTCCCCCTTGATCTCGAAGCATTTTGCCGCAATATGGCCACGATCAACCGGACCCGCATCGCGGGTGGCTTCTCCAGGCGCCTATCCCCTGGCAACCAGCTAGCTCCCTGCACCATCTGACCAGATAGGTGCGCCATGAGCTTTCGGATTGGAACCCCTTCATGACTGCGATCGACTGATCACGCGTGCTCGCCGGCGTTTGCCGCTTCGCGCACATTTTCGCTGCGCCTGTCGCGCGCCCATACGCGCCGGCGCACCATAGCAATTCCAGACAAATGCCGCTTCGACGGTCCTCCCAGGCGTCGCCGGCACGGAGAACATACACTTGAACCGTGATTTCATTGGCACACTCAAAACCGAATGGTTCGGCAACATCAAAGGGGACGTGCTTGCGGGCCTCGTGGTCGCGCTCGCCCTGATCCCCGAGGCAATCGCCTTTTCCATCATCGCCGGCGTCGATCCGAAAGTCGGTCTCTACGCCTCCTTCTCCATCGCCGTGCTAATTGCCTTCGTCGGCGGGCGGCCCGGTATGATTTCGGCCGCGACCGCCGCCACGGCCGTTCTCATGGTCACGCTCGTCCGCGACCATGGCCTGCAATACCTGCTCGCCGCGACCGTGCTGGCCGGCCTCCTGCAAATCGTCGCCGGCATCTTCAAACTCGGTTATCTGATGCGCTTCGTGTCGCGCTCGGTCATGACCGGCTTCGTCAATGCGCTCGCCATCCTGATTTTCATGGCGCAGTTGCCGGAGCTGACCAATGTGCCGATGCTGACCTATATCCTCGTCGCCGCCGGGCTCGGCATCATCTATCTTTTTCCCTATGTCACCAAGGTCGTGCCGTCACCGCTCGTCTGCATAGTCGTGCTGACGGCTCTGTCGATCTATCTCGGCTTCGATGTCCGCACCGTTGGCGACATGGGCGAACTGCCGTCGACCTTACCAGTCTTCCTGATCCCGCAGATTCCGTTCAACCTCGAAACACTGCAGATCATCCTGCCATACTCGGTGGCCGTCGCCGCCGTTGGCCTGCTGGAATCCTTGATGACGGCGCAGATTGTCGATGATCTGACCGACACGCCGAGCGACAAGAACCGCGAGTGCATTGGCCAGGGCGTTGCCAACACAGCAACGGGCTTTATCGGCGGCATGGCCGGCTGCGCTATGATCGGCCAATCCATCATCAACGTTAAGTCGGGCGGGCGCGGGCGTCTCTCCACCTTCTGCGCCGGCGGCTTCCTGCTGTTCATGATCCTAGTGCTTGGCGATCTGGTCAGCCGGATTCCCATGGCCGCGCTCGTCGCAATCATGATCATGGTTTCGATCGGCACCTTCTCCTGGTCCTCGATCAAGAACCTTAAAATTCACCCGCGTTCATCCTCGCTCGTCATGATCGCAACGGTTGTCGGCGTGGTCTACACCCACAATCTCGCGATCGGCGTGCTGATCGGGGTGCTTCTGTCGGCTGTCTTCTTCTCGTGGAAGATTTCGCAGATTTTCCGCATCACCTCGACACTCTCTTCCGATGGTTCGCATCGCACTTATACGGTTCAAGGCCAGATTTTCTTTGCGTCCGCCGATGACTTCAACAAGGCGTTCGACTTCAAAGAAGCACTCGACAAGGTGACGATCGACGTCACCCACGCGCACATCTGGGATATTTCCAGTGTCGCCGCCCTCGACATGATCGTCTTGAAGTTCCGCCGGGAAGGGGCGGACGTGGAAATCATCGGCATGAATGAAGCGAGCGAGACCATCGTTGACAGGCTTGCCATCCACGACAAGCCCGGCGCGCTCGAACGCCTGATGGGTCATTAAGGGAGGACCGCACCATGAAAATACTCGGACTTATCGACGGCTCAACCTATGCCGAAAGCGTGTGCGATCATGCCGCCTGGATCGCTGGCAAGATCGACGCCACCGTGGAAATCCTGCATGTCATCGGCCGTCGGGATCTCTCGACGGAGCCCGTCAACCTCAGCGGCAATATAGGCCTTGGCGCGCGCACCGCGCTGCTTCAGGAACTGGCGGACCTCGACGCCCAAAAAGCCAAGGTGGCGCAGAAACGCGCCCGCCTGCTTCTCGAAGGGGCCAAGGAGCGGCTTCTGGCCGCCGGCGTCCAGAACGTCGAAACGAAGCTGCGCAACGGCGATCTGGTGGAAACTGTGCTCGAATTTGAAGCCGACACGGATATCATCGTCATCGGCAAGCGTGGTGAAGGAGCCGACTTCGCCAAAGGGCATCTCGGCTCCAATTTGGAGCGGGTCGTCCGCTCCACCCACAAGGCAATTGTCATCGCCTCGCGCGCCTATAAGCCGGTCAACAAGCTGCTGATCGCCTATGACGGCGGGACGATGGCTATGAAGACCGTCGATCAGGTCTCGCGCAGCCCAATCCTTGCCGGCCTTGGCTGCAAGCTGGTGATGGCGGGGGAAGACACCCCGGAGAACCGTAAGAAGCTCGATGACGCGGCGGTGATCCTGAAGGCCGCTGGCTATGCCCCGGAAATCGCCCTTGTCCAAGGGCAGGCCGACAAGGTGATAACCGGGATCATCGAACAGGAAGGCTTCGACCTTCTTGCGATGGGAGCCTACAGCCATTCGCGGCTGCGCGGCCTGTTCATCGGCTCGACAACCACGGAGATGATCCGCTCCTGCAAGGTGCCGGTCGTCATCTTCCGTTGAACAGGTGGGCGGGCTAGCCCGCCCCTCGTTCTGGGGAGGACGTTCATGAAAACCATAGAGGACGCCGAAGTCGTTCAGGAATTCGAGCAACGTCTGCGGCAAGAGCTGACCGAAACGGTTCGGCTGATCGAAGAGAGTAAGGAATACCGCGCGCCCGTCGAGCTGGACCAGCAGAGCGTCGGGCGGCTATCCCGCATGGACGCCATGCAGCAGCAGGCCATGGCCCAAAACCTCACCCGCCGCCGCCAGGAGCGCAAGGTCGCGCTTGAGCGCGCCCTGTCCAGAATCCGGGATGGCGAGTTCGGCTATTGCGTTGAATGCGGCGAGCCGATCGCGGTTCGCCGGCTTGAGATCGATCCGACCTTCAAGACCTGCGTGCGCTGTACGCCTTGAGCGCCGCCAAGTGAAAGAAGCGATCATGTCGCCCCAAAACCAGACCTTTTTCCTGATCGACGGGAGCCATTACGACCGGCTGCGTTCGGTGTTCGAGACCCCCTTCGATCTTCGCAAGCTGGCCGGTCTCGCCACCGGCGGCGTACCTGTGGACCAGGCCGTCTATTATCGCGATGTGCGCGACGACAACGAGGCGGAACGCCAGCGCTCGCTTTTTGGCTGGCTCAAGCACAATGGCTTTTCCGTGAAGGGCCGCACCCATGGCCAGGATGAGCCGCGCGAGCGATACGGCACGAATCTGGTCCAGATCGCCGTCGATGCCCTTCGGCTGGCCCAACCCGGCGACCATGTGATGGTGCTCGCTGGCGACGCCAAGCTCGAACCGTTGTTCCTGGCCTTACGGGACGACGGTATCAAGGTGACGCTGATATCGACGCTCGATGCGCCGGACACCATTGCACCGGCCCCGATCCTCATCGAGGCAACCGACAGCTTTGTCGATCTGGCGATGCTCATGGAGCAACTGGCCGTGGGGAAGACGGCGCACCCGTGAGCCGGTGTTCTACCGCACGGTCAATTCGCACTGGCGCGGCGATAGTCTCCACGCTACAATAACAGTGCTCAAATCGAGCGGAAATTCCCCTTCCGAGAACAATCTTAAACGTCCAGGCATCCGCCTCGGGCGCAAATCGTGTTGAAAAAGTCAGATGGTCAAAGCCTATATTGAATTCACCAAAACAAACTGGCGGCCGCTTCTGTTCGGTGCGCTTCTCATGGCGCTCTCCAGCTTTGGACAGACTTATTTCGTCGCCGTGTCCGGGACCTATTTCCGCGAGGCTTTCAATCTAAGCGACGGAGGGCTGGGAGCGACCTATGCGGTCGGCACCATTCTCAGCGCCATGACGCTCACCTGGGCGGGCCGCTTGATCGACTACACGACCGTCCGCCGCTTCACCTGGGGCGTGGCCCTCCTTCTTGCCGCCGCCTGCATGCTCGTGGCCGTCAGCGCCAACTTCATCATGCTCGCGGTAGCCTTCTATTTTCTGCGCCTTGGCGGACAGGGCCTGATGACGCACACAGCGCTTACCGCCACGGCGCGGACCTTCCCTCAGGATGCCGGCAAGGCGCTTGGTATCATTGCACTCGGCCTGTCGGTGGCTCAAGGTCTGCTTCCGATCGCCGGCGTGACCATGATGGAACAGCTTGGCTGGCGAACGGCCTGGATGATCAATGCCGGCCTCGTCGTCGCTGGCGTGACAGTCGCTCTGCTCTTCCTGCCGCGCCTGGGCGACAAGGCCATTCGTAGTCGTAAGGACAAGTCAGTCGAGAGTTCATCTACCGGGCCTTTGTGGCGCGATCGCCGTCTCCTGCTAACCCTCCCGGCAGTACTCGCCGGCCCATTCATCGTGACCGGATTCTTCTTCCATCAAGCTCGTCTTGCCGAACAAAAGGGATGGGACATCGCCATTGTGGCGGCGAGCTTCGCCGCATTTGCCATCGTCCAGGCGGCCGCTTCCGTTGTGATCGGCCCGGTAATCGACAGAATGGGGCCGAAGAGGTTACTGCCTGTATTTCTACTGCCGCAGGCGCTTGCGATGCTTCTGATCGGTCTTGTCAGCGTCGCGTGGATAGCGCCCGTTTACATGGTGCTTTTGGCGGCCTCGATGGCTATCGGCTCTACGCTCGCAACCGCCCTCTGGGTCGACCTTTTCGGAACGATCGAGCTTGCCAGGGTCCGATCGGCGGTTGAAGCCGGAACTGTAATAGCCAGTGGTGCATCCCCGATCATAATGGGCGTCCTCATCGACGCTGGCATCCCGCTTTCATGGCAGGCGCTTGGCTGTTGCGCTTACACATTGCTGGCATCCACTATCGCTCGAGGGCTAAATCGTACCATCAGAGATTCCTCAGCAGGACATCATCCGTGAGCCCGTGTTGTGACGACACGGATATAACTCGTCCGGCAACGATGCTTATTTCGAGATTACGGACTCCGCGCAGTATATGACGCGTTGTGAAAAACGGCTATTTTAGCCGTAGTTTCCAAAACGCTCGGATGATCGGTTATTAGAAGTGTCGGTTCCCGATTCGGAAGGTATTCGGCATGTCCCAGAGCCACTATATCGGTCTGGATGTCTCGGCTCGCAGCGTCAACCTTTGTGCGGTCGATCAGGACGGCCTCGTTGTTCACGAACGAAAACTCTCCTCCGACCCTGAGGAGATCGCGCAGCACATCCTGGCGCTACCGTTTGTCATCGCGCGCGTCGGCTTGGAAGCCGGGATGCTGTCTCAGCATATCTATGGCGGTTTGGCGGAGAGCAATCTCCCGGTTGTCTGCGTCGAGACCCGTCATATGAAGGCGGCGCTTTCGGCGCAGCTCAACAAGACCGACCGTCATGATGCGCGTGGCATCGCCCAGATGATGCGTGTCGGCCTGTTCAAGCCGGTTCACGTCAAAACGCCGACAAGCCAGCGCCTTCGCACCATACTCACGGCACGTCAGCTCCTGCGGAGCAAGCTCCAGGATGTCGAAAACGAAATCCGCGGCCTAATCCGAAACTTCGGCTATCACCTCGGCAAGGTGACCGCTCGCGACTTTGAGCCGCGTGTCCGCGAGTTGGTCGCAGACACCGATCTTCATATCGTCGCCGATGCCCTGTTGCTGGCCCGGCGGTCGCTGCGGGAACAGTTTGGCCGGCTTGACGACACGCTGGTCAAGCTCGCACGGCAAGATGAGGTGACGCGCCGGTTTATGACCGTGCCGGGTGTCGGGCCTCTGGTTGCTCTGACGTTTCGGGCGACGGTCGATGTTCCGTCCCGCTTCTCGCGTTCCCGCACGGTTGGCGCACACTTCGGCCTCACGCCCCGCAAGCAGCAGTCCGGCGAAGTGGATCGGAGTGGCCGCATCTCGCGCTGGGGAGACGAGATGATGCGCAGCCTGCTCTATGAAGCGGCGCAGGTGCTGTTGACGCGGGTCAAGCGATGGTCATCGCTGAAAGCCTGGGCCGTACGCGTTTCCCGGCGCAGGGGTCACAAGAAGGCTATCATCGCATTGGCGCGCAGGATCGCGGTGATCCTGCATCGCATGTGGATCGACGGCACGGAATTCGATTGGGGTGTGAAGCCGGAAGCGACCGCCCCATCCGCTTGAGATTCGGCGGGGAAGACCCTGCCGATGCACCTCCCCGCGAGGGGACGGGGACTGACGAGTTCGCAAATACGACTTGACCGCCGAGGCCCCGCCAACGCGATGTCGCATTATAGATTGTTCCGTCGGCTCCTCTGATCCCATCCTGTGGCGGCCTTGTGCCGACCACGAAGAGAAGCATGATCCTCGCGGGAGGATTGCTCAGTTCTGATCGTCGGGCGCGACCAACTCGACGTGGCTGACGCCAAGAGCTTGAGCCAATTCGTACAGCGTAATCACGGTCGGATTCCGTCGGCCGCGTTCAAGACTACTGAGATATTGTTGACTGAATCCGGAACGCGCCTCGACCTCTTCCTGGGTCAGGCCCTTCTCCCGACGCAGGCGGGCGAAGTTCCGGCCGACCAATTTGCGCATATCCATGCGCCGGAAGATCGCGGTTTACATACTTTGAGTTTATCAACTATAATATGTAAATGAGGCTTCTTTGGCGGGAGAAAACCCACTTATCCGGTTGACCCGAATAGAGAAGCCGTAGTTCTGGAGTGCGTGCATATCCCGGTGGGAGGTGATCATGTATGATCACCGCTCGCCAATCACGGGCTGCGCGCGCGTTACTGGGATGGACACAGGAGACGCTCGCCGACAAGGCCCAGGTCGCATTGACCGCACTCAAACGCCTCGAATCCCAAAGCGGGCTCGAGGTGTTCGAGTCCACCCGTGACCAGGTGCGCCGCGCTCTCGAAGCGGCCGGGATCGTATTCCTGTCGACGGACAAGGGCGAGGGCGTGTTGCTGCAACACAATGGGGCCAACACCGACAAACGGTGAAATAGCGGCCAGCGTGATGTCAGGTTCTCGTCAAAAGGAATGGCTATCTTCCGCCGAAGATGGTTAACAAATACGTTACCCGAACGTGAGCGAATGATGGGCCGCGCGACACAGACATATCTCGACACACCACCGTCCAGCCAGACGCTGACGTCTTATGATCGCGAGCACATGAAGCTCTACATGCGCCTTCTCGATGCCGAGCGTGATGGCGCCGATTGGCGCGAAGCTGTGCAGGTTCTCTTTGGCCTCGATCCAGAGTGCGATCCCGACCGCTGCCGCTCCATCCATGATACTCATCTCGCTCGCGCGCATTGGATGACCGAACACGGCTACCGCGAACTGGTCCGCGAAAGTCAGCGCAAGACCTGACCCGTGATGCGTGCCGCGCATCACCTGTTGACCAGCGCCTGACTTCCGAAACGCAACTCATGCGGGAATCTTGAGCCTTCCCTATTCGTTTGAGTGGATTCGGGAGGCCGCGATGACCCCTGACGCATCGACCTGGCGTTCTTCGGCGCAATACGACCATCTGGATGAACTGACGGCATCCGATCTGGCCTGGGAATGGCTGCGCCGCAATGACGATTATGACGCAGATTTTGAAGCCTCGATTGCCGACCAAGGAGACCCCCAACCGCTGACCGAACGGATCCGGCAGCGCTGGGGGTTGCGATTTCCCTGTCGATCCGCTGGTCCCGCCACCCGATGCGCCGGTCTTCTGGCTCCCAGCGGAGGACACAAGTGTGGTGGTGCTGACCGAAGCCCCTTCGGAACTTGACGACAGCACTGACGGCGCTCCGCCGAACTGGCGCCTCGACTTCTCGGTCGAGAACGCTGGCGCGGAGTTCCATGTCCCGCTTGGCAATGGGCAGAAGCTCCAGATCTTCGACGGCGCCATTATGGGGGACGCGATCGCGGTCGCCGTCGTCCCTCTCAGCCTCGCCGGTTTCGACCGGATCGAGGCCATTCAACGCTTCCTTTCGGCCCTGCATGGTCGCGCGATCCCGCCGGATACGCGCCTGACACGCCAGCAACGCGCGCGCCTCCGACGGATGCTGCGGGCCTTCGATGGCCATCGGGCCGGCGCGACGCAGCAGGAGATCGCGCGGGTTCTCCTGAACGCCGGCCGGCTTGACCGGGACGAATGGCAGGCATCTTCCGCCCGTCATGCCATCAAGGCACTCCTGCGTGACGCCCGTGCAATGGTTGCGGGCGGTTATCGAAAACTCCTGCGTCATCGCCGCCCAAA
>Ga0180215_1005499_pt1 | contig 10796 bp, 8 predicted proteins | sample eDN3rd37CBELigBY_FD_128871 | JGI IMG/M metagenome (GOLD analysis project Ga0180215, IMG submission 128871) | Enriched backyard soil microbial communities from Emeryville, California, USA - eDNA 3rd pass 37_C BE-Lig BY (version 2) (version 2) | ecosystem: Environmental > Terrestrial > Soil >...
CCATCGTCTCGCTGCCGTAACACCAGCAGGGCGTGACGGTCAGCGACACGCCGACCCCCTCGCGCGCGAACTTGTCGGCGCAGGCGGCGGCCTCGGCGACGCCGCCGATGTTGGTGTCGGCGACCACGCAGCCGACGGGCTCGCCGGTGGGGTGGCGAAGGTTGGCGGAGAGGAACTCGGCCGCGTTGCGGGCCATGGCCATGACCTGATCTTCGAGCGATTCCCGGACGCCCCGCCGCCGGCCGTCGATCACTGGGCGGATTCCGATCTTCGGCAAGCGACCGATCCACGGACTCTTCACGTTCTGACTCATGGCTTGCGCATCCCTTTTTCGGACCCGAAACCGAGCGCTTCGCGCGCGGAGATCAAGCCGCCGTCGGCTCGATCCACCGTCCCTCTTTTGTACAGGCTCGGGCCGCTCGGCGGAATGGCGCGGCGATGCCCGGCAAAAACGAATCGGCGGGGCGCTAACGGACCAGGATGCCGGGTCGGGGCAGGATGAAGCCCTTCACGGAGACGTCGATCCGGGGCCAGTCCTGGGCCGCGGTGACGATCTCGAAGCCTCGCGAGTCAACAACCATGGTGTCCTCGGAGCGGGCCGCCCCCACGCTGGGGCTCCAGCGGATCGCCATGTCGGGCTCCAGCTTCAGCGGGCAGGTTGGGACGAGCAGCGCGTCGCGCGGGGAGTAACCCATCAGCGAGCCCTGGTAGTCGAGGGTCCACTCATAAGGAGCGTGGAACTTCTCGTAGATGCGGCGGGCGCGGCGGAAGACTTCCGAGATGGGCTCATCCGGCCGCGAGAAGTAGATGTAGGAGGCGTCGACCATGGTCGCCAAGGCGTGGTTCGCCTCAAGTTCCGGGTCGATCGGGCCAAACGCGACGGTGCGGGAGACCGCGGCGCAGAGACCGCGGCGTCGGCCGACGACGTGGATCGTCGCGCTTTTCCGGATCGGCTCGGCTTTGTAGAGAGGTTCGCGATAACGTCTCAAGCGGCCGTCGCCGGCCACTCCGAGGCTTACCGGCACGACCTCCTCGCGAACCAATCGATGCGCCAGATGACCGGCGATGTCGGCTTCGGTCTCGCCCCGGTTGAAGTTGCGGCAGGTCGCCTCAACGGCCAGGGTGAGCGTCCGGCCCAGTTCGCGGAGCCTTTGCCGCTCCAACTCGGTCAAGCGACGCCTCAGGTCGCGCAGGGGATCGAGACCGCGACGCCATTGGGGGCAGCCGGGGGAGGTTAAATCAGTGGCGACTCGCTTGTTGTGCCCCAATTCGGCGATGAGGCGGGCGGGGTCGTCAAACCAGGCTCGCTCCTTGAGTTGGAAGCCGAGACCGGCCAATTCCTCCTCGAAAACGCGGGGACTTTGCACATTATCGGCGACCACCGCGCGGCTTTTGCGATTGATGTAGAGAAGGACGGAGCTGGTTTCCGAGCCGCAGTCTTGATACAGCTCGCCACCGGAGGTGAACCAGGCGACCGAATCGGCCCGGCCAAGGACGACCGCGTCTTGCTCGGTTTGATCGAGATACTCGCGAATCCGCTGATGTTTTATTTCAACATCGACCCGACGCGGGTCTTCAACGCTCTCGTCGTGGTCGGCCGCCAGGTCGGCTACTGCCGGCGGCGCATCGCAGCGGGAGGGATCGGCCGCGGTCTCGCGAACTCGGTCGCGCGGGACGGGGGGCGTTTCCCCATCCGCGTGGAGCGAAAGCGGTTCGGCGATGAAAACGTCGGTCGACACGGCGTCGGCTCCCTGATCGAGCGCGGCCCAGGCCGCTCCCTCGTTCGAGCATCGAGAACTGGACGAGTCTTGTGTCTCGATGAATTGGGGAATCCCAATTCCATCCTTCCAGCTTCCGATCTTGAATTCAAGAACTAAGATTACCGTTGGACGGGCGCGAAGCGCCGAAACGGCCCCGCGCGGCTCAAGGCCGATCCTCCCACGCCTCCTCCAAAAAACCGGTCACGTCCGGCAAGAGATCTCGCGGGGTGGGTTCCCCGACCATGAGCTGAAACCCGTGCCGCGCTCCTTTGATCTCGATGAGTTGACACGAAGCGCCCAGCTCTCCCAGCCTAAGTTGCATATTCCGCGCCTGTTCCACCGACACCCATGCGTCCTCGGTTCCGTGAATGAGAAGCATCGGGGGGTGTTCGGCCGTGGCGCGGAGGATCGGCGAGGCGTTGCGCGCCCGGCCCGCCAGCCCATGAGGCTCGGCGCCCAGGAAGACGAGCGCGGGCTCGTGGGCCAGGGACCGGTCGGCCATCAATTTTGGAAGGTCCATGGGAGCCGACAGACAGACGACCGCCCGGATCCGACGATCCGCCGAACCCGCCAGCGCCGCCAGCAACCCTCCCGAGGATGTGCCGATCACGGCGACTCGATCGGGGTCGAGCCGGTATTCCCCGGCGTGGGCTTCGAGCCAATCAAGAGTCGCCACGATGTCGGTCGGCGCGCCCGGCCAACTTGGCGCGCTGGGACGGGCCAGCCGATAATCGATCACGGCGACCGCGATCCCGCGTTGAGCCAAACGGGCGAACTGAGGGCCGTGGTCGGTTTTCGAGCCGCCGATCCAACTTCCGCCATGGACGGCGATTACAATCGGATGGAGTTTTTCGGGCGGGGAGGTCGCGTCGTCGGGCAGGTAAAGGTCAAGCGCGAGTCGCCGGCCGTCGACGACGCGATAGGCGAGATTGCGAAGTCGGGCGACTCCGGCGGGAGGCCTCGGCGACGAAGACTTCTCGGCCGAAACGCTCCAACTCCACGCCATCGCCGCGGCGGCGGTGGTCCAGACGGTGAGCCTTAAGATTGCCAATGAGTGGCGCATGATCGCGGGCGGGGCCCTCCCGAAGCGCTCATACCGACGCGGGAACTTAGCAAGGAGCCGGCGCGATGGACAATCAAGAACCGCGGATTCCCCTGCTCCAACAGCGCGAGATCGAGGCGAGGATCGCCGGGCCGATCGTTCGGGCCTTCGCCGAGGAGATTGGCTGGGACCGCGCGGTTGTCGTGCTGCGCAAGGTCATCGCTCAACTCGCCAAGGAAAGCGGCGCCGAGCTGGCCCGATCGCTGGGGGAACAGACGCTGGAGGCGTTCGCGGGCTCGCTCGGCCGGTGGAGCGAGAACGGAGCGCTTGAGATCGAGATGCTCGAACAAGCCCCCGATCGGCTCTCGTTCAACGTCGTCCGGTGCCGCTACGCCGAGATGTATCGGGCCCTTGGGCTGGCCGAGCTGGGGTCGAGCCTCTCCTGCCAACGCGATTTCTCCCTGGTGGAGGGGTTCAACCCCGACATCGAGCTGGAGCGGACTCAGACGTTGATGGAGGGCGCGGGGTTCTGTGATTTTCGGTTCCGGCGCGGGCGCGAGCCCAAGCCGGAGGAGCGGCCGGCGGCCGACCAGCCCGCCCCGCCTCAGCGGGACGACTCGTGACCGGCCTGTTGCACGGCGGCGTCGGCCTGGGGCGGGACGATGGCGAAGCGGCAATGCTCGCCGACCATGGCGTTCCAGGCCTGAAGTTGCGGGTTGGAGAGGACCTCCAGCGTCTTGCGGCGAACCTCCGATTCCTCCGCGGGCGTCGCTCCTCCGTTGACTAGCTTCGCGTTGCGTTCGGAGATGATCTTCGTCAGAGCGCGTAGCTGGGTTGGAGTCAGCGCCAGGGTTTCGGCGACCACGGGCCGACTGACGAGCGCCGAGGGGCCCTCCCATTGCAGGTCGATCTGGCTTAGGCGGGTGAGCTGGTCGTCGGAGAGGTTCGTTCGGAGCCATGCGCCTTGGGCCTCGTCGATCGCCCGCCGCTCGTCGATGACAGCCGCGCCGGTCTTGCCGCGCAAGGCCTGGGCTCGGTTGGTCAGTTCGTCGATCGCCTTTCGGGCCGACGCGATCTTGGCCTCGTCGAGCTTCAGATCAGCCTGAACGTCGGGCCGGGAGAGCAGCAGGATTGGGGCCGTCCGGATTCCCATCCGAGCGTCGGGCAGCGACCAGTCTTCGCCGCGGCCGGGCGTGGTCGCGACGGCGAGCGACAAGACGACGGCGAGGCTCAGCCCCCTCGGGAAACGCGCGCGTTGGGGTTCATGGGACATTGGAACGGCTCCTTCCGCTCGTGGGTCGAGGTCCTTCGCGTCGGCCGATCCGGCGTTCGAACGACGGCGAGCCTCGACGCGGTTTACGCGCCGAGGCTCGCCCGTTATACGGCTGGCCCGCTCGATCGAGAAGGCCAGTGTGGGCTCAGGGCCGCGCCGAGCCGAGTCCTCTGCGCTCGCGGAGGCTGGTGGGGCGGTTGGCGGGGGCCGGAGCGGGAGCCGTAGTCGGAGCCGGTTTGGCCTCCTCCTTGGCCGCCGGCGCGCCGGCGTCGGCGTCGTCCGTGTCGTCGACGAGCGCCTTGGACCTGGCCTCGGCCGCTTCCTCGTCCTCCTCGGGCGATCGCTCGTCAGCCTGATCGTCGTCGGATCGGTCGGTGAAGAAGCCCCGCCTCAGGGCGTTGGTGTCGAAGGGCTCGCCGAGCAGCTTCTTGTAGGTGGACGCCTGGCGGCGATCGAGTTCCTTGAACACGCCCGCGTAAGCCCGATCGCGGAGGGTGTCCTCCTGTTGCTGGATCTTGTCAAACTGAGCCTGGACCTCGGGCCGTTGCATCGCCTCGCGGAAGGCTTCGCGGTCGAAGTTGCCTCGTCCGCCTCGTTCGCCCGCTTGTTGCGGGTTGGGCTGGCCGCCGGGGGCGGCGTTGGTCTGCATGGCGTCGCGGATCGTCTCGAAGATGGCGCGGCGCTCCTGGCCGACCTGACCGCGCATCTGGCGGTCCCGCGCTTGAACATCGCGGAGTCGCACGTTCTGCTCGGGGGTGATCTGGAGTATTTGGCCGAGTTCGGCGTTGGAGAGGACGGCGAACGGCCCCTCCATCTGGAGCTGGATTTGGCGGAGCCGGGTCATCTGCTCCTTCTTGAGGATCTTGGCGAGGGACTGATCCGTCTGGCGCTGCAGACCTTCCATCGCCTGACGCATCTGCTCGGAGCCCTGCGCCCGGACCATTCGCTCCTGCTGCCGCTGTTGCATCTCGGCCATCTGCTGGAGCTGGGCGGGAGTGGGACCCTGGTTGGGAACGTTCCCATACGGGGAGGTCCCATACCCGCCAAAGTCGTTGCCGAATCCGCCGCCGGGGTTGCCGGCGTTCGGGTCGACCTGCGGGATGTTGGGTCGGGCGGCGCGGACCTGCGATCGCGCGCGGTCGTTGCGCTGCCTGAGCTGCCGCATGGCCCGCTCGCGCTGAGAGCGGGAGTCCCGGGCGAGCTGCTCGATCTTGGGTTTCTGCTCCTCGGTGACCTGGATTTCCTTCTGCACGGGCTCGCGGGTGGCCAAGTCGACGAGCGACCCGCCCCGGCCGAAACCGCCTCTGAATCCGCCCGGACCGCCGCCGCCCGGGCCGCCTCGATTGCCACGTTGTGGACCCTGGGCGTAGGCGGGGACCGAGACGGCCGCCACGGCGAGAACCACGCCTCCCAGGATCACGCCTATTCGACGTTGCGACATGCCGATGCTCCTCATTGCGGGAACCGCGCTCGGTTGGTCGTGGCCGGTCGCCCGCCATCGACCTTGATGGAGTCTCTCATCTAGGATGTTAGCGATTTTCGATCACCGGGTGGACTAAGTTCTTGACGAACCCGGATTTTTTCCCTACGAGTCGCGCCGCGCCGGATGGAGGCCTTCCGCGACCTCCTTCCATACTAAAAGGAATGGGACATCCAGAGCCAGCCGGCCAGGGCGATCATGGCAGAGAGGGTCGACAGTCGAACCAGGACGCGATAGAGAGCGAACCGTTTGGAGACGAGGGCCGCTCGCCCGCCGGCGTCTCCCTCGACAGCCAGCGAAACCGAGCCCGCGTGGCGCTGCAGGCTCGCCAGGGTGGACATGCCGACCAGGTGGACGAGCCAGAGGATCAGGAAGCCGACCCCCTGTTCGAGCCAGGCCCGCCAGGGAATCGGCGGGATGCCCGGCTTCCACCAGGCGGGGGTGCTCAGGGACGCGTCGCTCTGGTAGACGAGGAGGCGAAGCGAGCCGGCGGCGATCTTCTCACCGTCGCTGACCCGAATCGCCAGGCTCAAGGGCTCGGGCGTTCCCTGGGCCGGAGTTCCGGAGAGGAGGCCGGACTCGGCGTCGAAGCTCATCCCCTTGGGAAGCTCGCCGTCGAGCGACCAGCGGAGCGGCCCCTCGCCCCCCTCGGCGGCCATGGCGACGGCGTAGGGCCGACCGGCGATGGCTTCGGGGAGGCTCTCGGGCGTCGTGATCTTCAGGGGACGGCGGGCGACCTCGGCCTCGCCGGGGGCCTTGGTCGGTTCGGCCATGTCGACCGCCTTGGGGAGCAGGGCCATGATGACCATCGTCAAAAGCAGGATGAACAGAAGGGCGCCGGTGAGCTTCGTGACGACGACGGCGACGAACGAATCCTCGCCCGAGCCGCCGAACTCCAGACCCGACCCGCCTCCTCGCCGATTTCGTCGCATGGCCTCGTCCTTCGCTGGGTGCTCGCGGGAGCGGCGGCTTGTCCGTCCCGCGCCTCGTCAACCTCGTTCGGAAACACGCCGGCGGTCGATCAGGCGGCCCGGGTGGAGTCGGATCGTCCTCCGCCCGGCCCGCTTCGCTCGTCGAACATCCGCTTGACGATGTTGCGGTACAGGGCGTTGCCCTGCTCGATGCTGACGTTGATCAGCTCCAGGGCGTCCTTGAGGCTGTTCATGGTCTTGGCGAGCTGTTCCTGGGTTGTCCGGCTCGACTTCTCGTAGGCCAGCGCCCACGACTCGGCCATGCTCTCGAGCGCCGCGGTGTTGCGGTCGAGTCCCCGCTTGATCTCCTGAAGCTGGGGATCGGGGCCGTCGGAGCGCGCCAGGGCCTCCTCGATCCGGACGAGCGAGGCCGCCGAGCGGCGGGCGGACTCGCCGAACGCCTCGAACACCTCGAACTCGCCGCCGATCCGGCCAATGGCCTCGGCCCCTTGCTGAAAGGCCGAGAGCGAGCCGGGCAGCAGTTCGACCGACTCGGCGAGCCGCTCGACGGGCGTTTTCAGGCTCGCGCCGATCTTCTCGGCCTCGGTCCGCAGCGACTGGGCGGCGGGCTCGAGGATCGTGGCCAGCTCGCTTCGAAGCCTCTCGATGTGGGGGCCGATCAGCTCGTCGATCCGTTCGCCCATCGGGTCGCGGGCGCCGACGCCGGGAAGGACGTTCTCGACCACCCAGCGGTCGACCCGGGCCAGGTGCTCCTCCGACAACCGGAAGATCAACGTCAGAACCAGCATCAACGAGGCGCTGAGGAACAGGGCCAGCAGCGTGCTGTCGAAGGCGATCTGAAGGGCCGCGGTCACGCCGGTCAGGTTGCTCAAGAAGGCGTCCAGGTCCTTGACCATCGGCAAGACCTTGCTGATGTTCATCAAGGCCTTCGAGATGCCCTCGACGGTGCCGATGAAGCCGATCACCGGCAGCAGGTAGAGGATGTAACGGGTGAGGGTGAACCGGCCGGCGGTCTGCTCCTGGTCGAGCCCCGACGCTTCGCGGTTGACCTCCATGAGCTGGCTGGCCGATGGGTCGTTCGACTCCCGGACGAAGCCGGCGAGTTGCCGGACCCGAACCGGCAGGATCCGGCCGTCGGCGGCGATGGCCCGCGCCACGGCCGATTGCTCGTCGGCGCCGTCCTTGCCGAGCGCCGAGGCGAAGTGCTTGAGCCACCGGGGGGCCTCGTCGAACGCCTTCTCGTTGCGCCAAAGCCGGCGCAGCTCGACGCCCAGGGTCAGCACCGCCCAGAAGTAGATGCCGGTCCCGGCGTACTGCTCCCAGCCCCGCTCAAACATCAGCGTGGGGTTGAAGACCATCAGGCCGATCGGAAACAAGAACGCCAGCGAGAGCATCGCCGACGCGGCGAGATAGCCCGCCTTCGGGGAACCTGTAGCGCCCGTCGCCATTCCTGGTTTTCCCTTCATCGTAAAGAACCGGCCCGTATCGCGGCGCGTTTGGGCAACGAGTCGCCCGATCGCGGCGCGCTCCAACCGTCGCCATCCTCATCCCCAGCATCTTCGGCGCGGCCGGTCGCGCGACTTGAGATCAATCCGCCGGCGCGGTTCGCGGTTGCCGAGTTCCGGGGTTTGTTGTAATCGTGTCGCCGCCGCGGTCCGTGTCGGGAGGGTGTTGCCCTCCCGGGAATCCCGGCCCGACGCCCCGGCTGAATCGCGACGGATCGCCAAGGAACCAACGGGATGAACGAGGAGGACAGTGGAATGTCCAGCATCCAGGAGATCGAGCCCACCGCGAACGACGAAGCGCGCGGCGACTCCGAGACTCCCGCGAATCCCGAGGCCGCTCCGCGCCCGTCCTCGTCCGGGCGCATTCTCTGGCTGGCGCTCCTCTTCGGGCTGCTGACGGGACTTCTCGAACTGGCGCAATGGCTGGTTCGCAACGCGCTGACCGGTGGGGTTTCGCTCGGCGATTTTCAGATGAGCCGGCATTTTGGCTGGATGATTCCGCTGTCGAACCTGTCGATCTTCCTGGCGGTCGGCCTGGCGCTCGCGGCCGTCGGCGCGGCGCGACCGGCCCTGGCGAACCGACTCGCCGTCGCGACGTTCGGTTTCCTCTGCTGCCTGGCGCTTCTTCTGACCGTGCCGGGCCTGTACGCGACCGCCGCGGCGACGCTCGCGGGCGGGCTGGCCGCGGGGATCGCTCGGAGGGCCGCCAAGCATCCCGGCAGGCTTCCGCGAATCGTCGGGTTTTCGCTTCCGATTTTGGTCGTAACGGTTTTGCTTCTCGGTGGTTGGGGCCAGATCCAGGCCATGCTCGTCGAGCGGTTCCGCGGCTCGCCTACGACGGCCGTCGCCACTGACGCCCCCAACGTCCTGTTGCTCGTCCTCGACACGGTGCGGGCCGAGAGCCTTAGCCTCTACGGCTACGACCGAGACACCACGCCGAACCTCGCCCGACTCGCCCAACGCGGGATTCGGTTTGACCAGGCCCGCGCCACGGCCCCCTGGACCCTCCCCTCTCACGCGAGCATGTTCACCGGGCGCTGGCCTCATGAGCTGAAGGTCGGCGAGAAGAAGCCGCTCGACGCGACGTATCCCACGCTGGCTGAATTTCTTACCGCCCGGGGCTACGCGACCGGCGGCTTCGTGGCCAACACCTTCTTTTGCAACGCCTGGTTTGGCTTGGGACGGGGCTTTGAGCATTACGACGACTTTTACGCCGAGCAATCCGCCGTCTCGGTCGCCGAAGCGCTGCGCTGCACGTCGCTGGGCCGGTTCGGGGCGAAGCTGCTTCACGACCCCCTGGGCGTCGAGCGCCAGCGCAAGGACGCCGGGCGGATCAACGCCGACTTCCTGACCTGGGTCGACGGCCAGGGCGGGCGGCCCTTCTTCGCCTTCCTCAACTACTTCGACGCCCACACCCCCTACCTCATGCCCCCCGGCGGCGAATACCGCTTCGGCCGACCACCGGCCAACGCCCAGGAACTGGCGACGCTCCAGGAGTTTGACAACCGACTTCGGACGAGCGTCACCGACGAGGATCTGACGCTCGCCCGCGACGCCTACGACGACCTGATCGCCCACCTCGACGCCGAGATCGGCAAATTGTTCGACGAGTTGGAGAGCCGGGGGATTCTCGAAAAGACGATCATCATCGTGACCTCCGACCACGGCGAGGGGCTTGGCGAGCACGGCCTGATCGGCCACGGTCGGAGCCTCTACGACACCGAGACGCGGGTGCCGCTGCTGGTCTTCCTTCCCGACGGCGCCCACGCCGGCGAGAGCGTCGACCGCGCCGTGAGCCTCCGCGACATTCCCGCGACCATCGCCGACTTGCTGAACCTTCCAGCCGAATCCCCCTTCCCCGGCGCGTCTCTGGCCCGCTTCTGGAGCGGCGATTCGAGCGGCGACGCGCCGGAAACGCCCGTCCTCGTCGAGGTTCTGCTCCGCGAGAAGATTTCGAGGAACCCGGATCGCCCACCCGCCTGGCGCGGTCCGATGCGCGGGATCGTCGCCGAGAACCAGACCTACATCCACAACGCCGACGGCCGGGAGGAGCTTTACGACATCCAGGCCGACCCCGGGCAAACCCACGACCTTGCCGCGGCCGACGACTCGCGAGATGCGCTCGTCCGGATGCGCGAACGCCTCGATGCGCTGGTTCCCGGAGTCGTTACGGCGGATTAGGCGTTGCGACGGAACCGCTCCCGACCCCCGGCGATTGGGTGCGTTCGGCGCGGGATCTGACCGCTGTGATTTGACGCAATTTCTTGTGTCGGGGTGGCTTGCCGAGAATCTTCACGATCGGCGATTGGGTTCGTTTGGCCATTTTTTTCGCATTTGCGCCCCCGATTTCAGAACCCAAGCGGCCGGCGAGCTTGGGTTCGTTTGACCATTTTTTTCGCGCCGCGCGTCCGACTTCGGATCCCGCGCGACCGCCGGATTTGGGTTCGTTCGGCCATTTTTTGGCCGCCGCGCTCTCGATTTCAGAGCCCGCGCGACCGCCGAAATTGGGTTCGTTTGGCCATTTTTTTCGCGTCGACTGGATCGTGACCCCCGCGCCGCAACGAGAGCGGTCGACGAATGTAGACTCATTCGGCGCGGTGCAATGGCGCGGTTGTTGGAGCCGAACCCCACGGCTCGCTCGGCCGCGGGTCGCGTTTCTGATTCGCGATTGGGTTCGTTCGCGCGCTTTTTCCGCGATCGCATCGCGTCCTCCCGCCTCGACTCGTCTTGGGACCGATGAATCCGGGATCCCACCACGTCATAAGGTCCGCGGCGACGCCTCGCATTTTTCATGATTTTCCGAA
>Ga0180215_1005504_pt1 | contig 10790 bp, 8 predicted proteins | sample eDN3rd37CBELigBY_FD_128871 | JGI IMG/M metagenome (GOLD analysis project Ga0180215, IMG submission 128871) | Enriched backyard soil microbial communities from Emeryville, California, USA - eDNA 3rd pass 37_C BE-Lig BY (version 2) (version 2) | ecosystem: Environmental > Terrestrial > Soil >...
AAAACTACTAAAATTATTATATCAACATATGTCTATATTTGCTAGAAATAGTTGATAATATCTGCTTTTATGCAAATAAAAAGGAGTTGTCTATAAAATTTATAATAATGAAAATTGTGTTTTGAGATAACTTTTTACCTCATAATTAGCTTTTCGTCTTTTTACTTTTACCTATCTTCTAATTTATACTAAGGAAGATAGAAAGTGAGGTATACATATGAAAAGAGCTCTATTAATAGCTGAAAAGCCCTCGCTAATGCGTGACATTCAAAAAGTATATAAATCTATGAAGTTACCTTTTGAAATTGATTTTGCCTCATTTGTAGGCCATGTAGTCGAATTAAAGGAACCTCATGAATATAAAAAAGAGTGGAAAAAGTGGGATTTAAATCTTTTACCAATGATTCCTGAGCGATACGAATTTCGAGTGAAAAAATCTGCTTATAAAGTTTATAAAGAAATTGAACAGAAGCTTAAATCGAATCATTACGATTTTCTCATTAATGCGTGTGATGCCGGGATGGAAGGAGAGAATATTTTTTATTCTTTCTATAAAAAGGTAGGGAGTCATCTACCCGTAAAACGTTTTTGGACTTCACAAACGACAGACCAAGCTATCCGGAATGCATTAACTGGGTTAATAGATGAAAATGATGTTCTTATTCGTAATTTACGAAACGCAGCTATGTATCGTTCAGTTTTTGACTGGTTAATTGGGCTAAATTTAACACGGGCCGCAACGGTAAAGGGCGGAAGAATTATTAAAATTGGTCGTGTAATGACACCAACACTAGCAATTGTAGTAAAAAGAGAACTTGAAATTCAAAATTTTAAACCCGAACCGTATTTTCAAATAGAATTAGATTTTGGTTCGTTTAAAGCTCTTTGGGTGGACATAAAAAAGAATGACAATAAAATTCCAACATTACAATTGGCAGAAGCAATATTATCTCAAGTGCATAACAATGCGATCGTTCGTGATTTAAAAACTGAAAGAAAAACAATGTTCGCACCATCTTTACATTCCTTATTAGAGCTGCAGAAAGAAGCGAATAAATTTTACGGATTTACTTCATCTGAAACATTGAAAATTGCACAAAGTTTATATGAAAAAAAGCTTATTACTTATCCAAGAACGGAGTCGAAACATTTACCTACGAGTTTTGCGAAATCAATCGAAGATAACATTAAACACTTAGCCAATATTGATGACTACAGAGAAATTGTTACTTCCATACTCCAAAATAAAAAACAACTAAACGATGTTATTCATTCTAAAAGATATGTAGATGATAAAAAGCTAACTGATCACCATGCAATTACAGTAACGGATGTTCCAATAGGAAGGAAAAGTTTAACTGCAAATGAGTTGAAAATCTATCATCTGATTTCAAAACGATTGTTGTCTATTTTTATGCCACCTTATGTAATTGATAAAACAACCGCAATATTGGAATCAAACAATCATTATTTTAAAGCAAATGGCAATATGGTTATCCAAAAGGGGTATACAATACTCTACGAATCCTACCGAAAAAAACAGGAACAACCTTTACCTGACCTGTCATTGAATATGGAACTACCGATATTAAATAAAAATATCCTTTCTAAACAGACTGAACCACCTAGTCGTTATACGGATAGCACATTACTTGATGCAATGTTTCATGCTGGGAGATTTGTAGAAGATAAAGAGCTTCAGAAAATATTAAAGGATGCAGAAGGGATCGGTACTTCTGCAACAAGAGCAGAAATTATTGAAAAGCTAATTTCAATAGGGATGATTGGAAGACAAGGTAAGACATTCATTGCAACACAATTTGGAATCGATTTGATTATGAGCCTTGGTGAACATGATATTGTATCACCTGTATTAACAGCGGTTTGGAGTAAAAAGTTAAAAGATATAGTTGATGGTAGCTTGAGCTCAAGCCTTTTTTATAGAGAAATGTTGCAATATGTCAGAGAAACGACTTCCAGTTTTATTCAAATAAATATGGATGTCGAAGAAAAACAGCAAACGGTTGTAGGAAAGTGTGTGAAATGTCATAGCCCTGTTGTTGAAGGTTTTAAAGCATACCAATGTTCAAATAAAGAATGCAAGTTCAGCATTAGTAAATCAATAATGAAGGGGAAAATTACGGTCACTGACGCAAAAAAATTATTAAGTGGAAAAGAAACACGGGATATACTTTTTACTTGGAAAAGTGGGAAGAAAGGGAAGGCAAAACTTAAACTTCAAAACGGAAATCTAGAATTTGTCTTTGATAAAATTGCCCAAAATACAAGAAAATGAACGTGTTTATTTGCCTCTTTCCAGATAAGAAGCTTTGCATATATTGGATTAATCTTATCTGAAGGGAGGTTTTTTTATGTTCGACTTTTTGAATGATGAAAGTTGCAATTTCGAAAAACGAAAAAAAGACAAGAAAAAAGATAGAAAAGATAGAAAAGATAAAAAAGATTGTTGCTGTTGCAACGTTCTTATTCACAACTTAGATCATTGTCACGATCGAAAATGCAAATGTAACTGTCATTTCAAACATGATAAACACGATGACTGTTTTGGCAAGAAGCATGATTGCAAATGTCATGAGAAGCACGATGACCATCATGATAAACATGACAAGAAACATGAATGTAAATGTCACGACAAGCACGACGAACATCATGATAAACACGACAAGAAACATGATTGTAAATGTCACGACAAACACGGTAAACATGACGACTGGTTTGACAAGAAACATGATTGTAAATGTCACGATAAACACGGTAAATATGACGACTGGTTTGACAAGAAACATGAATGTAAATGTCACGACAAACACGGTAAACATGACGACTGGTTTGACAAGAAACATGATTGTAAATGTCACGATAAACACGGTAAACATGACGACTGGTTTGACAAGAAACATGAATGTAAATATCACGACAAACACGGTAAACATGACGACTGGTTTGACAAGAAACATGATTGTAAATGTCACGACAAACACGGTAAACATGACGACTGGTTTGACAAGAAACATGATTGTAAATTTCACGATAAACATGAAGATTGGTTTGACGTAATGCAGCTAATTAAACGTTTAGAAATGCACGATGACCATCATGATAAACACGACAAGAAACATGATTGTAAATGTCATGAGAAGCACGATGAATACCACGACAAGAAACATGATTGTAAATGTCATGAGAAGCACGATGATCATCACGACAAGAAACATGAATGTCGATGCCACGATAAGCAGCATGCACATGATGGCTGGAATGACAAGAAACATGATTGTAAATGCCACGACAAACATGATTGTAAATGCCACGACAAACATGAAAAACATGACGACTGGTTCGATATGAAACATGATTGTGGATGTCATCACAGAAAAGAACATTGTAAATGTCATCATCAAACCCATTTTTTTAGATGTGATGATTATATCCATCTAAATTTAAATGGATTAGGCAATGAAATGAACTTTAAATTTTTAAATAGCCGCAACAATCCTTTCGAGATGGTTACCGAGGGTGGTTTTCGTATTATTGGGAAAACTCACCAATTAGGCATCGACTACGTTGATATCGAATGTAATGGAAAAGTCATTACAGTATTAAAAGATAAAATCGATCACATTGTTTGGAACAAATAATTAGTTAAACTCCCAATAAAGACAGGCTATTATCCTTATTCACCTAACACTTATTCAATCATTTGAATAGGATAGGACTAAATTGAAGAAAGGATAATAGCTATTTTTATGAAAAAAACACCAGTACCCTTTTTCTTATCTCTTGTTTTCTTTTTGTTAACTTCACAAACTGTATGGAGCCACGCTTCTGTTGTCGAGCAATCACCGATGCCAAACAGTCAGCATGAAACATCACCAGAAGAGGTGAAAATACGGTTTAACAGTGAAGTGGAAGAAAACTTCTCTTTAAAAGTTTTTAATGATCTGGATCAAGAAGTAGATTTTTATTCACCAACAATCAGTGAAGATAGGATGGAAATATCAGTTCAACTACCCACACTTGAAGATGGAGTATATACAATTGACTATTATATTATCTCATCCAATGATGGGCACGTTGTTCAAGGAAACTACCATATATTAGTTGGAACAAAAACAGATGAAACAGTTGGTCCAGGGTTAGGTAATAGCTCATCTAACGACAAATTTGATGCTTTAGAACTTATCATTTATCTCTTAAAGTCAATGTATTATTTTGGGCTGGTGCTTCTAATTGGATGGATAATTTGGTGGCAAACAGTTCAAGAGTATTCAGTTGATATAAAGCGAAAGTATATTTTATGGGGATTTGTATTTCAAATGATTCATCTTCTAGGTTTAATTTCTGTTATTTTAATACAAATGGATATTTTCACAAGTAACGGATTATTCTTCACACCAAATTTCCCCTTTGATACAGATTTTGGATTCTATTGGCTAACTTCATTGGTACTCTCGTTAGTAGGATTTCTTGTTTTATTTAAAAATCGTTGGATTGATATTAGTTGGCTTGCAATACTTGTGTTTTGTAAAAGTTTAAATGGGCATGCTAGTGCATTTGATTTCACTCATTTATCAGCAACATTTAATAGTATCCACCTCATTGCGGCTGGATTATGGGCTGGTGGTTTAACATTTATGGTCATTTATTGGAGGAAACATAAATTGTATGTTAAAGAATTTATGCCAATATTTTCTCATCATGCATTTATTAGTTTTATCCTAATGGGCATTACAGGAACTTTTGTGACGTTAATCTATTCTCCAAGTTTACTATTATTAGAAAGTAATTGGGGACGCTTTTTAATGATAAAACTTATATTGGTAATCTTAGTAGTTGCAATTGCAACTATAATTCGCTTTAAACTGAAAAAATCGACTACGAATGTTGACCATTGGATTAAAATCGACTTTTCATTAATGCTCCTAATTGTAATAACAGTATCCGTTTTAACCTTTTTAAGTCCAACTCCATAAAAACTTAAGAACGAACAGAAAAGCATAGTAATGCAAATGAAACGTATACAAGAAGGGTACAAAAAGCTACAAGTGAAAGATCCGCAGCCATCCCAATCATAGGACCCATTAGACCAGACATAATTCCGCTCGAGACCCCGGAAAGTAATGTTTGGTAATCTACTAAAGCACCAAAAATAACTCCAATTAAAATTGCTAAAATCGTTGTGAATATCGTTATCATTGAATAATGTCCAGGGAACCCATAGACTAATAAAGTTCCAACTGAAATCCCCATAATTCCACTACTCGTCATCGCAACATTCATACCTAAATGGTAACTAATCTGATACCTAATTTTCCTCAAATACATATAGGATACCACACAAACTAGAACGTAGCTTAATAAGATAAGAATGATGAAGATTCTCAAATGATTCACTCCTTCTAAAGTATTGTATGAATTGACTTAACTCAAATTACCTGTTAAAGGAAGGGGATGTGACATGAGTGAGTTTGAAAAAATCTATCCTGAATTGCAGAAAGAGGGGAAATTTACTTCACCTCCAAGCGGATTACCAATGTATGAATTAAAAATGTTACAAGAATATATTCACAATGCAAATTTACAAAACCTTGGAAATAAAGTTCCGAGTTCCAAACAACAAATGATATTGCTTAAATTTTTCAAATCCAAAAAGAATCAGTTAGTCGAAGTTCATTCAACAAATGGAGATGAAATTATACACACAATTGGAAAAGTAGCAACGGTTGGTCGCAATTTTGTCATGTTGAAGACACTATTCGAACGATTTTGGATTCCATATCCGATAATCAAATCCGCAAAATCACCTTTTGGTTTACCAGATGTTGCTGCAACTCATCAACAGGTTGCTTATGATCAAGAGCTTAGAAATAAATTATTAACTAACTTCGGATCGGTAGTTGCAGAAAAGGAAGTACTTCGGCAACAATTTTTTGAGGAATTGTTAGAGACTAATTTAAAAAGTTGGAAAGGAACAAAAGTAACTTTTTACACGAAAAAAATAATCAGTGGAAAAATTATAGATGTTCAAAAAGGAAAAGTGTTGTTGAATAACGGTAAAGAAATAACCATTTCAAAGATAAACTATATGAAACAAACTAGATTTATATCTTTCTGGCAACGATTATTTTCTAAGAGGATGAAGAATTCTTAAATTTCAAGAGTTTCATCAAGGAAACTCTTTTTCTATATTGTAAAAATTTATTCGAAAGATTGGAAATTGTGCTTTCGTTTAACCCAACACATTAAATGTCTATACAATATAGTAACCCATTTTTTTGGAGGTGAACAAAGGATGGAAGAAAATCCGATTCTTGAGGAAAACCTAGTATTTCTTGAAGTTTTAGAAAAAGATATTTTACTAGTTACTGACAGTAAGCAATTAAGTATTTTAGGTCAAACATTTCGTCCAATCTTTTCTGGTAGGGTGAGAGAAGTAACGAATGGTTTTATTACGTTATATCCAGTGATTATTAAAATGCATAATGCGCCATTTTATAAATTCCCAACACCTTTAAGTTTTCCATTAGAAAAAATTGCAGTATTTACGCCATTTGACCCAAATCGTAAAATACCTCTTATTTAAATGGAAATTCGAAAAGATTCGGCAAAATTTATAAAGAAAGGATGGATAATGTGAGAGACGAACTTGAAAGATTGGCTTTAAATGGAATAGGAAGTCCCGATAGTCCCGATATTAATGCTGTTCGTGAATTTGTTGTTACTCAAGAATTCAGATTGAATATCGGAAGAAAAGCATTACTTCTCATCTTCTCATTTCCATTTTTAATCATCGGAAAAATTCAAGCCGTAAATGGCGATTATTTAATAATTAAAGCAGATGTTACGAACGTAAATGAACTCGATGATGAAGTATTTCGAGTTCATATAGATGAAATTGAAGTATTTTATATAGAAAAACCGGGTCAACCAGAAATACCAGATATACGTAATAGGAATGATCAGCATGATTAGAAGGTATCATGTTGTTGCTATACCAATTCGAATTGTTGTCAATAGATTTGGAGATCATGACCCAGATGGAATGATGTATGTATTAAAAGAAAATGAAAGTCTTGTGAAAAAACAAGTCGAAAAAAATCCTTATACACCTGTTGATTTAGTTGAACCATTAGTTATAAGAGCATGTGTAGGCGATGAAATTGAAATATTATTTGAGAATCAACTCCCATTCAATACAGGTATGCACATTCAAAATGCGGAATACGACGTGTTGACTGCAGATGGTGCTTTTGTAGGTTTAAATCGTGATACAACCATTAAAAAAGGTGAAAAAATTCTATATAAATGGAAAGTGTTTTCAGAAGGGATACATTTTTTTTCAGACTTAGGTAATACATTATCAAGTGAACTTGGCAGTAATGTACATGGTTTGTTTGGAGCATTATTTGTAGAGCCAAGAGGGTCTTGGTGGACACATCCTGAAACTGGTAAACCTATTAATAGTGGTAACTTTGCTGATGTTCACAATCCCTTACTTCCATCATTTAGAGAGTATGGCTGGTTTTTCCACGATGAACAGGAAATTGATGATTTAACAGGGCAAGCGCCAATCAGTCCGCATACACTACAACCTGAAGCAACACACCTCATTAATTATCGTGCTGAGCCGATGAGAAACAGAGCGCGGTTAATACAAGAAGGAGTCGTTTGTCCAGATTGTGAAGGTGAGGAAGTTCACCATGATTCATGGGTATTCGGTGATCCTGATACGCCAATATTACGTGCATATGTAGGAGATCCTATTAAAATACGACTTGTACACGCGGGAGTACAAGAGACTCACTCATTCCACTACCATGTACACCATTGGCTATTTGAGCATACTGACATGGATTCAGAAATATTGGATGTTCAAGCGATTTCACCTCAAACAGAATTTACGGTATCTCCTATGTATGGTGCTGGTAGTTTGCATGGAGCGATTGGAGATGCAATCATTCACTGCCATCTTTACCCACATTTTGGTGAAGGAATGTGGGGCATCCAAAGAAACTTTGATACATTGCAAGATGGAAGTATGTGTTATCCAAACGGGGTTCAAATAAAAGCACTACAACCACTACCTGATCGACCATGTCCACCAAAGCCTACACCTGAAAGACCTGGCTTTCCAAACTTTATTCCGGGTATTCCTGGATTTAAGGCACCACGTCCACCACTAGGAATAAAAAACGGTAGAAAACCAACACAAATTGAAGAAAACCACTTTGCAGAACGCCCAATTCCTGGTGCTGCTTTCGTAAATCCTGCTCCAATAGATGCACCAGTTCGGGAATATGATGTCGTCATTATGCAAGCTCCAATCGTTTATAACAAACAAGGTTGGCACGATCCTGAAGGACGTTTTTATGTTTTAGCAGAAGATTATGAAGATGTTAAAAATGGTAGAAAGAATCCCGAGCCTTTAGTTCTACGTGCCAATGCGGGAGATCTCGTAAAATTACGATATACAAATAAACTTCCAGAAACAATTGATGGAAATGCATTCCAGTTAGTAAATAGAACCTATGAAGTAGGTATGCACGTTCATTTCGTAAAATTTGACGTTTTATGTTCTGATGGAGCGAATGTCGGTTGGAACTATGATTCTGGTATTACACCCAACGAAACAATGGAATATGTATGGTATGCAGATGTCGAGTTGAAATGTACATTTTGGCATGATCATTTATTCGCTAATGAGCACCAACAACATGGTGTATTCGCAGCCATAAATATTGAACCAAGGGGCTCAAAATATTTAAGTCCTTATGAAGATAAAGAGATTTTATCAGGAACTCAAGCTAGAATTGAAAATCCGTTAATCCCAGATTTCAGGGAGATTAATCTTTTTGTACATGATTTCGCTTTATTATTTGATAAAAATGGAAATCCACTTAATCCACCACCATTCCCAGGTTCCCCAGATGATCCAGGTGTAATGGGTATAAATTATCGGTGTGAGCCACTACAATTCCGTTTAAAAGAGCCTGATTGTGATCCTGCATATGTATTCAGTTCTTGGGTTCATGGAGACCCTTGTACACCTTTACTTGAAACGTATAATGGAGATCCAGTCCGAGTCCGATTGATTCAAGGAGCACATGAAGAGTCTCATAGTTTTAATCTCCATCGTCAACGTTGGCATAGGGAACGACCGGATTTAGAATCTGAACTTGATCAACAACAACATATCGCAATCGCAGAAACCTTTACGTTTGAATTTAATATGGAAGGAAAAGGCGACTTTGATATGTTATATCATTTTGGGTCAATTGATGATATATGGTTAGGAAACTGGGGGATTTTCCGAACATATGAAAAACGAGTTCCACAGTTAATGCCATTAAATGATAGAAATGAACCACCTATGCGAGATACCCCATTACCAAGACGAACTGGTAAAAAACCACCAATGGCAAGAGTAAAGCATTATTCATATCCTAAATGTGCAAAAGTAAGAAAATATGATGTGTATGCCTTAAACGCTCGTATTGAATACAATAAAAATGGTGATTACGACCCATACGGTATCGTTTATGCTTTAAGAGAAGATGTGGATGATATTTTATGTGGCAATAAAAATCCTGAGCCACTAATTATTCGTGCTAATGTTGGTGAATATGTAGAAATTACATTGACCAATTTATTAAGAAATAGTGACCATCATGAAGGACGACATGGCTATCCTGAAGTTCCTGTCGATTCGTTTTTCCCAACTTCGGACCGCATTTCATTACATGCACAATTAGTCATTTATGATGTTCGAAATTCTGATGGAGCAACGGTAGGTTTTAATAAAGATCAGACAATTGGTCCTGGTGAATCGATTACCTATAGCTGGTACATCGATCGAGATTTTGGTGCAGCAAATGTTGTAGATATGGCGGATGTTCGCAACCATAGACATCATGGAGCATTTGGAATGCTTATTGCAGAGCCAAGAGGTTCAAAGTTCCTCGATTCGAAATCAAGAAACGAAACTTTAACAGGAGAACAAGTTATCATATCGAATCCTCTGTTGCCTGAGACTAGAGAATTTGCACTCATCATGCATGATGGTGTCAGACTTTTAGATAAAAATGGAAAATTGATTATTGACCCTGAACCATTGTTATTTAAAGATATTGAGATTGAACTAGAAGACGAAGAACCTGATTTTGAAGATCAAGGATCAAGAGGATTCAACTATCGCTATGAACCGTTTAGAAATCGTGTAAAAAAATTCAAAGACATTCATAAAGTATTTAGTTCAAAAGCTTTTGGTGATCCGAGTACACCAGTATTGTTAGCTTATCCTGGAGATCCAATTACAATTCGTCTAACTCAACCAGCAGATAAACCAAGAGCACACACTTTTGTTATTCATGGACACAAATTCTTAAGAGGTGAAGATGATCTTAACTCTTCAATTATTTCTGCAGCACCACAAAGGACTGTAGGTTCAAATGATAACTTCTATCTATTCTATGGTGCTGGTGGCTTGTTTAACAAACCAGGGGACTACTTGTATCGTTCTGGTAACATCAGATGGGATATTGAAGTTGGAATGTGGGGTATATTCAGGGTTTTAAAAAGAAAAAGTAAATCTCTAGCCCCATTAGATTATCATAATAAGAAAATTACATCTTACAATGATTTTGAAGTAATAGATGAAGAAGAAACTGGCTTATTAATATTGGGGACCTCAAGTAAGAGGAAGAATGAAGGTGTTTTATATGACTCGATGTAGAGTTTGTAATCTCCATTCTTGTATATGTAATGAAACT